>QWCO01000057.1_pt1 | contig 174132 bp, 125 predicted proteins | sample 1972611 | NCBI WGS metagenome assembly QWCO01 (sample SAMN09866706, study PRJNA288562) | Human oral metagenome isolate term1_saliva, whole genome shotgun sequencing... | reverse complement strand
CGGTAGACAGCCCACCTATTATAATCAATATCAACACAAGCGCCGTGATTAAACGGTTGTGAAGAAAGTATCCAATAATTTTGTGCATTGAATGTATTTGTTATTTAACGACCTTACCCGTGCGTGCTAAAGACTTATCACAAGAAAAGCATCGCCCAATAGTATCTGTACGATTGGTCTCTTTTCTTGTGAAAATCAAACTTTCGGTTCGGTCAAATTATACCATAAATAAATGTTGAAACGAAATCTGTTTCATCGTAGGAGGAGCCCGAAGTCCGCTATGCGTAAGGTAAAGGAAGCCCAAGTCGGAGTTAACATACGCATAAGCGTTGCTGTTACTGCCCTCCTCTGCAGGTATAAAATTAAATAATAAGTAATCAAAGTTGATGGTTACGCCATGAAACCAATCGTTGTCCAGGAGCAAAGGATGCACCTGTGGCGTGCTGCTTTGCATGAATTGTTGGTGCAGCTGGTAATGATGCGCGACATGCTTACACATCGGACAGCCTGTATTCTCATTGCAACAATCAGCCATTTTCTGTCCGGCTTCGGTCTTAAAATGAATGCCATTCACGGTCATACCTACCAATTCACTATCGCAATAGTGAATATTTACGTTTACTCCCGACACACTCATCAAGAAAAACAGCAGCATTATGATGGATAGCATGCGCCTCATTATTTTTGCAAAACTATTCTCTTTCATGCACACCCCTTTATCAAATCCTAAATGCGGCCAATGTTGATACTATTCACCTCGTTCTCTACAAGGCAAGGGAAGTCTATTCCTATAATGTTAACTCGTCCTTTAAGTATAGGATTACTTTGTTGGGTTAAATCATAGGTGATATTGAGTCCACTTTCTCCCCTTTGTTGCTTCATTGCACTTACTGTCTGTTCTATAATATTGAATATTGCAAAAATAATGAACAAATACGAAACTACCAAACATTTTGTTCAATAGATTAATTTTGTTCAACAATAGTGAACAATAGAAGAATATTGAAAGAATCTAATTTCTGAGAGAATTTACCTACACTCTCGCTTACACAGTATACTATCAATCTCTTCACGATGAAACAGCAGCCTACCATTAGCTTTGAGGTAAGGAATTTTCCCTGCCCAAACCCAGTTATAGATAGTTTTTTGCTCAACTTTCAAGATTTTAGAAACATCTATGATTACAGCAATCTATGCGAACTCTAAACGGACTCTTGGCTACGCCAGATTGTAGCCCTAGCAGAGTCTTTTGAGAGTATTTCAGTACTCTATATGTACTCAGAAATGTTAATTGGGGATAAAAGAAAAGTATCGTAACTCATTCAATTTACGATACTTACAGAATTTTGAAGTTTTTTTTTCTGACTCCTATTCCAGAGTACTTTCAGCGGAGAGAGCTTAGGTTGTACTCCTGTAACAGTGGTCTGCGAACGAACGACCTCATCAGCCAAGGCTCGTACTTCGTTACTTGTATAAGGCAATACCGGAGCTTGGGACGTTCCAAATAATTTGCGACAACACTTGGCGTGGTAATCTACTCTCTCCCTCACTCAAAGGTTCGTAGCAATATAGGTATCTATTCTTCATCATCAGTGATGTTTAGAGGTTCGATACTTACGGCTCCAATGCAGTCTCGGCACCACGCCAAGAGCAAAGCCATGCGGTCGCGTACATTGAGCTTCCAATTCTTCTGAGCAATATCCAACAACCATCCCTCAGGGATAAGTCCGTCAAAGAATGGATGCAATGTATTACTCAGAAAAGGCTCTTCTCGCAAAGGCATTGTTAGGCTTATGCCTTGAGCTTCTAGCATAGAGAGATAGTCCTTGTCATAAACAAAGGAATAACCCTCGTCACTCTCAGTAAGGATGCCTGCTCGTAGTGTCTTCCAATAAACAATAGCTTGTTTCATACGTCATCTCCTTCTCGTCTCATTGGTACAGGACCACACTCCGAACCAAAGAGTTCGAATACTTTATTAACCTTGTCTAGGCGAAGTGTGGTTTTGCCTTGCTCCAGCTCACGCACAAAGCGTAATCCTACACCTGCTTTCTCTGATAGGTCTATTTGAGTTAGTTTATATTTTTTGCGCATCTCTTTCACGTATTGCGCTATGACTGTCCTCACCTCCATCTTATTATATACCTTATCTAGGGCAAATATAGGAAATATAAGTCTCTAAGATCCCTTTTCGGATGTATTTATCTTAGTACGTACGTAAGTACGTAGTACTTTCTGGAGACTTCAGCTGTAGTCTGTACAAACTACACGTGTAGTCTCTTCAAACTTCAGCCGTAGTTTGTACAGACTTCGCCGTGGTTTCAAGAATAGGTCACGCAATCACTATTTTATATACGCTCACCCTTGCATTAGTAAGCGGATATTTGCTAAGTAGAAAATATCTACTAACTTTGCCTAACGAAAGCATGGGGGATTAGCTCAGCTGGCTAGAGCGCTTGCATGGCATGCAAGAGGTCATCGGTTCGACTCCGATATTCTCCACAAATTGTTATCCATATATAACAACCTCCTTTTTTACAATCCTCTTGGTAAGACTACGCTGTCGATAGCGTGGTCTTACTTTTTTATAGTCCTTTACCCTAAAAGCTAAGTATCAGAATAATATATTATCTTTGTGCCAACTTACACAAGGGGATGAATTGGCTTTGACAGCGCGATGACTCTGGTCGGTAAGCATGTAGTGCGTGGGTATTCAGCACTATAATCTCGGGTATCGAACTTTTAATTGGCGAAAACAATTACGCTCTTGCTGCGTAGTCGAAGTACAGTAGACTGGACGCTTAATCGCAGTGCCATTGCATAGCGACAAGACATCGCTCTAGTAGCTTCCGCCTTGTAGCGACTAGTTATAGCGGTGCCGTAAATACAAGGTCCCCAACCTCTACATCACCTAAAGGTTAAGGGTATTATGGTGGTTAAGGAGCGAGAATAGTAGTCTCTGCTGGTGCTCACTCCCGACAATATGAAGAGAGACTAAACATGTAGAAAGCCAACTATAGCCGTGTTTGGACCGGGGTTCAACCCCCCGCATCTCCACACAACTATAATGAAAGAAGGGGCTGTCGCAAAGAATTGCGACAGCCCCTTTAAGTTTTTACGGACTAAGAGACCATTGCATTGTGCGGCACTCACTACGTTATTATCGACATTCAGGCTTGGTCATTTACATGAGTAAACTCCCTGCGCCTTCAGTCTCAATGCCTTGCGATTACCGCATTCTGCAAAGCCCCACCAAAGAATAAGTGAAACTTATTCTTTGGGAGACCGTCGGGCGGTCTCGACTAAACTAAAGCTCAATAGTCAATCCCTCATCAGCTGCAATAGTATTCGGGAACACCTCTGCAGCCTCACTTCTAAAAGGCTCAATCTTATTATGACGAGCCGAATAATGTCCTATCACTAACCGTCCTACTCCTGCCGCCTTAGCAACCTCAGCCGCCTGATAGGCTGTCGAATGGCATGTTTGCTTAGCGCGTTCCTCCGAACCTCTCAAGAAAGTTGCCTCATGATAAAGCAAAGTTACGCCCTTAATGAGTTCGTGCAAATGAGGTAAATAGAGCGTATCTGTACACATCGCATAGCTCCTTGCAGGCGCAAGTTGCTTCGTTAGTCGGGCATTAGCTATTACTTCCCCTTCATCATTAGTCCAGTCTTCACCCCTTAGCAAAGCTGGATAATGGGCAAGTGGCACGCCATAAAACTGGCAACTAGCCTTGTCTACTCTACGCTCCGAAACACGCTCCTCAAAGACATAACCCTGACAAGGCATTCTATGCGTTAGGGGGACAGAACGCACCACAACAGACCTATCCATAAAAACCTGCTGAGGGACTCTATCGTCAAACTCTTCTACCGATAGGGGGAAAGCAATCCAATCGAGAAACAGCGTGCGCATACCCTCTATCAACTTCTTTGTACCTCGTGGTCCAATAATCGTGAGTGCTCGTGTACGCCCTAGCATACTCAAGGACGAGAGTAAGCCCGGCAAGCCAAATATGTGGTCGCCATGATGATGGGTAATGAATATGGTTGTGAGTGCCTCAAAGCTAAGCCCTTTACAGCGTATTTGTCGCTGTGTGCCCTCGCCACAATCCACCAAATAGAGTTTTCCTCTCAACTCCACAACCTGAGATGTAGGTAAATGTCTTTGTGTAGGCAGAGCCGAACCACAACCGAGGATATGTACTTTGAAGTCTGACATATTACTTATTTGCGTTTAGATTGAAAGAACTCTTGCATCAGCGCACGAGCATCATATTCGAGCACACCTCCACGTACCTTACACGAACGAGGGATAATCGCTTCTGAATAGACATGGTAGCCAAATTTCTCCTCCGAAGCCCCATAAATAACTTCAGCGACACGAGACCAACGGATAGCACCTGCACACATCGCACAAGGTTCAATAGTTACATACAAGCGGCATTCAGGCAAATACTTCATATCTAGATGACTACTTGCGGCACTCACACAAAGTACTTCGGCGTGAGCCGTAGGGTCACTAAGACGCTCCGTCTGATTATGCGCTCGACTCACTACTCTATCACGATGCACCAGCACAGCTCCGATAGGGACTTCGCCCTCCTCATAGGCTAAGCGTGCTTCTTCGAGAGCGAGTCGCATAAAGAACTCATCTGGCGTCTGCATCATCGCATCTCCTCCTCTTTGAAGAGCATCATCGAGTCAGACTCGCAACGCTGTATAACCTCTGTCATCAGTATTTGACGGATTAGAGATGAACGTGTCTGCGTGCCTCTGCGGTACTTCTTTGTATAGTATTCCAAGGCCTGCATTTCATCATCGTTCAGTGTCAGCACCAAGCGATGTGTGCGCTTCTGCACCACCTTTTTAACTCGTACACATCTTCTCATAAGGACTAGATTTTATTACAAATCACGTATTAAAGTATCGGGACTAATGATATCTTGGTTAAGTCCTCTACTTGACTGCATAGCCTGCCAAACAGTTTTATAGCAAACTCTCCTATCGATGCGGAAATCTTCTGGACCATAGTTATCTAGCGCAGTCACAACGAAAGAAACAGTCAGCCTCTCTGCACTATAAGCTGGCTGGTAAAAAATCTCTTCGCCATCATCTGAATAACGTACAGATACCAATAAGCCGACGTCTTCCATACGATTAATTAGGCTTGTAGACATACGTAGAGGGATTTTACACTCAGCACTTATCTCGTCAATATTGTATGCTCTCACACCCTCATCCATGCGCTTAAGCATGCGGTTTAAGATAAGCAAACACACGAAGTCTTGATACCTGCGAGAAGCGTGCAAAGCCGTTTTACCAAAGGCATAACTACTGATATTCTGAATAGCATAGCTTAGTTGCGCCCCATAGAGGACAATAGTCCACGAGAGCTGTAGCCACAAAAGCAAAAGTGGGAAGGCAGCGAAACTACCATATATGGCATTGTATTTAGAAATCCAAATAACGCCATTGATGTACATCGTTTGGAATATCTGATAGCCAATACCAGAGAATATACCCGAAATCAGTGCAGGCACGAACTTAACCTTTACATTGGGAAGAAACATATAAAGGCATACCAAAATCATCACTGAGACGACTAGAGGAATGAGCATCGTAGCTCCATTGAAGAGTTTGTGCAGAATAGCAATATCCCCAAGTATCGTTGTACGCACAGCACTTGTCAAGATAGTCATCAAGCTCGATGTAGTCAGCACAAGAGGCAAGAGAATGAACAAGCCCAAATAGTTCAAAATGCGTCGTGGCCAAGGTCTTCCGTGACCGGCCTGCCAAATATCATTGAAGGTATCTTCTATCGTGATAATCAGAATGAGCACTGTGTATAATAAAACACCAAGACCAAGACCGATAAATAAACCGCCTTGGACTTGGTTCAGATAGTTCTCTACATACACAAAGACTTGATTGAGTTGCTCGGCCTGCCCGGGGAGAGCCTCCACTAGCGCCTCGCGCACGGCTGTTTGCAAGCCAAAACCCTTAGCAATACCCACGATAACGGCAAGCATAGGCACAATAGAGAGCACTGTACTATAGGTGAGAGATGAGGCTTTACTCATCAGATTATCCTCTATAAAGCTGAGTGTAGTCTGATAGAGCACCTTTATAGTTCCGACAAAAAGACGTAGCGACTTAGGTGTCTCTTCGGGAGTCAGTCGCCACATATCCAAACGGAGAAATCTCCATAAACGTAAGAGGTAGTAGCGACTACCTCTTATTCTTTTCTCATCTATATATCTCATCTATTCTCTTCAACACACAAGGCTTTAACTCTGTAGCCTTGCGACGACATGCTAATAGTAAAAGGAGCTGAACGATAAGCCGGGTTCTGTACAAGCCGATAAGACTTGCGTCTGTCATTTATCTCGACTGTGCATTTCTACACAGCTCTAGCAATCTACCCTCCGACTGGGGCGAGTAACCCTCATAGCGTCGGTTTACATGATCTTGCAACCCATAAGACGTACGGCACGATATATCGCTATATCATCCGGTAAGCTCTTACCTTACCTTTTCACCATCACCACGTACAGAGGCAAGCTCTGTACTCTCAAAGCGAAATGCCTTTGTGGCTGTTATTCTCTGTTACGTTACTCAAGCCTCACGACCTGCTACCCGTTAGGTAGTATGGCACTCTGCGTTGCCCGGACGTTCCTCACAGCATCAAAGTACTGCGCGACAGACTGTCCAGCTCCCTTTATCTTACTACTAGAAATATCATTAAAAGCAAACTTACGCTTGCCCTTTAGACTTACTTGACAATCTCAACCTTAGTTGTTGGGTCTAGAGAAGCATTGCGTTTGTCTACAGCCTCCACGACATTCTGTGCGAGCTGACGGAAGAAAATACCCGTTAGGCTCTCTGTCGCTACAGATGCTGGCACACCCTTATCGCCACTCTCACAAATACTCTGCACGAGAGGTATCTGCCCCAATAGCGGGATATCTAAGTCAGCGGCAAGCTGACGTCCACCATCTTTACCAAAGATATAGTACTTGTTCTGTGGTAACTCGGCAGGAGTAAACCAAGCCATATTCTCAATAAGCCCAAGGACAGGCACACCGACCTTCTCGTCAAGGAACATACCTATACCCTTAATCGCATCAGCCAAAGCAACCTGCTGAGGCGTCGTTACGACGAGCGCACCCGTAAGACCAAGCGTCTGCACAAGTGTTAGGTGAATATCACTTGTGCCCGGAGGCATATCAAGTAATAAGTAATCTAATTCGCCCCAGTTTCCTTCTGTCAATAATTGCTTAAGGGCATTGCTTGCCATACTACCTCTCCACAAGACCGGACTAGCCTTATCCACGAAGAAGCCCATGGACAAAATCTTGACGCCAAAGCGTTCAATAGGAGCAATGAGTTCTCTACCATCAACCTCCTCTAGCACGGGGCGAGCATCTTCACAGCCAAACATGATTGGAGCTGATGGGCCGAAGATATCAGCATCAAGAAGACCTACTTTATAGCCTGCTTCAGCCAAAGCTACGGCAAGATTAGCCGAAACTGTACTCTTACCTACACCACCCTTACCCGAGAATACGGCAATAACATTCTTAACCTCAGGCAAGAGCTTAGGCTCGCTCTTAGGCTGTACCTCTGGCACCTTAACACTTATATTGCCTCGTATATCTACATCTTCGCCAACATAAGCTAGGATAGCCGACTCAGCAGCCTTCACGACACTCTTGATAAAAGGAGAATTAGGCTTATCAAAAATAAGTGAGAAACTTACCTTATTGCCTTCAATACGTATATCGTCCTCAACCATACCAGCCTCGACGAGGTTCTGTCCCGTACCGGGATAGCGCACCTTCTCAAGGGCTTGTAAGATTAAATTGGGGTATAATGCCATATTTTAATCTGTAATATCTTTTAGTTTAATAATTGCAAAGGTACAACATCTAGAGCTTTTACATGTAACCTATGTACACAAAGAATGGGCTACCACACTTAATCGTGCGGTAGCCCAATCCTTCATTTGGTTAAATCTTCAAGTAATCTGTCAAAAGATTACCTTAAGACTATTGCTCGTTATCATAGATGTCATATCCGAATTTAGGAGTCTTATGGTCCAGCACAGAGCTAGACACAGGCACCTTATTGATCTGAACCGTAGTATTACGATATCCTGGAGCAAGCTGCATAACCTCTGCATGAGAAGTCGCTTCCTTACCAGCATTAGCATCAATGATAAACTTACGCCATCCCCCCTCAATGGGTTTAAGGAAGTCTCCATTGAGCCCATCTTTACGCTCTTGCTGTACGAACTTATAAACCTTCTTGCCATTAGCCTTAGTGTACTCGATAATCAGGCTACTATTAAGTTCGCTGCTTTCTGTATTGGTCATAGGAAGAGACGTGAATGCTCCCGAGAGTAAATCCTTCGCCTTATCGTAAGAGCAAGCGTTCTCAGCTTTAACGAGGAACATGCGATTTTTATACTCTGGAAGGAAATCCGTCCAAGGTGTTGGACCATAGAGAATCTCTGTACCCGTATAGAGCACCACCTTAGAGGCATCAAAGGTTTCTGAAGCCTCTAAGCCAAAGTAGCGATGAGGATTCTTAAGCTCTAGCTGCGTCAGGTCAGTGATACGCTCAATAGGTCTTCTGTACGCGATAGGACCATCGTGATGGAAGAAAGGCTTACTAGGTGTAGCAAAGCTATTCCATGCAATAGGATGAACAAATAATGGACGCTGATTCTCAGGAAGATTCGTACTTAACTCAGGTCCTTGTAGAAGCTCAGGCTTACCATTCTTTCCCGCCTTAGTTCCTATCCAATATGCAGGAGCATTTTCGGATACAAACTTGTAAGCAGAGGTAGAGTCTGTATCATAGACATAGGACACCTGATATACATCTTCAAGCTTGCGACTAGGCTTATAAGAAAGAAAGTCCGCTTGAATAGGCTGATCTAAATATGGTAGGAGTTGCTCAGGCGTCTTCGTAATTAGAGTATCACGGAAATGCTTATTGTCACCACTACCAATATGGAATTCCACATTATACCTCTTACCCGTCAAGGTCTTTACATCTAAAGGATCATTGAACTGAGCATGCTCATTAAAGAAGAGATCATCATACAAGCGATTCTCTTCTACAGGACTATACTTCCTGCGGTGGAAAAGATGCGCATAGATTCGATCTGGGATTACAGCCTTGATTTCTTGACTGAAGGTAATACCCCTCTTGGTACGCGATGTAAAGAGCAAGCTCGTCGCACCGAAGAGTTCCTTTTCATGGGTAGTGAATCCTTCATCATTTGCTTCCTTGACAAAGCTCTGGAACTTCGGCGTATGGAGGGTGATTATCTTCTTTTCGTAGTCGATGCTATGCGTCCAACTACTAGGGAGCGTAGCCAAGATACGAGGGAGGTCACCTTTCTTCGTGTAAGGCAGTTCGACGGTAGACTCAGGAGTTACGTAAAGCGTATTAGTTTTCTCATCATAATGTCCAAAGTCATTGCTATACTTAGCCTGCAGAGGGTGTAAGATAAGCTCTCTGTTACCATCATTGATGTACTGCTCACTATAGAGATAGTTAATATCGTCTCTATAGCAACTCGTCAATCCCCCAAGCAAACCTACAAGGGCTAAGGGAAGAATATATTTTTTAGTCTTCATTGTAATGCTAAAGCGAATTATTTATTCATGTATTCTGAGAGTCGCTTGATATTGTTGCGTGTTATATCGCTAGGCTTCTGAACCTTGAGAAGAAGCTGGAAAGCATCTTTGAGCTTAGCCTGCTTAGCATAAGCTGTTGCGAGCAATTCCTTTTCCTTATCACTCTTAACCGTAACAGGCTCTAGGAGCTTAACTACTTCCTCTGGACGCTTAGCATCAAGAGCCTTAACAGCTACATAGCATCGTGCTAGTTCACTATCAGGATAAAGCTTAAGTAGGATATTTAGAGCGTCAAGACCCTTAGAACTGTCTAGTCCGTAATCAAGTGCAACAGCATAGATTTCTTCAGGATTCAAGTTCTTAGGATCCTTATAAATAATTTCCTTAGCTTGCTGCAATGGATATACAGGAAGCTCGTAGTCTACGGTATAAGCACTAAGTCTTAGGTAAGTATAAACCTGAGCAATAAGAGCTGAATAATCCTTAAGCTTCTTAAGGTTTTGCTTAACGACTTCCTTATTAGCATTTTCGTTGAGCATTCTTAGAGCTTCATCTCTTGCTGGCAATGATGGGTTAGCCATAAGCGTATCCTGTAGTCCCTGCCAGTTCTCTTCCATACGTCCGAGAGCAAAGAGACTTCTATTCCAGTTAGTCTTACCGATAACGTAATCCATAATTGCTCTTGCACGACCCTCGGCAAGACGCATATTATTATCGTACGGACCTTCAGGAGAAGCAAAGCCTTCGATACGGATACCCGTAACCTTATAGTCATCGTGCGCCTTAAGCTCCGCAATATCATTATTGATACGTGCTAGCTCCTGTGCATTCTTATGCAGATTAGGAACGATATTCGTTTTATTCAATGGGTAAGTCAGACGAATAGCAAGTGTATGACTACGCTGCTTCTTTACAGGCAACTCAATGCTGAGCTGTGGTCCATACTCAAGGTCTACCGGACTAGGCTGAATAGGCTTAGCAGGCTCCAGAGGAGTAGCTGGTATCACTACAGGAGGAGGTGGTACAGGCTGAGCCTTAGGTTTACGTCCTATCTTGTACACGACGCCGAGAGAAGGTTCCCACACGAAAGCATCGTAGCCAATCTTAGCACTAGCGATACCATCGATACTTCTGTTGTGCTGCCAAACGACGTTATTACCTAGCTCAATAGCCCATGATGGGTGTACATTGAAGCGCAAAGCCACATCTCCACCTAAACCAAAAGTAAGGTCTTGGTGCTCTGCAGGAGCAACCTCATTACCCGTTGCACGGTCTACGAGCTTAGCCTTGAAGCCAGAGAGGTAAACACCGGGCTTAACCCATAGTTCTACTGGCTTCTCTGTGTAACGATTCACATAAAATAGTCTTGTTAGGTTTACGCCTAAGTTCAAGCCCACTTGCCAGTGATTAACTCTACTCTCAAGACCAGAGAAAGGGAAAGCATCAGATTCATTCTCAAGACGCTTACCACGATAACCGATGAGCATCTCATTATCATTATTGCGGTAAGGATAGAAATACTCATCGCCATCAACAAGCGTGTAAGGATAATAAGTGAAAGCATCCTTCCGTCCCAATTGGAAATTGTACTGGTAAGCGGAAGGACGTAACTTATTTTCACCATAACCAGCATTAAGGTCTAGCGAGAAAAGAGGAGAGAACTGATAACCTACATTCAGCATACCTCCATAGCCGAGGAGAGCCTTATCACTTGCAGGAAGAGAAGATAGGTTATTGAAATACATTGGGCTAAAGAACTTAGCTCCTAAATACCAGAATCGGCTATTGATTTTCTGGGTGCTATCCGAAGCAGATAGCTGCTGTGCTTGACTTCCTTTAGGCGTCTGCCCCATAAGGGTTGCAGAGGCTGCTAGGACCAGGCAAAGACTCTTAAAAGTCTGTTTGAGATGTATCATAATAATTAACAATAATTAACTCGATTCTATGATGAGCACAAAGTTAAAGTTTTTTTTATTAATTCAAACACTTGAATAAAATAATAGAACAATATATTTTTTGTATCCATAAAAACATCAACCTCCACATTTAATCTAAAACTCTGGATAAGCTCCTAGAGAAAATTCTTGGTACGTATCCTAAAGTTGAGCACTCGGCGAAGTTTGTGCAGACTACACGTGTAGTCTGTACAGACTTCAGCCGTAGTTTGCAGATTTACATATATATACATTACTTTCTTCTAGCATACCTCTAATTTACAACAACTTAAACACCATTTTTAACACTCCACATACAGCGCAAAACATACTTTCCTCCGATTAGAGACAGCACTAACGACATCACATCAAAGAGCGTGAGCAAGGATAAATATTGTATCTTTGGCGCAAAATAAAATGTAAAATTTATGGGAGAAACAATTGTAACCATACTAGCCATCATAGGTTTATATACTGTTTTGAAGAAATTAGGCTGTGCTAGCTTTATTGTTGCTTTGGTTATTGTGATAATTGCTGCAGCATTATTCTTTAAGTATTAAAACCTTATTTTGGCAACCCATTATTGTATTTGAGTCATCGAATAAGCTCAAACACACATATACTAAGTAGTCTGTCGTTATCCCAACCTCAGACTACTTTTTTTCATATCGTCTTGCTTCCTTTCTTCTAGTTTAGCGAGTGCTATATCATGCCACAGTACCTAGTGAACATTTGTTACAGCTAGAGTCTTAGATAATGAGTATTTTTGCACTATGATATTAAGGCAATTACATATAATAAACTTCAAAAGCATACAGACAGCAAGCCTCAGCCTATCGGATAAGGTAAACTGTTTTATCGGGTTAAATGGCATGGGGAAAACAAATATCCTCGATGCTTTACACTATCTTGCCTTTACTCGTAGCCACCTCGGCATTACAGATAGCCTAGCCGTTCGCAAGGGCGAGGACTCAAGCATTCTTGATGGCCTATACTATACAGACCAGGGCGATGAACGGCAACTTCTGCTACAAATACGCCCCGGACAGCGCAAGATACTCAAACGCAACAAGAAAGAATATAGTCGCCTATCCGAGCATATAGGCGCTTTCCCTCTCGTCATCGTTTCGCCACAGGATTACCAACTTATACAAGGGAGTAGCGAGGAGCGTAGACGATTTATTGATATACAGCTCTCTCAGCAAGATGCTGTATATATGAGTGCGCTTAGCCAATATCATTCAGCCCTTGAAGGGCGCAATAGCTTGCTCAAAAACAAGGGACTCAATCCGCAATTACTTGATGTCTTCGACCAGCAGTTAAGCCGATTTGCCTCCTATATTTGGCAAAAGCGTAAGCAGTTCGTAGAAGAACTAATCCCCCTCTTCCAAGCCTACTACTCTGCCATTGCCCCCGAACTAGACTCAGTCGGACTTGAGTACAGTAGCCAACTGCACGATACCGAAGGCGACCTATATCCGCTACTTATTTCTAACCGTGAACGAGATTTAATCCTTGGTCACACTTCTGTAGGCATTCACCGCGATGATTTATCCATGATGCTCTCAGATGAATTTATCCGCAAGGTCGGGAGCGAAGGGCAACGCAAGACCTTCCTTATTAGCCTTAAGTTAGCCCAGTATCGCATGCTCGCTGAGCGTTCGCCTGAGCGCCCTATGCTTCTACTAGATGATATATTCGATAAGTTAGATGCCGAGCGTGTCGGTCGCATTATCGGTCTTGTAGGCGGGCAAGACTTCGGACAAATCTTTATCACAGACACCAACAGAAAGTATCTTGATGAGATTATTCATAGTTGGGGTGAGGATTACAAACTCTTCTCTGTTCACCTAGGGAATATAAGCGAGTTAGCATAATGGAACGTAGCAAAACGCAAACAGTAAACGAGCTCTTCGGTAATCTTCTTGAGCAGGAGCCTGACCTACATGAAGGTCTTCTTGAGCAGAAAGCGCTCCTATTCTTTAAAGAGCAACTGGGTGACTACCTAAAAGACATCGTGAACATTCATATTACGAATGGCACTATATATATAAGGACTTACTCCAATGCCCTCATGCAGACTATTGAGCTGAGCCGAACAGATTTCATTAAAGAAATCAACGAGCATATCGGCGCCCAACTTATTGAGCATATCAAAGTAAGCCTTTATTAAGCTTATTTCATAAGCCTCACAAATCAAATATAAATCATATAACTACAATACTTTTATGAGCAATCAATTTCTAGAAAAAGAAGAACAAATCATACGCATGCTTAAGACTGTATATGACCCTGAAATACCAGTAAACATATACGACTTAGGTCTTATCTATGGAGTAGAAATTGCCGATGATGGCTTCGTTACGGTTACGATGACCCTTACAGCACCCAACTGCCCTGCGGCAGACTTTATCGTAGAAGACACTCGCGATAAAGTCATGTATGTCGATGGCGTAACGGGCTGTAATATCGTCCTAACCTTTGAGCCTGAATGGAACAAGGACATGATGAGTGAGGAAGCCCTCCTCGAACTTGGGTTCTTGTAAGCCATGACAGAGCGAAAAAATGTTTATTTCACTAGTGATGCCCACCTCGGCAGTGGCTATCACCAAGACCCCAAGGCGGTAGAGCGGAGACTCGTGCGCTGGCTCGAGTATATCCGCCCTCATGCTCGTGCTGTTTATTTCCTTGGCGACATCTTTGACTATTGGTTTGAGTACCATAGTGTCGTGCCTCGTGGCTATGTGCGCTTCCTCGGCAAGGTAGCAGAGATGGCCGATGAAGGCATTGAAATACACTTCTTTGCTGGCAATCACGATGTTTGGTTCTCGGACTATATGCAGACTGAGCTCGGAGCAAGCGTCCACCACAAGAGCGAAGTTGTTTCCCTTGATGGTCATCTCTTCCGCCTTGCTCACGGCGATGAGGAATATTGTAGCCTTGCATGGATAAATAAATTCCTTTACAAACTCTTCCGTAATAAGCTAGCTCGCCTACTCTATGCGGCTATTCACCCTCGCTGGACAGTGGGCTTCGCAATGGCTTGGAGCTTGCACAGCCGTAAGCAAGGGCTCAAACGCCAAACCTTAGGCAATATCCCACATGCCTATCACAATGAGTACTTCGAGGTAGAAGAGGAGCATTTAGTTAAATGTACCAAGCAGTACCTAGAGCAATACCCCGAGATTGAGTATTACCTCTATGGGCATCGCCATATTCTTCTAGACCTATCACTCAAAGGTGGTAAGCGCATGTGTATCTTAGGGGACTGGATACGCTATAATAGTTATGCCGTTTGGAATGGTGAATACCTCCTACTTGAGCAATTTGAAGTCGAAGAATAGTCAAGACTACACAAATCAATAACAGCCCCTTGTAATAGACCTCACCAATAGAAACGCCCTCAGACAAGTAAGTCTGAGGGCGTTTCTATTATTTTTTTTGCCTTGAAATAAAAGCAATTTTTGGCATACGTTTGAGATTGTGTGCCATAGCTTCTAGTACATTCTGTGTATGCGTTCGCTCTAAACCTCGGTAGCGACATCGCCCTCCCATAAACCCACCTTCGAATACTCCCCAAGGTACACTCAATCAAACATCGTAGTTCGGTATTAACTCTACTTAACTCATACTTATTTTCTCTTGGGTGTCGAATGCAAGCGATAGGTGGCATGCAAGAGCATATAGCGAGGGATTACATTACTATATGTCTCTGATATGCCTTGAGCGTTCACCTGACGGCGGATACTGCTTAAACCACCCAAGATATCGAACCCATCTAACATCACCAGCAGTCGCCCCTTAAGGAAAGAGCGAGAGAGACGAGCATTCCATACGAAGTCATCCGTATTCATAGCCCTATCTATATAACCTCTGCGACTGTATATGGTAGCATCAGTGCTCAGTTGGAACTTCCAAGGGAGATTGATATTCGCAGTGAAACCATAGTTGAGCTCCAGGGCATTGATAGGCTGGAAGCCTATACGCTCGCTCGTCATACGCCTCCATGTACCATCACTCTTTAGCCCGATGGATGACTTCCCTATTTTGTAGTCTAATTGCAGCCTTTGCATCAAGTTCTTCTCTCTCACCTCACTCCTCTGGGAAGTCGTGAGCCCAGCGAGTGTAACAAGATCAACATGGTTCCTCAGACCTGCTCCTGTTATCAACTTCATATTTAGCGTACGTGCTTTGTTTAGCGGAGCCATACAAGCCAATGCTAATTGTGCCCGCCAATTGCCGTTGACGTTTTCGGGGCGATAGGTGCGTGTACCTGTTAGTCTATCATAGCTATAGCCCATAGAAATGGCATTCTGGGTGTAGGTACCTACTCCTTCTATCCCAAGCATAATACGCTTCTTCGGGTATATGCGTTTGACACTGGCGATTACCTCATGCTTGTAACCAGTCTTTAGCTCGGTATTACCCCTATAGATGTTAAGCGGGTCAGTAGTATTCAGTAAGTCTACGTACATATTCATATCTGGGGTCTGAGGGTCAAGCGAATATTGTAGATGAGCCTCGTACTTATTGTCTGTGCTATTCCACTTGAGGAAGGTGCTGTAGATGTTGAGTAGGAGGTTCTGCTTCTTCAAGTGCGTTTGATGCCCAGCCCTCTCGTAGTCGTAGCCACGTGCCAGTAGCGTGAAGGGGAGCACAAGCTGACCAGACCACTTCGAGTACTCGGTCTCTTTACTCCAGCCCAAGAAAGCCTCTATGGTGTGGCTATCATCTTGCTGTCGGCTACTATAGCTGTTGGCCGCATCCATCAGGGTGCGATATGCATTGACTGAAGGCAAAGAGCCTATAGGGTGAATAGTTCCTTCATTCCAACCAACCAGCTGGTCTAAGCGATAGAGAGAGGAGTAGCTGTCTCGTAGGCGATGCTCATACTTGTAGCTCCACGTGATATAGAGCCCTCGCTTGAATATATAGTTGTAGGCAGCTTTACCTATTAGGCTGTAACCACTTTCTGGACGAATATGGAAGTAGCGGTTACGGAAGTCTGTTGATGATAGTGCCCCCATTTGATAATAGCCTATGCTATTACGGTCATAGCGATCTTCATCTTTATGGCTAAAGGACGCCGAAGCATAGAGTGTAAGGATATCGGGAGAGTGCTTGAACTTAATGACCGATTGAGCTGAGAGCCCTCCAGAGTAAGCACGACCTTCGGACAGCCCACCTCGTATATTACGGTTGATAGCATCACGCTTATAGGCATCTGGTAGCTCTGGAGCAAAGAGTGCAGTCAGCCCCAACTGAGGTCGTGATGCCAAGCTACCGCCTAGACTGAGTGAAGCATAATCATTGATGTCTTTGCTATCTGAGTAGCTGAGTCTTGGCTTAATCTCTAAATTGGCTTGCTTAAACTCCCAGTAGAAGCGGTGGTCTGTAGATAGGCTGAGCCCTCTGTCTCGCTTTGACGAGTGAATACGTTCGTGTGTATCACCCCCTTGCAGAAAATTTGTACGCGTAGTCTCGTTCACCAAAAGGTTGTTTGCGTGACTTACCTGCACATTGCCACTTAGCTTGTAGGCACCGCCACGCTTCTCAATGTTGTAGTCTAAGCCACCTTTCTTTAGTGTCTTCTCCCCACCATTAAGGTCTGAGGGACTCCAGCTACCGTTCTCCCCAGGCTTGCGAGAGTCGTTGAGGTTGTTCAGATTACCATAGGTAGCGAGACGCGAGTGGTCGGAGAAACGCATGCCAAAGAGACGAGCTAAGTAACGCTCCTCTGTACCTATCCCAAGCTCTATATTCGCCATCATTCCGATGCTATATTGTTTCTTTAGACGAACGTCCATAACATATTTCTTATCCCCACTTAACTCACGCCCAGCAAAGCGACTATCATCACCGAGGTGCTCGTAAACCTTGATGTCACTAACAGTATATACGGGTAGGTTCTCTAGCATAATTTTGTTATCGCCACGAAAGAAGTCTTTACCATTGAGCATTAGATTCTCCACGAAACGTCCGTTGACGTAGATTTTGCCATCTTTTCTGAGCTCTACCCCTGGAAGCTTACGGATTAATGCGTCGAGCATAGAACCCTCTGCAAGTTGGAAGGCAGAGGCATTATATACCAGCGTGTCTCCTCTATGGTAAAAGGTAACACGCGAAGCGGTAGCAGTCACCGCCTCAAGCTCTATGGTCTTGGTACGTTGTAGGTAGGCAGTAGGCATCTCTCGCCTAATCTCTCTCTTGTAGAAGCTTAATAGGGATAGCTTACGATAGCTGGAGTCGTATCCCTGTAGAGAGATGCGGAGTATATATTCGCCCGTACGCTTGGGGATGGAGAATTCGTACTCTGATGTCTCCCAGGTCTGATCAAGACTGCGATACTTACTCCGAGCAATGGTAGAAGCGACTACACTGCTATCCTTGGCGGATAATAGCTCTACCTGACTACCGGGTAAGTCCAGGTGGGTTACATAATCTCGTACTCGTCCCTTGAGCATAATAGTCTCTTCCTTAGTCTGCCCCTGCAAGGCGTATGGTAGTAGGAGTGTAAGCAGTAGAATAAGTCTCTTCATGATGTTATGATTGGTTTATTTCTTGCTGTTTTTAGATAGAGAGTGATGATGTATTAGATGTGCTAATAGGATGCAGCTATTTGCTTTTGTTCTGCCCCACCACCATATATTGAGTGTATGTCGGGAGTAAGATCTTGATCTATTTTTCTTACACATAATCGATTAACAGATGAGGTGGATATCCACACGATATGATGACTCTTGAGATCTTCTATATATGTGATACAAGACTCAGACATATTAGCTGTTATTATTCCATATATAACTCCTGAGAGGAAGGCTTCTTCCTCGATGTTAATACCTGTGATATTTAGATATTCTCTGATAGCCTCAATTCCCTGTTTCATAGATAGGGCAATAGATCTGATGATAAAACGTATAAGTGTACACGAAGATAATTAAAACATTGAAACACACAAAAAATTCTTTTAAGGGACGACTAGCTAAGTCTGAGGGCGTTTCTATTATTTTTTTTGCCTTGAAATAAAAAAAATCTAGGCTTCTATTGAAACACCCATTTTTTAATCTATATGTTCAGTATTTTCAAAAACACTGAACATATAGACACAAATACGAAATCATCATTTATCTATGATAACACCCTAAAGAGTTTAAACCAACACATACAGAAACCCCAATAAATAACTTATAATAAATGATTTACGCACAAACTATACTTTTTGAAAATCATCATTCAGGCAGAAAAACAAAGAAACAAACTAAAATGAATCATCAAACACTAAAAATACATCATTTTGACACAACAAAACACTAAAATACAATCACTAAGAATAGACTATACACATTTTATTACTACCTTTGTACAGAACTAATGCGAACGATATGAAGAAACAGTTATTAATTACTGCTGCAATACTTATAGGCAGCTCTATCGTCTCAGCGCAGACGCAATCTGTCCGTGGTGTTATCACGGACGCTAGTACCGGAGAACCAATCATTGGTGCCAATGTGATTGTAAAAGGTCATTCTGGTGTAGGTACAGTTACAGATTTAGATGGTAAGTTTACGCTTTCTGCACCTAAGGGAGCTACTTACCTAACCATCTCTTATATTGGCTATAAGACGATGGATGTCAAGGTCGGAACAAATCTCAAGGTGAAACTTGAGGCTGATACTAAGATGCTCAACGAAACTATTGTCGTTGCTTATGGTACAGCTACAAAGAATTCGTTCACTGGCTCTGCGTCTAAAGTTTCAGTAGAAAGTCTACAGAAGAAAGCAGCTTCAAACCTTACGACAGCACTTGAAGGCGAAATCCCTGGTGTACAAGTATTCAACACCAACGGACAGCCAGGAACAAGTGCAACGATACAAATACGCGGTATTGGCTCAGTAAACTCAGACACTTCTCCTCTATACGTTGTCGATGGTGTGCCTTATGGTGGAACTATCAACGGTATTGACCCAAGCGACATTGAGAATATGTCTGTTCTTAAGGATGCCTCTGCGACAGCTCTCTATGGTGCTCGTGCCGCTAATGGCGTCGTATTGATTACTACACGCAAGGGAAAGAGCGGTAAGCCCGTTATCGAAGCGTCAGGTAGCGTGGGTCTGAACATGCGCCTAATCCCCTTATATGATGTTATCAAGAGCCCTGAGCAATACTTAGAAGTTGCTTATCAATCTCTATATAACCTCCATAATACATTTAAGAAGAAAGCCGATGGTAGCAATGTCGCCGTTGGCGGTCTGTTATTTGCAAACAAAGCGGGTTCTATCCCCACACGATACAACCTCTGGAATGCGGCATCGGCTGAACTCATTGACCCTAAGACGGGCAAGTTCAACCCTAACATCTCACGCAAGTACACACCAGAGAATTGGGAAGATGCCATCTTCCGCACAGGTAAGCGTTACGAAGGTAATGTTAAGGTTTCTGGTGGTAGCGAGAACACAACTTACTTCCTCTCTGGCGGATATCAAAAGACAGAAGGTTACTATATTGGCTCAGACTTCTCTCGTGCAAACCTCAGAAGCAATGTAAGTAGCAATATCACTAAGAACCTCAAGGCAGGGTTAAACCTATCTTACTCTTACACGCAGACGAACTCACCGGGGCAAAGCTCTTCGGCAAGTAATGGTTTTGAATTCCTTTCTGCTGTACCGAGCATTTATCCTGTCTATGAGTATGCACTCAATGAGCAAACTAAACGCTATGAACCTAAGGCAGACTCTAAAATACCGGGCGGTATCTCTTACGACTTCGGTCAAGCCGATGGTAGCTCTAGACCTTACTCTGGAGGTATAAACCCTGCTGGTACAACCAAGCTAGACCGTTTGCTGAGACAAGACAACAACCTCTCTGCAGTTCTAAACCTTGAGTATCGCTTCTTGAATGACTTCAAGGCTACCATTACTTATGGTAAGCAATATCTTGGTCGTGTATCCAATCAACTACAAAACCCATACTATGGCGATGCCAAGGGTATAGGTCGTATCACACGAACAAACCAAACATACACAGACGAAACGTTCACACAGCTACTCTCTTGGGGCCATCAGTATGGCAAGCACAATGTAGATGCTTTTGTGGCGCATGAGTCTACCGAGAATAACAATAGCGTTTCCACTGTTCGCCGTTCTCAGCTCATACAACCCGATGTACTAGAGCTCTCTAATGCGATTATCAATGACAGCTCGGACTCTTACACACTAGGCTATGCGATGGAGTCTTACTTCGGGCAAGCTCGCTATGACTATGATGGCAAGTACTTCTTGAATGCCTCTATTCGTCGTGATGGTTCTTCTCGTTTCTCTAAGGACAACCGCTGGGGAACATTCGGCTCTGTAGGTGCGGCTTGGCTCATATCTAAGGAGAAGTTCTTACAAGATGCCAAGTGGCTCAATACACTTAAGCTCAAAGCTAGCTATGGTGTACTCGGGAACCAAGAGATAGACTTGCAGTATGATAGTGACATTCCTAGTTACTATGTGTACTATGATTTGTACAGCGTTAGTAACCTCAATGACAAGCCTTCGTTCTCTTTCTATGCTAAGGGTAATCCCGACTTGACTTGGGAAAAGTCGGCTACATTCAATGTAGGTTTTGAGGCTGAACTATTCAACAGAAAGCTCTCTGTCAATGCTGAATACTTTCACAAGCGCACTACAGACATGCTCTTCCGTCAGCAGACAGCACCTTCTGTGGGTTACGCTTATTACCCATCAAATGACGCGGCTATCGTCAATAGAGGTCTTGAGTTTGACCTATCGTACAAGGCCCTAGACCTATCTAAGGTTAAGCTTAACCTGCGTGCTAATGCTGGTCTGTACCGCAATGAAATCACTCAGATGCCATTAGAACCTTCAACAGGCAAGCCTAAAATCTATGAGGAGCAAGGAGCATTTGCCTACAAGAAGGGACACTCTGTACAAGACTACTATATGCCTATCTATGCTGGTATTACTAGCACGGGTCTACCTCAATGGGAGTACTACTATACAGAAGATGCTAGTGGTAAGAAGACAGCTATTCAGGACCTAGAGAACTGGTTGCAAGTGCCAAGCAATGACCCTAGCTCACTTAAGCAGGGTATTACGACCAACTACAATAGTGCTACTAAGCAGTTTGTTGGCAAGTCTGCAATACCTGATTTAGTTGGGGGCTTCGGCTTTGACCTCACTGTACATGGTGTAACGCTATCCTCAGCCTTTAGCTTTGGCCTTGGTGGATATGGTTACGATGGAGCGTATGCTACACTCATGGACCCTAGCTCTGCAATAGGTTCTTCAAACTGGCATAAGGATATCTTAGACTCTTGGAGCCCTACGAACACGAATGGTTCATTACCTATTCTAGGCTCTAATGCTTCGGAACTATCTCAGGCTACATCTCGCTCGACGCGCTTCCTAACAAGCCGTTCGTACCTTAACCTGAGCAATGTACGCATAAGCTATGACCTACCCAAGTCTTTAGTTAAGCATGTTGGTCTAGAGCGTGCATCGGTATATGTGAGCGGAGATAACCTCTTCCTCATATCAGCACGTAAGGGATTTGTTTCTATGAGCTCGTCTAGCGGTAGCTCAAGTTCTAACCGTTACCTACCAATGTCTACAATCACAGCAGGGGTACAAATCAAGCTGTAATGAAGTTGTATAATAACCTTTAAAGAAGATTATCCATGTTATATACTAAGCATATAAAGACTCTTGTCACTTCTGGAGCACTTGCCTTGGCTTGCTCATCATGTTCAAGCAGCTTCCTTGAGAAGGAACCTACTCAGTATGTTTCGCCCGAACAACTCTCGCGTGCTACACAATGGAACCCCAATATCCTCCTAGGTCAGACTGCAGGTTCAACACAGCTTGTATTTGACTCATTCACAACTACAACAAGCAGTCACGATGACTTCGGACAAAAGGCGAATGATATCCATCAGGATATTCTCAGCGGGGATATGGAGGTTGAGAATACTGAGTATGGAGGATTTGGGAATACGGCTCGTCTGCTGGCTCACCTATCCAAGAATACAGCCTATACATACAGACCTTGGCGTTTGTACTACAAAATTATATTCTCGGCTAATAGTACAATTAACCTCCTCGGTTCTGATGATTATGCTAAGTTACCTGAGAGTACGACGGCACAACAGAAGTACTATTGGGGCATCAGCAAGGCTTTGCGTGCATACGCTTATTACAATCTAGCTCAGTTCTACTGTAAGCCTTACGATGAAGCTGCTAATGAGCCTGCTCTTCCTATCTATAAGAAGATTTCAGCGACCTCTGCTAGTAGAAGTACGCTTAAGGAAGTGTATGCACAAATCTTTAAGGACCTAACAGATGCTCGTGAAGCCCTTGTTAGCTCTAAGATAGCACGTACTGCGAAGAGCGACATCAATGTAGATGTCATTGATAGCTACCTGGCTTATGCCTACCTCCAAACAGGCAATTATCAAGAGGCCTACACAGCAGCTAAGCGCGTAATCGACAGCGGGCGTTATAGCCTAATCCCAGCTAAAAACCTTTTGACTAACGGATTTAATAATGTTAGCAATCCTGAATTTATTTGGGCTGTCGATATTACGAAGGATAATACACAGCAGCTAATAACCTTCTTCGCCCACATTGACGTGTACACTTATGGTTACGCTTATGCCGGTGACCAAAAGGTTATCAACGGAGATTTGCAAAAGGAAATACCTCAGACAGACCTTCGTGGCAAGTGGTTCTCTAAGGGTGACTCTATCCTATCTGATGGAGGCGCTTATGAAAAACTGCATGATGGTCTACCTATCCGCAAATTCTTCTCTGCAGTTAATACCAAGAAGGAGTACGGAGCTGACCGCTCATGGCTGAACGATATCCACCTCATGCGCCTATCTGAGCTTTATCTCATAGCGATGGAAGCAGCTGCGCGTAAGGGTGATGAAGCAGAAGCTAAGAACCTACTTAAGGCACTTATGAAGGAACGTACAGAGGCTAATAACCTCGCTCAGGTAAATGCTGAAATTGACGCTCTTAGTGGCACACAGCTACTAGACCGCATTTACTACAACTGGAGAGTAGAGCTTTGGGGTGAAGGTCGTAGTCTCATCACGATGAAGCGTTTCAAGAAGACGACGAAGCGTACAGACCGCTCAATACACCATGCAGGTGAAAGCATCAGTTACAATGACGAACGTTTAACGTTCCAAATTCCTCAGAGAGAGACAGCGAATAATCCTCGTCTCTAATAGTAGGCATCGCCTATTATCAAGAAAAGGGGCTAGCTCACAAAAGTGAGTTAGCCCCTTTTCTTATTTAAACTTACGCACACTAAAAAAGATAAGTACGCCAACCTTTCTGGAGACTTCAGCCGTAGTTTGTACAGACTACAGCTGAAGTTTGTACAGACTACACGTGTAGTCTGCAAAAACTTCGCCGAGTGCTGCACTTAAGTACACACAAGTACAAATTTAGATGCGTGCAAACGCAAAAATGAGTACGTCGTACTCATCTCAGTAAGTACGTGTACTTATTCTCGTGAGTGCGTGTACTCATTTCAGTGAGTACGCGTACTTATTCTCGTGAATACGTCGTACTCACGAACATGTTTATGCGTAATTATTTTTTCTTCTTTTGCATTGCTTACCCCTTTAAGGATGTTATGCTACTTCTAAAGCGCTCTATTCTGCAAGATATTGAGACTGAGGACGCAGAAAGTTTACTCTTGGAAATGACGGGGCCTAAATGTCGAAAATAACACAGCGAATGACCTATTATGCAATAGTCTCCCTTAGGTGGGCTTTAAATGAAGCCCTACCTATACAAAAAACATTCGGCTAAAAGCATTTTTACTCTGCTTTTAGCCGAATGGCGCTTTATTTATGTCCTTACAAAGATTATTTGCCGATGCAGAAGTGCTGGAAGATATGATGAAGCACCTTATCGCTCGTTATCGCTTGACCAGTAATCTCCCCTATGAGCAAGATGGCTTGACGCAAATCGGGCGTAAGTAAGTCCGTAGGCAAACCATCTTCAAGCCCTTGCCCTACTCGCATAAGCGCATCAAGACTCAATCCAAATAAATGCTGGTGGCGGCTATTACTTACTACGATATCACCCTCTTGGTGTTCGGGCAACTGAGCCAAGGCGATTAGTTGCTCTTTCAGCTCGCTGAGTCCTAGTCCTTCTGCAGCTGAAATGCTTATATGAGGCAAGGTCTCCCCGCTAGGATAAGCTGACTTACGCTCCGCAAGATAACTATCAATCTCTGTCAGCGGTGTAAGGTCAGACTTATTCACGACAAGCAGACTCTTTACCGCAGTGCGCTCCGCCATAAGCTTCAAAGCATCATCTAGTTCGCTCGTTTGCTTGAGCCTATTACCATCAACAACGTAGAGACAAATCGTAGACTCCTGCATCTTACGCAAACTGCGCTCAATGCCTATTGCCTCAATCCTGTCTTCCGTCTCACGAATACCCGCAGTATCAATAAATCTAAATAGATAACCGCCCACATTAAGTGTCTCTTCGATGCTATCTCTTGTCGTCCCATGAATGTCGCTCACAATCGCTCGCTCCTCGCCTAGAAGAGCGTTGAGTAGCGTACTCTTACCTGCATTCGTGGGACCGACAATCGCCACAGGAATACCACGCTTAATAGCATTACCTAGGCGGAAGCTCTCCATCAGACGGCTAAGCTTCTTCTTCAGCGCATCAAGCAAGCCAAGCAATTCGCCCCTATCAGCAAACTCTACATCCTCTTCGCTAAAGTCTAGTTCTAGCTCCATGAGAGCCGTCAAGCGTAATAGCTCGCGACTTAATTGCTCAAGTTCAGCCGTATAACCACCTCGGAGCTGGGTCATAGCCATACGGTGCTGGCTCTCCGTCTCGGAATGAATAATATCGGCTACGGCTTCGGCTTCGCTCAAATTCATTTTACCATTGAGATAAGCTCTTTCTGTAAACTCGCCCGGGCGTGCCATTACAGCACCTGCCCTAAGGAGGGCTGAGAGTATCGACTGACAGACATAGATAGAGCCGTGGCAATGTAACTCTACGACATCTTCGCCCGTGTAGGAGTGTGGTGCAGCATAGCGCAGAGCGATGACTTCGTCAAGGAGTTTGCCCTCTTCCTCAAGCGTTCCATAGACGGCCTGCCTTAGGGGATATGATGATAGTGCCTTCCCTCCGCGATAACTGCGAAAGAGTTTATCTACAATCTCTAAGCTCTGTGCTCCCGAGAGGCGAATAATGGCAATACCGCCCACACCCGCAGGCGTAGCGACAGCACAAATCGTAGAAGGTTGATAGTAGGTATTCATTCTATTTATTATTAGCGAGTTTGTACTTTATTTTCCGAAACAATCAGCAGCACATCATCTACCGACAGTTCCAATTTACCCTTAGGGACAATATAATCATCTCCTCGGCGCACAAGGATAACTAGTTCTTCTTCCTTTAAGTCTAAGTCCATTAGCCTATTACCCTCAGTGAGCATAGCCGTAGTAACTGTACGCTCCTCCATCTTCGCTCCCGTGTGCTGAGGGATTTCCACCCCGAAGAGGCTAACCTCTTCTTTAATCTCTTCATCGAGGTCAAGCCAGCGAGCAAACAGAGGTAATGTACTGCCCTGCAAGAGCAAAGATACAAGGGTTATAACAAAGACGATATTAAACAAGGTATCAGCCCCCTCGATATTGGCCATCTGTGGATAGGTCGCAAAGATAATCGGGACAGCCCCACGAAGCCCCACCCACGAGAGAAAAGCCTTACCCCTCATGCTGATATTGGTAAAGGGGAGTAGGCTGATGTGCGTAGCCAAGGGACGTGCCAAGAGTATCATGAAAGCACCAGCCAGCAGTGCAAAGGGCGCAACCTTAAGTAGACCATCAGCATTGACATAAAGACCAAGCAGGAGGAAAAGTGCAATTTGCAAGAGCCAAGTAACCCCATCAAAGAAGGTCATAATACTCTTCTTATGCACGAGCTTATGATTACCAGCGACCACCCCGAGTATATACACAGCAAGAAATCCATTTCCCTTAAATAGCGTTGTCAGCGAATAAGTCAAGAAGATAATACACAAAAGCGTAATCGGATACATAGATTCGTTGTTAATATTCATCTTATTGATGAGCCACACCGAAGCACGACCAAGCAAATACCCCATTAGGCTACCCACGGCAAACTGCAAAACGAAGGTTATAAGAATAGACCAGCCAGTACCCGAAGTCTCTCCCGTGATATACTGAATGAGGGCAATGGTAAGCATATAGGCCATAGGGTCATTACTACCGCTCTCCAGCTCTAGAATAGGTTTTAAGCCCTCTTTGAGATGCATATTTTGCGAACGCAAAAGCCCAAAGACGCTAGCCGAGTCTGTCGAAGACATCGTAGCCGCAAGCAGTAAGGCAATAGGAAAGCTTAGATGTATAGGAAATGAGGGTGAGAGCGTTCCGAGCCAGTACAAGAAACCTCCAAAGAAAAGTGTCGTCAGCAAGACGCCCACAGTCGAGAGCATAATACCGGGACCAAGAATAGGGCGTATTTCCTGCACCTTCGTTTCAAAGCCCCCAGAGAAAAGAATGACGGCAAGGGCGACAGTACCCACAAACTGCGTGAGTCGAGTATCATTGTATTCAAGACCCAGCCCAGCAGAGCCAAAGAGCATACCTGTTATTAGGAAGACCAGCAGTGCAGGAACACCTAATCTTGTTCCCACTTTACCAGCCAAAAGACCAGCAAGCATAAGGACAGAGCCCCCAAGAAGTATGAAGTCGGATGTATTCATCTATTGTTTATTTCACCAAGTTTTGAAAGATATTTTCCTATATCGTTCATTAAGATAAGAATAAATAAAAATGATTGTTCACTGAGGCTATTGCATAATACGGTACTCGCTGTGTTATTATCGACATTCAGGCCCCGTCATTTACACAAGTAAACTCCCTGCGCCTTCAGTTTCAATGCCTTGCGATTACCGCATTCTGCAAAGCCTCTCAATATACGAAGAGAAAATAATACCTGCGTTTCCTAAAGTCAAAACCTCGGCGAAGTCTGTACAAACTACACGTGTAGTCTGCACAAACTTCAGCCGTAGTTTGTACAGACTTCAGCTGAAGTTTGCAAAAGAGTACGCACAAAGGCCAATTTAAGTGCGCGCACTCACCGAAATATCAGTGCCATAGGCACGACTTTTATATATCACTCAGGCTAATTGTGTTACTTTTGCACGAAAGGACAAATACTAAGACCTTAACCTACACCAATTAAGAACGGATTTAGATGATGAATTACAAGATTAACTTAATCGCAATCATACTACTCCTCACGACCGCTTGCACAGGAGGACGTAGCCATCAGACAGCAAATGATTCTATTGTAGCAGACTCTATTGACTTTGCTTTTCCAGTTACGCTAAAGCGCGCAGAGCAGATGAGCATCATCAATAAGCCTAGTCACAAAGAACTCTATCTCCTCAATCCCGATAGCCACGACACGCTCGCAGCCTATGCCTTTTATCCTCAAGGGAAACCTATTCCACAAGGACTATCGCCCAAGATGAAGCCCATAGCCGTACCGCTTAAAAGCATCGCTTGTAGTTCCACGCCACAAGTGGGGGCTATCGCTGCCCTCGGTGGCGAAAACGAGTTAGTCGCCATCAACATCCTCAACAATGTCAATAGTCCCAAAGTACGCGAGCGCATCAACAAAGGACTCATTCAAGAAATTGCCCGAGGCTCAAGCCGAAACAACGAACTCCTCCTTAGCCTACACCCCGATGTGCTACTTATGGACTTCAGCGACCAGCGTGAGCAAGATGACGAATTGCGTCGAGCAGGTATTGAACCCATGCTCTTTAACTCTTGGAAAGAAACAAGTCTACTTGGTCGTGCCGAATGGCTCAAGGTCGCAGGCATTCTACTCGGCAAAAATCAGTTGGCTGATAGCCTATACCGACATATCACCAGCGAGTACGAAGCCGCCCAAGCACTCATACGCAACGAGGCGGACACGGTGCAGATACTGTGGGGAGCAGATTATAAAGGCATGTGGTACGTACCGGGCGAGTATAGCTACGTTACGCGCATGCTACACGATGCTAAAATCAACTTTGACTATATTCCGCAGACTGTCAATAGCACACCGATGAGCTTTGAATACATCTTCTCGCGCCACAAGCACGATAAGGTATGGATTAGTGTGATGGTAGGTAAGGGTAATACGCTTGCGGACTTCCTCGCCCTCAATGAGCGTTATACGGCCTTTGATGCTGTGGCACATAAAGGTGTTTGGCTAGACAGAAAGCGTGTCAATCAGTACGGAGGTAATGACTATTGGGAGAGCGCACCTTATAATCCGCATCTTATTCTTAAGGACTTGATTAAGATTACACGCCCTCACCTTCTTCCTGATTACGAAACAACCTACTTCCTACATCTCAAGTAAGATGAATAGAGTTGCACTAGCCTTTAGTCTTAGTTTTGTACTCGTACTTGTGCTTGCTCTTGGCGACCTCGCTTGGGGAACGATTTCTATATCGGTCCGAGAAATATGGCAGGCCTTTACAGCACCACAAGAGGGGAATACTATTCATTATGTTATTCTGAACTTCCGCCTCCCCAAAATCCTTACCGCTATAAGCGCAGGAGCAGGCATCGCCACAGCCGGACTGATGATGCAGAGCCTATTTCGCAATCCGCTTGCCGATACCTCTATACTAGGTGTAGGCAGTGGCGCAGGGCTAGGCGTCGCTATCTATACAATGGCTTTCGCACTCTTCCCTAGCCTCACGGGCGGAGGGCTAAATAATGTTTGGGGCATCGTCATAGCCGCCTTCCTCGGAGCTATGGCAGTCTTAATGCTTATCTCATTCGCATCTTCGCTCATGCAAGACGTAACCTCTGTACTCCTCGTCGGGGTAATGATTGGTTTTATCGCAAGTGCACTCATATCCATTCTCCAGTATTTCAGCGATGAAGAGACGCTCAAAGGCTACTTACTTTGGTCTTTTGGTTCGGTCTCAGGGACGACATGGCGACAGCTGCATTTCCTCTTACCTATCGTCGGACTAACCCTTGGTCTCACTTACTTACTTCTGCCCAAGAGCATGAATGCCCTCAACATAGGCGAACGCTACACACGTTCCGTCGGAATAAATCCTAAGCATGTGCGTTTGATTATCATCTTACTAACAAGTCTTATCAGTGGCACCATAACAGCCTTTACAGGGCCTATTGCCTTTCTAGGGATAGCCGTTCCTCACTTTGCCCGTATCATTTACGGCACGGCCAACAACAGAATACTCCTACCTGCGACAATGCTCTCGGGGGCTGCACTGATGCTTCTGTGCGACATCCTCACCCAGCTACCGGGCGCACAATTTGTCCTGCCCATCAATGCCATCACTTCACTTATAGGCGCACCCATAGTTATCTTCATTATGATACAAGGGCGTAAAGCATATACTCTCTAAGCATGAGCACTCAACAAGTCGATACCTTAATCAGCCTGCAAAATCTCAAAACGGGCTACAAAGTAAGACGCAAGGAACATATCGTTTCCGAAAGTATTACAACCGAACTCAAAGCAGGCGAACTGACGATGCTCATGGGACCTAATGGTTGTGGTAAGTCTACGCTCATGCAGACTATCGCAGGCATGCTCCCACCTCTCGGCGGTACAGGTATCATCTTAGACCAAGACTTATCGCAGATTAGGGATAAAGAGCGTGCTAAGTTAATTAGCCTTGTGCTTACTGATAGGCTTCACACAATGGGGCTTACTGTATGGGATATTGTGAGCATTGGTCGCTATCCCTACATCGGACTAAGGGCCAAATTAGGACTGGAAGATGTGCATATTGTTCGGCAGGCTCTTCGCTCGTGCCAGTTAGAAGGTTACGAAAAGCGCGAATACCTCTCACTCAGCGATGGCGAGAAACAAAGGGTCATGACTGCCCGCGCCCTTGCCCAGCAAACGCCGATTATGCTTCTTGACGAACCTACGGCTCACCTTGACCTGCCTAGTCGCATAGATACCATACGCATGCTCAAACGTCTTGCTCGTGATGAGCATAAGGCAATACTTGTTTCTACACACGAACTAGAACTTGCACTCAATGAAGCCGAACAAATTTGGTTAATGAGCCGAGACGGCACGCTTGAGTACGGCAGCCCCAACGAACTTATACTAAGGAGTAGTTTTGAGCATTGCTTTGGCTCTGAGTATGTGGACTTCTCCGATAGACGCCAAGCACTAACCAACGCTTTATAGCCGTGATAGCTAGGTCCCTGAGGTTACGCTAAGTATTACTAGAAACCGTTACATGGTTTCCGAAAAGGACAAGTAAAACTTTTCCTTTTGTGGGGTTTTGCTGAATGTAGCAATCGCAAGGCATTGAGACTGAAGGCGCAGGGAGTTTACTCATGTAAATGACCAAGTCTGAATGTCGAAAATAACGCAGCGAGTGCTATATTATGCAATGGTTTCTTATTGTACCAGACTCAACTTCTTCAAAAGGAACTCTATATAAAGTAATAGGCGGTATCACAAAAGTGATACCGCCTATTACTTTACTAACTTAACTAATGCTGAAGATTACTCTTCACCACGAGCGTACTTGCCAAATTCTTCTGGGCTTACATTACGCTCTTCTACAGTTACCATGCCCTTAACAATCTGAGCGAACTTGTTGTCGTAGAGACGTGCGCGGATGTTGCGTGCAGTTTCTTCACGGCTGATAAGCTGCTTAGCATAGCCTTCAAGCATTTCATCCGGAACTGAGCTCATACCATACTGAGCGAACTGGCTCTTAGCTACGATAGTTGCAAAAGCAAGCTCTTCTTCTGGAGTTACCTGTACATTGTTCTCAGCCATGATACCATCCTTCACAAGCTGGTAAACAAGGTCTTCAACCATTGCAGGATATTCAGCATTGATTTGCTCTTCGCTTAGCTTATCGTTAGAGCTCTTAAGGCAACGCTTAAGGATATCTTCAGCGAGCTCTACCTTACCAGCCTTAGCAAGGATAGCCTTACGAGTATCTACTACGAACATGTAGTCGCTCTCTGGGTCAAACTGTTCACGGAAACCATTCTTCACCTGTTCGCGTAGTGTAGCTTCGTCCTTAACTTCACCTTCTTCGCCAAATGCAGCTGTGAAGAATGCTTCGTTAAGTTCTGCTGGTACGTGACGGCTGATGCTTTCGATTTGGAAGCTGAACTGTACACCCTCGTAAGTAGGAACAGCATCCTTTTCTACATTAAGGAATGATACTAGTTCTGCACCATTACCTTCGTAAGCCTTGAATGGTTCGAAAACGATAACTGCGTTCTTAGCAGCACCAACGAACTGAGCACGTACTTCTTCATTCTTGATATAAAGAGGAAGAAGTATAGCGTTTTCGTTTACGATACCACCTTCCTTAGGCTGACCATCAGCAAGCTCTGTAAGGATACCACGCACAAGGTCATTATCTTCTACAGTGTCTACCTCCTGACGGATACCGTGCTGAGCAAGCATCTGTTCGATGTGAGCAGATACCATCTCGTCTGTTGCCTCAATCTTGAGGTAAGGAATCTTATCTTCCTTAGTAAGCTTAATGTCAAGCTCTGGAGCCAGAGCCACTTCGAAAGTAAACTCGAAGTCCTTATCGCCCTCTAGGTCAGCAACGTTCTGTCCTTCTACAGGAAGAGGTTCACCTAGTACACGGAGCTTATTGTCGTTAATATAGTCATAGATTTGACGACCAGCCAAACGGTTAATCTCGTCAAGCTTTACCGCCATACCATATTTCTTTACAATCATGCTCATTGGAGCCTGACCCTTACGGAAGCCCTTTTCTTCTACATTCTTACGAACATTCTTAAGAGCCTTCTCTACTTCAGGCTGATACTCAGCCTTTGTCACCGATACTACTAGCTTAGCAGCTAAAGCACTGGTATTGTTCATCGTTACAGCCATTATTCTACTGCTTATCTTAAATTTATTAAATACTTACTTAACCTTTTTCTTGAGAAAGTACCCCCGAGCAGAATCGAACTGCTATCTAAAGTTTAGGAAACTCTTGTTCTATCCGTTGAACTACGAGGGCAAAGTCACGCAAAAGTACGAAAAAAAAATGAGTATATTATACAACGTGCTTAATCAGAATGGCAAGCGCATTCCAAACAACAAAGTATATCGATTAGAATACCCAGACAACCAAAGTAAAAACAATGCTTGCTCGTCCTAAAGTCAAAACCTCGGCGAAGTTTGTACAAACTTCACGTGTAGTCTCTTCAAACTTCAGCCGTAGTTTGCACAGACTACAGCTGAAGTCTCCAGAAAGTACTACGTACTTACAAATTTAAGTACGCGTACTCATCGTCGTAAGTACGTGTACTCACTGAAGTAAGTGCGTGCACTCACAGAGATAAGTACGACGTACTCATTTCGGCAAGACTTTCTCACCCTCAATCAAAGGGTCTACTAAGCAAAAGACGCCCCCAATGACAGTAAAGACATTTGTGCGCTTCGCAATAGTTGCGATATAATTGCAATACGGCTTGACTCTCTAAGGCATTTTTAATCTTTATTCCAGCCTTAGAGAATAAACGTGTAATCTTATTATTCTCGGCAGGCAGAGTCGCAAGCATAGATAAATAGGGGTCTATCTCCTTACCCTCATGAACTTTCCCATGTGCATAAGCAAATGGAAGCAAAACATTGATGCCTATACTATCGGCAGAGTTAGGGCTCAAAGGGGTTAGAAGAGTATGCAGTTCTTGAGCCGTTCGCACGGATAAGACCGCAGAAAGCGACCAACGACCTGAGCGCAATAAGTCGGTAAGTTGGTGTAAACGACATTCGGGGAAACTTGCTGGGCGAGTACGCAAACGCCTCCATAGACTAGAACTTATTGGTTCAAGGCTATGCTTATGCCTTAAGAAATCATATTCTGCACTAATCTGCTCACGCTCCTCCTCATTGGGATACTTATCAATCAGAGAGGCTTGCCCAAAGATAAGCGCCTTACATTGCTTCTCATTATCCAGATAACGTGCCAGTAATTTATAAGGCAAAGCATGGGCAAGAGTCTCCATTGCCTCATTGTTCAAGCCAAATCCGTGGTAACGGAACAGGCTAATATGTAGAGCTTCATGCCAGTCGTACTGCTCAGCAAGGTGCATAAGGCGTCGGCTTTTGACCTCCAGCCTTTCACGAGCAAGACGCTGTAGATACTCGCGCACAGACTCTTCCTTTAGTTGTGCATAAAAGGGTGTGCAAGGTAATTCTTGGGCATGAGTGACCAACAGAGAAGCCTGCGCCCTCAGTTCCTCCGGCACACGCATAATCAAGCAAGGGACAAGTCTTCCGTTACACAGCCTTATTTCCTTATCCCAATGCTCTACAACGTGTAGGATAGTTCCATTATAAGCAGAATCTAGATGATGACCATGCTCATACCACTGACTCGCACGCTCATGAATTTCTACGGCTCCAACCCATACAATATCATCAATGCGGACTTTAGCTTCTAAAAAGTCGGGCCCTGCATTTTTGTTGCAGAGCCCGATATCTAACACTTCGACATTACAGCCTGAGAGTATCCCTGCAGGAGTAAGAGACTCCCACCGACGATGCTCCCAAACATAATGCAGGAAAGCTTCCATTATCTAATCAAACTTCTTATCATAGCGTTCAGATACTTCGGATGTAAACTCCTTGATGCGTTGCTCTTCTGCACGATGACAAACAAGTAGCACGCCTTCACTCTGAGCGACGATACAATCATTGATACCCTCAAGGACGACTAACTGATTTTCATCTTCCATAGAGACAATGTTACCTCGGCTATTGTAGTACATCGCCTCTCCATGTAAGGTTACATTCTCATGTTCGTCTTTATCCTTGAGCTCATACACGCTACCCCAAGTACCGAGGTCAGCCCAGCCGAAGTCCACAGGCAGAACCATCACGTGAGGTGCATGCTCCATAACGCCATAGTCAATAGATATGCTTGGGCAACGAGGGAAAGCATCATGAATGAAAGCTTGCTCTCGCTCTGTGCCGAAGCAATCAAGACCATCATCCATCAGCGTACAGATTTCGGGTAACTGACTTTGTAGCTCCTTCATGATTGTGGGCAGGTTCCAAATAAACATGCCACTATTCCACAGGAACTCTCCGCTCTGCACGAAAGTCTCTGCTAGCTCTCTATTAGGCTTCTCTGTAAAGGTCTGCACTCGATAAAAGTCATCTTCTCCCTTAGAATCATCAGGTACCATCTGGATATAGCCATAACCCGTTTCAGGACGATAAGGACGAATACCAAGAGTTACTATTTCATCACGGCTAGAAACGTAGTCAAGCGAACGTTGCATACTCTTGATGAATTTAGCTTCATCGAGGATTAAGTGGTCAGAAGCACTCACGATGATATTAGCATCGGGACACTTCGCTTGAATATGGTAACAAGCATAAGCAATACATGGAGCGGTATTGCGACGCATAGGCTCCAAAAGCACTTGAGAAGCAGATAGCTCTGGCAACTGCTCAAGGACTTGGTCACGATAGCTCTCATTCGTTACGACAAAGATATTCTCAACCGGAATAAACTGAGCATAACGGTCAAAGGTCATGCGTAGAAGTGAACGTCCTACTCCAAATATATCAAGGAACTGTTTAGGTTTAGACTCTCTACTCTTGGGCCAGAAACGGCTACCAATACCGCCGCCCATGATAACACAATAGTTCTTACTATTCATAGTATTTTGCATAATCAAAATAAGATATGCTTTACACTTACTTTCTTAATCAATTAGGGTTTTCTCTCTTAGGATTTCTTCCCGAAGTTCTCAAATCCCTGTCCATAGACACCCTGCACCTCTCCTATTGTTAGGAAGGCTTGTGGGTCAATCTCTTCAATCAGACGCTGCACATCTACACTTTGACGCAGACGAGTAACGATTACCAACACCTTAAAGGTTTCGCCCGAATAGCCTCCTTGCCCATCAAGGATAGTACAGCCACGCTTGAGTCTGTGCGTCACAGCCTCGTTTATTTCGGCATGCTTACGGCTAAAGACTGTAATCTGCACACTCTGTCTGTTGTAGCGAATGTACCAATCGAGCGTCTGAGAAACTAAGACAACCTGCAGAATGGATAGCACCAACTTACTGAACGCTTCCGTTACTGGCAGAGGATACTTAGCGAAGAAGACATTTACAAAGAAACTCATAACGACTACAGAGCCATCCACATATAAGAACAGACGCCCGATAGACATATTGGAGTATTTATTGATTAAAGCCACAATCACATCCGTACCACCTGTGCAGCCATTAACAGAGAATACCAAACCAAGCCCAAGACCTGTAAGCACCGAACCAATAGCCAAAGCTAAGACTGGTTGGTCTTGCAGTACCATTAGCTTAAAGCTCTCAATATCTGCTGGATTAGGCACAGCCCAATGGGTAGTGTACTTAAGAATTAAGCCAATGAAGAATATCCCTATTAAAGTCTTGATGAAGAAGTTCTTATTCAAGAATAAGAACGCCAAAAGCAACAAGAAATAATTGATGATATTGTACGGCACATCTACACCGATACCAAAGGTCAGAGTAAATAGGTTACAAAAACCTGTCAATCCACCTGTGGTGATACGCTGAGGGTAAATCAGGAAGCTAAAGCCTATTGCATAGAAGCAAACGCCGATAAAAACCACCAATACATCTATCCAAAAACGCTTAGTTACGACCTGAGAACGTAGCTCTTGTAAGACTGAGACAAAGTGGTTTGCCAAGTAACGAAGTGGGTTATTAACCATAAGGCTGTCATGAGTTATACCCATTCCGCCTTAATCGTGCGGAATGGGTGAAGAGTGAGTGATATATTATAATACGATATTAACAATGCGCTTAGGCACAACGATAACCTTACGAGGCGTTTTGCCCTCTAGCCATTTCTCTGCTTCGGGAGCACTAAGAACGGCAGCCTCAACCTCCTGAGGAGTGAGCGTAGCAGGGAGAGAAAGCATAAAGCGCGTCTTACCATTGAAGCTAACAGGGTAAGTAAAGTTATCTTCCACAAGATAAGCTTCATTAAGCTCGGGCCATTCAGCCGTAACGACTGAACCCTCCTCGCCTATTGCATGCCAGAGCTCTTCTGCGATATGAGGAGCATAAGGGCTTAATAGGATAAGCAAAGGCTTCAAGATTTCTCTTTTGTTTGTAGCCAAACTAGTAAGCTCGTTCACGCAAATCATGAAAGCAGATACGCTCGTATTGAATGAGAAATTCTCAATGTCTGCCGTAACCTTCTTGATAAACTTGTGCAAAGACTTAAGTTCGTCCTTAGAAGCAGCCTCATCAGTAACCTTGACGCTATCGCCTGCCCAGTATAGGTTCCATAGTTTCTTAAGGAAACGATGAACACCATCAATACCATTGGTATCCCAAGGCTTGCTCTGCTCTAGAGGACCGAGGAACATTTCGTAGAAACGTAAAGTATCTGCTCCGTAACGCTCAATAATCGTATCAGGGTTCACGACGTTGTGCATAGACTTAGACATCTTTTCGATAGCCCAACCACACACATACTGACCATCTTCTAGGATAAACTCTGCATTATGGAAATCTGGTTGCCATGCTTTGAAGGCTTCTAAGTCTAGTTTGTCATTCGATACAATATTGACATCAACGTGTATGGGCTGTACGTCGTATTGGTCCTTAAGCCCAAAACTTACAAATGTGTTTGTATTCTTAATGCGGTAAACGAAGTTACTGCGTCCTTGTATCATACCCTGATTGACAAGTCTGCGGAATGGCTCATCTTCGCACACTGTACCGAGGTCAAAGAGGAATTTATTCCAGAAACGGCTATAAATCAAATGCCCCGTAGCATGCTCTGTACCACCAATATATAAGTCTACATGACGCCAATACTCATTAGCCTCCTTTCCAACTAGAGCCTGCTCATTGCGAGGGTCCATATAGCGGAGATAGTAGGCACTACTACCAGCAAAGCCCGGCATCGTACTTAGTTCGTATGGATAGCCCTCTGCGGTATGCCAGCCTTCAGCACGACCGAGAGGAGGTTCACCCGTTTCTGTTGGGAGGAACTTATCCACCTCAGGTAGGCAGAGAGGCAATTGCTCTAGAGGAAGCACCTCAGCGATGCCGTCCTTATAATAGACTGGGAATGGCTCACCCCAATAGCGTTGGCGTGAGAATATCGCATCACGTAAACGATAGTTAACCTTAACACGACCAAGACCACGCTCAGTAATCAAAGCTTTAATCTTAGCTTGAGCCTCCTTAACACTTAGGCCATTAAGCAAATCGCTATTGACCATAATGCCAGCCTTACTATCCTTGCTTTCGTCCCACTCGCTAGGATTGCTCTCCTCTTCGCCCTCAGGTATAACAACCTGCACAATAGGCAAATCAAAATGACGAGCAAAAGCAAAGTCACGGCTATCGTGAGCAGGTACGGCCATAATCGCGCCAGTACCATAGCCAGCAAGGACATAATCACTAATCCAAACGGGGATTTCCTTGCCTGTAATAGGATTTATAGCGTATGAGCCACTAAAGACGCCACTTACTCTGCGGTCTGCTATACGCTCACGCTCGGTCTTGCGCTTAGTAGCCTGCAAGTACTCGTCTACAACCACACGCTGAGACTCTGTCGTTAGCAGGGAAACAAGTTCGCTTTCAGGCGCAAGCACCATAAAGCTAACTCCATATATTGTATCAGGACGAGTAGTGAAGACTGTTACTAACTCTTCGCTTCCCGATATAGGAAATTTAACCTCTGCACCCTCACTACGTCCAATCCAGTTGCGTTGAGTTTCCTTAAGAGCTTCTGTCCACTCAAGGCTATCTAAGCTATTGAGGAGTCGCTCAGCATAAGCACTTACACGCAAACACCACTGACGCATAAGCTTCTGCTCTACGGGGTGACCGCCACGCACACTCAAGCCCTCGCTCACCTCATCATTAGCAAGCACAGTGCCTAGAGCTGCACACCAGTTTACCATAGTATCTCCAAGGTAAGCCAAGCGATAGTTCATCAAGGTTGCGCTTTGCTCTGCCTTAGTCATCTGTTGCCATTGTGCAGCATCGAAAGAAAGCTCTTCCCCTTGAGCCACATCTAGACCCGCAGTGCCATGAAGTTCAAAATGCGCTATAAGCTCAGCGATGGGCTTTGCCTTAGCACTCTTATTATCGTAATACGACTGAAAAAGCTCCGTAAAAGCCCACTGAGTCCACTTATAGTACTCAGGATCGCAAGTCTTAACCTCACGACTCCAGTCATAACTGAATCCAATCTTATCTAACTGCTCACGGTAGCGAGCTGTATTAACTTCTGTTGTTTTGGCTGGATGCTGACCTGTTTGGATAGCATACTGCTCAGCAGGCAATCCAAAAGCATCATAGCCCATAGGATGTAGAACGTTAAAGCCTCGTAGACGCTTATAGCGAGAGAAAATATCTGAAGCGATATAACCTAGAGGGTGACCAACATGCAGACCAGCACCACTAGGATAAGGGAACATATCTAGTACATAGTAGGGAGGACGAGAAGTATCTTCACTTACTTTATACAATTCTTGTTTACGCCAAGACTCTTGCCAGCGCGTCTCTATATCCTTAAAATTATACTCCATTTATACTTATTCTATTATTTCCTACAAAGATAATATATATAATACGAGTATTTGCATAAGAGCAAGACTAGGTATCGAGGAACGAGCAAGGGGCTCATAAAAAACAAAACCCAGAGCTTGCGCCCTGGGTCGTAAAAAGATGTCGTGCCCGAAAGCACTTAGGAGTGGCTTAGAAACGAATACCTATTGAGAGAGATGTTCTTAACCATGCCCATGGAGTAGACATATCCTTAACAGATACCTTCTTATCCTTTGCATTAACTTCAACGTTCACGTCCTTAACTTGACCTTTTTGAGCATCTTGAAGTTTATCAGACACAAACTTCTCTAACTTTTTTTTCTGATTCTCACTAAGTTCATTCTTTGAAGTAAATGTACCAGAGAGGTTAAGCGTTCCCTTACCATAGTGTGCGCCAAGAATATTCCAGTCTAATACAATGTTTTTCTTTTTACCGAGAAACCATTGCACACCAAATCCTGCACCAAAACTATTAGTTGTCAAGTCCCCAGAAGAAGCAAGATTTACTTCCTCTTTCTTAGATGTTCCAGCCACAGTTGTAGAGAGTTCAGTCTTACCCTCTAATCCCTGCATAGTATACTTTTGATAACGATAGTAAGCCATTAAATAAAAGCCCTTGCCATAATTACCACCTGTATACCAGCGAAGTTCAGGCGTTACTGCAAATGAGCCAACAGTTAGATTATTTACAAATAAATCTTTCTTCTCAATAGACTCTGCAAAAGGGAGTTTGCTGTCGCTACGCTTAGCAATACCTACCTGCAAGCTCAAGCCTTTCGTTAGAATGCGTTCTGCTGAGAAACTATAGCTATTCAGCAGAGGAGATGTTACATTGGCTTTAATAATAGTTTTACCATCTAGGAGAGCTCCAGTGCTTGGATTAAACTTTTCATTCTGAGCAAACAAAGGAGCCGATACGGCAACAGCCAAGAAAAAAGATAATAGTTTTTTCATACGCTAAATATTTTTTTGAATAACTTTCGCAAAGTTAATAATCTTTTCTAAACCAAACCTTTAATTAATCAGATAACTGTCTAAAAATATTGCGTGCGTTTTCTAAACTCAAAACCTCGGCGAAGTCTGTGCAAACTACGGCTGAAGTTTGTGCAGACTACACGTGTAGTTTGTACAGACTACAGCTGAAGTCTCCAGAAAGGTCAGTACAAGTATAGATTTAAGTATGCGTAAGGACTAAAATAAGTACGTGTACTCACGAAAGTATGTACGTGTACTCACGATAATGAATACACGTACTTACGACAATGAGTGCGCGTACTTATTGTTGCATTGTATGTCTAACAAAAGCGTACTATAATTTCAAATAGATAAAATTGATAATAGTATCAAATAGGCAACAGCATTAAATAACTTTTTCTCTAATATCTATGTTTTATACATAGAACTGCTAAATAAACAAGAGATACAATGATAAATATCAACTTACCTAAGAGCAATCTCCCTCGTGTAGTCATCGCAGGCGGTGGTTTCGGAGGACTCAAACTCGCACAAGAACTTGACGGCAAGGCTTTCCAGATAGTCTTGATTGACCGAGAAAATTATCATCAGTTCCCTCCGCTCATCTATCAAGTAGCATCGTCGGGCTTAGAGCCTAGCTCGATTGCCTTTCCCTTCCGCTCGGCTTTCCGTGGTAAGAAAGGTTTTATCTTCCGCCTAGCCAACATACTTGGGGTAAATGCGACTCGCAAGGTATTGCAGACCTCTGTAGGTGATGTATCTTATGACTATCTCATACTCGCTTGTGGCTGTAAAACGAATTTCTTTGGCAACAAACAGATTGAGCAGCATGCAATACCGATGAAAACGCTACACGAGGCAATGACCCTGCGTAACCGCTTGCTTAAAAACATTGAGCAGGCTTTACAGACAGATGATGAAGAGGAACGCAGGGCTTATCTCAATATCGTTATTGTGGGCGGAGGTCCTACGGGCGTAGAAATTGCTGGCGCACTAGCAGAGATGAAACGCTATGTCTTGCCTAAGGATTATCCTGAAGTTGGGCGCGATGAGTTTAATATTCATATCATTGATGCAGCCCCACGACTATTACAAGCCATGAGTGAAGGAAGTTCAGCCACCGCTGACAAAGAATTGAGTTCCTTAGGCGTAAAAATCCATCACAATACAAAGGTTGTTGATTACGATGGCTATACACTTACTCTTGGCGATGGAAGTAGTATACTCTCTAAGGCCGTTATTTGGGTAAGTGGCATAACGGCTAATGAGGTCGCAGGCATCAAAGCAGAACTATTAGGTCGTGGTGGTCGTATACTCGTAGACGGATACAACCGTGTAGAGGGTTTAGATGGTATCTTTGCCATCGGAGACCAAAGCCTCATGCTTGCAGACCCACAATATCCGAATGGGCATCCGCAATTAGCACAAGTAGCTCTCCAGCAGGCTAAATTTCTTGCCAAGAACCTTAAGGCTCTCCAGCAAGGGCATACACTCACGCCTTTCCGCTATCGCGACCTCGGCACAATGGCTACTATCGGACGCAATAAGGCAGTAGCAGAGATTGGCAGTGCCAAGTGGGGAGGTTTCACCGCATGGGTACTATGGCTCGTTGTGCACTTAAAATCCATTTTATCAGTACGTAACAAAATCTTTGTTCTCTTAAACTGGATTTGGAATTACATTACTTACGACCGCTCTCTCCGCCTCATCTTAGAGGGACGAGAAAAAGAGGAAGCTCAAGATAAAACCCACTAAACACATCAAAGGAAGAATTAGGAAACAGGTCTACCCACAAGGTTTTCTTTCTAATTTGCAGACAACGTCTAAGACTTCTAATGATGAAACGCAGGTTTGCAGTATTATCTTGCCGATAAGAGCTGATGCATTATGAGATAGCCAAAAGGGCTGTGCAAAATTAAATTTTGCACAGCCCTTTTGGTTTCTATTTATAATCAAGCACGTACTATTGCTTGATGTGTTCAGCCTATTAAGCGACACCCATCACGAGATAAACCGTATAGGCGATATAGAGCAGTAGGAGTATAGCGCCCTCTACTCTGTTAATCGTTCTTTTGCCAAAGAATACCGCAAAGAAGTAAAGCAGAATAGCGGCTATGGTCATCATGAAGAAATCCAAGGAAACAAGCCCTCCCATACCGATAGGCTTAACCGTGGCCGTCGTGCCGAGAATGAAGAAGATATTAAAGATATTGCTACCTACTACATTACCGATAGCCATCTCCTGCTCTCCCTTGAGTGCTGCCACAACGCTTGTCGCTAGTTCGGGTAGTGATGTCCCAGCTGCGACGATAGTTAGACCGATAATCGCATCACTGACGCCCATAGCCTTGGCGATGTCGGAAGCCGAGCTTACGAAGAGGTCGCCACCATAAACAAGTCCTACTAGTCCGCCCACCATATAGATGATGAGTAACCAAATAGGTCGGTTTATGCGTTGCGTCTCTTCCGCTTTGAGACTTTCATCGAGCTCTACCACCTGCTCGGGCGCATTAGGCTTGCTGATGGCAATAGTATAGCTAAGGAAGATTGAGAAGAAGCATAATAAGACTAAGCCTTCGCCTCTACTGATGACATTCTCTACGCCTGCTATACCTGATAGTTCTTGGTCAAAGACCATGAAACACAGAACAAAAGAAGCTAGCACCATAAGTGGTATTTCCTTGCGGATGGTGCTCTTCGTAATGGTGAGCGGTGCGATTAAAGCCGTTATCCCAGCGATGGCGAAGACATTAAAGAGATTACTCCCCACGACATTACCAAGGGCAATATCAGACTTACCAGCAAGAGCCGAAGTAAGGCTGACGACTAGTTCGGGAGCCGAGGTGCCAAACGCTACAATCGTTAGCCCAACCATAAGAGGGCTAAGACCTAGACGACGAGCAAGCGTAGCTGCTCCTTCTGTTAGATAGTTTGCACCTAGTACAATGAGGGCTATGCCGACAAGGAACAATAAAATGCTTAGGAACATATTGGCTTATCTAGTTAGTCAATTACGTTTTGTTTCTTAAGTACACGTCCTAAGCATACATAGCCGACGACACCTGAGAGGATAGTACCGATGAAGATGCCGAGCTTAGCTTGGTTCAGAAGCTCGGGATAAGTGCCTCCGTAGGATAGTGTAGCGATGAATAGAGAAACTGTAAAGCCGATACCTCCGAATACGCTTAGGGGTACAAGTCTGCGAAGAGTCATACCACTTGGCCAAGGACAGAGATTGAACTTAATCGCTAACCAAGTAAAGAGGGTAATGCCCACAGGCTTACCAACGAATAGCCCTAGTACAATAGCAAGGGGAATCCCCCAAATGCCATCAAGAGAAATCCCCTCAAAGGATACTCCTGCATTTACAAAGGCAAAAAGCGGAAGGATAAAGAATGAAACGATGGGTGAGAGCATGTGTTCAATTGTCTGTACGGGGCTAACCGAGCGTCCTAATGTATCTCTTAGACCGTGTGTAACGGCTAATTGGTCGTGTGAAAGAACGACAGCGTTGCCACTCTCTTTATGGTCACTCTTGAGCGCATAGAACTGCTGATGAAGGGCGGCTTGTAGGTTGTCGATGCGCACCTTCGTTGTCATAGGTACGCAGAGGGCTACAAGTACACCTGCGATAGTCGTATGTATCCCCGACACAAGGAAGAACTGCCACACGATAAAGAACATTACCATATAAAAGCCCGGATGCTCAATGCCTATTTTACCGCACATGGCGATGACGAGTAGAATACCGAAGGCTATGAGTAGAGGCGTCCAAGCTACTCCCGAACTATAAAAGAGCGCAATCACGATAATGCCGCCGATATCATCAACGACAGCAAGAGCCATGATAAAGACACGTAGGGACGTTGGAACACGCTCGCCAAGCGCACCAATAAGTGCAAGGGCGAAGGCGATATCCGTTGCCATAGGAATGGCGGCTCCCATAGCGGCAGGATTCTGATGCTCGACAGCGAGGAAGAGTATTACGGGGATAACCATACCCCCCATAGCGGCAATGATGGGGAGTAAACTTTTCTTGATACTGCTCAGCTCACCTACTGCCATCTCCTGCTTAATCTCCAAGCCGACGTTGAAGAAGAAGAGCGCCATCAAGAAGTCATTAACGAAAGCTGATAGGCTCATGCTCTGCCCGTGGTGGGCGAAGAGCTCAAAGCCCAATACCTTAACCTCTATCGGATGATTGAGGAAGTATTGATAGAACTCATTCCAAGGAGAATTGGCTATAATTACAGCCAATATAGAAGCTACAAATAGCAAAACCGTCGCATTGGGCTTCGGTATAGACATTTGGTGGAGTGGGTCAAGAAAATCAAATTTTTTACTCATTCCTTAAAAGAACCTATTTCGTTATTAGTTACGAGATTTTACAAAATATATCGTGCATAAGGACTTATTGAGATTAGACCAGTTGCTGGTCGTAACCGATGCGAAATGTCGCAATAAGCTAGCACATGCCGTATAATGTGATATCTCTTTATTATTGTTTTGAGCAAAGATAAATAAATTACGTGAAAGCGTACCGACCTAATGGTATGTCAGTGCGTGCGTTAGGCGGTGTACCTCTTCTAAAGGCACTCTTTCCACTCCATACTTGTCTGTTTCTTTCGGAAACAGACTAAAACGAGTGCGTCGTACTGACTGAAACAAGTGCGTCGTACTAACTGAAACGAGTGCGTCGTACTAACTGAAATGAGTACGCCGTACTAACTGGAATTAAGGTAAGCGCTTCAATACAGAGTCTCAAAAGGGTGATACTCCTGCGCAAGGTTTTGGGGTACGGTCATTGCGAGTATGGTCGTGTGGAGCTTTGGGTAGTTATTAGATGTGTTTGTCCTGCTAATTGGGTAAGGAAGAGGGCGTGTAGCACTTTTTTTGCTTAATACCTAGAAAAATTAGATTTATTAAAGTGTAGTCAATAAGGCTAAATATCTAGGTTTATGTCGTAACTACTGTTTGCTGAAATAGTCATTGTGTCAATAATATGATTGAATAGTCGAGGATTTATTAAATGGGGTGTATTGATATTAGTCATAATGCTCATTTGAACTTATTTGAAGAGAGGAAAATATCTGTATCTTAGACCGCAAGTTTGAGGGATAAGCTAGGGAATCTAGTGAGTCTGGAAGTATTAAATATAAAATCAAATTGGTATGAAGAAGATTTTACTTCTTATGAGCCTTATTCTTTGTGTTGCTTTCAAAGGCTTGGCACAAGATAAGGTTAAAATCTCGGGAACAGTTCGAGATGACAAAGGTGAGCCTCTTGTAGGGGTTCAGATTATACCACAAGGAGCAACCCAATCGGGAGGTCTTACAGACCTAGATGGGAACTTCTCCCTAATGGTCCCTAAGGGGGTAAAGCAACTCAACTTTACTTATGTGGGATTTGCTACTCATAAGGTAGCAATCAATGGGGCAACGACACTTAAGGTTGTCATGCACGAGTCTACTTCTGCGCTTGACGAAGTAGTGGTTACTGGTTATGGAGGTAAGGTTCGTCGTAATCAGGTTACAAACTCTATCTCTACGGTAAAGAAAGAGATGCTTTCTGTAGGGGTCTATTCAAACCCTGCTCAAGCTCTTTCGGGAGCTGTCGCTGGGGTGAGAGTTACACAGACCTCAGGTAACCCTGGCGCACAGCCTTCAATAGTTATTCGTGGGGGTACCAATCTTGATGGCTCGGGCTCTCCATTGTACGTTATCGATGGCCAACTCCGCGATAGCATGGCTGATATCAACCCAGAAGATATTGAGGACATGCAAGTGCTCAAGGATGCTGGTGCTACTGCTATCTATGGTGCGCGCGCAAGTAATGGTGTGGTTCTGATTACTACGAAATCAGGAAAAAAGGGATTTAGCTCTCTTAATGTTAAGGTACGTACAAGCTGGGATTTCTTTAATCAAGCCAATACGTTCATGGATGCAGACCGTTATATCTATTGGATGCGTACGGCTCACCAGCGTATAGCCGAAACTTATCCACGATATCGTGATGCTATGCTCAAGTACTTGAGCGGTACTACTCCTTTCGGTACTGGTAATGTATACGGTAAGGCTGCGTATAATGTTATGAGCTATGATGCTCAAAATGCTCAGCATGCTGAACTATTAAAGAAGGGTTGGACGCTTATGAATGACCCTATCAATGAAGGCAAGCAACTTATCTACAGAGGCATTACTCCTTCTCACTATGCTATCAACACTCCTGCTTTCTCACAAGACTATAACGTTAGTATGCAGGGTGGTAATGATAGAGGTACTTACTATGCAGGTATTGGTTACAATAATCAAGAAGGGCTTGCTGTAACATCATTCTATCGTCGCTACAACTTCCTATTTAATGGTAGTTACAAGATTAAGCCTTGGCTCAAGAGTATCTCAAACTTCTCATTTAACCGTGCCAATTGGCAGAGCATGCCAGGCTCAGCAAGTGATGAACAACGCTATTGGGGGCGTGCATTCTCCATGGCTCCTACGGCACGATACATCGATGAAGACGGCAATAACCTGCTAGGTCCTACTGTCTCTGAAGGTAACCACCTCTATCAGCCTGAGAAGTGGCAACGCTTCAATCAGACGGATAAGTTTACGATGGTGCAGACTCTTGAGGCAAACCTCGGTAAGTACTTTACTCTCAAGGCTAGTGCCAACTGGCTCTATAGCGAGTCTTATGGAGAGTCTTTCACTAAGGACTTCCTCAGTAATATGCTGAATAATACTCGTAATACTTCACGCTCATCAAGTGCAGGTTTCTCTCGTGACTGGAGGCAGACTTATACAGCTACATTGAACTATAACCAAACTTTTGGTAAGCATCATGTAGATGCTCTAGCGGGTTCTGAATTCCTTGATGTAATCGACTATGGCTTTGATGCCTCAGGTAGTGGTGCGCCTACAGATGACTATGCAGACCTCTCTCTGACAACAGCTGAGGCTAATAAGCGTTTCATTAACTCTGACCACTCAGAGTACCGCATTCTCTCTTACTTTGGTCGTGCTAACTATAGTTATGCCGATAAGTATCTAGCCTCTGCAGTCTTCCGTTATGATGGCTACTCTTCTCTATTAGGCTCTAACCGCTGGGGCTTCTTCCCTGGTATATCTACTGGTTGGGTCTTCACGAAGGAAGGATGGGCTAAGGACAAACTTCCATTCTTGTCATTTGGTAAGCTACGTGCGAGCTTTGGTATCAATGGTAATGCAAGTGGCATCGGCGCTTATACACTACAAGGCGCTTATGGTTCACAAGGTAAGTATAATGGTAATGTAGGCTTCCTCATCTCAACACTTCCTAATCCAGGTCTTCGTTGGGAAAAGACGATTACGCGCGAAGCTGGTCTAGACTTAGGCTTCCTCCAGAATAAGCTCAACGTGAACTTGACTTATTACAATCGTTTGACAAGTGATAAGTATGCCGACTTCTCATTGACTCCTACTTCAGGATTTAGCTCTATCAAGAACAATAATGGTGAATTCCGTAACCAAGGTATTGAACTTGAAGTAAGTGCTAAGCTCCTAGAAACAAAGGATTGGTCTTGGTCTGCTGCGCTCAATGCAGGGATTAACAAGAATACAGTCGTAAGACTTCCTGATAATGGCAATAAGCGTAATCACCAAAGTGCTACCCTCGTTTATACTGGAGGTTCTCACAAGAATGACCAAGGCAATATCGTTTATGATACCGACTATGTAGGAGGTTATCAAGAAGGTCAAGAGCCTGGCGACATCGTGCTCTACCGCTATATGGGCATCTATCGTAGCGATGATGAAGTCCCTGGTGACCTCGTAGTAGAAACAGGACAGCTCAATAACCTGAAGATGTATGGACCAAAGGCTTACGCAGCCCTCACAGATGAGCAAAAGAAGAATGCGCTCCCTATTAAGGCTGGTGACGCTATTTGGAAGGATATCAATGGCGATGGTAAGATTGACCAGTACGACAGAGAAGTAATCGGTAAGGCTACACCTCGTGTAACAGGTGGGTTCAATACTACTTTGCGTTATAAGAACTTACAGTTATATGTACGTACAGACTATGCACTAGGTCACTGGGTAGTAGACAACTCTACTGCTTGGATTATGGGTGCTGCTCAAGGTACATATAATACGATTACGCTTACAGAAGACTCTTTCACCGAGCAAAACAAGAACGCTGCATATCCTCGCTACTTGTGGGGTGACTTGGTAGGTAACTATCGTCGTTGGTCTAGCCTATATGCTTATAGAGGTGATTACCTTGCTCTACGTGAGCTTTCATTGAGCTACTCTCTTCCTCAGCACTGGGCTAAGAAGCTTTTCTGCCAGAATATCACGCTCTCTGTAACGGGTCAAAATTTAGGATATCTATCTGCTGCAACTAAGACAATGACAATACCAGAGTCTAGCACAGGTGATGGTGGTTATGGTCAATACCCCATACCACGTAAGTTTATCCTTGGATTAAATGTTACCTTCTAATTGTAAATATCTTATGAATATCAAGAATATATTGTGCTTAAGTGCACTCGCCCTATCTATGGGATTAAGTTCGTGCTCGGATGTTCTAGACCTCAAGCCTATTGACTATTCTGGAGCTAATGACTTCTGGAATAAGCCTAGCCGAGTAAAGAACTACATGGATGGCTTGCACATTAACCTAAGAAACCTAGCTTGGAGTCGTACAGTGACCCTCGGCGAATTGCGAGGAGGTATCTACCTTACAGGTGCTGGTGCTGACGGTTCGGCTCTCTACAATGGTGATGTTATCTCGCAGAATCTGTCTGAAGACCGTCCAGGTATAGGAAGTTTCGGTGGCTTCTATGGACCTATTCAAAATGTGAACCTACTTATTGAGAAGTTGGAAGGCATGGAATATCCCGAGGCGCAAAAAAAGGTCTACTTAGGACAGGCTTATGGCTTGAGAGCTCTATATTATTTTGACCTATACCGTACTTATGGTACTGTACCTTTGCAGCTAAAGCCTGAAGTGGTAAATGGTGTCTTGGATGTAGAGGTGATACGTAAGCCAAGGGCAGCTGCCTCTGAAGTTCTCAAGCAAATAAAGAGCGATATCGCTAAGAGTGAAGAGCTATTTGGTGAGGCTAAAGGCTTTGACCTCTATGGCGTAGGCGGTCAAAAATCAGCATGGAGCAAGGCTGCTACTCTGACGCTCAAGGGTGAAGTTTATCTTTGGAGTGCTAAGGTATCGACATTAGACCAGCCTGCACAACCTCAAGACATCACTACAGCTAAGGAAGCCCTCAAGGCGGTAGAGAGTGGATATAATCTCTCATTGCTTCCTAACTTTGGAGAAGTCTTTGATACCAAGCATAAGGGTAATAGTGAGATGATTCTTGTCTCTCGCTTGGCTGATGGTGAAGCTACAAACAACGGTGTAAGGCTCTATCTCTATCGCTCAAATGAAGGTACTGTTAAGGAACTATATAAAGCGCCTAATGAGAAGTTTGGCGATGCGCTTGATACACGTGGAAATGGCGGTCTGTTTGTGCAGTTCAAGAACGAGCTTTTCAATCTCTTTGATGATGATGACACTCGTAAGTTGGCTACATTCATTCCTGCATACAAGGATGCTGCTGCTACACAACTAGAAGTGGCTATCCCTCGCAAGTTTATTGGTGAGATTAACCCACAAGGTAATAGAGTTCTTACTTGTGATATTCCTCATTATCGTCTTGCCGATGTCTACTTGATGCTTGCCGAAATTGCCAATATGGAAGGCAATAATACAGATGTGGAGCTCTACATCAATAAGATACGTAACCGTGCTTATGGAGCCAAGGCTGTTAATCATCAGTATAAGGCTGGCGACTTTAAGGCAAACGAATTGGCAATCTTGACAGAGCGTACTAAAGAATTCGTTCTTGAGGGTAAGCGTTGGTATGACCTACGCCGTATGCAAACGGCTAAGAGTGGAGGCAAGGCCTTAGTCTTTGATGCTGATGCTAGCATTGACGCTACTAAGACTGCACTTCTTAATGAGGCTACTGAAGCATATAAGGTGCTATGGCCTATTGAAACTAACCTACACACACAAGACTCAAAGATTCTACAAACTCCGGGTTATCCTACTCAGATTAAGTAGAGTCTTTTGAGAACTACTTGTTAGTTCTCTCAAATAATTTCCTAAAGGGGCTGTATTATTTTTGATACAGCCCCTTTAATTTGCTTCAGAATATTGCCAATGAGAATTGCAATAAATACACGCAAATGAATCAGTGAGTGTGCGCATGGCTTTACTCGCGCTTACTTAGGTTCAGCACTTAAGGCTGAAATGTGCTGTTTGGGTGCAGTTTCTACACGTATTTGCAAGATTAAAATATTTGTTTTACCTTTGCAGAGCAAAAGAGAAGGGATTAATTCCTTAATCAAATGCGGAAGTAGCTCAGTTGGTAGAGCATAACCTTGCCAAGGTTAGGGTCGCGGGTTCGAGTCCCGTCTTCCGCTCCACAGAATGGCTGTCACAAAGTTTGTGATAGCCATTTTTGTTTGCTGCTCTATGTACAGATATACACGAATATCTGTACATGCTCTTAACCATAAGAATATCTTGTCTTATAGGTATATGGTTTGCATGCGCTCACCCTAGAGAAGTACGACCAAAATAATAAAATACACTTATTATTAGTATCTTTGCAATCAGTGGATAACACAACAATAGAAATAGAACTAAATAATTATAGTATTAGTAAATGAGCAAATTCGTTGGGAATCTTATTCCTCACACTTATTTCGTTACCAAGGGTAGCGGTGAGTCTGATTTAGAGCTACACGCAGGCTCTTATCACATGGCACTGTATGACGCAGGTATCTCTGACTTTAACATCATGGTTTATTCGTCTGTAATCCCTGCTACTGCACACCTCGTTTCTATGGACGAGATTGATTTACCTCCTTTTGGTAGTGAACTCAAGACCATTATGTCTGTTTCTCATGGTCAGCAAGATGAGTTCGTTTCTGCTGGTATCGTGTACGCATGGATGTACGAAGATGCTAACTTTGATAAGAAGGTAGGTGGACTTGTTTGTGAAGTGAATGGTCGCTATCGTATTGAGGAGCTAGAGAGTCGTCTAATCCGTGTAATCAATGACCTACACGCTAAGACTTACAGCCAGTATTACCTTGGTGAACTGAACTTCATCAGCGAAGGTATTACTATTGAAAAGCGTTATGGTACTGCGCTTGCAGCTCTTTGCTTCGTAGACTTCCAACAGCCAGAGAGCGATAAGCCTGCGGGCGGTCTCTAAGGCATACAATCACTTATCGGGGGATAGACTTTTACGGGTCTCTCCCCTTGATAGTTTATAGATAAAGCATTTAATATTACAAAACAATGAATATCGAACAATTTAACTTTGCAGGTAAGAAGGCTTTCGTTCGCGTAGACTTCAATGTACCTCTCGATGCTGAGTTCAACATCACTGACGACACTCGTATCCGTGCAGCTCTTCCTACTCTTAAGAAGATTCTTGCTGACGGTGGTAGCCTAATCATTGGTTCACACCTTGGTCGTCCTAAGAAGGTAGAGGACAAGTTCTCTCTCCGTCACATCTTGGCACACGTATCTAAGTGCCTTGGCGTTGAGGTTCAGTTTGCTGATGACTGTGTAGGTGCTGATGCTGTAGCTAAGGCTGCTGCGCTTAAGGGTGGAGAAGCTCTTCTTCTTGAAAACCTACGCTTCTATGCTGAAGAAGAAGGTAAGCCACGTGGTCTTGCTGAAGATGCTAGCGACGAAGAGAAGGCTACTGCTAAGAAGGCTATTAAGGAAAGCCAAAAGGAATTTACTAAGAAGCTTGCAGCTCTTGCTGACTGCTATGTAAATGATGCTTTCGGTACTGCTCACCGTGCACACGCTTCTACTGCACTTATCGCAGAATACTTCGACAAGGACAATAAGATGTTCGGTTACCTCATGGGTAAGGAAGTAGATGCTGTGAACAAGGTTATGCAGGATATCAAGCGTCCATTTACAGCTATCATGGGTGGTTCTAAGGTATCAAGCAAGATTGATATCATCGAGAACCTTCTAGGTAAGGTAGATAACCTTATTCTTACAGGTGCGATGACTTACACATTCTTCAAGGCTGAAGGTGGTAACATCGGTAACTCTCTTTGCGAAGATGATAAGCTAGACCTTGCTCGCGAAATCGTAGCTAAGGCTAAGGCTAACGGCGTAAACCTTGTGCTTAGCACAGATAGCAAGATTGCAGACGCATTCAGCAACGATGCTAACACTAAGTACGCTAGCAACGACAATATCCCTGATGGTTGGATTGGTATGGACATCGGTCCTGATAGTATCAAGGCTTACAGCGAAGTGATTAAGTCAAGCAAGACTATCCTTTGGAATGGTCCTACAGGAGTATTCGAAATGGATAACTTCGCTGATGGTAGCCGTGCAGTAGCTGCTGCTATCGCTGACGCAACCGCTGCTGGTGCATTCTCACTCGTTGGTGGTGGTGATAGCGTTGCTTGTGTAAACAAGTTCGGTTACGCTGATAAGGTATCTTACGTTTCTACTGGTGGTGGTGCTCTTCTAGAGGCTATCGAAGGTAAGAAGCTTCCAGGTATCGCTGCTATCGAAGGTTAATCAGTCCTAAGAAGTATATCTAGAAGATATATTTCAGAAAACAAGAAACTCTATCTAGTCTTGATGGCTAGATAGAGTTTTTTTGATGTATTATGAAAAGAGACCGTGCAATGGTCTCTTAGGACAAGTTTTACTTGTCCTTTTGTGGGGCTTTGCAGAATGCGGTAATCGCAAGGCATTGAGACTGAAGGCGCAGGGAGTTTACTCATGTAAATGACCAAACCTGAATGTCGAAAATAACGCAGCGAGTGCCGTATTATGCAATGCTCTCAAAAAGGAGAAAGGGGCTAGGTCAAGCATTTGACCTAGCCCCCGTTGAAACCATTTAAGTGATTGGTATTATATAATCACCTTGCCTTAGTAACGCTCTGCAACTACATTCCAGTCGATGATAGACCATACGTCCTTGATGTGGTCTGCACGGCGGTTTTGATAGCTGAGGTAGTAAGCGTGTTCCCAAACGTCAATACCCATGATTGGACGAAGTCCGCGTACAACAGGGTTGCTACCATTAGCTTCCTTAGTAATCTCAAGGTTACCTTCTGCATCAGCAGCTAGCCAAGCCCAACCAGAACCGAAGAGCGTTGTGCAAGCTGTAAGGAACTCTGCTTGGAAGGCTTCAAAGCTACCCCACTTCTTCTCAATAGCTGCGAGGAGCTTACCTGTAGGCTGACCACCAGCGTTAGGCGCGAACTGAGTGAAGTATAGATTGTGGTTAAGAAGCTGACCTGCATTGTTGAAGATAGGTCCTTCGCTCTTCTTAACGATTTCTTCAAGAGAGAGGTCAGCGTACTCAGTACCTTCGATGAGGCTATTGAGTGTGCTAACATAACCTGCAAGGTGCTTACCGTGGTGGAAAGCAATCGTCTCAGCGCTAATGGCTGGCTCTAGAGCATCAGCAGCGTATGGAAGTGTGATTAGTTCGAACTTCATTATAAGTTGTATTTTATAGTTTATAGTAATAATCTACTTTTCTAACCTAAATAGTTTATATATGTTTACCTTTGCACTTATGAATAATAGATTTAATATATCGTCTAATAGACGAGGACTAATAGTACTCTCTGGAGGACTAGATAGTACAACGCTTCTTTATGAGTACCAAGAACGCATCGGATTAGCTGTATCTTTTGATTACGGGAGTAAGCACAACCAGTCGGAGTTGCCCTTTGCCGTAGAGCATTGCGAGCGTCTAGGTATTCCGCATCTCACAATCCCTTTGGCTTTTATTGGTCAGTACTTCAAGAGCGACCTCTTACTTAGTGGTGGAGATATTCCTAAGGGTGATTATAATGAAGAGAATATGTCGGCAACGGTAGTGCCTTTTCGTAATGGCATCATGCTTAGCATTGCGGCAGGGATAGCAGAGAGCTATGGGCTTGATGAGATTTATATCGCTAATCACTTTGGTGACCACGCTATTTATCCCGACTGCCGCTCTAGTTTCATTGAACCGATGACAAAAGCGGTAGAGGCTGGTACAAGTAATGCGGTGAAGCTCTGCGCACCTTATACGGACATCAGTAAGACGGACATCGCTATGCGTGGGCGTAGCCTCGGCATCGATTATAGCCGTACGTGGAGCTGTTATGAGGGCGGTAAGGTGCAGTGCGGTGTGTGTGCTACTTGCCGTGAACGCCGTGAGGCTATTGCTGGAGCAGGGATTCAAGACCCTACCAAATATCTTTCTTAAGCCTTTGCATTGTACGGCACTCTCTGTATAAGTATTGGTGAGGGGGATTGCTAGAATACTAGCAGTTACATAAAAGAAGGGCTGTCGCAAAGATTTTATTCTTGCGACAGCCCTTATCATTTAGGATACTTGTCTAGGTCGTATCCTATTTGGTGTTTTATGAAGTTGAAAATGCTTTTACTAGGCTAATACAGATATGCTAAAAGCCCGTCTTGTGTTTTACTTGGCTTGTAGCTCAAATGATAACTCAATATTGTTCTCAATGAACTTATCGCCAAGACCCGTGAAGAAACTCTTAGAGCCGTATTTAACATTCCATTGTGAGCGGTCTATAACGAACTTATCGCTCTTAATCGTGTAAATGCCAGTAGCCTCATCATGTGTAACGCTTGCCACAGGGATAGAGAGGTTCTTGGTTACATCCTTAAGCGTTAGGTTACCTTTAAGTTCCTTAAGGTTGCTGAGGTCTAGTCCCTCCTGAGGGATGTCTGTCAGCTCAAACTTGGCTGTAGGATACTTACTAACCTCAAAGAAGTCTTCGCTCTCAAGGTGTCCTTTGAGCTTCTGAGCCATTTCGCCCTCAAGGTCTTCAACCTTGATACTAGCCATCTTGATGAGGACTGAACCCGCAAGTAAGCGTCCATTTTGTACGCTGATAGAGCCTTCTTGAGCGAAAATCTTACCGAAGTGTTCGCCTGCAGGCTTGTAGCCTTTCCAGTTGAGATAGCTGGTGCTGTCGATACTTAATGTAGTTGCTCCTTCTGCAGCTGTTGCTACCGCTACAGAGTCAGTTGCAGTGCTTGCGTTACCGCTATTATTACCGCATGAGCCTAGAGCAAGGCTAAGCATAAGAGCCCCTAATGCAGGGAAAAATAGTTTTCTCATATCAAAAGTGTTTTTTTTTATAGGGCATTTGTTTACCCTTATGGAGAAAACCGAATTGTCGTTCTTTTGTTGCGTGTACTCACCGGAATAAGTACGTCGTACTCGTTTTAGTAAGTACACGTACTTACTTTTGTATTTGCGTGTACTCACTGAAATAAGTACGTGTACTCACGAAAGTGTTTGTGCTAAAAGACTAACTTTGCAGACATATACTTAGGATATGCGTTGCTGTGTGGCGATATGAACAAGAATAGCCTCGGCATAGGGCACACGGTAGATTGAAATAGGAGAAATGTTATTAGAATTCTTTATAACCTGCAATAAGATAGGCGCATTTACCCTCGGTGGAGGATATGCGATGATTCCAATCATGGAACGCGAGTTCGTGGATAAGCACGGCTGGATGGATAAGGAGGAGTTTATGGATATTATGGTCGTTGCACAAACGACACCAGGTATATTCAGTGTAGATATGGCTAGCCATATAGGTTATAAGTTGCGAGGTGTATGGGGTGGCATCGTGGGTGCAATAGGTATTGCGCTTCCTTCGATTATTGCCATTATCCTTGTGGCGATGTTCTTTCAGGGTTTTAAGGACAATGTATACATCAGTAAATTCTTTATGGGTGTGCGCCCTGCTGTGGTTGCGCTCATCGCCTCGCCTTGCTTCAAGATGGCCAAGACGGCCGGCATAACGTATGCCAACTGCTGGATACCTCTAGTGAGTTGCCTTTTAATCTCCCTCTTTGGCGTCTCGCCTATATGGGTTATTATCTGCGCTGGTCTTGGTGGTTATATTTACGGACGAATAAAAGCAACTAAATAAGCTATGATATTCTGGGAATTAATATGGGTGTTCTCTAAAATAGGGATTTTCAATTTTGGGGGAGGTTATGCGATGATTTCGCTTATTCAGAATGAAGTCGTCGTGCGACATCATTGGCTGACAAATGCTGAGTTTACCGATATTGTAGCGGTAAGCCAAAGTACACCGGGACCAATAGGAATCAATGTAGCAACTTACGTCGGTTATACTTCCGTTCTGCAGGCTGGCTATGCGCCTTGGGAGGCTGTGTTAGGGGCAGTCTTGGCATCACTATCCATCATTTGGTTGCCTTTTATTCTGATGATAGGTATTAGTCATTATCTGATGAAGCATAAGGATTCGGCTGTAGTAAGCAGTATTTTCTTGGGATTAAGACCTGCTATTGTAGGACTCATCGCAGCGGCAGCACTTCTCCTTATGACACCCGAGAACTTTGGTCGTCCATCGGATAATATTTATTTATTTACCTTGAGCATAGCCCTCTTTCTGGGTACTTTTTACTTCACGGGCTTTAAGAAAGTCAATCCTATCCTAGCTATGCTCGTTTGCGGTCTCCTCGGCTTACTCTTCTTCTAGGCTCTTGCATTGTGTGTGACGCATGCTACAAGCAAATGCTTGCACAGATGTACCATTTCTCATCAGAGCTTATTTAGTTAAGGTGTAACTTCCCTGAATTTGATGTACTTATCTGGCACAGCGTGTGTATGATGTAATAGTCTCTTTTATTTGAGTAGTTTTGTGCTCTAGTTCTAGGTAAACTATGTTGTTAAATAGATTTATTGACGATAATCTTATTGAATGCGGTTGCGACGAAGCGGGGCGAGGCTGCTTAGCTGGACCTGTTTATGCCGCTGCCGTTATTCTACCTGATGACTTCTACCACCCATGGCTCAATGATAGCAAACAGCTCACCGAGCAAAAGCGTGAAGCCTTGCGCCCTATCATCGAAGCCGAGGCACTCGCTTGGGGCATCGGCTTCTGTTCGGCTGAAGAGATTGACCAAATCAACATACTCAAGGCCTCCCATCGAGCTATGCACAGAGCTATTGACGACTTGCTCATTAGACCCGAACGACTCCTTATCGATGGCAATCGTTTTACATCGTGATGAGGAGATGCTACGCCTGCACAATGAATACCCGATGTATGGCTGGGCCGAACACAAAGGCTATCCCACGCCCAAACACCGAGCCGCAATAGCACAATTTGGTCCCTCACCCTACCACCGCAAGACTTTCAAGCTCCTCAAAGACTAATACACTGCGAGAGCACACTCTCCAACAAAATAAACACGTACAAACACGTTAGTAAGTACGACGTACTCACAAGAATAAGTACGCGTACTTACTTAAACGAGTACATCATACTTAAGTGCAGCACTCAGCCGTAGTCTGTGCAAACTACGGCTGAAGTTTGTACAGACTTCGCCGAGGTTTCTAGAATAGGAAACGCAGCCATAAACATTACCTACCTTACATCAAATTTACACTTAAGCAATAAGCAAAATTTATTAAGCTAGACAGACACAAAATACCCAAGCATTTCTGTTGTAGAGCCCTGTGCTTCGTCTCAATTTATATTGTACCTTTGTAAGGCAAAAAATTTAGGGTTTGGATACCTACCGAGCTATTGGAGGGATTATTCTGCTTGGTCTTTCGTGTTTTATCTTCATCTCTCTCCTATTTTACGTTCTAGATGCCAAGGCGGTATATAGCCAATTACACAGCGAAGACATCATCGAAGCCGAGCTAAGCAATCAGTCTATTGGCAAAGATGGCATTTCCATCGGTTATACCCTCTTTAATGGCTTCTTAGGCTGGGGTGGATTCGTGTCCTCCATCATATTCCCCTACATCGCTATCGCCCTCCTATGGATGAATAAGAAAGAAACTTGGCATGTACTAGGCAAATGTATTCTGATGATACTCTCTTCGCTGTGGCTCGGCATGGTGCTAGCTTTCCTACAAACATTCTTTGCCGGAGAGGATAGCGTCCTTAAATGGGGAGGCGACCTAGGTTATTATTATATGACCTTCTTGTCTGGGCGGATAGGCCAATTAGGATTGGGGATATTCTTCATCATCAGCCTGCTCGTTCTCGCCATGCTCTTTAATAATAAGCTCGTTGATAAGATTACAAATATCTCCTTCTCTCTCCCATCTAAGAGTAAGTCTGTAGAGCACGAAGACGACGATAAGGAAGACGAAGAAGACGAAGATACAGAGGACGAGGACGAACCTAGCCATATTCCGTCTCAGGACAAAGAGGCAGAAGAGGACGAAGAAGAGCCGACCATAGAAGAACCCATCTCTATTATAACTGAAGAGCCTACGATGCACGTAAGTTCACCAACCGCAGCACCACAGACGACTACAGAGGCTAAGGTGGGAGGGGAAACAGAGCTGACAGTTACCGTACCTCAGAGCGAACTAGCAGATGAAGATGATTTCTCCGATGAGTATGTACCCGGCATGTATCTCAAGCATTACCGCAAGCCCAGCTTAGATTTGCTAGAAGATTACGGGCTAGGCACAGGCGAAACGGATAGAGATGAAATCGAAGAAACTAAGCGTCTTATCCTAGATACACTTCGCAACTTCCGCATATCTGTAACTCCCATTAGTGCTACCGTAGGGCCTACAGTAACGCTCTATGAGGTTATCCCTGAGCAAGGCGTTAAGGTGTCCAGCATTCTCCGACTAAATGATGACCTCATGATTGCGCTCAAGAGTCAGGGTATCCGCATCACGCCTATTCCACACAAGGGGACTGTCGGCATAGAAGTGCCGAACAGAAAGCCTCAAACAGTATCTATGCGTAGCATCATCGGTTCTAAGAAATTCCGTGAAGCACAAGAGAAGATGGAGCTACCTATCGGTATGGGTAAGACTATCTCCAACGAGCCTTTCGTCTTTGACCTTGCGAAGATGCCACACATCCTAATGGCAGGTGCTACGGGGCAAGGTAAGAGTGTCGGTCTGAATGCGCTCATCACCTCCCTACTTTACAGCAAGCGTCCCGAAGAGCTTAAACTCATCATGGTAGACCCTAAGATGCTTGAGTTCTCTATTTATGAAGACCTAGAGAAGCATTTTATGGCTATGCCTAACGATGCCGATAAGGCTATCATCACCGACCTAAGTAAGGTCGTGCCTACGCTCAACTCGCTCTGCGTAGAGATGGACCAACGCTATGAGCAACTAGCAAGGGCACGTGTGCGTAATATTAAGGACTACAATGAGCAAGTGCGTGAGGGTAAGCTTTCGCGCCGTGATGGTTTCGACTTCCTCCCCTACATCGTACTGATTGTAGACGAATGGTCTGACCTCATCATGACGGCTGGACGTGAAGCCGAACAGCCTATTGCTCGCTTGGCTCAGAAAGCACGTGCGGCAGGTATTCATATTGTCCTAGCTACGCAACGCCCTTCGACAGACGTCGTAACAGGTCTGATTAAGGCTAACTTCCCTGCTCGTATTGCCTTTAGGGTGGCTTCTGGTATCGACTCAAGCACTATCCTTAATAACCCTAGTGCTCATAATCTGATTGGTCGTGGGGATATGCTCTTCTTCCAAGGTAACGAACTCGTGCGTATACAATGCGCCTTCATGGATACCCCCGAGACGGAAAAGATTGTACAGCACATTGCTCGCCAAGAGAGTGAAGGGCATGCGTACGAGCTACCTGAGTATGTTGCCGAGGGTGATAGCAAGTCGGGTCAGGACCTTTCTACGATGAAGAAAGATGCCCTCTTCGAAGAAGCGGCAAGACTCATCGTAAGCAGTCAAATGGGTTCAGCTAGTTTTATACAGCGTAAGATGGAGATTGGTTTTGCCCGTGCAGGTCGCATCGTAGACCAACTAGAGGCAGCTGGCATCTTAGGGCCTAACCGAGGCAGTAAGCCCCGTGACGTTCTTATTCAAGACCTGATGAGCCTAGAAGAGCTCTTAGGACAATTAAAATAGTATTGACAACGTTATTCTTAATACAGATAGTTATACGGTTATGCTAATCAAAAGAATATTGATGACTTGTGTATGCTTGACTCTCTCATGGTCGGGCATAGCGCAGACCTCGGCGACACAGATACTTGCTCGAGCAGAGAAAGCTATCGCCTCTGTTCCTAGTGGAGAAGCTAATTTTACTAGTGCCTACCTTGATGCTAGAGGCAAGGTGCAGAGCCGAGTATCGGGTATTATGTATCTTGAGGGGGATAAGTTTCGCTTAACCTATGGCGACATCATCGCCGTTTACAAGCCTAACACCCTCAGTTACCATGATGCCAAGGAAGCTACGCTAACCATTAGTGAGCCTTCATCAGAAGAGCTTATCCAAATCAATCCCCTCCACTTCTTACGCGCTAAGGGCAAAGGCTTCAGAGCTGGCGAACCCGTATGTAAGGGCGGACTAGCGAACATCACCTTCACACCAGAGCGCAAAAGCGGCATTAAGCATATGATGATTAGCTTCATTGAGAAGACTTGTTTACCTAGCGTTGTCAGCATTACAGCTCATGACGGCAGTAAGGTCGTGGTAACCATCAATGCTTTCCGAGCCTCTAAAGTTCATCCGTCTTCATTCTTTGAGCTTCAAGCCAAGCAGTTTCCCAAGAGTGAGGTCGTAGACCTGCGCTAGAATGCTCATTGATTGACCTACGCGCTTTCATTGATTTGAAAATTTAGAGGGGGCTATGTTGAATATCTTTTCGACATAGCCCCCTCTCTCTATTCATACTCTTCGCAAGAAAATCAAGTCAATATCAGCATCGTCTTCACACCCTAAAGGGCTAATTATAGGCTATGCAAAAAATAATCTCAACTTTTCTTAAAGAAAATATCAACACATAAGTCACTGAAAAACAGAATGTATACCAAATAAAAACGTATATAACCAAAAATAATTTCGTGCAAAGTATTGCAGGTATAAAAAAAAGCAGTACTTTTGTCGTCGGGTAAGTCCCATACGACCAGCTCCCTTTGACTCCCCCAGGGTTTGATCGCAGCAAGGGTATTAGGTCGTAGCGGTGCGATGTGGATCGCTTGCCCATCTGCCTCTTTAGCTCAGTTGGCCAGAGCACGTGATTTGTAATCTCGGGGTCGTTGGTTCGAATCCGACAAGAGGCTCAAAAGAGAACGTTAGCACGCAAGAGCTAACGTTCTTTTTGTATATAAAACCCCATGGCATGTTCCAAGAGACCGCCGAGCGGTCTCCGAAGTGACAAGTAAACCTTGTCATTGAGAGGAACTTTGCAGAGTAGGGTAATCGCAAGGCATTGAGAATGAAGGCGAAGGGAGTTTACTCATGTAAATGACCAAGCCTGAATGTCGATAATAACGCAGCGAGTGCCCTATTATGCAATGGTTCCCAAAAATGAGGACAAAGCCTAATAATAATCAAGTGGGCAAAATAAGGGACGTCGTACGGACGTAGTAGTATATGCGTATGGTGGTGCATGATGCGATAGTCTCTTCCGGTGTAGCGTGGGGCTGCACTAAGTTCCACGCAATAACTCCAAATATGACATTTGAAGAACTCGGGCTTATTAGCCCCATCTGCCAAGCTGTCGGCGAACTTGGCTACGAACAACCTATGCCCGTACAAGAGGCCGTTATCCCTTATCTACTAGGTGAACCCATTGATTTAGTTGCCCTAGCGCAAACAGGTACAGGCAAAACAGCCGCTTTCGGTCTGCCTTTGCTGCACAAGCTAGCTGGCACATCTCAGCACAACAACCTCCCCAAAGCTCTTGTACTCTGCCCTACTCGTGAGCTATGCTTACAAATCGCTGACGACCTTGCCGAGTACAGCAAGTACCTCCCCAACGTACGCATCCTACCCGTTTATGGTGGTAGCAGTATTGAGGCTCAAATACGTGTACTCAAGCGTGGTGTAGAGGTTATCGTGGCTACTCCGGGACGCCTTATTGACCTTATGGAGCGTGGGGCGGCAGTCCTTGACGAAGTACAAACAGTAGTCCTTGACGAAGCAGACGAGATGCTCAACATGGGCTTTACAGAGAGCATCGAACGCATTCTATCCTCTGTCCCTCAAGAGCGACATCTTCTACTCTTCTCCGCGACTATGCCTCGTGAGGTAGCAACCATCGCTAAACGCTACCTCAACAAGCCTAAGGAAATCACTATCGGCAACAAGAATGAGGGCAATGCCAACATCAAGCACGTTCACTACATGGTGTCTGCCAAGCATAAATATCTTGCCCTAAAGCGTATTGCCGATTACTACCCTAATATATATGGTATTGTATTCTGCCGTACACGTAAGGAAACACAAGAGATTGCAGACGCCCTTATCAAGGACGGCTACAATGCCGATGCGCTACATGGCGAACTAAGCCAAGCTCAGCGCGACTACGTGATGCAGAAGTTCCGCATACGTGCCCTACAAATACTCGTTGCGACAGACGTAGCCGCTCGTGGCCTTGATGTGAATGACCTCACACACGTTATCCATTATGGCCTGCCTGATGACATCGCGAGCTTCACGCACCGCTCTGGTCGTACGGCTCGTGCGGGTAAGACAGGGCTATCTATCGCCATCTGCCACAGCCGTGAGCGAGGCAAGCTCCGTGACATCGAGAAAATCATAGGAAGCAAGATTGAACGTGTAGCCATGCCTTCGGGTAAGGATATTTGCGAGAAACAACTCTTTAACCTTGCTGACCGCCTAGAGCGTGTAGACATTACGGAAGATGCAACCCTAGAAGCTATCTTCCCTACTATTATGCACAAGCTAGATTGGCTTGACAAGGAAGAACTTCTACGCCGTCTGATGCTTATGGAGTTCCGCCGCCTCCTTGACTACTACGAAGAAGTCGAAGACATTGATGAGGTTGGGGATTCTTCTCGTGAGCGAGGTGAGAGCGACAAGAAAAAGCGTACACGTGAAGCCGAAGAGGGTATGACACGTCTCTTCATCAACTTCGGTAAGATGGACCGCATGTTCCCTAATAAGCTCATTGAACTCATCAACAAATGTGTGCCCGGTCGTGTGGCTATCGGAAAGATTGACTTGATGGCTCGCTTCTCTTTCTTCGAAGTAGCCGAAGAAGATGCTGCCGATGTAGTAGAGGCACTCAGCCAATACGAAGTAGATGGTCGTCGCATTGTCGTTGATTATGCTGAGAAGGCTGGCAACGAGGGTCGCTCATCAAAGAAGCGTAGCGAAGGTTCTAAACGTCGTCGTGACGAACGCCCTAGAGATAGACGCTCATCGGCTCCTAGAGGAGAACGCGAGCGTGAACGCAAGTCCAAACGCAAAGATGACGGTAAGTTCTTCGACAAGTACGATAAGAAGCGCCGTCGCTAAAGCTCTTTTTTAGCACAATAGTAATGGGCTGTGGCAAAATAATGCCACAGCCCATTTTTCTTTAAACAACACCTCCACAACCTTGCGCAGGTGTGCTGCCCTTACAGGGCTCAATAAATGTTTATTCCTCCATTAACCCAGGGCTTGCGCCCTGGGCTATGCAGGAGTATCGCCCTAAAGGGCTCGCCCATGCCCATGTAATATGACAGAAACGGGTACGACGTACTAACAACAATCAGTACGACGTACTAACCAAAACCAGTACGACGTACTAACCAAAACTAGTACGACGCACTAACCACAACTAGTACGACGTACTAACCACAACCAGTACGACGTACTAACTAAAACCAGTACGACGCACTAACTAGAATGAATACGATGTAGTGAAATCTTGATAGGTTTGCCCCGACTCAAACAAAGGTCTCATCATTGACGTACTTACCCGCTACGCTCCTCAAGGAGAACGTTGCAATCCCTATAAAGCTTTTTTTGTAACTTTGCCCAGAATATTGTCTCCCTTATGGACTTATTGCGTCCTTATGGGTCAGACCAAATAACATTGTATGAAACTATTACAACAGAGATTATCGAGCTATGATGCGCCTCAAAAGGCACAGGCCGCTGGTATATATCCTTACTTCCGTAAGATAGAGAGCGACCAAGATACTTCCGTTATGATTGACGGCAGAGAAGTCGTGATGTTTGGCTCTAATGCTTACCTTGGTCTTATTAACCACCCAAAGGTTAAAGAAGCCGCTATTAAGGCGACAGAAAAGTACGGTACTGGTTGTGCTGGTAGTCGTTTCCTTAATGGTACTCTAGATATTCACCTTGAGCTAGAAGCCGAACTTGCCAATTTTGTCGGCAAGGAAGATGCCATTATCTTTTCAACGGGCTTCCAAGTAAATCTAGGCGTCGTATCATGCTTAACGGGTCGTGAAGATTACATCATTTGGGACTCACTCGACCACGCCTCTATCATCGAGGGCGTTCGCCTTGGTATGGGCAAGAGCCTCAAGTACAAGCATAATGATATGCAGGCCCTTGAGCGCAGACTTAAGAGCTGTGAACCTGACAAGGTTAAACTCATCGTCGTTGATGGTGTCTTCTCAATGGAGGGTGACCTATGTAACCTCCCTGAGATTGTGCGCCTAGCGAAGAAATATAACGCAGCCGTAATGGTAGACGAAGCACACGGCATCGGCGTGATTGGCGACCATGGTCGTGGGGTATGTAACTACTTCGGATTGACCAAGGATGTAGACCTTATTATGGGTACATTCAGTAAGAGTCTAGGTTCTATCGGTGGCTTCATCGCAGGGGATAAGGTTCTGATTAACTACCTGCGTCACCATGCTCGCTCGTACATCTTCTCGGCTAGTGCTACACCCGCAGCGACAGCAGCCGCACGTGCAGCCCTTGAAATCATGAAGACAGAGCCAGAGCGCGTAGAGCAGTTACAAGAGAAGACAGAGTACTGCCTTGACTTCTTCCGCCGTCATGGCTTCGAGATTGGCAATACTTCTACGCCTATTATTCCTCTGTATATCCGTAATAACGACCTTACGTTCTTGATTACGGCAGAGCTATTCGAGGAAGGTATATTTGTAAACCCTGTGGTTTCTCCTGCAGTAGCACCCGAAGATACACTTATTCGCTTCTCACTGATGAGTACGCACACTTATGAGCAGTTAGACTTCGGCTGTAACGCTATCCTCAAGATATTCCGCAAGCACGGTCTTGTAAAATAATTATACCTTATGATATACAGACTCTTGTTACTCTCTGATGAGAACGACTTCTTCCAGAGAGAAATCACAATAGACGCAGAGGCTTCATTCCTTCAGCTCAATGACTTTATCCTTGACAGCCTAAATTACTCACGCAAAGAACTGACTACATTCTACGTGAGTGATGAGGAGTGGCAAAAGGGACAAGAGGTTACGCTCATGGATATGAGCTTCGGCAAGAGCGAAGAAGATAGCTTCTTGATGGAATCAACAAGACTCGAAGAGCTCATCGAAAATCGTGGCGATAGACTGATATTCATCTTCGATATGATTAGCGAGCGTGGCTTGTACATTGAGCTTGTTGAGCTATTAGCTGGTTCTCAAGCAGAGCCTAAGCTAACGCACTCAGAAGGCAAGGCTCCTCAGCAAACATCAAGCTTTGAGTTTGCAGAGACTCGCAGTGTAGGGGGGGCAGGTCTCGGCTTTGAAGATGACGACATTTTTGATGAAGATGGCTTCGACTCTGATGACCTTGATGCTGAAGGTTTCTCCGAATTAGATAGCCTTGAAGGCTACTAGGTCTTGATTACACTCTTATCGTGACGAAGCCTAAGCGTGTAATCATCTTACTCGGCCCTACCGGCGTAGGTAAGACGGACTTAAGTCTACAACTCGCCCAAAGGCTTCACACAGACATTATTTCTTCCGATTCTCGTCAGATTTATCGGGAAATCCCCATTGGCACTGCCGCTGTATCTCTTGAAGATAGAGCTGTGGTGCCTCATCATTTAGTAGGGACACGCTCCATACACGAGCCTTATAGCGCAAGCCTTTTTGAGAGCGATGCCTGCCAAATCATTAACACTCTACACGAAAGGAGCGACTCTGCCCTCGTCGTCGGAGGCTCCATGATGTACATTGATGCACTCGTGAAGGGCATAGACGAAATGCCAGATGTAGACCCTGAGGTCAGACGTAGCGTATTTGCTCGCTATGAAGAGGAGGGGCTAGACGGCATCCTAAGCGAACTGCGTCTATTAGACCCTGCGTACTATGAGCGTGTAGACCGCAAGAATTATAAGCGAGTCCTCCATGGTTACGAAATGTGCTTATCTACGGGACGCCCATTTAGTAGCTTTCACACTCAAAGCATTCAAGAGCGACCTTGGGAGATTGTCAAAATCGGACTTACAAGAGAGCGTGAGGAGCTATACGAACGCATTAACTTGCGTGCAGAGCAAATGATTGACGAGGGTCTTGAAGAGGAAGCACGCTCGGTTTATCCTTATAAGCACCTTAATGCCCTCAATACTGTCGGGTTCAAAGAATTATTTGCTCACTTTGATGGAGCTATTTCTAGAGAGGAAGCTATCAGACAAATCCAGCGTAACACACGCATATACGCACGCAAACAGCTTACTTGGTGGCGCAGAGATGATTCAATCCATTGGTTTCACCCGAGCGAGCAAGACCGCATCTTTGAGCTTTTGTCTCTCTAAATCTAGAAGGCTAAGTAATTGATTGTCGGAGCATCAAAGAGCCCTTTAGGGCGATACTTATTCATAGCCCAGGGTGGAATGAGGGCAAAGCCCGATATGAAACCCTGGGGACAGACAGACAAAAAAATGAGATGAGCTCCGATGAGGAGCGGCACAACAGCGCGAACATTTGCCTATGGCGTAGAGAGTGCCGCCCCTAAAGGGGCTCAATAAATATATCTACGACAACTGACCCAGGGCTTGCGCCCTGGGCTATGCAGGAGTATCGCCCTAAAGGGCTCATCTACGTTTTCACCACCAATCAAATACTTGATTATTTTAATGCGCTTGCTCTCAATCTTAAGCTAAAGTAAACCTAGGTCCCTCAAAAAATATGTAACTTTGTTTCACTAATTACTTCCTAGAGTAGATATCTAGATTAATCACAAACGAAATATACCTTATGATAGATATAAGCACTTCTTTCGTGGGACTACAACTCAAAAGTCCTATCATCGTCGGCAGTTCGGGCCTTACTCGTTCATTAGACAAGATTAAGAGCTTTGCTGAAGCAGGCGCAGGAGCTGTTATTCTTAAGTCTCTTTTTGAGGAACAAATCGAAGCTCAAATCAGTAATCTAAATAATTACAATGATTATACCGAGGGGGCCGAGTACTTGGCTCACTACGTCAAAGCAGATGAAGTAACGCAGTACCTTGAGCTTATCCGCCGCTACAAAGCCGAACTAGATATTCCAGTCATTGCCAGCATTTGCTGTATGCGTAGCTCTAGTTGGCTTGACTATGCCGCTCAAGTACAAGAGGCTGGCGCCGATGCTATTGAAATCAATATTATGAAGGTCGAAACAGATTTATTCTACGACCCTATTGCTAGCGAACAGGGCTATATCTTGCTTATTAAGGAGCTCAAGAGCCGCCTAAATATTCCTATTATCGTTAAGCTATCTCGTTACCACTCTGCCCTCCCTGCTTTTGTGGATAAGCTAAGAGCAGCAGGCGCATCAGCTGTTACACTATTTAACAGAACCTATCAAACTGACATCAACCTAGACACAGAAGAGCTCTCTTCTGGCGATGTGTTTAGCCACGAGGGTGATTTTACAGAAACGCTACGCTTTACCGCCCTTGTAAGTGGAGCTATTAGCAGAGGACTTGACATCAGTGCCTCTACTGGGGTTTATTCTTGGAAGGAAGTTACTAAAGCACTACTAGCTGGAGCCACCACTACCCAAATGGCTACTGCCCTCTATAAGCAAGGTGCATCAGCCATTAGCGAGGCTATCGCAGGGCTTCAAGAGTGGCTTGATGAGCATGGCTATCTATCTGTAGATGAGATGAGAGGTCGCCTCAACGCTATGCAGACAGGTCAAAGCAATACTTATGAGCGTGTTCAGTTCATGCGCTATTTTGGTAATGCTAAATAGAACCAATTAGGATAATTCGTGTTTAAGTAAAAGAGATTATAAAATATATTAAACGAGATATGAAAAATAAGATTGTCGTAGCTGTGCTTGCTAGCTCTATGCTACTCTCTTCATGTGGTAACCTCAATAACGCAGTAAAGGGCGCTGGTATCGGCACAGCAGCAGGAGCTGCAGTTGGTGAAGGTGTAGGTAAACTTCTAGGTAACACAGGTCTTGGTACCGTTATTGGCGCTGTAGTTGGTGGTACTACTGGTACTATCATCGGTAAGAAGATGGACAAGCAGAAGAGAGAGCTTGAGAAGAGCCTTGAGAATGCTAAGGTAGAGAGCATTAACGAAGGACAGGCTATCCGCGTTACTTTTGATAGCGGTATTCTCTTCGCTACTGGTAAGGCTACGCTCAGCGATGCTTCTCGCAACTCTCTTATGAAGCTTGCCAAGAGCCTTGAGGAAAACCCTCAGACAAATATCCAAATCATTGGACATACAGATAATACTGGTTCAGACAGAGTAAACGACCCACTAAGCGTAAACCGTGCTAAGAGCGTATTTGACTATCTTGCTAGCCAAGGCGTAACCAATAAGCGTATGGAATATGCTGGTAAGGGTAGCAAAGAACCCGTAGCAGACAACACAACTGTAGCAGGTCGCCAAGCTAACCGCCGTGTAGAGGTATATATCCTCCCTAGCAAGGAAATGATTTCTGCTGCAGAGAATGGTACACTCAAGTAATAAATGCACCAAATACAACTAAGAGTTAGCCCCGAGGTCGCTGCCTCGGACGCTAAACTAAGACGAGCAGCTGCTCGTTTCCTAAAAATCGCACCTGAAGGGATTAGCTCTCTTCAGGTGCGTCGCCATACGATAGATGCGCGACAAAAGAATATCATCATCAACCTAACGCTTGATGTGTATGAAGTTGGCGAGCAAGCGGGCATAGATACATTTGAAGACCTTGTATATCCCGATATTAGCTCTGCACCCTCAGCCATTGTCGTTGGTGCTGGTCCTTGCGGGCTTTTCGCTGCATTACAACTCATTCAGCAGGGTGTACGCCCTATTGTCATTGAGCGAGGTGTAGACGTTATGACTAGGCGCAAGCATCTAGCTACACTACACAAGACAGGTGTATTAGACCCTGAGAGCAACTATAGCTACGGCGAAGGAGGAGCAGGAGCATTCTCTGATGGTAAGCTCTACACACGTAGCAAAAAGAGAGGGAGCGTTGAACGCATTCTACGCATATTCTGTAAGTTTGGTGCCGACCCCAAGATTCTTGTTGATGCTCATCCGCACATAGGAACAGACAAACTGCCAGTAATCATCAAGCGTATGAGGGAGCAAATTCTCGCCTCAGGAGGCGAAGTTCACTTCTCTTGTCGCATGGAAGGTCTATTACTAGACAAAGGCATCGTGCGTGGCGTTCACACTTCTACGGGAAAAGAATTTTATGGACCTGTACTCTTAGCGACAGGACACTCTGCCCGTGATATCTACCGCTATCTACATAGCCAACAAATACTTGTAGAAGCTAAGCCTATCGCTGTCGGTGTTCGCTTAGAGCATCCTCAAGCTTTAATTGACCAAATACGCTATCATAACCCTAACGGTAGAGGACAATGGCTACCAGCAGCCGAGAACGTTTATAAAGCACAAGTCAAAGAACGAGGCGTTTATAGCTTCTGTATGTGTCCCGGTGGGTTCGTTGTACCAGCATCAACAGGACCAGAACAGATGGTTGTCAATGGTATGTCCCCTGCAAATAGAGGAAGTAAATGGGCAAACTCAGGTATGGTTGTGGAGTTACGACCCGAAGATATCAAGGCAACAGGTCTACATGTAGACAATCATCATTCTCCGCTTGCCCTTATGGAATGGTGTGAGGAGTACGAGCGTTTAAGCTACGAGGCTGCCAATAGGAGCTTAAAGGCACCCGCTCAACGCATGACTGACTTCGTCGCTCGCAAGGCGAGTACAAGCACGAGTACAACATCCTACAACATGGGACTTACGCCCGGAAATATGCACGACTGGATGCCACAGTTTATTGCGAGTAGATTAGCCGAAGGTTTTCGTATCTTTGATGGCATGACCAAAGGTTTCTTAAGCGAAGAAGCTCAACTATTGGGCGTGGAGAGTCGCACTTCTTCTCCCGTACGCATTCCAAGACTGCATGAGGGCGAGCATAAGTATCAGCATGTTGAAACGCCCGGATTATTTCCTGCAGGCGAAGGCGCAGGCTACGCAGGAGGTATCGTCTCAGCAGCTATCGACGGAGAGAATGTTGCATTAGCTCTATCAGCTTACCTACAAAGTCAAAGCTCTAATTAAGATTAACTTTCCATATAATGAAGATTGTCTACTGCATCCAAGGCATGTATAAATCCGGAGGGATTGAGCGCGTCGTAACCATGAAAGCAAACTACCTAGCCCAGCATGGTTATGACGTTACGATTATCACTACAGACCAAGCTGGTAGACCTTATTTCTTTGCTATTGATGAGCGTGTCAAGCGTATTGACTTAGGTCTAGACTATGGTAAGCTAGACTATCTCCCCTCTTATAAACGTCTTTGGTATACAAGACTAAAACGTAAAGAGCATAAAGCCCTACTTGAGCAAACACTCAAGCATGAGCAGGCTGACATCTGCATTTCTGTTGGCTTCCAAGATGAAGATATTCTACCAAGTCTTCAAGACGGAAGCCGTAAAATCTTAGAGTATCATACTTCGCGTTCAGCATCTATTTTAATGTATCCGCCCCAGCAGAAGCTTAAACGCTTCTTAGGCTATCTACGCATTAAACTACGAGAACGCTTAGCTGCTAAATATGATTGTTTCGTTATTTTAACAGAGGTTGAGCGGACTGAATGGAAAGGAATACCTCGCATAGAAGTTATTCCCAACGCTAATCCCCTTGAAACGACTGAGCAGGCCGATGTAGCTTCTTCTCATAAGATTATAGCTGCAGGACGCATGGAATATGTTAAGAACTTCCTTGAGCTTGTTGATATTTGGGCAAAGGTAGCACCCTCTCACCCAGATTGGCATCTCTCTATCTATGGAGATGGCTGGGTTTATCCCTTTCTAAAAGAACGGATTGCTCAGCACGGAATAGAGGCGCAAACTATTTTAGAAGGTTCTTCTAACGATATGGCAAGCGCATACGCCAAGTCAAGTATTTATGTAATGACTTCTCATTTTGAGGGCTTACCTATGGTTCTTATTGAAGCACAAACAATGGGCTTGCCTGTTGTTAGTTATGCTTGCCCAAGTGGTCCTAAGGATATTATCCAAGATGGTGTAAATGGCTTTCTTGTTGCTCCATATAATCAAGAAGCTTTCGCTGAACGTCTAGATAAACTTATCAGCGATGCCGACTTACGAGTACGTATGGGCGAGGAGGGACGCAGACTCTCACAACGCTATACTCCTGAAGTCATAATGGCTAAATGGGAAAAGATATTCGCTCAACTAACTTCCTCAAAGAATTAAGAGTTCAAGGTAAAAATACCCCCATAAGTTACCATTACTTATGGGGGTATTTTTATTCTCCTACGCATAAAGGCGAAATAAAAGTTTCTTTATTAATCCTTAAATTATAATATTTGACCCTTTGATTTAAGAAGAGATTTAAATAACACATCCCATTTTTGCATAACTCGGTCGTGTGTATACGACTCAGCTGACTCACGAGCATTGCGTCCCATGCGTTTACGAAGTTCAGCATCATTCATTAATGTTCTAAGTCGAGCTTCAAAAGTGGCCTTATCTCCCATCTCAACCAAGAATCCATTTGATCCGTCTTGTATAAGGTCACGAGGACCACATGGACAAGCATAAGTTACCACAGGCACACCTGCAGTAAGAGCTTCAAGAGTAGTTAAATGAAATCCTTCATAGGCAGATGTAGCTACATATAGAGAGGAATTAAGATAGTATGGTCTAACATTACTTGTACTTCCATGTAATATAACTTGTCCTCTTAATCCTAATGCGTTTATCTGAGCTTCCAAACTATCTCTCATATATCCATCTCCCACAATATGGAATTGCCACTCTGGATAATCTGAGGCTACTTTCCCCCAAATTGAGATAAGCTCTCCCATATCCTTCTGAGGAACTAATCGCCCTACAGCAAGAACTACAGGATTGTCTAATGCGGCACTACTATCAAACTCTAGAGGTCTTGGGTTAGGAATCACTTCAGTATGATGATGCCACTTAAATCCTTGTTGGTCTTCTTCTGTTAAGAGGACAAGCACATCATAATGCTTGTCATACCAGCTATACTTCATGGTCATCAAACGTCCCCAAAGCATACGCAACGAGAAACTCAATCTTGTCTTTAGACTAGGATTAGGAATAGTCCTCAGCACGGAATTATACATGTGTAGATTCCAGCACTTCGAGTTGTGATGCTCTATAACCTTGATGCTCCCATCTTTAATCTTATAGACAAATCTATTTTCATGATATCCTGAAGCAATCGTTATATCTGGTCGAATCTCCATAAGGACACGCTCCAAGCGTTGGCGATGCAATCGATATTTCTTTTGCATTGGCCAATAGGCTTTTAGTCTAGGGAGATTCTCAGTCAAATCGTATCGAATATCCAAATCAATATGCTTTACTCTAGGGTCTACCTCATAATAAAAATCTCTACCAGCTTGACTAGAGGTAATCAGATATACCTCATAACCAAGAGATGCAAAGTAATTTGCCTTAGAGGTAGTTATGCGCTCTACTCCCCCAGGTTGATAGTCTCCTAAGAGGCAATACGCAAGTTTTATTGATTTTGACATAATTAATCTATAGACAATTAAATTTTACCAGATTTATTGAGCTATCTACATTTATCGTAGACCAGTAGCTTTATATAAGCTATAATACTCTGTATTACAGAGTACTCATATCATATACAAATTTACACTAAAATCAGCTCCTATACAAATCTAATCTACCCAAACTCCTTTGATGAAAGACCGTTGTACTAGTTTCATTTCCTATAGAAAAGGGGCTATCACAAGCATGCTTGTGATAGCCCCTAAATCTTTGTGTGGCGCTTAGCCTTACTTAACCAAAAGCGACTGACTGCGCTGAATGAACTTAGCTAATGCTTCGCCTGTCAATAGTCCACTACCAAGAAGAGCCAAGTCGATAAGCTGTCCTACAAGGTCATTACCCGCACCATAAGCCTTCAGTTCGGCTGTAATCTTACCTTCCAATTCGGCTTGCTTGTGTGCTAGGTTATCCAGTTCTTCCTTATCGGCTGCACTAATCTCCTCTTCCTGCTTACCTTCTTGAGCCTTACGAGCTGTCTCTACAGCCTCTGTCTGAGCCTTAAGTTCGCTACGGAGAGAAGCCAATTCGCCCTCAAGAGCAGCACCTTCTTCGCTAAGTACTCTCTTCACTAGAGGATGGTCTGCGTTCAGAACGACATTGAAGCTCTCAGGCATTTCGCCATAGAAAGACATACCTGGTTGCATACGAGCCATCTCCTGCATACGGCGCATCCATTCGCCTTGCGTAATGAGAACAGCATCAGCTTGCTCGCCAAGAGACTCTATCTGAACGTGGTAATTCTTCTTAGCCTCCTCAGGCAAACGTCCCGTAAAGATATGAGTTAGCTTGGTCTGTTCTTCCGCAGAGAGGCTCACAGAAGCAGCGTCTTCCTTAACGATAATACGGCTAATAGAGTCCGAGTCTACACGCACAAAACGAGTCTTTTCTAACTTCTGCTCTAATTGACCTACCGCATGCACATCAAGAGGACCATCCATTAGGAGTACAGAGTAACCCTTATCCTTAGCACGTTGGATATGGCTATAAAGCGCATCCTTATTATCAGCATAAAGGATTACGAGGTTGCCATCTTTATCCGTTTGTTCGCTTGAGATGAGAGTCTTATATTCTTCTATTGTGTACTTCTTACCTTCGACATCAGTCAAGAGCACAAACTTCTGCGCTCTATCGTAGAACTTCTCATCGCTGAGCATACCATACTGAACGAAGACCTTAAGGCTGTCCCACTTTTCCTCAAAGAGTGCACGTTCATTGCGGAAGATTTCGTCTAGACGGTCTGCAACCTTCTTCGTGATATGGTTGCTAATCTTCTTCACCTGAGCATCGCTCTGTAGGTATGAACGAGATACGTTCAGCGGAATATCCGGACTATCGATAACCCCGTGCAAGAGTGTCAGATATTCAGGTACAATGCCATCAACCTCTTCAGTTACAAAAACCTGATTGCAGTAGAGCTGAATCTTATTACGTTGCAGCTCCATCTGATTCTTGATTTTAGGGAAATAAAGAATACCCGTTAGGTTAAATGGATAATCAACATTTAGATGAATCCAAAATAATGGTTCTTCAAATTGATTTGGATAAAGCTGGCGATAGAAGTTCTTATAATCTTCATCTGTGAGTTCGCTAGGCTTCTTCGTCCACGCTGGGTGCGTATCATTAACCTGATTGTCCTCTTCGGTATCAACCATCTTACCGTCCTTCCACTCTTGCTTCTTACCGAAGATTACAGGAATGGTTAGGAACTTACAATACTTATTGAGCAATGTTTGGATGCGGTCCTTAGCCAAGAATTCACGGCTTTCATCGTCAATATGTAGGACAATATCCGTACCACGGTCAGCCTTCTCTACCTCTTCTAATGTATATTCAGGCGAACCATCACAGCTCCATTTTACTGCGCTCGCACCTTCTTTATAGCTCTTCGTGATAATATCCACTTGCTTAGATACCATAAATGAAGAGTAGAAGCCAAGACCAAAGTGTCCGATGATAGCCACCTTGTCATCCTTATACTTGTCAAGGAATTCCTCTGCTCCCGAGAACGCAATCTGATTGATATACTTATCAACCTCCTCAGCAGTCATACCGATACCACGGTCGCTGATTGTAATCGTGCCTGCAGCCTCGTCAATAGAGATTCTTACCTTAAGGTCGCCTAGCTCGCCCTTAAACTCACCGACACTAGAGAGTGCACGTAGTTTTTGGCTCGCATCTACAGCGTTGCTGACAAGCTCACGCAAGAATATATCGTGTTCACTGTAAAGAAACTTCTTGATAACGGGAAATATATTCTCACTCGTTACCCCAATTTTTCCATTCTTACTCATACTATATATCATTTAATTTTTTGCATCTACCCTGATAATTTACAAAAGTAGTGCCAAGGAGGGATTACGATATATTAGGCTGTCTTTTTGTCGCAATAACAGAATGAGTACGACGTACTCGTTTCAGTAAGTACACGTAAACACTTCAGTGAGTACACGCACTTATTCTAGTGAGTACGCGTACTTAAATTTGTAAGTACATAGTACTTTCTGGAGACTTCAGCTGAAGTCTGTGCAGACTACACGTGTAGTCTGTACAAACTACGGCTGAAGTTTGTACAGACTTCGCCGAGGTTTTGACTTTAGGTAAGGCAACTATCATTTTCTTGCCGTCTGCCCAAATACTTTACATAGCGCAGATGCTAGTAAATAGCGCAACAGAAGTAGCATTAAAAAGAGACCGTCTGAAATCGCAAGGCATTGAGATTGAGGGCGCAGGGAGTTTACTCATGTAAATGACCAAGCCTGAATATCGAAAATAACGCAGCGAGTGCCGTATTATGCAATGGCCTCAAAAAAAGAGGCAAGGGCTGAACTTCTGTTCAGCCCTTGCCTTTCAATCTTATCGTGAAGACTCTATTAAATCACTTAAAGCGACCAGCCCTTAGCCTTGATAGCAGAGAGTTCGCTTGCAGAGAGTCGTCCTTGCTCAATCGTTAGCTTACCTTTCAAATTTGTTAGTTGAGGAAGCTCCGAACTTATCTTATCACCCTTTAAGGCCTTCGAACCCTGAAGATTAACCGATGATAAGTTTGTGCATTGCGACATCTGAATAAGCGTAAGCTTAGCGCAATTAGACGCATCTAATTTCTGAATAAATGACTTATGAGCAGTATCTTTAGGATTAAGGTTTAGGCTCTGAAGCTCTGTCTTTGAGATATTCAATTCTTTCATATCCCAAGGCAGTTCAATCGACTTCAAAGGATTATTGCTAACATTTATCAGCTTAGTCTTGACAAACGCAGCTAGATCAAGATCCTCTAGTTGATTACCCTCAAGAATGCAAGTTTCTAGTCCATTATACGCCTCGCCTTCAATCTTAAGATTATGAAGCATATTATTCTTAAGGTTCAAAGTCTTTAACTTACTATCACGAGGAATAATAAGGTCTGTCAGTTTATTTCCTGACAAGTTCAATGTTATCAGTTCTGAAGGGATAGAGTAAATGCTCTGAAGCGTGCCATTAGACGCTGTAAACTGACTAAGCTTCGTGAGCCCCAAGATATTAAGCGTCTTCAATCTATTACCTGCAAGCTGAAGTACTTTTAATTCAGAACCAGCATCAGGTAATACTAGCGTTTCAATAGGATTACCACTAAGCGTTAAAGTTGCTAAAGACTTACAAGCAGAAACATCTACATGCTTGACATTTAGGTTTGGCTCGCATTCCATAGACAACAAAGAAGGGAAGCGCGAAGCATCTATACTAATACCTATTTGAGAACCGTCTTCATTAGCCCTTAAAGCACGAGTACTTTCAGCCTCATCTGCACCCTCATCATTGTCTTCTGGCTCTTCGCTTTCATCATCTTCGGCTGGGTCTTCTGCGACATTCAGACTTAAGCCCGTAGCCGAACCATGTATGATATACACGCTCTCTCCCGTAGGCAAAGAGGCAGGAAGATTGAGCGTTAAACCACCCGTAGGAAGGTCTTCGCCTGCATCTTTAGTACCATTCAAATTCTTGTCTAGCCAAAGCCCTTTGCCTCCCTGTAACTCCAGAGCAACTTTCTTCTCTAGTACTTCTTTAGCTAAAGCACGCAATACCAATACCGACTCATTAGGGTCTATAAGGCTGCCATTAGGGCGCACTATCTGCCACTTAAAGAATTTGATAAGCCCTCTGATACTAGGCGTTACTCGCCACTCTTCTAGCGTCAACTTACCAGCTTCTTTACCGGCAAGAAGGCGCAAAGCATCCTCAATTTCTTTAGTAGCAAGCTTTGTATTAGTTAGGTTCATAGCCTTTAAACCAATAAGCCCCTTACCCGAAATCTTGGTTACATCTTGACCGGATATATCCATTGAAGTAAATGGACCATAGAAACTTAACTTATCTCCTTTCGGATGAATGGTGACGGGCTTACCCACTTCGAAGCTTTCGCCTTCATCTTTCCGAGCGTTACCATTCAAATCAATGAATACAGACTCGGGCTTATCGGACATAAGCGTTAGGGTTACATCTTTCTGAGAAGATGACAAAGAAAGTTCGATATCAGGTCTCAAATCTGGGATTGAGATATCGGGGTCTTTAAGACAAGATGTGAGCATGAGAGCCAACGAGGCGCATGCTAAATAACGAATAGTCATGATTTTTGTTTATTATGTGGTTATTTACTCAGTATTAAGCGAACAGCTCTACCTATACTCTTATCAGCATGAATGGTCGAAGAGGCTGTCATACGACCGAAGCTTAGAGCCGAAGCCGAGAGGTCATCAAAACCAGCAGAGGTACTCCAGTACTCACCTGCATACCCCCTTGTAGTTATCTCCGTGCCTAGGCGCAAGCCGTTAGCAGGCAAAATGAGTGTGGCATCATCCCAAGTAAAACTATTCCAAAAGCCTTCCGAAGCGATGAAGTTAATATCGTGTTGGAAGTTTTCACCAAGATAACGAGCCGTAATCTTCAGTGCAAATCCGCCCTTAGGGTCGTCTTTGTTTACAGAATACTCATAGCGGAAAGCCGTCAAACGACTGTTATCCATAGCATAAGCACTACCCTTGTGGCTCGCTTTGCCGAAACGCAGAGCGTAGGCTACATGACGACCAGTAGAGTAAAAGGACTCTCCATAAATAAGCCTTGTGCCATCAATAGTTACAGCTTGCTCGAATGCAAGATTTTTGGCTTCTCTACCCGAATAGGCAATCTCCTCTTCGTAAGGCAGAAGGGCATGCAATTCGTCTTTCGTAGGCGTGCGGTAGGTTTTATCCCCGACCTTTATCACAATCTTAGCTGCAGCATCGTAGTCAAAGTATCCAGATGCTTCAGGACTATGAGTACGCGCAAAACTATGTCCATCGGGAGCAACGTTATACTCGGCAAAGAGTTCTGTTGGGAGTGCTGGGCGTTGCCCCGTAATAGACAAGGCTATGCTCTGTTCTTTCCCTTGAGCATCTTGCACACTGACAGTCGTTAGCCCATATTGCTTACCATGTACAGAAAGTCCTTGGGCAGAAACTTCTACATCTGCAACTTGCGGATTACTATTCGAAATAAGGCTCAGTTTACCGCCTTCTTTATTGGGGAGCATTACGGTCTTCCCAACTTCAATAGGTTCTGTTTGTTTAATCCCCTTGTAGAGATAACTGTCCAAATTAACCTCTTGATGAGAGCAAGATAGCGCAGTGCCTAGGACAAGCGCAGCAGCACACATCTTACCCACAGATTGAACAAATGATTCCATTATTCTTTATGAATTAAATTTGACGCTATAAAGTCTAGTTAAAGCACAAAGGTAACAATTTATATATCTTATTCATAATAAATAAGAAAACCTACTCAAGACAAGTATATTAAATACAATAATTGTTGGGTATTTGATGAGGCGGACCAACCCAATAAGACGAATAATGCTGTATCTTTGTTCCCATGAAACTACGAACAGAAGATTTAGTCAAGAAATATCGTGCACGCACCGTCGTGAATCACGTCTCTATAGAAGTTAATCAAGGTGAAATCGTTGGTCTTCTCGGTCCTAATGGTGCTGGGAAAACAACGACTTTCTACATGACTGTAGGTCTCGTTGTGCCTAATGCAGGGCGTATCTATCTTGATGACCAAGATATTACCAAATATCCGGTTTACAAGAGAGCCAAGGCAGGTATCGGCTATCTCGCTCAGGAAGCCTCTATCTACAGAACACTCTCTGTTGAGGACAATATCATGAGTGTACTAGAGATGACTAACCGCACGCGTGCCGAGCAAGAAGCCCGCTTAGAGGAACTTATTGCCGAGTTTCGCCTAGAAAAGGTACGTACAAATGCCGGTAACCGCCTATCGGGAGGGGAACGAAGAAGAGCAGAGATTGCACGTTGCCTAGCTATTGACCCTAAGTTTATCATGCTAGACGAACCCTTTGCAGGTGTAGACCCTATTGCGGTGCAGGATATTCAGGCTATTGTGGCTAAGCTCAAATATAAAAACATCGGTATCCTCATCACCGACCACAACGTGTACGAAACGCTCAGCATCACAGACAGAGCCTACCTTCTGTTTGAGGGTAAAGTTCTTTTCCAAGGGACAGCGGAAGAACTTGCGGAGAATGAAATCGTACGAGAAAAGTATCTAGGTAAGGACTTCGAGTTGCGCCGACGCAACTTCGACCACCTCATGGAATAAGACATTTCTAATCTGATTTCAAAAGATAAGGGCTATCGCATCAATTCTTGCGATAGCCCTTACGAATTTATCTTTTCTTGATAATACTATTGAGTACTCGTGCCGTGTGAATAAGTTTACCCGATTTCTCTGAATAAATCTCCACACTCCATACATGCGTGCTACGTCCTTGGTGCATAATCGAAGCCTTACCAACCATAGTATCACCAGTGAATGCACTTGCTATGTGGTTGCCACTTACTTGCGCTCCGACCTGCATCTCGCCCTCATCAAGCAAAGCTACCGAACCAAGACCAGCAAGCGTTTCAGCAAAAGCGAGGTTTGCCCCTCCGTGTATAATGCCTAGCGGTTGCCCCGTACGCTTATCCACTGGCATAGTTCCCTCTACGTAGCCTTTCGCTATTTGTGTACACTGAATGCCTAGGCTCTCCATCAAGGTTCCGGGAAAGATTGAGTTAATCTCTTCTACAGAGTAAGGAGCATCTTCATGGAAATTGAAAATATACTTCTCCAGCATGTGCGCAATGCCATCTTCATTATTCGACTTCGTCACATAGTCAGCACAATTCTTTACAGCCTCACGTGCATTACCCATAGCCACGCCTAGACCTGCAAACTGTATCATTTCTAAGTCATTGTAACTATCACCAACAGCAATCAATTCGCTTGGGTCATAATCCATACGCTCCAATAGACGCTTAAGAGCTACCCCCTTATTGATACCAGCAGGCACAACTTCAAGGAAAGAAGGGTCAGACTGAAATACATCGGCTACACCCTTGAAGCGTTCTCGTGCAATCGGTTCAAGAGCAGTAATCTCATGAGGTTCACCCACAATCAAACACTTAGGAAGATTACGAGGAACATCACGCACAAAGTTCTCAATTTGCCTAGAAGGCATCACCGTAAAGCCCATTTCCTTACGTACATTAGGGTCATCAAGATTTTCCGTAAGGATTTCAGTATCGCTATAAGTCAAGATATTTAGACCATGCTCTTGCGCCAATGCGTATAGTTGAGGGATTAGTTCGTCTGGAAGAGAAGTACGTGCAATCGGTTCGCCTAAGGCTCTTGCATTAAACATCTGTCCTCCATTGAATGGCAATAGATAACCGCTGTAACGAGCAAGTTCGAGTTCTTCTGCGATTTTGTGTAGGCCTGCGGTAGGTCTACCAGAAGCCACGATAACGCGCATACCATAATCGCGTTGCACACGTATTAGAGCTTCTTTGACTTTAGGGGTTACCTCTAGTTGGCTATTAACGAGTGTCCCATCGACATCGAGGGCTATTACTTTGTATTTCATGCTTTTTTCTTAATTCGTTCTACTCTTTGAGGTCCATCGGGCGGTCTCTCTTTATAAAGAGAGATAAGACGCAAATAGTTTACTATCTAAGCTTGCTTTTACGTACCTTTGCCCTACTAGGTTATCAAATCTATAAAAATGAAATCGCTTACAAAACATTATATCCGACTAATCTACATAGCTCTACTCTTCCTTGCGAGTCCTAACCTTTGGGCTAAAGGTCACGAAAAGACAAATAAGCGAGTGGCGAGCATCATGACTTGGAATATCAAGGACGGATTTATACAGAGTCATCAGCGACTAGCCACCTACCAATTAAATAGCAACGATACATTCTTCCTAACCTTTGACCTCCTTCAAGGCGATGGAAGCCCACTTTACTACAGCCTCCAGCACTGCAATGCCGATGGAAAGCCCTCTGACCTCCTCCCCTCTGAGGCTCTTGAGGGCATTGACGAGCAAGATATGCCCAGCCCCAGCCCTTCGGTAGGAACTAAAATCAATTATCAACACTATACGCTCAGCCTGCCCAACGAGCAAATCAACTTCAAAGTATCGGGGATATTTATGCTATCAGTCTACGAGGAGGGGCAGAAGGACAAACCGCTCTTTCGCATTCCCATCTATGTGCATGAAGGGCAAACGGGACTAAGCCTTAAGCAAGAAGACCGATTTACTAGCCTAGCCTCCGAAGGGCAACAGTCCATAGCCGTCACACTTGACGAAGAGTTAAGCAGTGCGCTTAACCCAAGCGAGCGCACAATCCTTCTGAATATACAGAATATGTCCAACCTACTCCCACAAGTGCGCAAGGACAAGCCTAGCACAAGGGCATCGGGCACATGGCTATACGAGCGACAAGATGCACCCACATTCTGGGGCGGAAATAAATACTTATGGCTTGAACATGACAGATATTTTGCCGCTGATTACAATGCCTCTATCCCCGTAGAAGATACTATTAAACTTACGCCTACCCTCCTTAACCCAACGATACTCCCGAACGTACTTAGCCATTATGGGGAAGCCGTTATACAGATACTGCACGCACGCGAAAGTATCGATACTCAGGTGAGTGCCGAATATCAGTGGGTACGCTTTACACTCAAAAGCGATGAAGTACTAGACGGTCACGTTTATCTTGAGGGAGATGCTTTTGATTTTCTTCCTTTAGAGGAAAAGGAATTGTATTATGACCACATTAACCGATGCTATACACGAACGCTTCCACTCAAAGAAGGGCGTCAAGAGTTTCGCTACATATTCGTACCACGGGTAAACTCAGAAGGTATAGGACCCAAGCCTATTGATGGCAGTTTCTACGAAACGCCTAATCTCTATACTAGTTTAATTTTTCATCGTCCCTTTGGCACTCGCTACGACCGATTGCTCGGTATGAAGACGCTCCAAACACATTGATAGACGAACTTCAACAAGTTTTCGAGAGTTCACAACATTTGAGCAAAGCTTATAGTTATACATCAAAAAAATTAACACAATGATGATAATAATAGCCCTATTAGCCTGCTTGCTAGGTGTTATCTACACCACTGTACGTATTGTAACCATTGCACCTATGCCGACGATATTAAGTTGGGTCCTAGGCATAGTATGGGTTGGAAGTTTTGCACTATCCGTACTCGGTGCCGTTTACAGAAATCACCTCTCTATGTACGTCTCTAAATATACATATCCTTTTATGACAAACTGGATATTTTATTTTCTGTACATACTTATGTCCTTTTTGCTGATAGATTTACTGCGTATCATACCAGCATTACGCCCTATCCTTGCGCCTAGTTGGACTCTTGCGAGCGTTCTTGTGCTCATCATAGCGGCTATTTTTACTTACGGCAATTATCACTATCATCAGAAAGTCCGTGTACCCCTTGATATTCAAGTTAGTAAGCCTCTTAGTCGTCCGCTCAAGATAGTGGCTATTAGTGATTTACATTTAGGCTATACAATAGGTAAGGACGAGCTTAGGAAATGGGTATCACTTATTAACGAAGAAAAACCTGACTTTGTATTGATTGCTGGAGATATCGTTGATGGTGATGTGCGCCCCGTGCTTGCTGCCGATTTGGCTAGCACCATTAACCAAATACAAGCTCCTATATATGCCTGCCTTGGTAATCACGAATATATCGGAGGCGAAGCCCATCAACGAGCTTTCCTCTCCCAAACTAAAATACAACTCCTTTCAGACTCTGTCACCCTCACACCTGAAGGTGTGTATATCATCGGACGTGATGATGCGAGCAATAAAAATAGACAAAGTCTGCAAATGCTTACAGACAAGCTTGACCACCGTTACCCCACTATCCTACTGAACCATCAGCCTTACCATCTAGAGGAAGCCGAACAAGCAGGCATTGACCTCCAAATATCAGGGCATACACACAGGGGACAAGTATTCCCATTCAATCTAGTCGTGGATTTCATGTACGAACAAGCACATGGTTACCACCGAAGAGGGAATACACAGTATTATGTAAGTAGCGGTATCGGAATATGGGGCGGAAAATATCGTATCGGCACACAAAGCGAATACGCTGTCATTAGCTTAAGTGGGCATTAAAAATCTTTGACAAACAGAGACAAAATAAAACCTTAGTTTCCTAAACTCAAAACCTCGGCGAAGTCTGTACAGACTACAGCTGAAGTTTGTGGAGACTACGCGTGTAGTTTGTACAGACTACAGCCGTAGTCTCCAGAAAGTACGACGTACTTACAAATTTAAGTACGTGTACTTACTAAAGTATTTGCGTGTGTTTACTGACTTAAGTACGCGTACTCACTGAAGTGTTTGCGCGTACTTATAAATGTATTTGTGCGTAAATACTTGAGTATTTACGCACACTTACTATTGTAATTTAACTAACCCCTTCTTAATTGAGATAGTGCTTCTCTAACTCTTCTGCATGGCGAAGGTCCTTCTCGGTACTATGCTTATCACCTAAGCCTTCATTGATTTCAGCCCGTAGGCGGAATAAAGTCGGCGATGGTCTGCCTTTCGAGAGTTCAAAGGCCTTCTCCATATCACGCAGAGCATAACCCTTCATCTTGCGAGCCAGATAAAGCCTTGCACGCCCTTCATAAACATCAGCATTAGTCGATAACTTCGTAACTAGATAATCAAAAATACGCTCAGCCTCATTATAACGCCCTCTTGCCGTCTCTAAAAGTCCATAACCTAGGCGAGCTTTTAGGCTTTCTCCATTATGCTCAACAATGGTTTTAAGGTCATGCTCGGCAAGGTCATACTGGCGCATCAGCATATAACTCATAGCACGCTGATATAGGTATAATTCATTGCTTGGAGCCTTAGCAATCAGCAATGAATAATCAGTAACAGCCGCATTATGCTTACCCGTAAGTGCGTAGAGCCTTGCTCGGTTAAAGCGTGTCGTCGCATTATCGGGCTGACGCTTGAGTGCCTTAGAGTAACTGTCTAAGGCATCTTCTTTTTTGCCTAAAAGTTGCTGTACCCCACCCAAATTATTTAGTAGATAAATATTCGTTGGGTGCTGAGGGATAAGTTCAATAGCCTTCTTTAAGAAAGACTCTGCAGCGCTATAATCACCTTTATTCCCTGCATTAAAGCTAGAGTCTATCAGTGCCAGATAGCGAGTGCTGTCTCTTAAATCTAGTTCTTGAGCTTGTACACTATAAGCCCACAAGGCTGTGCATAAGACTGTGCATAATCTAATCAAGTGCTTCATAAACAATAAACGACATTAGCCATCAATTTAGTGAGCAACAAGCCAATTAGCACCATGCCCCATACCGACTTCCAAGGGAACTTTAAGACCTTTACCAGCAGCCAACATACAGCGGAGAACTAGTTCTTGCATAAGTTCTAGTTCATCGAAAGGAACATTAAAGTTTAGTTCGTCATGCACCTGAAGAATCATACGACTTTTTAGATTCTTCTCTCTAATCTCCTTATCAATAGCAATCATAGCCACCTTAATAATATCAGCGGCCGTACCTTGCAGAGGTGCGTTTATGGCGTTGCGCTCAGCGTAACCACGGACAATAGCATTGTTACTATCAATATCCGTCAGATACCTGCGACGCCCCATAATTGTCTCTACAAATCTATCGGCACGAGCTTTGGCAACCACATTATCCATATAAGCCTTAACCCCCGGATAAGATGCAAAATAACCCGTAATCAAATCCTTGGCTTCACTTCGGGAAATACCCAAACGCTCAGCAAGACCAAAGGCACTAATACCATAAATAATACCAAAGTTGGCTGTCTTTGCATTACGGCGCATATCGCTAGTAACTTCATCTAGAGAGACATTCGCAATACGTGCTGCAGTAGCCTGATGAATATCATGCCCCGAAACGAAAGCACCTATTAGATGCTCGTCCCCACTGAAATGAGCCATCAGCCTAAGCTCAATCTGAGAATAGTCCGCAGAGAGGAATGTACAACCCTCTTCTGGAATAAAGGCAGCACGAATGGCGCGACCTTGCTCGGTACGAATAGGGATATTTTGGATATTAGGATTACTACTTGAGAGACGTCCAGTAGCCGCTACTGTCTGATTGAATGAGGTATGCACATGCCCCGTAATATCAGCAAGAGAAGGCAAAGCCGTAATGTAGGTAGAGTGCAATTTCTTCAGCCCTCGATAGTCTAGGATTTTACCAATAATAGGGTGCTTATCTCTATACTTCTCTAGCACTTCTTCACTCGTCGTATAAGTTCCGCTCTTGGTCTTCTTAGCCTTAGCATCTAGTTGCAACTTATCAAACAGAATATCCCCTATTTGCTTAGGACTATTCACATTGAAAGTTTCGCCGGCAAGCTCTTGTATCTCAGACTCTAGGCTAGACATCTGCTCTTGGAAAAGTTTATCCTGCCTAGAAAGCTCAACCTCATCAAGGCGCACACCCTCAAGCTCCATACGCATAAGGATAGGCATAAGTGGCATTTCTAGCTCACGCAATAGATGTAATTGCTTTTGCTCTTCTAGCTTAGCTATTAAACAAGCATGTAGCTGGCGAGTAGCAATAACTCTAGATACAACATAGTCCTTCAACCGCTCCGCATCAATCTGTGCGACACTGAGGCGACTTGCTTTCTGTGGCGCAATCAGTTCGTCAAAGCCCATAAGCGACATAGATAGATAATGCTGCGACAAGGCTTCAATAGAGTGCCCCATGTCGGGCATCAGCAGATAGTGCGCTATCATTGTGTCCTCATACGCACATTCGGGCATCCAACCATAGGCACGAAGAGCCAGCAACTGAGTTTTCAAATCGTGGGCAATAAGCATTGTCTCAGACTTATTGCAATGGGCCTGCAGTTGGTAAACGCTACTAGCCGTCTCACCGTTGAGATGTAAATAATACACATCATCTTCCTCTTCTAGCATAAAGGCGAGAGCCGGTATATCCTTCTGAATGTTATCTGTACCAATAGTCAGCGCATAGAGATAGAGCTTTTTGCTTTGCTCTGCTCTAGATAAGAAAGCTGATAAGGCTTCATCTTTAAGGACAATCGTATTATAATTAGGCGCAGTAGGTGGGACAGGCTTTGAGGATTGCTCTTCAGCCGAAGCAAAGAGTTCGCCAAAGTCTTCCGTATCCGATATAAGGATAGGTTCTTCCTTATGCTCTTCTTGCTTCGTCTGCTCTTGAGTCGGCACCATTTGTTCGTAATAGCGCTGCATATTATTCATAGCCGTACGCAATTCAAGTGGCTCAAGAACGGCACGCAAAGCCTCTAAGTTAGGTCTAACTACTTCATAAGCTTGAGGCTTAAACTCTACGGGAGCATCAAGGGCAATTGTTGCAAGTCGCTTAGAAACAAGAGCATTCTCTATATTATTGCGTACCTTATCCCCTGCACTACCTTTAATCTCATGCGCATGCTCAATCATCGTTTCGATTGAACCATACTCAGCGATTAACTTAGCTGCCGTCACAGCACCAATGCCCGGCACACCTGGGAAGTTATCCGCGCTATCCCCCATAAGAGCTAAAATGTCTATAAGCTGACGAGGCTCTGCAATCTTCCATTTCTCGCACACATCACGCGGACCTATCTCATCATAACCTCCACCACGCTGAGGAGCTAATATGCTCACCTTAGGTGTTACTAGCTGTCCGTAATCCTTATCGGGAGTAGCCATGATGACCTCAAAGCCATCTCGCTCGGCCATAACCGACATCGTACCGATGACATCATCAGCTTCATAGCGAGGGACCTCAATCACCTCAATACCCATAGCCTCTAAGAAAGCCTTGATATGAGGTACAGCAAAAATAATTGGTTCGGGAGTCGCTTCTCTTTGTGCCTTATACTCAGGGAAGAAATCCTTACGGAAGCTCCCGCCCGGAGGGTCAAAGACTACCGCAATGTGAGAGGGTTTAAAGTTACGCAGGATATCACTTATCGTATTGACAAAGCCAAATATGGCACTTGTATCTTGTCCTTTGGTATTGATACGTGGATTTTTTGCAAATGCGTAGTAGGCTCTAAAGATAAAAGCATACGCATCTATGAGATACAGCTGTTTCATATGGGGCTATCCTTTATTAGGGGTGAGCAAAATCGAGATGATACGGAAACGCTCTAGGGTCTTCACCGTTAGCGTCCACTCACCAGCCACAACCTTATCCCCTACCTTCGGTAGGTCTTGTTTGATTTCTAGGAACAAGCCTCCGAGTGTATCTACAGCGTCTTCACAATCTCCAAAAGCACCGTCTTCTAGCTCTAGATAGCGGTGCACATCGCTAATAGGCGTCTTGGCTTCAAATAGGAAACTTCCATCAGCTTGTTTTTTATAAGGCAATGCTTCCTCATCATACTCGTCGCTGATATCACCTACAATTTCCTCAATGATATCTTCCATCGTAACCAGACCACTCGTTCCGCCATACTCATCTACGACAATAGCCATGTGTATCTTCTTCGTACGCAATTCCTCTAGCAGGTCATCAAGAGGCTTATTCTCTGGAACAAAGTGCGCAGGGCGGATAATAGTCTGCCACTCAAAGTCTTTATCTTTATCCTTGTAAGGAATAAAATCTCGGATATAAACTAATCCCTTGATATTATCTTCATTCTCCTCATAGACAGGGATGCGCGAGTAGCCACACTCTAGAGCAAACTCAAGCATCTTATGATAATCCCATGATATGTCAATATCAACCATATCAATACGAGCAACCATAATCTCACTCGCAGTCTTGGAATAGAAGTTGATAATCTCTTCAAAAATCTGTTTTTCATCAGGCTTCCTATCGCCTAAAAGGTCTACAGCTTGACTCAAATCATCCATCGAAATATCATAGCGTTTACGCTCCATACGGCTAGTGATGATATTCGTTGAACCCATCAGTATTGAAGAGAATGGGCGCAAAAGCTTGACCAAGCCCTGTATCGTAGGAGCTGAGAAACGACTAAAATTCAAGGGATTACCCTGTGCATAAACCTTAGGAATGATTTCGCCAAAGAGAAGCAATAATAGGGTTAGGACTACCGTCTGAATGATAAACCCTAAAACAGATGATGATGTGAAGTCAAAAATGAGATTGAAAGCATAACTCGTCAAGACGATAATCGCTACATTTACGATATTATTGCCAATCAAAATGGTAGCAAGGAGTCGTTCGGAATCGCCAAGAACAGAGAGCAAAGCTCCATCATGAGCATGCTCTTCTTCCTTCACGCTATCGAGTTCCTTAGGACCTAAGGAGAAAAAAGCAACTTCACTAGACGACATATAAGCAGAGACTACCAACAAAAGTATAGACCCTCCGAGGGCAATCCATGCCCCCAGAGGGATACTACTTCGTACGATGTCTCCTAATAAGGGATAACTATCCATTTAGCAGACTCGGAGAATTATAAACTGTGCTCTGTAAGATAGCGTTCAGCTTCGATAGCAGCCTTACAACCCATACCAGCAGCTGTAATGCCTTGACGATAATGAGGGTCGGCAACATCACCAGCAGCATAAACTCCAGGAATGTTTGTACGAGGAGAATCTCCTTCTGTCTTGATATAGCCAACTTCATCACGCTCTAGATATTCAGCGAAGAGTTCACTATTAGGGTTGTGACCAATAGCCAAGAAGAAACCATCTATAGCAATATCTACATATTCTTCATCAGCCTCGCCACGACGCTTAACAAGGTGTGCACCTTCAACGCCATTATCACCAAACAAGCCTACTGTGTTGTGTTCGAAAAGCACAGTGATGTTTTCCTTATTGAGGACACGCTCCTGCATAATCTTACTAGCACGCAAGAAAGGCTTACGCACAATCAGATATACATGCTTAGCTAGATTAGAGAGGTAAAGAGCTTCTTCACAAGCAGTATCGCCACCACCTACGACAGCGACATTCTTCTTACGATAGAAGAAACCATCACAAGTAGCACAAGCCGAAACGCCCATACCTGCATACTTCTTCTCATCTTCCAAGCCAAGGTACTTAGCTGATGCCCCTGTAGAGATAATCACTGTATCAGCTGTAACTTCTGCACCTGTATCAAATGTTACTACGAAAGGACGCTGAGAGAGGTCAGCCTTCACAGCTATACCCGTGCGCACTTCTGTGCCGAAACGTTCAGCTTGCTTACGAAGGTCTTCCATAAGCTCTGTACCCGTAACGCCAGATGGATAACCAGGGAAATTCTCTACTTCAGTTGTTGTCGTTAGCTGTCCGCCAGGTTGCAATCCTTCATAAAGGAGTGGACTAAGATTGGCACGTGATGCATATATAGCTGCTGTATAACCAGCAGGGCCCGAACCGATAATCAGGCAACGACGATGTTCTCTTGACATAATATCTATTTTTATTTATTCTTTTCTCTTATAACGACAAAGATACCTCTTTTGTTTGGACTAACTAGCCCTAAACATAAGGCTTCTCTATCCATCAACAGACAGCATAAATAACATTTTGAGACCATTGATAATAGGACACTCACTGAAGTTTGCAAAAGGTGCATGTACTTCCTCAATGAGTACGCGTAAGTATTCAAATAAAGATTTAATCCCAATGAGGACAAGATAAGCTCAACAATTGCACATCAGATTATAATCCTACATTTGTATAGATATTTAATAATCTTATTATGAAGACCTTTAGATGCATTTTCGGACTTATGGCATTGCTTGCTCTAATGCTTTCAAATCCATTCCTTAGTTACTCAGCTCCCCAAGACTCTGTGCGTAGAGTACTCCCAAGTTCTTTACCCCAAGGAGAGCAAGTTATTTTCTTTGAGGACTTTAATCCTCAGAATGGTAAAATAGACTCTAGCAAATGGTCACTTTGTCCCAAAAGACCGCCCCATTGGGCTAGATTTCTATCCGAATCATACGACGAAGCCTATATCCACGATGGGGCATTGAGGCTTGTTGCTCACAAGAGCAAGGACGGATACAAAGTAGGAGGCATACATACTAAAGGTAAGTTCTATTTCCGCTATGGGCGCGTAGAAGTTTGCGCGCGCTTCAGTCGTCAAGCGCAAGGAGCATGGCCAGCTATTTGGATGATGCCAGAATACCCACATTACCCCAACGCCACATGGCCTACTTCGGGAGAAATAGACATTATGGAACTGCTCAATCACGATACATTTATTTATCAAACCATTCATAGTCATTACCACAATATCCTCGGCAACAAGAAGCCGCAAAAGACGGACACCCTATCCTATCATGCCGATGAATACAATGTATATGCTTTGGAATGGACTCCAGATTATCTTTCCATTCAGGTCAATGGAATTGAAGGTTTGCGCTATCCTAATCTACATCTAATCGATGATGCAGATAAGAAACAGTGGCCTTACGATGCTCCGTTCTATCTCATTCTAAATATAGCCTTGGGGGGAGAAGATACATGGCCGGGGAAGATTAATGACCGCGAACTACCAGCATATATGGATATTGATTGGGTTCGTGTGAGTCAAAAAGAGTCACCGACACCACGATAAGCAAACAGCAAGAGTAAGCAGATAACAGAATATTTATCGAATTACTCCGAGTAAAAACCTTTAAATACTTACTGATAAGTTCAGCACTCGGCGAAGTTTGTGGAGACTACACGTGTAGTCTGTACAGACTTCAGCTGTAGTTTGTACAGACTTCAGTTGAAGTCTGCAAAAAGTACTACGTACTTACAAATTTAAGTGTGCGTACTCATCGCAGTAAGTACGCGTACTTATTAAAACGAGTGCGCGTAAGTATGAGTGTATTTACGCATACTTACTTGAAGACCATTGTATAAAAACAGATTAGCCCCCACTAGGAAATATCCTAATGGGGGCTAATTAACTATTTATTAACTGCTAAAGATTAGTTCTCTTCAAGAGCAGCTTCTTCTTCAGCAACGTGTGTGCGCTCATATTCACTCTGAGGCATTACCACAATCTTCTTGTATTCACGCATACCTGTACCGGCTGGGATTAAGTGACCACAAATCACATTTTCCTTCAAGCCTTCTAGAGTATCAGTCTTACCGTTGATAGCAGCATCGTTAAGTACCTTAGTTGTTTCCTGGAAGGAAGCGGCACTCATGAAGCTCTTCGTTTGAAGAGAAGCACGTGTGATACCTTGTAGTACCTGCTTAGCCGTTGCAGGCTTAGCATCGCGCACCTCTACAGGACGAAGGTCCTTACGCTTGAGCTGGCTGTTCTCGTCACGTAGACGACGAAGCGTTACAATCTGACCAGGCTTAAGCGTTTCGCTATCACCAGCATCAACTACAACCTTCTTGCCCCAGATGCGGTCGTTCTCTTCCATAACTTCGAGCTTATCAACAAGCTGCTGTTCGAGGAATAGAGTTTCCCCTGGGTCAACGATTTCAACCTTACGCATCATCTGACGTACAATCACTTCGAAGTGCTTATCATTGATTTTCACACCCTGCAAGCGATAAACGTCTTGAACTTCATTCACGATATATTCCTGAACAGCGGTAGGACCCTTGATTTCAAGAATATCTGTTGGCGTAATAGCACCATCTGATAGAGGTGTACCACTGCGAACGAAGTCTCCTTCTTGTACAAGAAGCTGCTTAGACATAGGTACAAGGTACTTCTTCTCTGCACCAATCTTTGGCTTAATAGTAATCTCACGATTACCACGCTTAAGCTTACCGAAGATTACTTCACCATCAACTTCAGCTACGACCGCTGGGTTAGATGGGTTACGTGCTTCAAAGAGTTCGGTAACACGAGGAAGACCCCCTGTGATGTCACCAGCCTTACTAGCTGAACGTGGAATCTTAACAAGAACATCACCGACTTTAATCTCTTCGCCTTCGTCCTTCACAACGTGTGCACCTAGAGGAAGGTTGTAGCTCTTGATTGGGTTACCAGCCTTGTCAATGATTTGGATACCAGGAGCAAGGTTACGGTCCTTACTTTCGATGATAATCTTCTCACGAAGAGCAGTTGCTTCATCTGATTCTACACGATAAGTAATACCTTCGATTACATTCTCAAAGGCAGCCTTACCAGCTACTTCAGATACGATAACCGCATTAAATGGGTCGAATGTAAAGATTTGGTCGCCCTTAGCTACAAGCGCACCATCTTGGAAGAATAGGTGAGCACCATAAGGAACAGGTACCGTTACTAGCGCAATCTGTGTATTTGGGTCAACGATACGCATTTCAGCCATTCGGCTTACAACTACGTGATAAGGCTTTTCACCCTTCTCAACATCAACCTCTACAGTACGTAATTCTTCGAAAGCAAGTACACCATCGAACTTAGCTGTTACGCTATTTTCGGTAGCAACGTTCGAAGCCACACCACCGACGTGGAACGTACGAAGTGTAAGCTGTGTACCAGGCTCACCAATAGACTGAGCCGCGATAACACCCACAACTTCACCACGCTGTACCATGTGGTTAGTAGCAAGGTTACGTCCGTAACACTTAGCGCAGACACCCTTCTTAGATTCACAAGTAAGTACCGAACGAATTTCAACTTGTTCGATTGGTGACTTTTCAATAGCCTCAGCAGCATCTTCACGGATTTCTTCACCAGCACGAACGAGGATTTCTCCAGTCTGAGGGTGAATTACATCGTGAACAGATACACGACCAAGGATACGTTCGTATAGTGATGCGATAACCTCTTCATTCTTCTTAAGCTCTGTAGCTACAAGACCACGAAGCGTACCACAGTCTTCTTCATTGATGATTACATCCTGAGAAACGTCTACAAGACGACGAGTGAGGTAACCAGCGTCGGCCGTCTTAAGAGCGGTATCGGCAAGACCCTTACGAGCACCGTGCGTAGAGATAAAGTACTCAAGCACTGACAGACCTTCCTTAAAGTTCGAAAGGATAGGGTTCTCGATAATCTGCTGACCACCTTCTGCACCACTCTTCTGAGGCTTAGCCATCAGACCACGGATACCAGAGAGCTGACGAATCTGCTCCTTACTACCACGGGCACCAGAGTCCATCATCATGTACACAGAGTTGAACCCTTGCTGGTCTTCCTTAAGGTGCTTGATTACGATATCAGACAACTGGCTGTTGATATGCGTCCAAGTATCAATGATTTGGTTGTAACGTTCGTTATTTGTGATTACCCCCATACCATAGTTAGCCATCACGCTCTCAACCTCTTCATAACCTTGTTGGATAAGAGTAGCCTTTTCTTCTGGGATGATAACGTCGCCAAGGTTGAAAGAAAGACCGCCCTTGAAAGCCATGTAGTAACCGAGGTTCTTGATATCGTCAAGAAACTTAGCCGTAACAGCTACACCACAAATCTTTATAACCTTACCGATGATATCACGAAGCGCCTTCTTACCAAGTGTTTCATTAACATATCCTACTGCTTCAGGAACGAACTCATTAACCATGAGACGACCAACGGAAGTAGTAATCATGCGACGTACCTTCTCGCCGTTTTCAATATCATCAACATAGACATTGATAGCAGCATGCATTGAAAGCTTACCTTCATTGTAAGCAATAGTTGCTTCTTCAGGACCGTAGAAAGTAGCACCTTCGCCCTTAACGCCTTGACGGAGCTTAGAGATGTAGTAAAGACCAAGCACCATATCCTGAGAAGGTACTGTGATTGGCGCACCATTAGCTGGGTTAAGGATATTGTGAGAAGCTAGCATAAGCATCTGAGCTTCAAGGATAGCTTCATTACCAAGAGGCAAGTGAACAGCCATCTGGTCACCGTCAAAGTCCGCGTTGAAGGCAGTACATGAAAGTGGGTGAAGCTGGATAGCCTTACCTTCAATCATCTTAGGCTGGAAAGCCTGAATACCTAGACGGTGAAGCGTTGGGGCACGGTTCAAGAGTACAGGGTGACCCTTCATAACGTGCTCAAGGATATCCCAAACGACAGCTTCCTTACGGTCTACAATCTTCTTAGCACTCTTAACCGTCTTCACGATACCGCGCTCGATGAGCTTACGGATAATGAATGGCTTATAGAGCTCTGCCGCCATATACTTAGGAATACCACATTCGTGCATCTTAAGCTCTGGACCTACGACGATAACCGAACGAGCAGAATAGTCTACACGCTTACCGAGAAGGTTCTGACGGAAACGACCTTGCTTACCCTTAAGACTATCAGAGAGAGACTTAAGTGGACGATTGTTATCGCTACGTACAGCACTTGACTTACGTGAGTTGTCGAAGAGAGAATCGACAGCTTCCTGAAGCATGCGCTTTTCATTACGCAAAATCACCTCTGGCGCCTTGATATCAATCATGCGCTTAAGACGATTATTACGGATAATCACACGACGATAAAGGTCATTCAAGTCACTTGTAGCGAAACGACCACCATCAAGAGGTACTAGAGGGCGCAAATCTGGTGGAATAACAGGAAGCACCTTCATAATCATCCATTCAGGACGATTAACCTCACGGCTCTGACGGAAGCTCTCTACAACCTGAAGACGCTTAAGCGCTTCATTCTTACGCTGCTGAGAACCATCAGTATTAGCCTTATGACGTAATTCGTATGATAGAGCATCTAGATCAAGACGGCAAAGCAAATCATAAATAGCTTCTGCACCCGTCTTACAGATGAACTTATTTGGGTCAGTATCTTCTAGTTGGTCATTCTCTGGGTGTTCATCATATACACGGTCTTGAAGTTCCATGTACTCGTCCTCAGTAAGGACATCAAGAGGCTGAACGCTATCACCTAACCAACCACTTTGAACGACAACATAACGTTCGTAATAGACAATGCTCTCAAGCTTCTTTGCAGAAATACCCAAGAGATAGCCCATTTTATTAGGAAGAGAACGGAAATACCATACGTGAGCAACAGGCACTTCAAGCTTGATGTGCCCCATACGTTCACGGCGTACTTTCTTCTCTGTAACTTCTACACCACAGCGGTCACAAACGATACCACGATAGCGAATACGCTTGTACTTACCGCAATGACATTCGAAGTCTCTTACCGGACCGAATATACGCTCACAGAAAAGACCATCACGCTCAGGCTTGTATGTGCGGTAGTTGATAGTCTCTGGCTTGAGGACTTCGCCACTTGAATTCTCTAGGATTTCTTCTGGAGAGGCCAGTGAAATAGTAATCTTCGAGAAGTTACTCTTTATCTTATTATCTTTTTTGAATGCCATAATTCTTCTAAGATCATTTTATCCACTCAGCACTACCTTTTAGATTATGTAGTACTGAGTAGATTGTCTAATCATTTAGTCTAGAGTAAAGCTTAGACCTAAGCCCTTAAGTTCGTGAAGGAGTACGTTAAGCGACTCTGGGATACCTGGCGTTGGCATAGGGTCACCCTTTACAATCGCTTCGTAAGCCTTGCTACGTCCTTGAACATCATCACTCTTGATTGTGAGGATTTCTTGTAGGATATGAGAAGCTCCGAATGCTTCAAGAGCCCAAACTTCCATTTCCCCGAAACGCTGACCACCAAACTGAGCCTTACCTCCGAGAGGTTGCTGAGTAATGAGTGAGTATGGACCAATCGAACGAGCGTGCATCTTATCATCAACCATGTGACCGAGCTTGAGGAAGTATGTTACCCCTACTGTAGCTGGTTGGTCAAAGCGCTCACCGGTACCACCATCGTATAGATAAGTCTTACCATTGCGAGCTAAGCCAGCCTTATCAGTCCATTCGTTCATGTCATCAAGAGAAGCTCCATCGAAGATAGGCGTTGCAAACTTGCAATCAAGCTTACGACCAGCCCATGCCAATACAGCCTCAAAAATCTGACCAAGGTTCATACGAGAAGGCACACCTAGTGGGTTCAAACAGATATCTACTGGAGTACCATCTTCGAGGAATGGCATATCTTCTTGACGCACGACCTTAGATACAATACCCTTGTTACCGTGACGTCCGGCCATCTTATCACCAACTTGAATCTTACGTTTCTTAGCGATGTATACCTTAGCCATCTGAACGATCCCTGATGGTAATTCATCACCGATAGACTCGTCAAGCTTTTCACGACGCATTTCGCTATCAATCTCCTTGCTACGCTTTAGATAATTGACAGTTGTCTTGTTGATAAGGTCATTAGTGTGAGCATCTTCTGTCCATTCTCCAAGCATAAGTTCGTTGAATGGAAGTGCTTCCAAGTCAGCCTTAGTAAACTTAGCACCAACCTTAAGCTTATCAGTCCCCAAGAAGTCCTTCACAGACTTCACTGTGTGATTAGATGTAAGCTTGAGCATCTTATCAATGAAGAGCGTCTTAAGGTCATTCTGCTTCTCAGCATACTTAGTCTCAATCTTCTCTTGAATTGCCTTAAGCTCTGCTCTACCCTTCTTGTCAATCTTCTTAGAGTAAAGACTTGTACCAATCACGACACCACGAAGAGAAGGCGTTGCCTTTAGAGACGCATCCTTAACGTCACCTGCCTTATCACCAAAGATAGCTCTCAAGAGCTTTTCTTCTGGAGTAGGGTCACTTTCTCCCTTTGGCGTAATCTTACCTACAAGAATATCACCTGGTTCTACACGAGCACCAACTCTGATGATACCATCTGCATCAAGATTCTTAGTTGCATCATCGCTAACGTTAGGAATATCACTTGTAAGCTCTTCTAGACCACGCTTAGTTTCACGAACTTCAAGGATATATTCATCAACGTGAACAGAAGTGAAGAAGTCTTCACGAACAAGGCGTTCGTTAAGCACGATAGCATCCTCATAGTTATAACCCTTCCATGGCATGTAAGCAACCTGAACGTTACGTCCAAGAGCAAGCTCACCGCCTTGAGTAGAATAACCTTCTGTAAGAATATCTCCCTTCTCTACACGCTGTCCCTTATGACAGATAGGACGAAGGTCAATAGTTGTACTTTGGTTAGTCTTACGGAATTTAGGAAGCTTATATTCTGTTACAGGATCGTCGAAGCTTACAAAAGATTCCTCTTCAGTCCAGTCGTACTTAATACGAATGCAATTAGCATCTACATAAACGACCTCACCGCTACGCTCAGCAACGACCTGCGTACGAGAGTCATGAACAAGCTGTCCTTCGATACCAGTACCCACAATAGGAGCTTCTGGACGAAGCAATGGAACAGCCTGACGCATCATGTTCGAGCCCATCAGTGCACGGTTAGCGTCATCGTGCTCAAGGAATGGAATAAGTGATGCTGCGATAGATGCAATCTGCGTAGGAGCCACGTCCATTAAGTCCACCTCATTAGGAGCAACTACTGGGAAGTCAGATTCTAGACGAGCCTTGATACGTTCGTCAGTAAAGCGACCATGTTCATCAATAGAAGCGTTACCCTGAGCAACAAGCTTATCTTCTTCTTCCTCTGCAGTGTAATACTGAAGACCTGCTTCACTGAAATCAACAACCCCATTATCAACCTTACGGTAAGGAGTAGCGATAAAACCTAAGTCATTGATCTTAGCATATACACAGAGTGATGAAATCAGACCAATGTTAGGACCTTCAGGAGTCTCAATTGGACAAAGACGACCATAGTGCGTATAGTGTACGTCACGCACCTCGAAACCGGCACGGTCACGACTAATACCACCAGGACCTAGAGCCGAGATACGACGCTTGTGAGTAATCTCTGCAAGAGGGTTAGTCTGGTCCATGAACTGAGAAAGAGCATTCGTTCCAAAGAATGAATTTACAACAGAAGAAAGCGTTTTAGCATTAACCAAGTCTTCTGGAGTGAACACTTCGTTATCACGAACATTCATACGGTCTCTTACTGTACGAGCCATACGAGCGAGACCAACACCGAATTGATTGTAGAGCTGCTCACCTACAGTACGCACACGGCGGTTAGATAGGTGGTCAATATCGTCTACTTGAGCCTTTGAATTAGCTAATTCGATGAGATATTTCAAAATCTCTACGATATCCTCATTCGTGAGTACACGAGTATCAGGGTCAATAGAGAGATTCAATTTCTTATTGATACGATAACGACCAACATCACCTAGGTCGTAACGCTTGTCAGAGAAGAATAGGTTTGTGATGACTTCTCTAGCATTAGCTTCATCGGCTGGTTCAGCATTACGAAGTTGACGGTAAATGTAATAAAGAGCATCATGCTCGCTATTACATGGGTCCTTCTGAAGCGTATTGAAAATAAGCGAATAGTCCGTACCTTGCTTATCTTCCTTGTGGAGCAGAATAGTCTTAGCTCCAGCTTCAAGGATTTGTTCGATATGTTCTTCGGTAAGCTCTACATCACGGTCTACAAGCACTGTAGTACGCTCAATAGATACCACTTCACCTGTATCTTCATCGCTAAGGTCGTCAATGTAAGTCTTATTCACACGACCAGCAAGCTTACGACCAACATACTTCTTAAGCGTAGACTTGCTCACCTTTACTTCCTCAGCAAGACCAAATAAGTCTAGGATATCCTTATCTGATTCGTAGCCGATAGCACGAAGAAGCGTAGTTACAGGTAATTTCTTTTTACGATCGATGTAGGCATACATCGCGTTGTTCACATCCGTAGCAAACTCTATCCAAGAGCCACGGAATGGGATAATACGAGCTGAATACAGCTGTGTACGGCTCGTATGCATGCTTGTCCCAAAGAACACCCCAGGAGAACGGTGCAACTGAGATACGATAACACGCTCGGCACCATTGATGACGAACGTACCCGAATCTGTCATGTAAGGGATAGGACCCAAGAACACATCTTGGATTACCGTAGCGAAGTCTTCGTGATCAGGGTCAGTACAGTAAAGCTTAAGTTTCGCTTTAAGAGGGACACTATAAGTAAGACCACGACTTAAACACTCTTCGATAGAATACTTAGGAGGATCTACATAGTAATCCAAGAACTCTAATACGAAGTTATTACGAGTGTCTGCAATAGGGAAATTCTCTGCAAACACCTTATACAGACCCTCCTTCTTACGACGCTCAGGCGGTGTATCCAGCTGGAAGAAATCCTGGAAGCTCTTAAGCTGAACTTCTAGGAAATCAGGGAATTGCAACGGATTCTTTATCGATGCAAAGTTTACTCTCTTTTTATTCTGGTTAGGAGCCATTTGGGGACTAATAAAAGATACTTAGTTTGATAGGCACAAAATGGTTAAGACTCCTCCTAAAGAGGAATCTTAACCAGTATAGACCTGTGCTTGACACAGGCAGTATTAATTACTTAAGCTCTACTTCTGCACCAGCTTCTTCTAGCGCAGCCTTTACAGCTTCAGCTGTAGCCTTATCTACACCTTCCTTAACAGCAGCAGGTGCAGCATCTACGATGTCCTTAGCTTCCTTAAGACCAAGACCACAGTGTTCCTTAACGGCCTTAACAACCTGGAGCTTAGCAGCGCCAGCGCTCTTTAGGATTACATCGAAAGAAGTCTTTTCTTCTTCTGCAGCGGCATCACCACCAGCAGCAACTACTACTGCTGCAGCAGCTGGTTCAATACCGTATTCGTCCTTAAGAATAGCTGCAAGTTCGCTTACTTCCTTTACTGTTAGGTTTACTAGCTGTTCTGCAATAGCTTTGATATCTGCCATATTATTGTATTGTTACTTTGTTTACGTAATAAAATTTGTAGGTATCATTATTCGGCTGAACCTTCGCCGTTGTTATCCTTATTCTCAAGCGCAGAAAGCACATTGCGAATTGGTGATTGTAGCAGAGCCACGATATCGCCAATAAGCTCTTCCTTGCTCTTGATAGCCACAAGCGTGTCAAGTTGGTTGTCGCCATAGAAGCCTGTTTCAGCATAAGCACCCTTAAGGCGAATCTTAGCAGCTTCCTTTTGCTCCTTAAGAATATCCTTGATTAGCTTAGCTGGAGCATTAGCTACATTAGAGAACATCACCATTGTGTTGCCCTTAAGTGCAGACTGTAGTGGAGAGAAGTCTCCTACTTCAGCTAGTGCACGGCGAAGAAGCGTGTTCTTAACTACGAAAAGCTTGATGCTTGCTTGATTTGCTTTACGACGGAGTTGTGCTGTCTGAGCAGCATCCATCCCTTCAGTATCTGCTAGATAGAAGTGAGGATACTCGCTGAGATAGCTCTTGAGTTGTTCGATGACAACTGCCTTATTTTCCTTTCTCATTGTCTTTCCTTACTTATTATTCTTCTACAGACTTAGGGTCAATCTTCACACCTGGGCTCATTGTGCTAGAGATAAAGATGCTCTTGATGTAAGCACCCTTAGCAGCACTTGGCTTGAGCTTAATGAGTGTAGAAATGAATTCTGCTGCATTTTCCTTAATCTGCTCTGCAGTGAAAGAAGCCTTACCGATAGAAGTGTGAACGATACCCGTCTTATCTACCTTAAAGTCAATCTTACCACTCTTCACTTCCTTAACAGCAGCACCTACTTCATTTGTTACAGTACCACTCTTAGGGTTAGGCATTAGACCACGTGGACCAAGTACACGACCTAGAGCACCAATCTTACCCATGATAGCTGGCTGAGTGATGATTACATCAATATCAGTCCATCCACCACGAATCTTTTCGATATACTCATCTAGACCTACATAGTCAGCACCAGCAGCCTTTGCTTCTTCCTCCTTATCTGGAGTACAGAGAGCAAGTACACGAACCTGCTTACCAGTACCGTGAGGTAGCGTTACCACACCACGAACCATCTGGTTAGCCTTACGAGGGTCAACACCTAGACGTACATCAACGTCTACAGATGCATCAAACTTAGTAAGTGTGATTTCCTTCACCTTTGCTGATGCTTCAGCTAGAGTGTAGGCCTTTCCTGGCTCGATCTTGCTCAAAGCGAGCTTCTGCTTCTTTGTCAGTTTACTCATGTTCTTTGATTAGTTATTTATTATCCAGGAAATTCACCCTTTACTACAATACCCATACTACGAGCTGTACCTGCTACCATCTTCATAGCAGCTTCTACAGTGAAGCAGTTAAGGTCGACCAACTTGTCTGCTGCAATAGTACGCACTTGTTCCCAAGTAATCTCAGCAACCTTATTACGGTTAGGCTGAGCAGAACCACTCTTCAGCTTAGTAACTTCCTTGAGCTGAACAGCTACAGGAGGAGTCTTGATAATGAAATCAAAGCTCTTGTCAGCATAATAAGTGATAACTACTGGAAGTATCTTACCTGCTTGATCCTGAGTTCTGGCGTTGAACTGCTTGCAGAACTCCATTATATTGATACCCTTAGCACCAAGTGCAGGTCCTACGGGAGGTGATGGATTAGCCGCACCACCCTTGATTTGCAATTTTAGTTGTCCAGCAATTTCTTTTGCCATTGTTATTCTATTCTTTTAGTGATTAACACTATACGATTAACTAGGTCTTCTTACCCCGTAACAGGTTTAAAGTTCCTTAGTCACTTGAGCATAATTTAGTTCAAGAGGAATCTTACGACCAAACATCTTAACCATCACCTTCAGCTTACGCTTATCGGGGGTTACCTCTTCAACTACAGCCTCACATCCAGCAAAGGCATCATCCATAACCTTCACGATATCGCCCACATAGAAGTCGATTTCATACTCGCCTTCACTTAGTGCAATCTCGTCGGCACGATTCATCAGACGCTCTACTTCGCTACGCTTCATAGGCTCTGGATCCGTTCCGCGGCTACCACCCAAGAAACCAATCACATTAGGAGTATTACGTAATCTATACGCTACATCCCCAACAAGAGCGGCTTCTACAATGATGTAACCAGGAAGACTAGGACGCTCCTTAACAATCTTCTTGCCACCACGCTGACTTACAACCTTCTCAGTAGGCACGAAGACTTGAGACACATAACGACCAAGCTCAGTAAGCCTGATCTCTCTATCTAAATCCTCTTTAACCTTATTCTCCTTACCGCTTACGGCACGAAGAATATAGAATTTCTTCTCATTTATCTCTGCCATAACGTTATGCCAAAGCTTGATAAATGAACTTCAACGCGCGCTCAAAGATTTGATCCACACCAGTCACAAATAGTGCTATGATAATGGAAGCAACCAGCACAACGATAGAACTACTCGTCAGTTCCTGACGAGTAGGCCACGTTACTTTTTGTGTCAGTTCTATGTAAGAATCTTTGAATGCTGATCCTATGCGACTAACTATACTCATTGTCTCGTATTCTTAGCACGGGTTGAGAGACTCGAACTCCCGACACCTGGTTTTGGAGACCAGTGCTCTACCAACTGAGCTAAACCCGTAAAAGAAGGCTTGACTTTACCTTGGCAAAGCCAAGCCTCTTAGTATTTACTTACGTTCTGTATTAGTCAAGAATTTCAGTGATCTGACCAGAACCTACTGTACGACCACCTTCACGGATAGCGAAACGAAGACCTACATTGCAAGCTACTGGATAGATAAGCTCAACGATGATTTCAACGTTATCACCTGGCATTACCATTTCAGTACCTTCTGGAAGAGTGATTTCACCTGTTACGTCAAGCGTACGGATGTAGAACTGTGGACGGTACTTGTTTTGGAATGGAGTGTGACGACCACCTTCTTCCTTCTTAAGTACGTATACAGAAGCCTTGAAGCGGCTGTGAGGCTTAACCTGACCTGGCTTAGCGATCACCATACCACGCTTGATTTCGTTCTTGTCGATACCACGAAGAAGAAGACCTACGTTGTCACCAGCCTGACCTTCATCAAGGATCTTGCGGAACATTTCCACACCAGTTACAACTGACTTAAGGTTTTCTGCACCAAGACCGATAATCTGAACTTCGTCACCAGTGTGAACAACACCAGTCTCGATACGACCTGTTGCTACAGTACCACGACCAGTGATAGAGAACACGTCTTCTACTGGCATCAAGAATGGCTTATCGATAGCACGTGGAGGAAGTGGAATCCAAGTATCCACAGCTTCCATAAGCTCAAGCACCTTCTGTTCCCACTGTGGGTCACCATTAAGTGCACCAAGAGCAGAACCACGGATTACTGGAGTATTGTCACCATCGAATTCGTAGTTAGAAAGAAGCTCGCGCATATCCATTTCAACGAGCTCAAGCATTTCTTCGTCATCAACAACGTCACACTTGTTCATGAAGATAACAAGAGCAGGAACGTTTACCTGACGAGCAAGAAGTACGTGTTCGCGAGTCTGAGGCATAGGACCATCAGTAGCAGCAACCACGATGATAGCACCGTCCATCTGAGCAGCACCAGTTACCATGTTCTTCACATAGTCCGCGTGACCTGGACAGTCAACGTGAGCATAGTGACGGTTAGCTGTTTCGTACTCTACGTGAGAAGTGTTAATCGTGATACCACGTTCCTTTTCTTCTGGAGCGTTGTCGATTGAGTCGAATGAACGAAGCTCTGAAAGACCTGCCTTAGCAAGAACAGTCGTGATAGCAGCAGTAAGCGTAGTCTTACCGTGGTCAACGTGACCAATCGTACCCACGTTTACGTGTGGCTTCGATCTGTTAAAGGTTTCTTTTGCCATAACTTTATTTTGCTATTCTATATAAATCTATTGTTTTCCTCTTTTAATCTGACCTTTAGGACAGCACTGGAGCTGATGACGGGACTTGAACCCGTGACCTCTTCCTTACCAAGGAAGTGCTCTACCGCTGAGCTACATCAGCCTAAATCTTGTGCAAAGATAGTAACAATATTTGAACTAGCAAACTATCCTTACAAATTATTTCACCTCTGCACATTCCATCGTTAAGCGCAATACCACTATAAAGCTATATTCATCCAAGTACATTCATAAGTATATACAAACACTTCAGTGAGTATGCGAGCTTATTGAAGCAAGTACATCGTACTTATTTTAGTCAATGCGCATGCTTAAATTTGTAAGTACGCAGTACTTTCTGGAGACTTCAGCTGTAGTCTGTACAAACTACACGTGTAGTCTCTTCAAACTTCAGCCGTAGTTTGTACAGACTTCGCCGTGGTTTTGAGTTTAGGAAACGTAAGTATCATTTTCCTTGTGCATGCTTACTGTTTTTTAACAGCGCAACCCTAAGCCTAAGGCTCTGATTAGAGCGTTTTTGTACCTTTGCACTAAAGTTAACTTATATCACATAGTTATCATGATAGTATTAGAGACAAGTTGGGAGGTATGCAATAAGATGGGAGGTATCTACACTGTACTCTCATCAAGAGCAAACGAAATGATGAATAGCCACAAAGGTCAAGTGCTATTCGTCGGACCTCTCCTTGCAGACACATTACCTCAAGATTTTATTCAAGAAATACCAGAGCTTCTACTCCCTTGGGTCGAGCAAGCGCAACAAAACTTCCCTCTACGCACCGTTGTCGGTAGATGGGATATACCCGGCAAACCTCCGGTTATCCTTGTTGATTTCGCACCTCTGTGGGAAGAGAAAGGAAGCATCTATTTCGAGATGTGGGAAAGTTTCCAGATTGAGAGCGATAAGGGATATGGCGACTATGACGAAAGCAGTTTGTTCTCTGTTGCGGCTACTCGTGTGATGCACAGCGTCCTTGATAGTCTAAAGGTTCGCAAGGGTCAAGCTATCGCTATTTATAATGAGTGGCAAACAGCTATGGGACTACTCTATAGCAAGAGACACCGCCCCGACCTTGACACTCTCTTCATCACGCATGCCACGACTGTAGGGCGTTCTATTGCGGGCAACGGCAAAAATCTCTATGAATATATGCCTTATTATAATGGGCATCAGATGGCTGAAGAACTAGGCGTGGTAGCTAAGCATGCCGTAGAATATAAGGCGGCTCATGTCTCTGACCTTTTTGGAACTGTTAGCCGTCTTACTGCGGACGAATGTACACAACTCCTTGAGCGCACTCCCCTTATCCTTCCTAATGGATTTGAAGGCGGCTTTGTCCCTCAAGGGCGCAAATACAATAGCGTACGCAAGGAAGCTCGCACCCGTCTTGCTGCCATTGCACAAACTCTTACGGGTATTTCTGCCGGAGATAAAGACATTTACATCTCGCTATCGGGACGCTACGAATATCGCAATAAGGGTATAGACCTATATGTAGATAGCATTGCTCGCCTACGCCATATATATAAAGGAAAGAAGCATATTTTTGCCTTCATTCTTGTGCCAGCATGGGCATCTGAGCCTAGAGCCGACCTGCAATACCTCTTGCAGCACCCCGAAGAGCAAGCGACAGGCTTACAGCACCCCACACTCACTCATTGGCTTCACAACATGAATGAGGATAATGCGCAACAGCATTTCCATCATCTAGGACTGAATACCACACATGAGTCTGTTAATATCATTCATATACCTGTATATCTTACAGGACATGATGGGATTGTAAACCTATCTTACTATGACCTACTCTGTGGTATGGATTTGAGTGTTTATCCTAGTTACTACGAGCCTTGGGGCTATACACCTCTCGAAAGTATCGCCTTCGGTGTGCCTACGATTACAACTCGCTATGCAGGCTTCGGTCTTTGGGCTGAAGACGCTCTCGGAGATAGTCAGAGCAAGGAAAATCTACCTGTGACAGTCCTCGCACGAACAGACAATAATGGAGCCGAGACGGCACAGCAAATAGCTGAATATATTGCACTCTTTGCACAAGGCAAGAAAGGCAAAACGAAAGACTTAAAAGAAGCTGCCCAAGCCCTTGCAGAGCAAGCCGAATGGAAGCATTTCTATAAGTACTATCTTGATGCTTATAAGAGCCTTAAACGAAAGAAATTAAGTTAGATGAACAAACACCTTAGGCAAATATGTATGGGTCTGAGCTTGCTTCTCTTATTGGGGGGCAAGCTCAACCTATTCGCTCAGTATGCTAGCGGAGGCAGTCCGCTATCCCTCTCACTAGTAGAACGTACGCAATCTCTACGTTCACTCCGTCATGATGATACTCTGCATCTAGATGCGCCTTCTAAGGCTACTCTAAGTGAATGGCTACAGAAAGATAAGCAAAAAACAAACGAACTGCGCCCGTTTCACTTCGCCGCCCCTATCGCCACACAGATTAGACTTGGTCAAGGGCAATGGACGCAGACGCCCAATGGCGAGCACATATATAGACTAACGATTAAGGCTTCTGGAGCGAAGTCCATCGGATTACACTGCTCACGCTACATCATGCCTGAGGGGGCTTCACTCTATCTCTATGGTTCTCAAGGCACACTACGAGGAGCCTTTACCGCTCAAAATAATAGCGAAAGTCATACCCTAAGTTTCTCTCCACTACCTGGCGACTGGGTTACTCTTGAAATCAATCTCCCTGCAGGCATTAACCCTAATCAGATAGATTTACAAATCGATAAGGTCTACTATGGCTATAAAAGCTTCCTTGACCTCAAGAGCTCCAATAACTCAGCAAGGGTATCTGCTGCAGGCGAACCTCTATACAACTACTTAGAAACGGGACTAGAGCGACTCAGCTGCGCTCCTAACATCGTAGCCTATCCCGAATACAGCAATCAAGCTAGAGCCACTTTACTTCTCATCGCTGAAGGCGCATATAGTTCAACTGGTGTACTCATTAACAATACCCGACAAGATGGTACTGCCTATGTGCTTACAGCAGCACACAATATCAATAGGATTTATGACGAAGACTTCATCTCGGAGACGCCCAACGACCCCAAGACAATAGAGAAAGTACGTGAAGTCTGTAAATCAATCATCTTTTTCTTTGGTTTTGAAAGTCCTTCTAAAGACCAAAATATTCGCGGTTCGGAAGAGAAAACACTCTCGGGAGCAACACTTATTGCCTACGATGAAGAGCATGATATGGCGCTCCTCGAAATCACCGGTTTACCCACCACCGCTCAAGGCATTCGGAGTATTCCTGCAAGTTATAACCCTTATTGGGCTGGTTGGAATATCAGCCGTGAGCCACAAGGACCATTCTTTGGCATACATCACGCACTAAGTTCAACTAAACGCATTTGCATAGCCGAAGACCAAAAGATACACCTCTATGACTACTCGATTAACAAGGGCTATGAATATCTAAATAGGGATATATCTTGGAAACAAGCGCATTGGCGCATTGAAGAGTGGCGTCTAGGGACAACAGAAACGGGCGCATCTGGCTCTCCCCTATTTGACGGCAACGGCTTAGTTATTGGAGCTCTTACAGGAGGTCAGTCTAACTGCAACAACCCTTATCGTGACCACTACTACGCCCTAACACAAGCATGGGGCGGAGAGCATGACACTAGAGATAATATCTTTAAGCTCGCACCATGGCTCAATCCGGACAATCAAGCTGTGAGCAAGCTATCGGGCTATGACCCATATTCTTCTAAGCCGGTACAACGTTTAAGCCCATTCTATGGAGAGAAGACCCAAGGGCTTATGAAGTCTTACCAAGCACAAGAGGGAGTATCGGGGCAAGGACGTATCATCACGCTATCTCACGACACCGATGTTCTCGGAGCTTATATTCAACTAGGCAGGTTCTCGCTATCACAAGCAGAGAAGCCTAACTACCTCATTGAGCTTAGCCCTATCGAAGGGGGCTTGGCTTCAAGTACGCCTATTTGGTCTACAAGACTTAACAACTATAATTTTATCCGTTATAATAGAAAAACGGGGGAAATGAAGGAAGAGGAACGAACTATAGGCGAAGATGATGTTGAGGTTTTCATTCCTTCTTTGACGAACGAGAAAATCCCTGCAGGCTCTTACTTGCTCTCTATCCGCACGACGGACGACAGCAAACTAGATTATCCGCTCCTTACAGCGCAATACCGCAATACACAAAAAGACTATCAGCAAAGCACTTGGGCAAAGAGCATCGGTTCCACTTGGAGCAAAAGCAATACACTAGGACGAAGCCTATGGATTGACTTACTCATTCAAGGAGATAAGCAAAATGGCAACGGAACACCAAACATTCCTAACCCTGAGCAATACTCAGCCTATTACTATGGCGGACAGCTTTACATCCAGAATCCACAAGGAGAAGCGACGGCTCAAGTATACGACCTTATCGGGCAACGCTATACAGAAGCGAAGCTCACCGAGGGGGAAAACATCATACCGACAAATTCACTGCTACCCGGACAAATATATATTTTAAGCATCAAGGGGACTCTCGGAAGCTACAGCATTAAATTCCGTCCCTAGACAGTTAATTTACTCAATAGATATGAATAGCGTCATTTCATGGCTACAAGAGATGTTCCTTATTCCATCAGGAACACAAACGATTATTATTCTTAGCATCGTCTCGGGGATAGGTCTTCTTCTCGGACGTATGCGCATCGCGAGCATCAGCTTAGGTGTAACCTTTGTATTTTTCGTCGGCATTCTCTTTGCCCACTTCGGGGTACAGACAGTAGAGTCAATGACAAGCTTTATTCAAAGCTTTGGCCTAGCACTCTTCGTCTACGCTCTAGGGGTGGAAGTGGGACCATCATTCTTCCCCTCACTCAAGAGCAAGGGTATTGGCTATAATCTTCAAGGGATATTTCTGCTCGTCATTACCTATATCATGGTAATAGCGATACACTATAGCCTCGGTATATCTATGGGTAATATTCTTGGCGTTATGAGTGGAGCCGCAACGAATACGCCCGTACTTGCGGCAGTACAGTCTACACTCCAAAGCCTGCACCCTACAGAGCCTAAGCTCGGTGCTGATGCAGCTATGGCTACGGCTGTTACATATCCTTTTGGTGTCGTCGGGGTTATCCTATCTTTAGCCCTACTCTTCCGCATTGCACCCACGACGAGTAAGACAGAGAAGAGCGAGTTTAGAGCTGCTTATATCGCCGAGTTTGAAATTCTCACAGAGGGTTTATGTGGACATACGGTTAAAGACATCGTTCAGAAAACCAAGAAGCACTTTATCATCTCTCGCATTTGGCGCAAGGACGAACTTCTACTCCCTAGCTCTACCACCCAACTTTATAAGCACGACCATATCTTGGTACTCTGCCACCAAGAGGATGCAGAAGAGCTAGAAGCTTTCTTTGGCAAACGAGATGACCAACAAGACTGGAACAGACCCGACATTAACTGGGACGCTATCGATGCGCGCTTAAATAGTAAGCGTATTATCATCACGAACCCTAAACTTAATGGGGTCAAGCTCGGAACTCTAAAACTCCGCAATAAGTATAGCCTCAACATCACACGTATTGACCGTGCTGGGGTCGAACTACTCGCCAGCCCTGATTTGTATCTTCAGACTGGGGACCGCCTTGTAGTAGTAGGCGAAGCAGGTGCAGTATCTCAAGTAGAGAAGCTCATGGGTAACTCTATCCAAACACTCGATAAACCCCGTCTTGTAAGTTTCTTCCTTGGACTTGCCCTTGGGTGCTTGCTCGGTTCTATCCCTCTATTTATTCCGGGTATGAGTATTCCGCTTAAACTAGGACTCGCTGGTGGTCCTATCGTTATGGGTATTTTAATAGGGGCTTTTGGTGCAAGGCTTAAGGTCTCTACCTTTATGACCAATAGTGCAACGCAACTTATCAAACAAATAGGACTCGTGCTTTACCTTGCTGGTCTAGGCCTATCTACCGGAGGTCATTTCGCTGATACGCTTCTTAATGGAGATGGTTTGCTGTGGTTAGGGCTAGGCGCAATCATTACCGTTGGGCCAATTCTTATTTCTGGGGCTATTAACATATTCATTCTAAAAAAAGGCTATGCCGAAACGGCTGGTATGCTCTGTGGCTCTGTGGCTAATCCTTTTGCACTAGACTATGCAGTCGATATTACAGAGAGTCGCAACTGTAGCGTGGCTTACGCAACGGTTTATCCTGTGATTATGTTCCTCCGTATTATCTCGGCTCAAATACTTCTTATTCTATTCTTATGAACTCAAGCATACAAGCAGCACGTACACTGTGGAGCATTTGCTTCCCTGATGATGATGCCGACTTTTTAGACTTTTATTTTTCTAAGGTTGCTCGTGCCGAAGATACTTATTTAGAATACAATCAGGACGGGCTTGCCGTGGCTCATATTGGGATTATTCGTAGTGAGTACTTTCCCCGCATCAAGCAGCCTAAGCGCATTAAGCTAGCCTATATCTCGGGCGCATGTGTGCACCCCGACTATCGTGGGCAAGGGCTGATGCACAAGCTGATGCAAAGCGTAGAAGAGGAAGAACGCAAGCGAGGTACTGATGCACTTATTCTTATTCCTGCCAATGAGAAGTTAAGAGCATACTACGGTGAAAACTTTGGCTTCGCTGATGCAGGCTGCCGCTATCAAATCCCTGCAAGCGAACTTGAGAACCTTCAATTAGAGATGCTTTGGATGTCGGCTAATCAGGATTATGAACTTCTCTGTGAGTATGGTGGCGTATACCCTACGCCCTCTTATAGCAGTGAACACGCCGAGCTCATCGTTCAAGAGTACCGCAGAATCGCAAGTTGTCAAGTTCTTACAGAGCAACGAGGAGAAGCTTTTGATGCCATTCTCCTCGCTAGAGAAGAAGCTGAGCAATGGGTCATTGATAGACTAACGGGCTACGAAGATGCCACGGCTAGGCTGGTGCGCCAATTGCGCAAGCTCAAAGACAAGCCCATTATTATCAGTAATCTAGTACGAGCGAACCTCCGTGAAGAAGCCCTCCTTTGTCCTCGTCTTAAGTGCGAGCCTTGGGGCATGTACAAATGTCTTAATACAGAGATTAATCCCGAATACATGCAAACGCTTCTTGTCTGCCATTTTTTTGAATAAGCTTCGCCACCCTCCTTTTACTTTGGATTACAAGCCTAAATAGGAGTCGCTTATAAAAGTAATAGCGTTAAATCTAGATGAAGATTTAACGCTATTACTTTTATAGGTATATACGACCTTTTCTGAAATTAACGAGAGTTCAATGTAAACAACAACTGTTGAACCTCAAAGAAGCGACATTCCTCCTAGTCAAGGCAAATACTCAAACTATAGTGTTGCTCCTTATTTGAGTTCATTCTATTTATTCCTATGTATAACCCTAGGGGGGCATTTTAGGCCTTGCCCTAATCCCACCCTAGACTATGAGAAGGTGTCATACCTACAGATCTCATATACTGAAATCTAGTTATTCTAAATTTTGATTCGGAAGCCCAGTGTAGACATAAGAGGGTCGTGAGTACACGCAAATACTTTTGCGAGTAGGGGGAGAAAAATTGAGCGTATATGCGCATTGTCAATTATAATTACTAAAACCTTACTATTTTTGTACAAAGCTGTCCTTAAAAGATACGGAGCAACAGTCCCCAAACATAATGCTAGCTGTTAAGGCTTGGCAGAATAAATTTTGACACAGTCCTTTGTAGATATGATTGTAGACAAATATACACCCGTCTTTAGTCCCGAGGAAGAGGCAACTATCGAAGCTGCTTATCGTGACCTCGTGGAAGCCTATATGAATAGCAATCATAGGCAAAAAGTAGAAGTTATTGACAGAGCCTTTGCTCTAGCAAGGGTTGCTCATGCGGGTGTACGCAGACGCAGTGGCGAGCCCTATATCCTCCACCCCATAGCGGTAGCACGTATCGTATGTAGTGAGATTGGCTTGGGTTCGACCTCTATCGTATGCGCGCTCCTACACGACGTCGTCGAGGATACCGAATATACACTTGATGATATACGCGAACGTTTTGGGGACAAAGTTGCTGTTATCGTCGATGGTCTTACCAAAGTGTCTGAGGACAAGTTCCGTCCTGGCACATCAGTTCAAGCGGAGACCCTGCGCAAGATATTGCTCACAATGAGCGATGATGCACGAGTAATCTTAATCAAGATTGCCGACCGCTTGCACAATATGCGTACCTTGGGCTCTATGCTACCAAGCAAGCAATACAAAATAGCTGGAGAGACCCAATATATCTATGCTCCTCTAGCTCATCGCTTGGGTATGTATGCCATCAAGACCGAACTTGAGGACTTGAGCTTCAAGTACGAACACCCCGACACCTACCGACAAATCAGTCAGCAGATAGAAGACAGTGCTGCCGACCGTGAACGCCTGCTTGTACGCTTTGCCGCCCCCATTGAAGCCGCACTCATCAGCGAAGGGATTAACTACGACCTCAAGATGCGTGTCAAGAGTAATTACTCTATCTGGCGCAAGATGCAGACGAAAGGCATTCCCTTTGAGGAGGTTTATGACCTCTTCGCCGTGCGTATCATCTTCGATACTCGTGATGGCTACCCCGAGAATAAGCGTTGCTTCGACATCTACACAGCTATTACAGCCCTCTATAAGTCTAAGAGCGAACGTGTACGAGACTGGGTATCTACACCTAAGAATAATGGTTATCGTGCTCTACATGTTACCGTTATGGGTCCTGATGGCAAGTGGATAGAAGTTCAAATACGCTCACGCAAGATGGACGAGATTGCGGAGCATGGACTAGCCGCTCACTGGCGATACAAAAACGAATTAGTCGAAGAGGACAAGGAACTAGGCAAATGGTTAGATACCGTTCGTGAGGTAGTGCAAGCCCCTACCCCTAATGGTATGGACTTCTTGGACACCTTTAAGCTCAGCCTCTATGCCGACGATATCATCGCCTTTACGCCTATGGGCGACAGCCTGCGCCTACCCGACGAAGCCACAGTGCTTGACTTTGCTTACAACATACATAGTAAGCTTGGGGACCATTGCATCGGGGCAAAAATCAACCACAAGGCAGTACCTATTACGACGAAACTCAAGCAGGGCGACCAAGTAGAGATTTTGCACAGCCGTACGATGTACCCCAAGAGGGAATGGCTCAACTACGTCGTTACGCCTAAAGCTCGCCTAGGTATCAACTCGGCCCTACGCAAGCAGGTAAGAGCGCAGGTACAGGCTGGCGAAGAGATTTTGAAGCAGAAGTTAGCGCTCTATGGCATTGAGCTTAGCACGAGTATCATTGATAAACTGTTATCATTCTATCAGTACAATAAGCGTGAAGATTTATTCCAAGCTCTAGGCCTTGGACAGCTTAATCTTGAGCAAGACCTGCACATTCTTGGCTGGCAGAATGGCGAAACAAATACGCCTAATCATGCGCCTGCAGGAGGCGTTGCGCTGAATGCTCTCGGCCGACATCACAAGGCTATTCGTGCTACTCTAGACCCTGAGCAAGAGGACAAGAAAGAGAAAATCGACAGAAAGAAAGTCTACGACCTACACGAAGAGCAACAGATGCTCAACTACGTGCCTGCGACTTGTTGCCACCCCATTCCGGGCGATGAGGTTCTCGGCATTGTAAATAAAGATGAGCAGGTAGTCGTTCATAAACTCGCTTGCCCCGTGGCCACTAAAATCAAAAGCACTGAGGGCAATAGGCTGGTTTCTACTCGTTGGGGTGAGCATCATGAGCAGCGTTTTGCCGCTAAACTCATCTTCCGAGGTGTCGATAATGTGGGTATCCTACATAGCATCACAGAGACGCTTCTAGAGCATAACCACATCAACATCAGTGGCATTCACATTACTTGTAGAGATGGTATTTTCTCTGGTAATATCTCGGTAATGGTGCGCAATGTAGCCGAAGCAGAAGAGATATGCGAGCTACTACATAGCCATGACGCCATTATCAATATACATCGCTTAGCGGAGGAAACGCTTAAGAGCGAATAAGCCTTTTTATTATAATCTTGTAGTATATGTCTGAACAATATATAGTCTCTGCCCGTAAGTATAGGCCTGATACCTTCGCCTCCATTGTGGGGCAACAAGCGATGGCTTCCACCCTCAAGACGGCTGTACTTAGCGGACGTATGGCGCATGCTTACCTCTTCTGCGGTCCTCGTGGTGTGGGTAAGACGACGGCTGCGCGTGTACTTGCTAAGACGATTAACTGTCTGAACCTACAGCCCAGTGGTGAGGCCTGCCACGAGTGTGAGAGCTGTAAGGCCTTCAACGAAGGACGTTCATTCAATATCTTTGAGCTTGATGCAGCGAGTAACAATAGCGTCGAGGATATTCGTACACTCATTGAGCAGGTCAGCATCGCACCTGTACTTGGTCGCTACAAGGTTTATATCATTGACGAGGTACACATGCTGAGCCAAGCGGCCTTCAATGCCTTTCTGAAGACCCTTGAAGAACCGCCCTCTTATGCAATCTTTATTCTTGCTACCACTGAGAAGCACAAAATACTGCCAACCATACTCTCACGCTGTCAGATTTACGATTTTAAGCGCATAACCGTGAGCGACATCGCTCATCATCTTAAGTTTGTAGCCGATAGCGAAGGCATCACTGCCGAAGAGACAGCTCTCGGGCTAATAGCTGAGAAAGCTGATGGCGGTATGCGCGATGCCTTATCTATGTTTGACCGTGTGGCTAGTTATGGCGAGGGCTCTATCTCTTATCAGCAGGCTCTTGAATGTCTGAATATACTAGACTACACCTATTATGTGCGCTTCATTAGGGCATTTATACAAGGCGATTATCGTGAAACCTTACTTATCCTTGACGAAGTCTTGTCGAAGGGTTTTGATGGGCAACTCATTATGGCGGGGCTTGCTGCCTTTGCACGTGATTTGCTCGTTGTTCAGCACGCAGATACCATTAAGCTCTTGGAGAAGCCTGAGACGGTACAGACTATCTACGAAGAAGCCGCTCGCCTCGTTGCGCCTAATTCCCTGCACCAAATTATACGCTTCCTTTTAGATGCAGATAGCAAATATCGCACCTCTACAAATAAGCGACTACTCATTGAGCTAACGCTACTCAACATCTTGACGGCTTTTACCCCTACAGCTCTCGGCTCAATGCCTGAGATTGGACCAGAGAGGACAGCCGCACCCGCAGCAAGCCCACGCCCCACGGCTATGCCCCAAGCAACGCCCACGCCTAGCCCTACGACGCAGAGGCAAGAGCCTACACCAGCACCCAAGCAGGAGGCAGTAGCGCCTAAGACGGAGCAAGCTTCAGCACCAGCTCCTTCGCAAGAGAGTACAGAGCCCAAGCAAGAGGCAGCACCTATTCAAGTTAAACCTATAGCTACACCTCGCCCAAGTCAGCAGGAGCAAATCCGCCAAACACGTAGGCAGTTCCGTATGCGTCATAAGGCGTCAGAGGACGATACGCAGGAGGAAGCAGCTCCCCTTGAAGAGGCACACGAGGCCTTCACCCTAGAAGATGCTCAAATAGCTTATAGCCGTTATCTAGAGGACGAAATTCCCAAAGAAGAGATTGTACTCAAGCAGACTCTAGGCGACGTTTTGCCTCAGCTAGGCGACAATCAAGTGCTCTCAATAGCCTTAGCCAATAGCCCTGCGATAATAGAGCCGGTGAAGAAGAAGCTACCGCATCTGCAACGCTATTTGCAGAGTGCACTCAAGAATACCGATTTGCGTGTAGAGATACAGCCTATCGATATTGAGCGCATCTATATCCCGACGACAAATAGAGAGAAGTATGAGGCGCTTGCTGAGTCTTATCCTATTCTTCACAAGCTCAAAGAGCAACTCCAACTACGCATTTTGTAAGTTCATTTACCAAATATGAGAAAATACTCTATCCTCTGTCCCCTCATACTCTTGACCCTATGGCTAACAGCTTGTAATGGCTCAGCCAAGTTCCCCGCTCTCACGGTCAAAGCTCTTAGCTCTCGTGATAGCCTTGCTTATGTGCTGCAGTATGGCGACTCGCTTAGCCGCATGGATACCGTGACGCTCAAGGGGGAAGATGCAACGCTTAAGCCCGATACCAATCTATACAAGCAGGCTTATGTCCTCTATCCTATCTCAGACAGCGTACATTACTATAGTCTTGCAGGGGGAGAATGGACGCTCACACAGCCCAAGGACAAGAAACCTAAAGAAGTCAAGACACTTCCCTATGCGTCTTTGACAGACCTTGCGCATAAATCTACCTCTACAACGCTTCTAAGCCCTAAGAGTAAAACCTGCTTCGTCTTCGCTACGCTCTCAGGGGCTGTTCCTTCTCGCAAGGAAAGAGAGAAGCTCGCTAAGCGTTATCCCAAGGATAGTTTAAGCTTTGTCTATCTCTACCTAAGCCCTCGTGATAGCCTTGTGCGCTCATTCGTCAAACGTGATAGCCTCAAGGGGGCATTCATTACAGACAGCTTAGGCTCTGTCAGCTCTCTGCGTAAAGAGCTAGGCATCGAACGAGTCGCCAAGACGTTCCTCTTCGTCATCGACAGCACACAGCGCATTCTCCACAAACAATAATATAACTTCGGCAGGGTTTAGCAAATAAGACTAAACCCTGCTTTTGTTTTTCAAAACACTTAGTTTTGCCATAACATCATCTAACACCTTCCTAGCAATGCTTACACGTACTTATGCCGCAGCTCTACAGAGCATCACTGCACTCACAGTTACCGTTGAGGTAAATTGTCTTCCGGGCTCTTACTTTCATCTCGTCGGCTTACCCGATGCCGCTATTAAAGAGAGCCAAGATAGAGTAGCCACCGCCCTAAGCAATAGTGGATATACCTATCCCGGTAAACATATTGTCGTTAATCTAAGTCCTGCCGACATTCGCAAAGAGGGTTCTGCCTATGATTTGCCGATAGCCATTGCCTTGCTCGTTGCCGATGAACAAGTTCAGATACAAGGGCTTGAGCATTATATGCTGATGGGCGAACTGATGCTTGACGGCACTATTCGCCCGATAAAAGGAGCTTTGCCTATTGCTATACAAGCTCGTAGCGAAGGCTTCGAGGGACTAATCCTCCCTAAGGAGAATGCGCGTGAGGCCGCAGTCGTGAATAAGCTCAAAGTCTACGGCATGAGTCATCTATCCGAGGTTATAGATTTCCTTTTAGGCAAAATAGACGTCAGTCCAGTTGAGGTCAATACGAGGGAAGAGTTTTATAAGGCACAGGGGCAAACGCTCTTTGATTTTGCCGATGTCAAAGGACAAGAAACCGTCAAGCGTGCCCTAGAGGTTGCTGCCGCTGGTGGTCATAATCTTCTGATGATAGGCGCACCCGGTAGCGGTAAAAGTATGATGGCGAAGCGACTACCCAGCATACTACCGCCCTTTACGCTAAACGAATCTCTTGAAACCACTAAGATTTATTCTGTCGCAGGCAAACTAGGGCAGAATGTAACGTTGATGACAAGTCGCCCATTCAGAGCACCGCACCACTCTATTTCGCCCGTGGCTCTCGTTGGCGGTGGCTCCAATCCTCAGCCGGGAGAGATTAGTTTAGCTCATAATGGAGTTCTTTTTCTAGATGAGCTGCCTGAGTTCAATCGCAATGTCCTTGAGGTTATGCGCCAACCCCTAGAGGACCGCAAGGTAACGATTGCACGCGCACGCTTCTCCGTAGACTATCCAGCTAGTTTTATGCTCATTGCGGCGATGAACCCTTGCCCTTGTGGCTTCTACAACCACCCTACTCGCTCATGCGAATGCACGCCCCAGCAAGTACAACGCTATCTCAATAAAATATCAGGACCTTTACTTGACCGTATTGACCTACAAGTAGAGATTGTACCAGTTCCCTTTGAGAAGTTAAGTGCCATTGAGGAGGGCGAGAGTAGTGCCTCTATCTGTGAGAGAGTGGTCAGCGCACGCGCACGACAGAACGAACGCTATAAGGATTATGCCGATGTACACTGCAATGCTCAGATGACGCCCAAGCTCATGCAACTTTATGCTCGTCCCGACGAAGAAGGACTTAAGCGGCTAAAGTCGGCCATGGACAAATTACATCTGAGTGCACGTGCCTACGACCGTATTCTTAAGGTTGCACGCACAATAGCCGACTTAGAGGGCTCTGAGGACATCAAGTCTAAGCACATCGCAGAAGCCATTCAGTACAGAAGTCTCGACCGCAGTTCGTGGGGGGAGTAGTATTAAATGATATAAATAAGTTCTACTGATACGTTTTCAAGTAGGCAATATCCAGCTCTTAGACCAAGCTCACGTTGCCTTACATACAGAGAGAGTAAGTTTAATTATATCTATACTTCCTCTCTATCAAGGTGTCGTGAGATAAGACTCTCTCCATCACCACTAAGCAGCAGAATAAATCATCTATTATGAGGTAGGCTCTCTTGATGCGGTGATGCGTTTGAAGCGGACCCGTAGTAAGACACCGAGCGTTAATAAGCCTATGGGGAAAGCACTCCAAATAGCCGTTAGTTGCTCACTTGGATGCGAAAGACCTAGATGAAAGCCGAATGTATAAGCAAGAGCAGGCTCCAAAAGCAAATGACATAGGCTAGCATAAATAGCGAGATGCGTTACATCTTCCATTCCTCTCAAAGCATTAGCATAGAGCACCTGAATAGCATCGCCTAATTGATAGAGGATAACAGGTATCAAAGCAATAGAAGTCATCGCTACGAGGGCTTTATCCTCCGTAAAGAGATAGCCAATAAAATTGCGTGTAATCAACATAACAGCCATAGCGACAACAGCCGCTACTATGCACAGGCTAAGCCCTGCCGTACCGACTTCTCGCACCTTGGCGAAGTCTCCAAGCGTACGATATTTGCTGACAAGAATAGTCGTCGCTGCCCCTAGGCCGTAGTAAATAAAGAAGCCAATAGTGGTTACGACACAGAGAATTTGATGCGTCGCAAGAGGAAGTATCCCCAACTGCGTTACCATAAGCAGAGCAATCGTAAAGGAAGCCGTCTCCACTCCTGAATATAAGCCTACGGGTACGCCTATTTTGAGTAAGCGCACGCAGGCCCTACGACTCCAAGCCCTTGACAAAAAGCCCTTAGCACTATAGGCATACTTACTACCCAAGAAGAAGACACCACAGATGAGTATAAATACTAATACTCGCGATAGGAGCGTCGCTAGTCCTGCCCCGAAAAGTCCCCATTCAGGTAGCCCCCAATGCCCATAAATCAAAAGGTAATTACCGCATATATTGACGATATTCCCCAAAACAATAGACCACATACCTATTGCCGTACGCCCTATTCCGTCAAAGTATTGTTTGAACGCATTGAAGGACATGAAGAATAGGAATGACATAATCTGTAGGATGTAATAAGGGCGAGCAATAGGTAGTAATTGCTGAGACAAGCCCAATTTATCAAGGAAGCAATACAGAATGAGCATAAACGCTGTACAGAGCAAGGCTAGTAACAAGTTAAGCCCTAGACTATGCCTGAGGAGCGCACCTGCTTTATACTTGCGCCCCTGCGTCCAAGCCGTTGTAACGAGAGGTGTAAGGCCATAAGCAAAGCCAATACCGAGGACATACACGAGCGCAAAGAGATTATTGACGAATGAAGCGGCGGCAAAATGGTCTGTATGGTAACGACCGACCATAATGTTATCAATGAAACTCACAATGATAACACCTACTTGTCCCATAATAATAGGAAAACCCATTGATAACAACTCCTTATATGGTCGCTCTTGAATGTAAGCGATTAGCCTTTGTTTTAGTGAAGCACTCATAATTATACTAACTAGCAACCCTAGGACTTTTGTTTAATTTTCACTGCGAGCATACAGCGCTAGGCTCCCGAAGACTTCAATTTTTCTATTTCTCTAAGGGGCTTAAAGCACACAGAATTATCCCGTTCTTAAGGTGTTGAAAAAACAGAAGTAAACGAAGAGAAAATAAAGCGTGCGTTTCCTAAACTCAAAACCTCGGCGAAGTCTGTACAGACTACACGTGTAGTCTCTTCAAACTTCAGCTGTAGTTTGTACAGACTACAGCTGAAGTCTCCAGAAAGTACTACGTACTTACAAATTTAAGTACACGTAAGTACGAATTTATTTACGTGTACTCACTGAGACAAGTACGCGTACTTACTACAACGAGTACACGTACTTATTTCAGCAAGTAGGCGTACTCACAAAAGTCATTTAACTAAAACACGAAACACTCCTCACGCAAGTAATCTTATTCCCTACTAACTAGTACAGAAAGAGACTTATCGATATATAAATACCCAAGATTAGGTATTTCCTCAGCAAGCACTTGTCTCTAACTTTGCAAATGTTTACTTATATAGAGAACTATTCGATGACATACTTCTGTACACGCCCTATTCGCAATATACTAACACTCATCTTGCTAATAGTGGGCTCTATTCCTATTGAAGCACAGACGGCGTTACGAGCAAAAGTCACAGAGCAAGATACAGGTCTACCTCTCATTGGCGCATATATTCGCCTTAGTGATAAGCCTAAAATTATTGCTCTTACGGACACACTCGGCTTCTTCGAAGTACATAGTTCTCTTGAGGGCAAGAGCATTTCTATCTCTTCTCTTGGCTATCGCACAGCCATATTTAAGTTTATAAAGGGTAAAGTCTATCAACTAAAGCCTGATGTCAAGGCGATACAAGAAGTCATCGTCACGGCTCAAGAGAGTAGAGGTCTAACTAGTGCTTCTACCATACGCAAGCATGCTATGGAGCATCTACAACCCTCTAGTTTTAGCGATTTATTAGAACTCCTTCCTGGGGGTAGAAGTCAAGACCCCAACCTATCTCGCCCCAATAGTATCCGACTAAGAGAAGCCAATCGCAGCAACAACGAGCAATATGCGACCTCTTCACTCGGAACAAGTTTTCTGATTGATGGTACCCCCATCAGTAGCAATGCCAATCTACAAAGTCTTAAAAATGCGTGGGAACCTCAGGTAACAGCACGAGACTTCAGCTCAATGGGGGTAGATATGCGCTCACTAACGACAGATGATATTAGTCAGGTCGAGATTGTGCGAGGTATTCCTTCGGTTGAATATGGTGACCTCACAAGCGGACTCATCAAAATAGAACGCAAGCGTGGAGGGAAAGACCTTAATCTACGTCTTAAAGCCGATATGGGGAGCAAACTACTCTATCTCGGTAAAGGCTGGGAATGGGGCAAGGGCTGGACGCTCAATACTAGCCTAGATTACCTATACAGCAATAAAGACCCACGCAATACCTTAGAAGCCTATCAGCGTCTGAGCAGTTCGCTTAGACTAGGTCGTAAGGTTCAACTCCGTGCTTATAGCCTTGATTGGCAAATGAATGCGGACTATGGGGCTTCTCTTGATGGAGCCAAACAAGACCCCGAAACCAATGGCGGATATGAGGACTCGTTCCAATCGGATTATCATAGAGTAGCCCTTAGCAATAAACTTATGCTCAAGCGTCGAGGGCAACAATGGCTAAAGGCGATAGAGTTACTAGGGACAAGCTCATACGAATGGCAGGATATGAAACGCATTCGCTATATCAATCTACAGCAAACGACAGCCGCCATTAGAGAGATGCGCAACAATAGTGAGAGCGATGCCTTCCTATTGCCCTACAGTTATCGAGCAGAGCAAAACGTCGAGGGTAGACCTCTCAATATCTTCCTAAAAGCAAATGCTCGCCTTGCACTCCCCATCAAATTTGTCAAAGACGAGTTACTTCTAGGGGCTGATTGGGCTCTAGATAAGAACTTAGGACGAGGACAGATATTTGATTATCAGCGTCCTCTATATCCTCAACATTCGCTACGTCCTAGACCCTTCAGCGACATTCCTGCCGTGCATAATCTATCTCTCTACGCAGAGAATACGCTCTCTCTAAAGGCTGGCAAGAATAAGTTTGAGTTGCTTACAGGTCTGCGAGCGACTCATCTCTTTGGACTAAGACCCGACTTTGCCCTAAGCCGCGAATGGACTCTTGACCCTCGTCTTAACCTTGCGTGGACTCTACCCTCACTTAGAATAAGAGAAAAGGCTCTTACTATGCGCCTCTCAGCAGGTATAGGTCAGCATAGCAAAAGCCCTACAATAGGTCAACTATTCCCTGACCCTTCATACATTGACCTAACAGAACTGAATTACTACCATAACAATGAAGCCCTCCGTCGCATACATGTACGCACTTATGTAGTAGACAATAGCAACATAGCACTACGGCTAGCACACAACCTCAAGACAGAGGTAAGTGCAGACCTAGACTATGATGGCTATAGACTATCTTGTACAATCTTCCGTGAGGATATGAGCTCTGGCTTCAGACAGATGCCTCTCTATGCGCCTTATCACTACAAGCAATACGACACAGACGGCATTAACAGCCAAACGATTACGGAGCAACCTCGTCTAGAAGACTTGCCCGTAAGTGATAAGTACGAACTTATTGGACGCAGTTATACGGGCAATGGAAGTCGTACGCTCAAGGAAGGCATTGAGTACACCTTATCAACCAAACGAATAGAGCCAATCCATACAAGGCTTACTATCACTGGGGCATGGTTCAGAACGACCTATCAGAACTCTCAAGAGATTATGGAACGACCTAGCACCGTTATCAGCAACCAACAAATACCCTATGTGGGCATTTATGAGGATACTGACTGGTCACGCAACCAACTCTCCAATACCAACTTCACCCTAGATACTGATATTCCTCGCTTACAACTCGGGGTATCTCTATCTGCTCAATGCGCTTGGTTCAGTAGTACGCAACGCAAAGCCCTTAATCCTTATCCTACTGCCTATATGAAGATTGATGGTAGTATCGTTTCTTGGCAAGAAGACAATCAAGATAATACCCTTCTGCGCTGGCTCGTACGTAGAAATGTGACCGCTAATACTCAAGAATATGTAACTCCTTTCAGCATGAACCTTAATTTTAAGGTGACTAAGAAATTGATGCAGGGACGTATAAACATAGCCATGTTCTGTAATAAACTATGGGATTATACACCAAACTATAATGATGGAGGGCTTGTCATACGCCGATATGTAGACCCTTATTTTGGTCTCGAAACAAACATTAAACTCTGATGAAACGTATCATATACGCATTCTGCACCCTCGTCCTGACTCTACTCTCTCTGAGCCTTACGGCCTGCCACAAAGAGGAGGATGCTTTGATGACCACACTACAACTGCAGGTCGTGGGGCAGGATATGATTGTAGAGCAAATCATTGCTTCTGCCGATTTGAGCAACCTCAATACTTCCGAGGTAACAAGCATAAGTATTACTAGTGGAGATGGCACAACGCTCTCTACACTCAGAGGTATCTATCGGATAACTATGCAAGGAACAGTAACCTATCGTTTGAGCGATGGGTCACAACATACCCGACGCTTCAGAGCAGCTCAAGATTTGGTTGATGTTAGCCGTAAGCAAGGCAACCAAGTACGTCTAACCCTTCATCTCTTATAAGTATGAAGCGTATTCTACTGAACCTATTTATACTCGTTAGCCTAAGCACGGCAACTAAACTTACGGCACAAGTTAAAGGCTCGCCCTTCGTTGAGCATGAAAGTTTGTGGGCAGAGAGTTATCGCCAAAGGCTTTATAATCCAGCTCTCCAGTACCAAGCTTTCTCTAGTGCCTACTCCAAGGTTATCTATCGCTATGCCCAACGAACACAACAAGCAGTATGGCTTAGCGAAGATGGCAAAGATGAGTATAGTCATAGCTTCCGTACTCGTGCTTACTTACCTCTCAATAAAGTAAGCACAGCATGGGGTTCGGCTGGCTATGACAAGACTCTGACGCAAGGTGTACGTTGGTCTTCATCTATTGACCACGACAAACTAAGTCCTTACATACTAGCCGATAGCCTTGGCGGAGATAATAAGAGCGAACGCTATTCATTGAATGGAGGCTATGCCCTAAAAAAGGGTAAATGGCAGTTTGGGGGAGAGATGACTTTTAGAGCAGAGCAGACCTACAGAGAGCGAGACCCACGCATGCGCAGTATCGTCTCTGACCTTACTCTAAGGCTGGGTCTTGCTAGAGCCCTAAGGAGCAAACTAATAGCTCTAAGCCTATCGAATGAGACATACAAACAAAAAGCCGGAGTAACCTTTGTACGCCCCGAAGGCGGTGTGCCTGAGTACCTGATGACAGGTATTGGCACTTATCAACCTCGCTTCTCGGGAGGTAAAAGCAGTCTTCTCTACAAAGGCAATAATACCACCATCACTCTTGACTTCTTACCCAAGCCTCAGTCATCTGGATTATATCTAGGCGCTTCGTGGAGTCTTGAGCATGATGAACGACTTTCACTCGAGCATAATTCGCTTCCGCTTAATCAGCTATACAAATATCATTGGACAGGACATATCGGGCTAAGACATATAGGGACATGGCTTTACGACATCAGCCTAAATGGAAAATATGAGCACAAGCATGGCGACGAGGCACTTGTCGGAGATAGCGGGAGTGGCGACTATCCTATACTAGCCTCGCTAACGCTCTACAAGGAAACGCATAAAGGATTAGAAGGTCTTTTTACACTTGGTAAACATGATAAATTACCTCGCTACGCCCGCTTGCGCTTAGGCTATAATGCTACAAATATGCACTACATCTACCCCGAGCGAGAAGCCTCTTATCAGCATATCTACTCACAAGTAGAAGGACAAATCTTCACAGCTCTATCGCCTAAGAGTACACTGTCTTCGGGCGCAAGTCTAGGCTATCAGTATGCCTTACCGGCACAAATGAGTTTACCTATTACTCAAGTAGAACCCTCTTTCTTGGGTTATCTTCTTGGTCGCCATCAAGTGCTAAGTAGCAGCCTTTGGTCTACGTCGCTTTCATTAGCCTATGATTACCGCTTTAATCAGACTTATGCTCTGTACGCTAAACTTCAAGTTGAAGCCTCTCAAGTAAAAGCCTTACCTCAAGGAATGAAGTATGACATTACCTGCTCCATAGGCTTACGCTTCTAAGTAAAAGAATGAATATCAAATTAATAACTCACTAAATTAAACTTATGAGACATTTATTATCAAAGACCTTGCTCGTAGCAGGGCTCGCAGGAGTGGCTCTTAGCTCTTGTGTCAAAGACAACAAAAACTCAGTCGAGTTAGCTGTAAACACAAAAGTGCGCCTAAGCATACAGACACCACAGACATGGACTGATGCTCAGTTCTCAGAGCTAAAAGCCGTTGTTACGAATGTGCAAACAGGAAAGTCTGAAACAGTAAGCGACTTCAAGCAAGAAGGCAATAGCTTCTATTCACAGCACGAACTACTAGAAGGGAATTATAACATTGTCCTCAGCGGTAAGGTGCAGTATAAAGAAGGAGCAACAAATCTTACCTACCCTATACATCTTGAGCAAAAGAATGTGAAGGTCGTAAGGTCTACGACAGAGCAAACCATAGCTCTTGTCCCCGAGATTTATAATGCAAGCTCAGACTTTGTTATCTCTGAGATATATTATATGGCATTACCTCAAGGAGGAACAAGCTTATACAATAGAGCGCAGTATATTCGTATTACCAACAATAGCAATGAAACGCTTTATGCTGATGGCTTGTCTTTCCTAATCAGTAAAGACCTTACACAGATGAAGCGTAATCTGTACGAGCCATACCAAGATACTGACTTCTTTGCAGGTGCCATATACACGATTCCGGGAGAAGGTAAGACCGTACCCGTAGAGGCTGGTAAGAGTCTAACGATTGCGCTTAATGCCAAAGACCATAGTGCTATTGACAAGAGACTTCCTGATTTAAGTCATGCTGACTTTGAAATCTTTGATAAAAGCAGCAATCCAAAGTTTCAAGATGAAGACAATGGAGCTGTCAAGAACTTAAATTCTTGGTTCAAGGAATCTCTAACGTTTACAATCTTACATGTCAAAGGCGGTAAATCTTATGCACTTGCACGTATAAAAATGGACGAACAGACATTCCTCAAAGAGAAACACTACGTTTCTAAGTATAAGTTCGTCTTTAAAGATACATCTAAGGATATGCAGCATGAAGGCTATAAAGTACCTAATGAATGGATTGTTGATGCTGTCAATACGGGCTTAAAAGATGAATTTGAATGGAATATCGTTAGTCCTAAGCTTGACCAAGGCTTCACCTATTGCTTCAATAAGCAAACGGATAAGAATACAGAAGCATACTCTGTTATTCGTCGTAGCTTTGGAGGCAAACTAATTGATACTAACAATTCTACAAACGATTTCCTCCCTCTTCAGAAGCCTACACTAGTCAAATAAGAAGTGTAGTCCCTCGCAAATGATGAGTAGACTTATCGTTTGCAGAACTTCTCGGATAAGGGTATTTGCCTTTTTATGGGCAAATGCCCTTATCTTTGTATAGTACGATATCATTTTGAGAACGAGGAGCGTTATTTATATAAATAGCCATTTGTGACTATGAAGAAGTTATTATTTACTTTGAGCCTAGTGGGGATAATAAGCCTCACCGCCTGCGGTCTCCAACGAGGCATCAACGACCTTAGCCTAGGCATGAGCAAGGCGGAGGTTACCAGCATATTAGGCAAACCAGACCTGCGCAACCTCAATGCTAGCGAAGAAGTGTGGCAGTACTTTGTCTCACCCTATGTCGGGACGACAGACACCTACACCATATCTTTCAAGAATGAGCGATTGAGTTCGCTTAATAGCGTACGCAAAAAAGAAAGACCTCAGTCTGTCCCCGTTATCATCCCTGAGCCAGATGTCAAGACATACCCACAATCCCGCATACCCGAGCGGTCGCGATATGACCAAAGAGCGCAAGAGGAAGCTGAACAAGAGTTCAAGGAGTTTCTCTCACGCATCAAAAGCCAAACATTCACTAAGTATATGATTGCCTATGTGCGTGATGCTGCTCGTTATCAAAGGTTCTCATCGCTACAAGTGAAGCGTATTCTTCAATTATTCTCGTGGGATAGTGAACGACTAGATGTACTCAAAATCCTTGCTCCAGCCATGACAGACGGATATAAAGTACATGAAATCATTGACACTTTTGATTTTGAGTCAAAGAAAGATGAAGCAAGAGGAATACTTGGCATCACGCGTTAAGACACGGTTATCTCTTTAGAAAGACCTTTATATTTGGAGACCATTGCATAATACAGCACTCGCTACGTTATTATCGACATTCAGGCTTGGTCATTTACACAAGTAAACTCCCTGCGCCTTCAGTCTCAACGCCTTGCGATTACCGCATTCTGCAAAGCTCCACAAAAGAACAAGTTTCACTTGTTCTTTTGGAGACCGCCCGGCGGTCTCATTTTTCTATTCTTGCACTAGCAGTATTGCAAATATCAAAATAATTAGTATCTTTGCAGAGTCTTAAAGAGATATGGCGAGATAGCTCAGCTGGTTAGAGCGTCGGATTCATAATCCGAAGGTCCGGGGTTCAAGTCCCCGTCTCGCTACAAGTAAGCCCTTTTCTACCTTGGTAGTCGAGGGCTTTTTCTTTTATGAATAACTAAAATTCCCTAGAAAAAAATCACCTTTTCCCGATGATAGCCTTAATATCCCCAGCTAAGACATTTGCGTCTAAACCCGCCTTAGTAGGTCGTGGTCAGCCCTCTGCATTCAAAGCTGATAGCTTCCCTATCGTAGAGCATGCGCTCTCTATGACCGAGGACGAACTGAAGTCTTCGCTCAAGTTGAGTGCTAAACTAGCCACAGAGGCACGACAAAATTGGTTAGCATGGATAGCAGAGTCTAGCCCAGAAGCACCAGCTCTCAGTTATTACTCTGGTATGGTTTTTAAGAAAATAGGCATGAAGGATTTTAGCGATAATGATTGGGCTTTTGTCAATAATCATTTGCGTATATGCTCATTCGTCTATGGGCTACTCACTCCCAATACGCTTATTCGCCCTTACCGCATGGAGGGAACAGTACGCATGGAAGATGGTCAGAGGATATTTGATTATTGGAAAGATAGGCTTACTGATGCGCTTATAGAAGCCTGTTTGGCTGATGATGGCGTGCTCCTCAATCTCGCTAGTGATGAGATGCAAGGCTTATTCCATTGGGATAAAGTATGTGCACGTGTTAAGGTGATTAACTTTTACTTTGAGACACGCCAAGCTGATGGTTCACTCAAGACAATCGTTGTCTACTGCAAGATGGCTCGTGGCGCTATGGTACGAGCTATGGTAAAGGGTCGTCTAACAAATCCTGAAGACTTCAAATCTGTTCAAGTAGAAGGCTTTCAGTTTGTTCCAGAACGTAGCGATGAGACGAACTGGTACTTTGAGACCATTGCATAAGAGTTAAGACATCAAACGAAGGCTGGCGCATCGCTACGAATGTAGTAAGATGCACCAGCCTATTTTACACTTAGCTTTTTAATTTAATGCCTAGTCCACGGACAGATAAGCCATTCAAGCGTATCAATGATGAGGAAAAGACTAAAGCCCATTAAGCTTAACATCATAATACCACCGTACATATCCAAATAATTCACACGCATCCATGCCTCTACTATATAACCACCCATACCAAGCGTAGAGCCATAAGTCTCTGTGACGAAGAGCACAGATATAGCAGTGCCAAGGGCTATACGCAGGGCACTGAGAGAGTCGGGCAGAATCGCAGGCAGGTAAACATGGCGCAGACATTGCCAATAATTAGCACCAAGAGAAGACATCAAGGCTAATTTATCTCTCGGTATTTGCCTTAGACTATCACGCAAGCCAATCACCAACTGAAAGAGAATAATCAAGACAATCATTATCACTTTCGTTGATTCCCCTAAGCCGAAAAGCAGCATCACAATAGGAAGCAAAGCCAACTTAGGTATGGGGTAGCTCAAATAAATCAGCGTCTCTAGAATACGACCTATCCTATGCGAACTAAAAAGAAGCAGAGCAATAGGAATAGCGATTAGTAGAGAATATAAGATACCTAGCAATACACGCAAGGCACTCAGACCAAGATGTGCAAGCATTTCACCCGTAAGCAAGCTAGGCAAGTGCTGATACACTAGCCAAGGGTAAGGCAGAGCTGAGTTATCGATAAGCCACGCAAGGAGTACCCAAAGCAGATGCAAGCTAACAGCTCCGAGTAAAATAGCTTGTAGTCTACGCTTCATAACCTGAATATGTATAAGCCTTAGTTAATTGCTGACGAAGTTCGCTCTCCTCATAATCTGAGAGATTGCAGAGGATACGTCCCGGCTTACCGCCTATAACAAGAGCACGGCTAGAGAGAGCTGTCGCTTCTGCGGGATTGTGCGTAACAAGTAATGTCGTCGTCGGATAACGCTGCCACAAGTCCAAGAAGAGCTGTCGGCTACGTTCGCAAGTAACGACATCTAAGGCACTGAAAGGTTCGTCAAGAAGGAGCAAATCGGGTTGCATACCAAAAGCTCTCGCTAGTGCCACTCTTTGACACTGTCCACCACTCAGTTCGTGTGGATAACGCTGGAGCAAGTCCTGCAAACCAAGGCTCTCAATGATTTCAAGGCGAGTCTCTCGGCTCACACTCCTACGTCCAAGCGTTTCGGGTAGTAGGATATTCTCGTAAGCTGTTTTCCATGGCAATAAGCCATAACTCTGTGGCACTAGAGCAATCTGATGACGCTTAGGATTGATGGGTTCGCCTGCAAGAGTAACACTTCCGCTTGTGGGCTGAATAACTCCCGACAAGACATTAAGGAGCGATGATTTACCACCACCCGAAGGACCCGTCAGAGCACAGATAAGCCCCTGCTCAAGAGAGAAACTTATATCTCTTAGAGCAGGGGTTATTTGTTTGCCCGATGTGTAATCGAGACTAAGTGCGTTTATTTCTAGATAAGGCATTGTATTAGATACCGCCCATAATGCAGTTCTCTGCTTTGTAGTCGTTAGGAATAAGACCCTTTGTCTTGAGCCACTTAGCCACAGCATCTATGCTCTTAGCTTGTGGGCTTGTTATAGGAGAGAAATAGCCGAAAGACATGTGGCTTACAACGTTTTCATCAACCTTAAGTTCTTTGGCTACAACAGGAGCCCAGTGAGCAATCTCGTTATTATTGAGATAGTCTGCACCTTGATTATAACCCTTGATGAGCTTCTGAATAGCAGCGTCCTTACCCTCCGTGCGCTTGCTATCAAGAGCAAGACCAGTAACGAGCGTTTCTTCAGAACCGGGAAGAAGAACATCCTTAAGAGCTACAAGACCTTTTTCTTGTGCAATCTGAGCAAAAGGCTGAGGCAAGATAGCTGCATCTACTTCGCCCTTAGCGACCATTTCTAAGCGGAGAGGTATCTTCTGAACCTCCACCTTAGTAATGTCTGTAGGCTCTAGCTTAGCTTTCGCAAGTACTTGGTCAGTAGCGAACTCAATAACAGTATTGCTTGATAGCGCAACCTTCTTACCCTTAAGGTCTGCAAGCGTTTTGATACCTGACTTAGGATTTACAATAAAGCTGAACAGACCATCTGTAGAAGAGAGCAACTTTACAGATAGACCCTTAGCATTCTGAGTCATAACCGTTGTGTAGTCGCTGATAGTACCATCAAGTTCGCCTGCTTGTAGAGCGGCATCACGTTCCATAGGCGAAGTAAAGCGCACAAGCTCTACATTTAAGCCTAGTGAATCAAAATAATGCTGTTCTTGTGCTATCGCTAGGGGTAAATGGTCTACACTAGGCATAACTCCAATGCGGAGTGTTTCAACGTTCTCCTCTGCCTTCTTGTTGCCTGTACAAGAACTCAACAGAGCAAGAGACGCTAGAATTAGCGTGTAAATGCGTTTCATAATCATTTATTACTTATTGTTTTTTGTTTTCCTTGATAATATCGGCAGACCTCAGTAAGTCCGCAGGCTGTACACTTGGGCTTACGTGCGATGCAAGTGTAGCGACCATGCAGGATAAGCCAATGGTGTGCTTTAGGGATAATGTCCTCAGGTAAATACTTGGTTAGCACCTTCTCAGTAGCCAAAGGCGTCTTGCTACGTGTCGTCAGGCCTATGCGCTCGCTGACTCTGAAGACGTGCGTATCAACAGCCATCGTTGGCTCATCAAAGATAACCGAACTAATAACGTTCGCAGTCTTACGCCCTACACCGGGAAGCGTCATCAATTCATCTCGTCCTTGTGGCACTTCTCCTCCATAATCACGAACTAACTTCTCAGCTAAGCCGACAAGGTGTTTAGCCTTATTATTGGGATAACTGATGCTTCTAATATATTCAAATATCTCCTCAACAGAAGCTTTGGCCATGCGCTCGGCAGTGGGATACTCCATAAAGAGCGCAGGTGTAACCATGTTAACACGCTTATCCGTGCATTGAGCGGAGAGGACGACTGCAACTAATAATTCAAATGGTGTAGTATAGTGAAGCTCCGTCTCGGCTATGGGCATAGTCCGCTCGAAGTATTCAATGATAGCCTTAAATCTCTCTTGACGCGTCATTATAGAAGTTACTGTTTAAGGCTGTCAGGGCTAGTAAGCTCTGCACTTTCACCTCTACGTATGCGCCTTATCGCAATAGCCTTGAGGGCTTCGTCTTTGAGAAAACTAAGGTATGGGGCTTCGGGATAATAAAGCTCATAGGCAGTAGCCACGGCTGCAAAGGCACGGTCATCGCCCTCCTCATATATAGAGAAATAGGGAACATTGCCCTTACGCTGATAAAGCGCAAAGTAAGCTGCTGGGCTCTTAGGATCTACATAAATGAAGTGTGATGCTAAATAACTCTTAAAGCTCTTTTGAATGGAGTCTATCGCAAACTGCTGCTCTGCCGGTGTGAGCGCACCAGCCTGATAACGCTGAGCAATACTATCAACACTTCGCTCTGTGCGGTAACGTAACGTCGCAATCTCTCTAATCTGATGATTAAAAGGGTCGGCCTCCGTAAGGCGATAAGCCGTAAAGAAGGCTTTAGCTTGGGTTTCTAGCTTGATATGTGTCAATGAGTCGGCAGCAAAAGGAATGCTCGCTTCGCCTAATCTCAAACTATAATACATAGGGTAATTAGTTCCCTTATGATGAAAACTGAATGCGCCCTTCTCATCAAGTTTTACAGAGTCTAGGCTAAGGACATTACCTGTGCCAACCTCTTCAAGGAAAAGCATTTCTCCAGCGCCACCCGATACAGTACCCTCTACAACGAAGGTTTTACGGGTATCATCTTGGCAGGCTGTCAAGCTAAGAGCCAAGAGAAGAGCTGAGAGTGTCGTTACTCCGTTATACTTCTTCATCTATATACCGTTTGTTGCATGCAAAGATAAGTATAATCTAAATATCTAGATTATGAGACCGTTGCACGGTCTCATAAAGGACAAGTCTTACTTGTCCTTTTGTGGAGCTTTGCAGAATGCGGTAATCGCAAGGCATTGAGACTGAGGGCGCAGGGAGTTTACTCTTGTAAATGACCAAGCCTGAATGTCGAAAATAACGCGGCGAGTGCCGTATTATGCAATGGTCTCATTATAGTCAGTCATGCGATGGAGGGTTGCACACTACACCCTTAAGAGCAACACAGGGATAGGAATGGCTGAACAACCCCAATAATCAAAAGAGAGGGCAACTCCCTAAAAGAACAATTTCAGAAAAATAAGACAAGAGAAAGATATCCTGCTGCATTTCCCAATGAATGCATTAGGATACAAAACCAGATAGAGTTTGATTTATAATATAGGTAGCCTAAAACAATCCCACTTGTTAAGTATGGAACTATCAATATGGGTTTTATTAAGATTTGACCATGTAGCATTGTAAATAATATCGCGGAATATAGAATCGCTAAGAGCGAAGAGCGATAGGTACGCAAAAATAACCTCAATAGCACATGTCTATAGAACATCTCTTCTACTATCGGAGCCACTATTATTGCACTTAAAATGTGGGGAAGACTCGTGTTTAAATTTTGTCTACCTCCTGTAAGAACCGCAAAGGACTCAAAAACTAGAATATCAAAGACTCCCAACAAACACAATAATATAAACTGTCCTCTCTGAGGCTTAACAGCACTTCCCCCTCCTCCTAAGGCGAGTGGAAGCCTATAGTAGTGCATGAATGCAAAGATTATAGCCCCAAAAGCGATAAGATTGAAAATAAGGCTAGGATAATTATCTGTTGAAGCAAGCTTATTCATAATGCTGGTAAATCTTGGGCTATCAACGCAGGACACCAGAATAGTCAATGCTATAACTGGGATGACATATATTATTAAAAGTGCTTGCCAAAAGTAAAGTTTCTTACTAGACATGGTATATTGATTTAGATGTTATCACATTAAAAATGAGCAGATTGTTATATTTATTTAGAGTACTACCTTATTGTCGTACAAGGCATGGTGCCAGCTGGGCGACACGGCTCATTTACTTACTTGAACCATGGTAGCTACTAATAAGTCTTCTCAAAGATAGCAACATTTTTATTCCAGTCAATCTATCTGTCTCCTTTACCCAGAGCAATCGCATCAAAATAATAAAGTGGTAGGGAAGACGAAGAGAAGCCCTGTAAGGGCGATACACCTGCATAGCCCAGGGCGCAAGCCCTGGGTTTGTTGTTTGATACATTTATTGAGCCCCAAAGGGGCGGCACTTCCGAGACGTAAGACAAATACTCGCGTTATAGTGCCGCTCCTCCGGAGCTCGATATTACTTTTCGTTCGTGTATACCCAGGGTTTCATTTCGGGCTTTGCCCTTATTGCACCCTGGGCTATGAAGAGGTGTCGTGCCTACGGCACTCATAATACACCTGAATTTTGATGCGGTTGCCCTACTCCTTTACCTATTAATTGTTTATATAATTCACTAACTGGCTTTTGTAAGTGCGCGCACTTACCGAAGTGAATACATCGTACTCGTTGTAGTAAGTACACGTAAATACTTTTGTGAGTACACGTACTTATTTCAGTGAGTGCGCGTACTTAAATTTGTAAGTACGTAGTACTTTCTGGAGACTTCAGCTGTAGTTTGTACAAACTACACGTGTAGTCTCTTCAAACTTCAGCCGTAGTTTGTACAGACTTCGCCGTGGTTTTGAGAATAGGTAAGGCTCTCAAAAATTAAAAGAGGCTGAACCTTTTTTTTAGGTTCAGCCCCTTGAGGTGTCTAGTCATCTTTTTATATTGTTGCCTTTTGGGCTCGGTTGCTTAATGGCACAGTATTACCCTTGTCATCTATACCATCAAGCTCTATGATGCGTCCACCCATTAGAGGGGCCCATGGTATATGTATGCTTAGTTTACGTGCAACATTATCTGGATAGAGCATTAAAGATATTCCCACTAGTTTCCCCTCAACAGGAGCATAAGAATAGCCAAAATCAGGAACGGGCTTTAGATATTCTCTTCTTTTGCGATGCAAGATGCGGGGCTTGCCATTCTTGAGTAGATAAAAGGTAGCCTCGTTTGTTTGCACGAGTGCATAGTTAAGTTCTATGTCTTGCTCTCGTTGCTCTAGGCATAAATCGACTTGATGCCTCCCCGTAAAGTCTTTGAGGTACTTGCGGTAAAACAATTTATTGTTTACACCCACAAGAGTATCTCCAAGGCTAACATTTTTCGCTTCGAGCTCCGCTTCTATTCGTGTAATCGTGTGCACACGGTTACGCCGTTCTACATCAAACCCATAGCTATTATAGCCTTGCAATATGCTTACGAGGTATTCTAAAGGAACAGCCTGTATCGTATCCTTCTTGAAGTTCATTACAGGGAAAGTCTGATACTCTTCGGGGAACTCAAAGTACAACTTTCGCTCAATATAATCAATTGTAACGGACTTGAAGCGTCTAAGGAAATGCATACCGATTAAATGCCCACCCCTTGTTGCAAGATTGACGCAAGCCTTCGGATAGACTTTGCCTGCGAAAGAGATATCGCAGAGACTAAGTGTGTCTCTCATGCCAGTTTTGTATTGCCAATACAAGGGCTCTCGGGCGAAGGCACTGACATTGCATGAATCTGTATTAATTTTTATTTCACCCGAAAAGCCTGTATCTAGTAGGCACTCGATACGCTTGCCATTGGGGAGGGTAAGGGGGACGAATACTCTATCTCTTCCGTTGAAGCGACAAGGGATAGCTATTCCTCTGCCCTTTAGTTTTTCCTTGTTCCTACTTAGTTTTATTTTATTGTCTTCATGGTCAAACTGCAGAATAGAGCCTCTCAAGACATCAAGCCCGATTATTGGACCCAAGACATTGGGACCGTCTTTATTACCCCCGTCATCAACAGCGACTCTCAAATCTTGCAAGTGAACATCACCCCAAGTGAAGTCTTGAAGCTCCAACTCGTGCCAGTGCATTATCGAATCATGTGCATTTTGTATAGGAATCTTTGGGAGTAAGTCCGTCCTATCTTGATATTGCTTACCAGCAACAACAGTCATATCAGCCCCAGTGTCAAGTATACCATGAAGTGTATCACCATCGGCAACAAAGGTAACCCCATAGCTCGATTCCACTCGGCTCTCAATGTAATGCTCGCTGTAGTCCAGCTCCTTGGGATATGTTGCCTTCCGAGAGAAAGACGAGCATCCGACCAAAAGGGGGAGGCTAAGAAAGAGGTAAGGAATAAGCTTAAAAGGTTTCATTTGATTTCTCGTTATCTTATATTTGAGGGTTAGGGGTATTATATTCTTCCTCGGGATATACTTCTAACCATCCACTGATGGGTTTAATGAGGCTACGTGTAAAGATAAGTGCTTTTTCTCTATTTCAAGGACGATGCGTTTCTTCTACACAAAATAAATCATAGCCCAGGGTGTAATGAGGGCAAAGCCCGAAATGAAACCCTGAGGACATGCCGCCCCTTTGGGGCTCAAGATATGTTGATTGATTATTAACCCAGGGCTTGCGCCCTGGGCTATGAATAAGTATCGCCCTTTCAGGGCTCATCTCAGAGAGTACGTCGTACTTGTTGTGGTTAGTACGTCGTACTCGTTGTAGTCGGTACGTCGTACTTGTTTCAGTGAGTACCTCGTACTTAAATTTGTAAGTACGACGTACTTTCTGGAGACTTCAGCTGAAGTCTGTACAAACTACGGCTGAAGTTTGTGCAGACTACACGTGAAGTTTGTACAGACTTCGCCGAGGTTTTGACTTTAGGAAAGGCTATCACAAATTAAAAGGGGCTGAACCATTTTTTTTAGGTTCAGCCCCTTGAGCATTCAAAAGACGTGGAGCGCCCAAGCTCCCTCAAACGCTTTTTATTTTCTAAGTTCCTTTACAAGGTAGATAAATACGGGATAGTGGTCACTATATCCATTCTGAAAAGCACCATTACTAAACGTACGGAAAGGATAACCCTTATAATGTCCTGTCTTCTGCGTTAGGAAAGGAGCATTGAAGATATGTCCATAGGCATCATTTTTCTTATCCTTAAGAACTTGCAAATTCGTACTCTCTCCTCCAATAAGATTGTCTGAAACTACGACATTATCAAACAAGTTCCACACATCTTGATAAGCTAAAGTCCCATAACCACTACGATGCAGTTTTGCCATCACGTTAAAGAGACTATTAGGCTGTATCTTGGCTTCTTCATTTATGGATTTAAGCCCTTCCGTTAGGCTTGGAGAGATAGGGTCATCATTGAAGTCGCCCATAAGAATTGTTTTCTCCTTTGGGCTTATAGCACGGAGCGAGTCCACGACGTGCTTCATCGTGAGCGCAGCCGCCATACGACGCTGTAGAGAGGCTTGCTCACCTCCGGCACGGCTAGGCCAGTGCGCAACGAGAAAATTAACCGGTTCGCCTAGGATAGTTCCATTAACCTCTAAGACATCACGCGTACGCATATTAGGATCACTCGCTAGCGTAACAGGGTGGCTGTGCGCATCGGTAAACTTGAAAATCTGAGCACGATAGAGTAACCCCACATCAATACCTCTGCGGTCGGGCGACTCGAAGTGTGCTATATGGTAGCCGTAGGGGGCCAGCAGAGGGTGAGCGATTAGGTCTTCAAGCACCTGCCTATTCTCTATCTCACAGACGCCAAGCACATCGGGGGCTTTACCTCCTATCATTTGGCTGATGGCAGAAGCCATATTAGCAAGCTTCTTCTGATAGCGTTCTTCCGTCCAAGCATTAGCCCCATTGGGTAGAAATTCTTCATCTTTATTCTCCCCATCGATGGTATCAAAGAGGTTTTCAAGATTGTAAAAACCTACGGATATACGAGCGAATTGCTTCTGTGCGTAGAGTGTGTATGTATTCATCGAGTACACACAGAGCGTACCGATAGCGAGAGCCTTCAAGGCTAATCTATGTAGTATTCCCATGTTAAAATACTTTATTTTGTATCTTTGTAATGACCTAAGTTCGTCCTTTCTGGACTGTGCAAAGGTAAGCAAAATAGGGATTATTACATTTCCACATAGGAATGAGTAAACGGTAGGCGACTTAATCTAAAGTCCGTACAATAGCTTTTAGGTTGTCGCACAAGCATGATATAAAACTAGAGTATCAAAATATATGAAAAGAGTTATTACCGTATTGATAGCTGGGCTATTGTGTACTGGTAGTGTATTAGCCCAAGAGCAGCAGCCTCAGGTGTTAGACCGCTCTACGGGGCAACGCTTATCATCGGCGAGTGTCTCTGTGTGGGGCCCCGTACGTATGAAATTAACGACGGACAAAGATGGGCGATACAGCCTAAATAATCTGCCTAATGGGCGATACACCATAACCATCTCAGCAGCAGGCTACGAAGCTCAACAATTTGAATATCTCGTTAATGATGGCAAGGGGCAAAGCCTCAAGAGCATTAAGCTAGCACCCATCAGCGAGGGTAATGATGCAGAAGCATTCTCTATCGTTGAGGACCTCAGCGAAGATACATCAGGCTTAGGTACTGAGTACGGTTCGCTCCTTCACTCTAGCCGTGACCCTTATAATGCAGCAGCTTCTTTCGCTTTTAGTCCAGCTCGCTTCCTCGTAAGAGGTTACGACAATCAGTACAATAGTCAGCTACTCAACGGCGTCTATATGAATGACCTCAATACTGGTTATTCTGTATGGAACCTTTGGAGCGGTCTCAATGACCTTACTCGCCTACAGAGCATGGCTACAAGCTCGGAACCTATTGATATGGGTATTGGTAGTCTAGGAGCAACAAGCAACTTGCAGATGCGCCCCTCTCTTTTCAGAGCAGGTCGCAGACTCACTTACAGCAACAGCAATCGCACCTACAGCAACCGTGCGATGGCGACATGGACGACAGGCAAGATGCAGAACGGCTGGAGCTTCACGCTTGCCGGTAGTCGCAGATGGGGCAATGGTGAGTATTCATACGTGAGAGGTACGCACTACGATGCTTGGAACTATTTCCTCGGTGTAGAGAAGCAGTTTGATGAGCATAATAGCCTTGCCCTGATTGCCTTTGCTTCGCCAACACGCAGAGGGGTTGCCAGTGCAAGCACCCAAGAGGCTTACGACCTCGCAGGAAGTAATTTCTACAACCCTAATATGGGACGTCAAGGCGGTAAGTGGCGCAATGCACGTGAGCGTAATAACCACGAACCCGTTATCCAACTAACGCATTATTTTGAAGGGCTAAAGAAAACGCTTCAGATTAACACAAGCCTAAGTTATCGCTTCGGTACTAATTCATATTCTGCACTCAACTGGTTCAATGCACCAGACCCACGAGCAGACTATTATCGCTATCTCCCTAGCTACTTCACCTACATGTCTAGCGAGGTCAATAGAGACCAAGACGCAGCGAACGTCTATGCAGACCTATGGGCAAGCGACCCTAATGTTCGCTATATTGACTGGGACAATCTCTACAAAATCAATCGCAATAATACACAGCCTTTATATAGCGCAGATGGCAAGCTTCTTGCCGAAGGTAAGCGTGCACTCTACCTCATTGAGGAGCGTCATACCGACCAAAGAGAATTTGGCTTCGCTTCAAATGCTAACTGGGTTGCTAATGATTGGCTTCGCCTAGATGGGGGCTTACACTATCGCTACAACAAAACTGCCAACTACAATGTCGTAGGCGATTTGCTTGGTGCGGACTATCTGTATGATGTGGATAAGTTTGCTGAACGTGATTTTGGTGGCGATGCAGAGAAGAGCCAAATAGACCTTAATAATCCCGACCATATCGCACGCAAGGGCGACCGCTTTGGCTATGACTACAACAGCATCATTGAGCAGTATGGCGCATGGGCTAACGCTCGTTATTCGTTTGCTAGACTAGATGCTTACACTGCACTAGGACTAATCCAAACGAATATGCACAGAGAGGGTAATCAGCGTCGTGGTCTATTCCCAGAGAACTCTTATGGAGCTTCTAAGGATATTCATTTCCTAGACCTATCGGCTAAGGCTGGATTGACTTACAAGCTCAATGGACAACATTATCTAGTGTTCAATGCCGCTTACATCGAGCAAGCTCCTACTTTCGCAAGCGTCTTCGTTTCTCCTCGTACACGCAATACAGTAGTAGATGACCTCAAGAGCGAAAAGATGTATGCCCTTGATGCTAGCTATGAGGTACGCTTACCTTGGTTGCGAGGTCGAGTAACAGCTTTCTATAGTGAGATTAAGGATAAGACACGCTCAATGAGCTTCTATGATGACGCACGAGCAGCCTTTTCTAACTTCGTGCTCAGTGGTGTAGGTACTAAGCATGCAGGCATAGAGCTTGGACTAGAAGGTAAAATCTCGCCTGCACTCTCTGTGAATGGTGCTCTATCTTACGGGCACTACACTTATAATACGAACCCAAGTTACATACAGACCATAGACAATAGCAACGCTATCATTGACCGCGACATCGTGTATTGGAAGGGTCTTATGCTATCAGGAACACCACAGACAGCAGCTACTCTAGGGCTCAAGTATCAGACTTCATGGTACGGCACTTTCGGTATTAGCGGTAATTACTTTGGTCGCAACTACGTCTCCATGAACCCTGTCCTGCGCACAGACAAGGGACGTGAAGCCTTTGGTTCAGATATTACGACGCCCGAACGTCTTAAAGATGGCTTCACGGTAGACGTCTTTGCAGGTTACTCTTGGCGTATCGCTCAAGGTACATTCCTCCGATTTAACCTATCGGTAAGCAACATTCTTAACAACAAGAATATCCATAGCGGGGCCTTCGAGCAGCTGCGTGTACGAACGCAAACGAGCGAAGGCAAGACTAGCCTTTATCGTCCATTCGATACGAAATACAGCTACCTCTATGGTACGACATTCTTCTTTAATACTTCACTACAATTCTAATGAGACACGCTAAATACATTCTAGCTTTCGTGTGGCTTATCTTGCCTATGGTAAGCTGTAATTATAATCGTCTTGATGAACCAAGAAGCGAAGAAGTAGGACAACAACAATGGGCAGCAACGACACACACCATAGCACAGCTCAAGGCACTCTATCACAGAGGTCCTACTCAGATAACAGACAACGTTATCATCGAAGCGCAAGTCATGAGTGACGACAACGAGGGCAACCTATACCGCTCAATCTATCTAGCTGATGCCACTGGTGCTATTGAGCTAAGACTAGGACTCGGAGGTCTATCAACGCTCTTCCCTCAAGGCTCTATTGTGCGTTTGCATGCTAAGGGACTTACACTTGGTCGCTATGGCGGTCAGATAAATCTCGGGGCAAGCTCTAAGAACCCACGCTATGAAACGGCTTACGTAGCTGAGAAGACCATCAAAAACTACATTACTTACAAGAGTGCAGGGCAGGTAGAGCCTATCAACTTGGAGCTAAGTAAGCTATCTCAGCAATATGCAGGCAAGCTCATCAAGCTCTCTGATGTCCAGTTTGTAGCAAGCGAGCTAGGTCAGACTTACGCAGACCCACTCAACAAGGCTACACAGATGAACGTAAACAGAACGCTTGTTGACCGCTCGGGCAAGACCATTATCGTACGCACAAGTAGCTATGCCCGCTTCGCTGGTCGCCAGCTACCTAAGGGTTCAGGTAACATTACAGCTATTCTAACTTACTTCAATAATACCCCTCAGCTCCTACTACTTAAGGAGCGTGATGCCGCTCTTAATGGAGCTAGATTTTAATTAGACAACCTTTTCATAAATTAAACTGATATGAAGACAGTAACTTTCTTTCACTCTGCGAGAGTGCTTGTAGCCACAGGACTTATTGCTCTTAGTTCGCTGGCTGTAAGTTGTAAGGACAATGATGATGCCTATAATGCGCCATCATTCACTATTGAGAATACGCTCATCAATGAGCCTAAGGAAGGACAAGAAGTTCAAGTCAAGTTCTCTACGAACCGCGACTGGACAGTAACGAGCAATGCCGACTGGGTAAGTGTAAGCCCTACTTCGGGTAAACCCGGTGAGACATTCAGCATCAAGGCACTCCCTAATACAGGAGGCGAACGCACAGCAACCCTTCTTGTTAAGTACGGCACCAAGGAAGTAAGCCTTACCGTAAAACAAGCTGGAGGAGGCAATGCCGAACAGCCTGCCACGTTCTCGGGTATGCCTCTCGCAGACTTTATCAAGAAGTACGACACCGGTAGCGACGTAATCATCAATGACGATGTACGCTTCCAAGCTGTTGTTATCTCTGACACGCAAGCCAACAATGTTCCTAGCCTTAAGAATATCACTGTTCAAGCAGAGCATGCTGGTATCAGCGTTCGTCTTAATGCGAACAATACATTTAAGCCCGGTGAGGTTCTAGAGTTCTCTGCTAAGGGTGCAAAGGTTACTCGCTTTAGAGGCGGACTACAGATTGATTACACTGGTATCAATGATGGCATCAAAACGACAGGAACAACTCAGCAAGTAAGCCCTATCAAGGCAACGCTATCTGATATTTATGCTGGCAAGTATGAGAATGTCCTTGTAACTGTTGAAGGAATACAATTCAAGCGTGCTGGAGGTAAGCTCAACACTTCAAACAATAAAACTTTCTTCCACCATCTAACCGACTGCGTAACAGAAGCTCCCGAAAGCATTAACGGCATCTCTGTAGCAATCTCTAGCCACTTCCCTGAAAGAGAAACTACAGTAAGCGATAAGAATGGTAGCATCACTGGTATCATCGCTAAGGGTGAAGACAAGGGTAAGACTGTCTACAATTTGTGGATACGCAACCTAAGCGATATGAACCTAACAGGAACTGCTTGCACCGCTAAGAGCGAAGAACCAAAGCCTGCTACTCCAGCAAAACCTGAAGAACCTAAAACACCAGCAACACCAGCGAAGCCCGAAGAGCCTAAGACGCCTACTACACCTGCGACTAGCACAGGTGGCGAACTATTCTTCTCGGCTATCGTAGATGCTAAGGGACAAGAAAAGTATATCCAAATCTACAACCCTCAAGATAAGGAAGTCAATCTTAGCGGTTACAGCGTTAAGCTTGATGCCTATGGAGCAAAGGGTAATCATGCTCCGAAACAAGAAGTACTTGAGCTTACAGGTACTATCCCCGCTCATGGATTTATCGTTATCAAGAACCCTCAAGCTAGCTCTTACAGCGGTAATGCTATTGCAAGCACAGTTACTTACTTCAATGGCGATGACAACATCGCTCTATTCAAGGGAGATGTACTCATTGATGTTGTCGGCACTTGGGGGAGTCGCTGGCTCAATAGCGAAAATAAACCAGCGGCAAGCAAAGTAAGCCTACACCGCAGAGCAAGTGTAACGAAGGCTAATCCCCGCTATAATGAAGCCGAATGGGAGCGCGTATCAGACAATGCAATTGCTCTACTCGGCAAGCGTTAAGCCCATTACTCCATGACACAATTCTTTAAATATCTCACAATAGCAGGGGCTAGTACCCTGCTATTGCTTTTCTCTTCTTGCTCAAAGAAGCAGGAGAGACATGAGGCTATTGAGACCTCTCTATCTGTTCAGAACCATGCAGGCAGTAGACATAATATCTCTGCCGATGAGCAATCATTCTTCCTTAGACTCTCTGCGCCTAAGGCGTGGACACTTAGCCTAAAAGGAGACGCTTCTTCGTGGTTAAGCCTTGATGTCAAGCAGGGCGAAGCAAGTCCTTCATATAGCGTCATTGTCAAGGTTAAGCAGAATACAAGCAAAAGCGAACGTGTAGCCTTGATTACGCTACACTCGGGCGCAGAAGACAAGACAATTACGCTTGTTCAGAGTGCAGAGGGAGTATCTATTAGCCCAAACAGCGGACTTACGAGTAGTCAGGCTGCAGATGCTCAACGCATCGAAATACCCGCACTTCGCAACACCAAGCAAGACTTATTCATTGTACACCGCACGCAAGACGGGACAGTCAATTACAGCCTTGAGTATAGCCTTGAACGCTATCACCCTCGTTGGGTTGCCTTTGTCTTTGATAATACCACGGCTGCCGAACGATGGAAGACTCGCACAAATGCTTGGAAATGGGACCCTCAAGTACCCAGCCAATACTCTACAATAGACTTCTTCCGCAACTCGGGTTACTCTCGTGGGCACATGGTAGCTTCTAGTGATAGATATTATAGTAAAGACGCCAACGAACAGACTTTCTACTATACAAATATGAGCCCCCAAAGGCAAGAGCATAATGGCGGTGTATGGGCTCGCCTAGAAGAGAAGGTTCAGAGTTGGGGGCGTCGTACAAGCTTCCGTGAAACGCTCTATGTCGTTAAGGGTGGAACTATTGACGATGCTCAAATAGAGCCTCGCAGACTAGGAGGTAAGATGGTTATTCCTAAATATTACTATATGGCTCTTGTCGTCAAGAAGCCTAATGGCGAATATCATGGCCTTGCCTTCTGGACGGAGCACAGAAACTACGCTCAAACATTTCCTCTACGTTCACTAACGATTAGCATTGACGAACTTGAACGTCGTACAGGCATTGACTTCTTCCCTAACCTTGCTGACGATATTGAGACGCAAGTAGAAGCGGAACAGCCTGAAAATAATTGGTCCGGCATTTAGAGAATAGCCTATTTTTCTCAGAGATATTATTAGGGACTGCATCAATTTTGATGTAGTCCCTTCTTGTATTCTAGTTAAATAACTTTTGTAAGTACACGTACTTATTTCAGTGAATACACGTACTTACAATTATACTTACGCGTAAACACTTTAGTGAGTACACGTACTTATTTCAGTGAATACACGTACTTACTTTAATACTTACGCGTAAGTACTTTAGTGAGTACACGTACTTATGTTGGTTAGTACGTCACACTCATTTCTATGCTTACGCACGCCTAAGTTCAGCACTCAGCTGAAGTCTGTACAAACTTCAGCTGAAGTTTGTGCAGACTACGGCTGAAGTTTGTACAGACTTCGCCGTGGTTTGCAGAGTAGGAAACGCAGGCTTTATTTTTTCCCTTTGTTTATCCGCAAATTTCAATGCGTTAAAACTTCCATAAGTATTGCTCTTTGGGGACTCATTACAAGAATAGGCTTGTCGTTCAAAACACATTTTCCACCTATTTACACTGAACTTTCCATGCGGATTACCTACTATTAGGTATTTTTCAATTCTAGCAATTATTATACCTTTGCACCCTGACAAGAGCTTGTACAAAGATTCCAAAACCTTTTGCACACCCCTCCTTGCCGAAAGCTCTCGTTTTGAGCAATACATCTGTCATAATAAACATGCATACATCCCTTGATAGGGATAAGTGTGCGCAAACACAAATTATATGGGTATATGATACCACTAATTAAAAATCCACAAGCTATAAGCAGAGCTGGATGCTCACGCTTAAGCCTTTGTCTCGCTGGAATGCTTCTTCTCGGTCTGGTCAGTCCTATGGGAGCTAGCATGAGCGTGAGCGCTGACGAGATGCTTACCCCCAAAGAAGACGAAAAGCATCTATCCTTTATTATCCTGAGTGACCAAGGGAAAGAACCTATTATCGGAGCTGTCGTGCGCTGTACTGGTGCTACGACACCTGTTGTAACTGATGCTAATGGTCGCTGTACAGCTCGTTTCAAAGGCAATCCCTCAAACATCAAAGTTAGCGTATCCTATATTGGGTACAAGACCGTCAATCGAACAATCCCAAGCATCACTGACGCACCCATAACCTTAAAAATGCATGAGGATGTCACGACTATTGATGACGTTCTCGTTACTGGTCACCAAAGACACACGACCAAGCTGCAACAGACCTCACGCGTTAATATGGAGCTGATTGATAAAGGAGGTGCAACATCGCTAGCCAAGATGCTGGAAACGCTCCCCGGTGTTAGCTCAATCAGTTCGGGTAATACTGTCGCTAAGCCAGTAATCCAAGGTATGCACTCTAGCCGTATCTTGCTGATGAACAACGGTGTTAAACTCGAAAGCCAAAGCTGGGGTGCTGACCACGCTCCCGAACTAGACTACACGGGCTCAAGCATGGTTGAGGTCGTCAAGGGAGCCGAATGTATCCGCTACGGTTTCGGTGCTATGGGTGGTGTCGTTCTCTTGAATGATGCCCCTCTGCCTTTCGGCAAGGAGAAGCTCTCGCTACATGGTAAGACGAATATCGGCTACGACACTAACGCTCGTGGACTCAGCGGATCGGCCAGCCTCGAAGCAGGCTATCGCCAGTGGGGTGCTCGTATCCACGGGATGTACACCAAGGGTGGTGACTACCACACGGCGGACTATATCCTCAACAATACGGGCTACAATACCATCAGCCTCTCGGGGTCTCTAGGTTTCCATAATCCCCACGTGACGGCCAACATCTACTCCAGCCTATACTACCAACGTAGTGGTATCTACTATGCCAGCAAGGTCTCCGACCTCGATCAGCTCATCAAGCGCTTCGAGTATGGTCGCCCCGATGCCTCGACCTTCCGCCCCTTCTCCTACGAGATTAAGCCTCCCTTCCAGCAGTCCCAGCACTTCACGCTCAAGGGCGAGCTCAAGTGGCGCATCAATGATAATCATCAGATTGATCTCACAACTTCCTTCCAAGAGAATCTGAGACAAGAGTTCGAGAATCGTAAGAAAACCGACTGGAGTTGGATTCCTATGCAGGACCTCATCCTCACGACCATTAAAGTCGATGCGCTCTGGCACGCCAAATGGAAGCGATGGGGGATGTCGACCGATGTCGGTACGTCTAATACCTATCAGACAAACTACAACTATCCTGGGACGAAGCAACCAGCCTTCGTACCGAACTTCACCGCACTCTCAATGGGGGGCTACTTCCTCCACAAGGCAGAGATCGGTAAACTACAAGCTGCGCTCGGTATGCGCTACGACTTCCGTGTGATGTCGGTCAGTGGCTATACCAGCTTGAGTAACTATACCTACTATGATGACTTCAAGCTCTATAGTAACTTTACGACGAGCTTAGCTGGTCATTACGATATCAACCAAAACTGGGATGTCCGTGCTAATATCGGTTGGTCTTGGCGTCCACCCGATATCAATGAGCTCTATGCTATTGGCCTCCAAGATGGCTCCTACTGGGTACAGGGGAACCGCAATTTGGCCAGTGAACGAGGCTATAAGTCCGTTGTCGGTGCACGTTACCACAATAGCTGGATTTCAGTAGAGCCCAGTGCCTTCTACCAGCGTATCAGTAGCTATATCTACGACCATATCGGGACGGGGAAAGACCGCTTCCATAACCACCCAAGTGGTAAGTATCCGAAGTTCATCTATGACCAAGACGATGTCAATCTCTACGGGGGAGATATCGAGGCTACAGTGCGCCCAATGGAGGGACTAACCCTCGTAGGGAAAGGCGAATGGATGTTTGCCCGCAACCTCACACGTCAAGACTGGCTCCCCTTTATGCCCTCCGATCGCTATGGACTATCGGGTACGTATGACTTTGACTTGACTCGAAACAAGAAGTACCACGCTTCGGTATCACTCTCGGGACTCTACGTAACTAAGCAACGCCGATTTGACCCCGATAAGGACCTTGTCAGTGACTCACCCGATCCATATTTCTTGCTCAACGGCTCTGCCGAATTGGGAATTAAACTTCCATATAGACGAGAACTCAAGTTTATGTTTGTCGGGGACAATATCCTCAATGCACTCTACAAAGAGTACACAGACCGTTTCCGCTACTATGCCCACGAGCGAGGGGCGAACTTCTCACTCCGTATGCTTTTCCAGTTCTAAATAATCGCAAAGATGAAATCAATCATATCTCACTACCTGCTCCCAACACTCGGTGTAGCGTGCCTGCTCGGTAGTTGCTCCAATGAGAATGTCGATGAGTTCTTCAAGAAGATCATCCAAGCTCCTCCCTCCGAGATTGAGCGCGATGTCAAGGGACACGACCAGATCTATGCCGTCCATGCTATCCTGCGTATGGGATACAAGGGAGGGCAAATAGGTGTCGGTCCTAATGCTGATGAGATGGTAGACGTCTACAATACCTATCACATAGCAGGAGAAGAATCTGTGCTACCTATCGTCCAAGAGATCGATATCGCTAAGGACGATAACGGGCAAATGACGGTGACGACCACACGTGATCACTTCGATGTCGTGGCTTCGGACAAGATCGTCTATGGTCTAGAGCTGAAGTACTACGACCAGAATGGTATGCTCATTAACCACCAGTTCACCAACTTCCCCTACAAGAAGTCTAAGGATGGCTATAGCGAACCAGATGAAGATAACTCTACGCTGATGATGCACCAACACTTCTTCGGAATCGGTAACTCTACCCTCAGTAAGGGTCTGACGGACACGAATAAGACCCTGCAGTTAGCTTATCCGCGTACGCTTGGCGAAGTGTCTAACTACATCGACCGCTATACCTTTAAGGAGCGTGGTGGTAAGCCTGAGCCTGCGACAAAGTTCTCCTCATCGAATATCTACGTCCCCGATGACTTTGAGCTGGGGCATAATGCCGTACCGTACAACAATGACCTCTCTTGGCACTCCATCGAGCTTACTGGTCGTCCTGATGCACTTCAGCCTTACCGTTGGAGTGATGGCAAGACTTATCACCTGGTACGTAGTATCGATAACCAGCAGCTCAATAAGCTCGCCCCCGAGATCTTTACCTATACCTATCGCGATACAGACCCCATTGAGGAAGAGTTAGGTAAGCTCTTCGATGAGTCCTATAACGATGACTACATTGATCCGGAGACCGAATCTCCTCGTCAGCGTTTCGGTGAGACGGTGGGTCTGCTGAAGCAGGAGCGTAGCCTTGATGCAGGTGCTGCACTGGATCGCTTGGGCTTCAAGGGAATCTTACAGTTCCGTCAGGCTGGCATCTCCTTCCTCTTACAGGTGCGTCTATGTAACATTCTTACCAAGGGACACCAACGTGTGGGTGATATCGAAAAGCCTGCTAAGTACACCAATACGGCAAACGCTGAGAAGGGCTTCCTCTGGGACTTCAACGAAATCCAGCCAGGGTGGGATAGCTTTGACATTGACTATCCACTACCTGTGCGTATCATCGCAAATACGAAGGACGGAGAAGAAAAGTGCTACGAAGCAGTGCGTCGCTACTACCCCTCGGTACAGCGTGCCGAGCTCTGGCGTATGCTCTCCACTCCAGACGCCTACTTCTACCGCTATCGCCGTAGTATCGTCCGTATGTAATACCTCTTTTTATAATGAATACCTCTATAAATAAATACCTTAAGCGTGCTACAGCCCTTGGACTCATCGCCCTCTCCTGCAGTGCGTGTGATAAGTTTGTCTTCGGGGATGTACACCCCAACTACGAAGACAATCCCCTCAATGCAAAAACCATCCCACATAGCGGTGCTGACCGCTATGTCGATAGCTTAGCGAAGATTAAGATTACCGAAGCTCTAGCTAATCCTGATCCTGATGGAGCGTTCAAGGATTGGGCTACTTGTCTTGTTATGTTCAAGGAAGGGCACTCTCACGGTGATGGTATGATGCACGGGAACTTCGTCTATCCCAATGCTCCTTGGAAGCAGGAGGAGTTTGTCATCATCCACAACAATGCTGGCTCTTGGCCTACGGTAGAAGTACAGCGTCAGAGTACCGTCACTTACCTCGAGCAGTACGACAAGAAGCAAGGACCTGACTACATTCGTATCATCGGTGGTCGTCTCAAGCGTTGGGGACTTGCACTCTATTTCTTCGATAAGAATGGGCGACTTATGAATGATGATATCCTCAATCACTCGGATGAATACCAAATCTTTTTCACCGTGAGTGATGTCGATGATAAGGGACAGCCCTATGACGTGATGGATATGCGTGGTACTTGGAATACCCAGTATGACGAGGATGGTGTGTGGCAGCCAGGTGGTAACATTGACCACAAGCCTATCCCTTCTCCCTTCTTCTCCAACAAGAAGACGTGGAAGGAACGTGCCGATGCTACGCCGAAAATCTTCGAATATACCTACCGCGATACGTGGACACACGATGCGATGGGGGATGGTGCTCGTGAGCTCTTCAATCAGCGTCTTCTTCCTCCTCTTACACGCAAGGAAGCCGACTGGGCTGTAGCTCCTTATGACCAAGATCGTGTAGGGCTCAAGGGGCACTTCAACTTTGATATCGATGCCGATGAATCTGGACCTCAAGATGAGAAGCATAAGGATTGGCCGTTTGCAATCGCCAGTCGCCCCGATCCAACGACAGGGAAGAGTGGTCGCTACACGCGCCCATCGTGCGTCTTGCCGAAGTTCTACCTCTCGGTACGTGTGATGAAGTGTCCTAAGGGTAAGAAGGCATTGATTCCTAAGGATCCCTATCTCAGTCGCCACTCGACCTACGTCTTCTTGAGTAAATTCATCTGCTCCGACTGGTACAATCCTGATGAGCCGAAGGAGTACGGAGCTGACTCTCAGTGGAAGGATGTCTTGCGCTTCAATATTCCCATTAAGGTTTTCTGCAGTAGCTTCGATACAGACCCTACGGCAATTGACCACAATGACCCCTACTACTATTACCTCGGTCACGAGATAGGTCTCTCGGCTGAGGATGCCCTCGAAGCTTCGCAGAATGTTCAGACGCACGGTATCGGCGGTGGCTCGGGCTTCGGTAACTGGTTCCTCTAATCATAGTTTCACCATTTAATTAATCATAATTTCACCATTTAATTTTCAATTATTATGCGTACACACATATATCGCTTGGCTTCGTCCGTGCTAATCTTGTCGGCTCTAATGTCTTGTAGACGTGATGAAGCGCCCCAGCGTCGCTCCGATGCTCGCTCTACTATTGACCACTTGGTTATTAAGGAAGTTTTCTACCCCGGGCACGCTTATACACAGAATTTCCCTAAAGAATATAACCAGCCTGCTGTACAGAACTGGTATTCGGATGATGCATACATCACCATCTACAATCCGACCTCCGAGGTTAAGTATCTAGATAGTCTTGCCCTCTGCTCTACAGCTCTTGACCCTTCGATTCTGCTTAATTTTAAAGGCAATGAAGACTTCCGAACTCAATACCTCGGTGTAGCATCAATCTCCTACTTCCCTGGTAGTGGGAAGGAACACCCGATTAAGCCTGGACAGGAGGTGGTCATAGCTAAGTATGCACTCAACCATGCTACGGATTTCTTCGAACGACTCGATAAAGATAATGGCTCACCTGTAAACCGTGAGCTGTACTCGGGTGTGGATGCCTTCCTTGATTTATCGAAAGTCAGCTGGGAATGGACGAATAAAGAGACTGATATCGAGCATAAGAACGAGCCAAAGGTCTCTGATCTCATTCCTATCTTTACAAAGGAAAGCGATGATGAGGATATCGATTTTGGCTTTAAGGATGTCACTGAGACGAGTGGTATTGCTCTGATTAAGCTCCCTTGGACACCAAATGACTTCGCAAAGAACTATAAAGATACAGAGGGGCATCGTGGCTATCGCCATGCCATTAATGCTCGCAGTAGTGCAGACCACCGCAATACTGTTGATGTCATCGAAATACCCTTTGATAAGGTCTTGGACTGCATCACTATCTGCCCTAAGTCGGAATATAAGATTAACCCCTACAGCAAGAATCCTAAGAACTCACTCGATCAAGGATATCATGCCGTCTCCGATGGTGCTTATAAGAACACCCCTAAGAGCGACTGGTCGAAGTATTCTGGTATGAGCCTTATCCGTAAGTGGGATGGTAATAAGTATGTCGATGACAATAATTCGACTAGCGACTTTGAAGTAAAGCCTGCTTCTCTCGGTCTAAAGAAGTAGCTCCTTAGGGCAAACAGCCCCTAAGGCTACGTCTTCAGCCTTACTTTTCTTCTCTGACAGCCTTGTCCCCACGTCCTTTGACATGTGGGGGCTGGGCATCATCTAACCCTTCATAATGAATAGAAGTATATCCAGTATGCACGCATCCATATATCGCTTCGTGCTGGCCTTAGTCCTTTTCTCAGGTCTGGCGTCTTGTACGCGTAACGAAGCACCACGACGTCGATCCAATTCACGCTCCTCGGTCGATCACTTGATCATCAAAGAGGTCTTCTATATCGGTCACGTCACCGTAAAGAGCTTCCCCGCTGAGTGGAATCTGGCTCCTGCGAAATCGTGGTACGAAGACGATCAATATATCACGATTTATAATCCTACCTCAAGTGTCAAGTATCTAGATGGACTGGCACTTTGTACCACAGCACTCGACCCTTCGGATGAGCGTACCTTCGCTGGTAAAGAAGACTTTCGGCGCATGTACATAGGGGTGGAAGCCATCTCGTACTTCCCTGGTAGTGGGCAAGAACATCCTATCCAGCCCGGACAAACGGTGGTCATAGCTAAGTATGCTATCGACCATGCTAAGGAATACTTCGTGCGACTCAATAAGCAGGCCGATGAGTATGGAGAGCCACACGAAGACCCTAAGCTCTATAAGGGCGTAGATTCGCTCCTTAACTTGACAAAGGCTGACTGGGAATGGACGAACATTGAGTATGATGCGCTACACATGAATAACCCTAATGTTCCTGACCTTGTGCCTATACTGACGGGAGTGAATAAGGAGGGTCAAAAGTATGCAGACTTTGGTATCAAGCAGATCTCTGGGCAGAATGGGATTGCTCTTATCCAGCTCCCTTGGACGCCCGAAGACTTCAAGACGAACTATCAAGATACCAAGGAGCGTCTTGGCTACCGCCATTATATCAATGTCACCAACAGCCAGTTCGCAGACTTCTATGCTATAGAGATTCCTTTCTCTAAGGCACTGGACTGTATCACGGTCTGCCCTAAGCGACGCTACAAAATCAATCCCTACAAGAATACTTTTGACAAAGGATATAACGCCGTTACGGAGGTGAGCGCAAAGAATCTTCCTAAGAGCGACTGGCAGAAGTACTCCGGTCTTGGGCTTATTCGCAAGTGGGACGGTAAGAAGTTTGTTGATGATAACAACTCTACCAGCGACTTTGAAGTAAAGCCTGCTTCACTTGGTTTGAAGAAGGCTACCCCTACCGACAAGTAAGTTCCTTCTACCTCATTAAGAGTACTGAATCTTGTATAACAAAAAAGTTCCCCCGTGAAGCAATTGCCTCACGGGGGAATTTTTATTGATACTTCTACCTAATGTTCCCTTTTCTAAAAAATCACTTCTCACTCTTTTGCTCTAGGTAACTTTTGCGAATTTTGCTCTATCTTTTTCTCATCTCGAGCAACCTTACGTTCTAGTTTCTTTATGTCTTCAGATGGAGGAAGTTCTTCCGGTTTTATACCTCTCTGTCCTAACATTTGCCTTACACTATGATTATTTTGGATGTGTTCTTTTGTAATAGTTTGTTCTCCATACAAATCTTTATCTTCTACATTATAATTTGTCATCTCCGTAGCTAAATTCTTAGCAGCAATCGTCAGAGTTGGCAGAAAGTCAGCAAGTGGTCTGTTTCCTTTCACCCCTAATCGTTTTTTCATATCCTCTGTTGTATATCCTCCGAAAAGTGCTGTATCGCCTTTAGAACGTATGCGCCCAAAACCTTTATCATCAACACCTCTTTGGTATATATTCTGTGACAATTGCTTTTCCGCCAATCTTAACTTATCTCTAGTTTCTAAGCGAGACAATAGATTTAATCGTTCTTCTATCACCTCCGCCTTGCGAGCTTGTACGGCAAAATAACATTGAGCAAAGGCTATTTCTTCTTTCTTTGGGTCTCCATTCTGAGCAATAAGATAGCATGCGTAACGAGTAAGCACGAAATCAGAAACCTCTCTTTTAGCACCACTCCCTAACTCAACCATTTTCGTGACCTCACGAAAATGGTCCTCAACAGAAACTCCTTGTGTTTTACAAGATTCTAAAGCACGACCTATCGCAACAAGAAAATTTTCCCAACGCACGTAACCTAATACCGGCTGTAATTCTCTAGCATACCAGACTTCAACCTCTCCTTGATTATCATTACTTTCTATGTGTCGGACAATGTTATCAAACGATGATTTGTATTGTAAGATGAGTTTTTTATCCATAATTATTTATTTAACCATATTGATTGATGCTCACGCGAAATAATAAGATGGAAGTAGTTTCCTATCATTTATCCAAGATTGTTGAGGTAGTGTTATATAAAAAATGCGGTAGCTACTAAATTATTTTGATATTTAACCTTGGTCATTGTCTACCACAAATTCTCCATGTCTTAAATATCAAAATACCGTAACTACCGCATCTGATTAAGGAAGGCTAAATCTCCTAGCCGAGCTCGGGAATGTAAGTCTCCATAACCTTACATGCACCCTTAGGCTCTAAACGAACACTTGTACATTCGGCTGGTACAAGCACACTCTGACCTTGATGAAGGTCTAGCTTATAACCATTATTATCTACAAGTGAGAGCTTACCCTCCATAACGATGTAAATAACAAAGCTATCTAGTCCTGCCCAATCGCGACTAATAGGCTCGTTAATATCAAGTAGATTAGTTTCAAAATACTGACACTTTACTAGATGAGTAGGCTTGTTCACCTCAGGCGTATAGTCCGTTCTGTAAGTATCGTGCAGTGTGTAGTCAATAGCATCCTTAGCTAGCTCTGTATGTAGCTCACGAGGATTGCCATTAGCGTCACGGCGGTCATAGTCATAAATGCGGTAGGTGATGTTGCTTGTCTGCTGAATTTCAGCTACGAAACAGCCAGCACCAATAGCATGTACACGACCTGCTGGGAGGAAGAACACATTACCGGATTCAACCTTATATTCCTGCATGATATCCATGATTGTGCCTTCTTCAATGCGCTTGACATAATCTTCTGGACCGGATTGCTTAGAGAAACCGCTATATAGCTTAGCTTCTGGCGAAGCCTTAACCACGTACCACATTTCAGTCTTACCGAAAGAGTTGTGACGCTTCATACCGAGTTCATCATCGGGGTGAACCTGGATAGAAAGGTTTGTTTGAGCATCGATAAACTTAATCAATAGAGGGAAGCGACCACCAAAGCGAGCAAGAGGACCACGACCAACGAGTCTCTCGCCATAGTTCTTGATGAGTTCGTCTAGGTTCTGCCCCTTTAGAGAGCCTTCAGCGACAACAGAGAAATTATCATCTACGTGAGATATTTCCCAACTTTCTCCGATTTTCTGCTCATTAGGTTCAAGTCCCTTAAAAGGACGAATGTCTTGACCACCCCAAATAATCTCCTTGAGCAGAGGCTCAAAGGTTAGGGGGTATAATACTTGTTGTGACATACTTTAATTGTACATTTTATTATATTATACTTCAAAGTTAGCACATATTTTAGAGAGTGCTGTCTTACCTCCTCGCAATAGACCCCAACGAAAGACAAAACCTATCATATTATTAGACTTGGCTAAACCGACAAGAGATTTTTTGCTATCTCAAACTATTGTAAACACACAAGCTAAGAAAAGAAAAACTAAGCGTACGTTTCCTAAACTAAAAACCTCGGCGAAGTCTGTGCAAACTACGGCTGAAGTTTATACAGACTACACGTGTAGTTTGTACAGACTACAGCTGAAGTCTCCAGAAAGTACTACGTATTTACAAATTTAAGTACGCGTACTCACGAAAATAAGTACGTGTACTCACTAAGGTATTTACGTGTATTCACTGAATTAAGTACACGTACTAACAGAAGTGTTTGCACGTACTTAAGTAACTAGGACTTCACTAATACACAAAATTCTTATCAAACTAGTAGATGAGCCCTTTAGTGAAGTGCACTCACATAAAATCTATTCTTGTTGGAAATATTCTGTATCTTTGAATATATCAGTAATTAAATCAGCAAAATTTAGACATTATGCAGAAGAACTTATTTCTCTCATTCGTTGTGGGTGCTCTTGCGCTTGCTAGCACTCCCAAGGCTGAGGCCTGCTCTGACCTCATCGTTGGTAAGAAGGCTTCTACAGATGGTTCTGTCATCATTAGCTACGCTGCCGACTCACACACGCTCTACGGAGAGCTATATCACTGGGCTGCAATGAATCACCCTAAGGGTGCTATGCGTGAAATACGTGAATGGGATACCCATAAACCTCTTGGCTACATTCCCGAAGCTAGCACAACCTATAATGTCGTAGGTAATATGAATGAGCATCAAGTAGCGATTACAGAGTCTACTTGGGGCGGTCGCAAAGAGCTAGGCGAGGCTAATGGTATTATGGATTATGGTAGCCTTATCTATGTCTCCCTACAACGTAGCAAGAGCGCAAGAGAAGCCATCAAGACGATGACTGACCTTGTACGCGATTATGGTTACGCTAGTAGCGGTGAAAGCTTTACCATTGCCGACAAGAATGAAGTGTGGGTACTTGAGATGATTGGTAAGGGCAAGGGTAAGAAAGGTGCCGTGTGGGTAGCTATCCGTATCCCTGACAATGCGATTTCAGCTCATGCTAACCAAGCTCGTATTCACAAGATTCCTTTCGGAGATAAAGAGAACTGCATGTACGAAAAGGACGTTGTAAACCTCGCTCGCCAAATGGGATATTACAAGGGCAATGATGCCGACTTTGATTTCCAAAAGGCTTACAACCCTTATACCTTCAGCGGTTTGCGTGCTTGTGAAGCTCGTGTATGGAGCTTCTTCCGCAACTTCTCTAAGGATGCCGAAAAGTATGAAAAGCACGTAAGAGGAGATTTGAATGCCGACTACATGCCTCTATACGTTATTCCTGACCGCAAGGTATCTGTTCAAGATGTGCAGAGAGCGATGCGCAATCACTACGAAGGCACTTCTATGGATATGACTCAGGACGTAGGTGCTGGTCCTTATAAGTCGCCTTATCGCTGGAGACCAATGAGCTTTGAGGTAGAGGGACAAAATTATATCAACGAGCGTGCTATCGCTACCCAGCAGACAGGCTTTGTCCTCGTGGCACAACTACGCTCATGGTTGCCCGATGCTGTCGGTGGCGTTCTTTGGTTTGGTGTCGATGATGCCAACACAACGGTATTTACACCTATGTACGCAAGCATCACAACTATCCCCGAGGCTTACCGCCAAGGTAATGGCGACATGATGCATTTCTCTTGGACTAGCGCATTTTGGATTCACAACTGGGTAGCGAATATGGCGTACAACCGCTACGAACCTATGATTAAGGATATTCGCCCCGTACAAGAACGCTTAGAAAACAAGTACTTCGCAGAGCAAAATAGCATCGATACGGAAGCTCTTCGTTTACTCAAGGAAAACCCTGAGAAGGCAACAGCATTCTTGAATAACTATACTTCTGATGTGGCTAACGCTATGGTAGCTCGCTGGAAGCAACTAGGTGAATACCTCCTCGTGAAGTACATGGACGGTAACATGAAGAAGGAAAAGAACGGCCACTTCCAAGATAATGGCTACGGATTAAGTGAAGCTCCTAGCTTCCCCGGTTATAGCAAGGAGTATTACGAGGCTATCGCCAAAACTTCGGGCGACCGCCTTAAGGTGGTCGGCAAGGATAGCCACTAAGCTAGAATAAACAAATACTCAAGGGGCTGTGCCAAAATGATTTTTGGTGCAGCCCCTTTTCCTTGCATCTTAGCGTGCACGCTTTGTCAGCTCCCCGATTTGACAAATGATGCAATTTGGTTATCTTTGAGCTAGAAATATTACATAATATACTAACAACATAATCGTGTAAATGAAGAAGATTATTCTATCAGTGGCAACGGCTCTCTCTCTTATGACGAGCCTCGTCGCTCAAGAAAGTAAGTCTTATAACAAGGGGATTAACATTATCCCTATGCCTAAGGAACTTACTACTCAGCAAGGCGAATTTGTCCTAAGCCCCAAGACTACACTCGTAGCGAGTGGCAAAGAAGCAACGACTATTGCTAAGTTTTTCCAAGCTAAGATGCAGGCATCAACTGGTCTTCCTCTCGCTGTGAAATCTTCGGGAGCTAGTCAGAGCATCAAGCTCAGCATCAACCCTAAACTCAAGGGGCTAGGCAAAGAAGGTTATACACTCGTTTCTTCTCCTAAGGGCGTTGAGGTAGTTGGTGTAAGTGCGGAAGGACTTTTCTGGGGTATGCAATCACTTATGCAACTTCTTCCAGCTGAGATTGAAGCCAAGACCAAGGTTAAGGACGTTCGTTGGGTAATCCCTGCAGTGTCTATTAAGGATGAACCAGCATTCCCTTACCGTGGTATGCACCTAGACCCTAGCCGTCAGTTTGCTACTGTTGATGAGGTTAAACGCCACATCGATGTAATCTCTCTCTTCAAAATCAATAAACTACACTGGCACCTTACTGAGGACCAAGGCTGGCGTATTGAGATTAAGAAATACCCACGCTTGACCTCTGTCGGTAGCGTACGCAAGCCTTCGTCAATGGCTGCGACTAACGGCTTCTATACACAAGAGCAAGTTAAGGACATCGTAGCCTATGCCAAGGCTCGCCATGTAGATGTAATTCCTGAAATCGAAATGCCGGGGCACGCTATGGGGGCTATTGTGGCTTACCCTGAACTCGCTTGTAACCCTAAGACACAGAAAGGTAGCGACTATCAAGTGCGCGAATTGTGGGGCGTAGAGCAAGATGTACTTTGTGCAGGAAACGATAAAGTTTTCGCCTTCTTACAAGATGTTATTGATGAGGTCGCTCCCCTCTTCCCAAGCGAATACTTCCATATCGGAGGTGACGAATGTCCTAAAATACGCTGGAAGAAGTGTCCTAAGTGTCAAGCACGTATCAAGGCTGAGGGCTTAAAAGATGAGCACGAACTGCAGAGTTACGTAATTCGTCGTGCAGAGAAGATGCTCGCTAAGCACGGCAAGAAACTTGTAGGTTGGGACGAAATCCTTGAAGGCGGACTTGCGCCAACGGCAACAGTTATGAGCTGGCGAGGCGAACAAGGCGGTATCCAAAGTGCTAACGAAGGACACGATGTGATTATGACTCCGGGCAGTGGCGGTCTGTACATTGACCACTACCAAGGTGACCCTAAGATTGAGCCAGTTGCTATTTGTTGCTATGCACCACTAGCCAAGACTTACGCTTACTATCCTATCCCTGAGAGCATATCTGCGGATAAGCGTCACCACATCCTAGGAGCTCAAGCTAATGTATGGAGCGAATATCTGTACACCGATAGCATACGTCAGTACCGCGCTTATCCTCGTACAATAGCCCTTGCCGAAGCGGTGTGGACGCCTAGAGAGAAGAAGAACTTTAACGACTTCAACAGACGACTCGACAACGCCTATGTGCGCATGGACCAATATCAAGTGAACTACCACATTCCTCAACCAGAGCAACCTAATGGCTCTTGCAACTTCGTGGCTTTCACTGATACGACTTCACTTGTCCTCAAAACTACTCGTCCGATTAAGGTAGTTTATACAACTGACGGCTCAGAACCAACGCCTAATAGCCCTGTTTATACGGAGCCTATCAAGGTTAATCAGAATGTAGTTATCAAGACGGCTTCTGTACTGCCTTCGGGTAAAATGAGCCCTATTCGCCACATTACTTTCGAGAAGCAAACACTCCGCCCTGCGACAGAGCTCAAGGATGCTAAGGAAGGTCTAAGAGTGAAAATCTCTGTCGGCGATTACGACGAAGTTAAGGACTTTAAGTATGCTCAAAACTGGGAAAATGCTGTTGTTCCTAAGATTGAGAGCATCATTCCTGATAAGCTTAGCAATAATATGGACGAGCTACAACGCAAGGCTGTTATTGCAGAGGGTTATATCGAAGTTCCTCAAGATGGGGTTTATTTCTTCTCAACAAACTACGACGAGTTTTGGATTGATGGCGAGAAGCTCATCGACAATAATGGCGAAGTCAAGAAGTTTAGCCGTCATGATAAGAGCATAGCACTTAAGGCAGGTTACCACCCAGTGAAGATTATCTTTGTAGGGGCTGTACTTGGTGGCTTCCCTTCATACTGGGACGAAGGACACGTCCAAATGCGTCTCTCTACATCTCCTGAAAGGAAGAACGCAAAGGCATTCTATAAGTAATGAGCCAAGTTAAGGCTTTTCTCTTAAGCCTTAACTTTTATAACTGAACCTTAATATCTTGAAGGTTCGCCTTACACACAAGGGGTTGGCAAAATTGAATTTTGCCAACCCCTTGTTAGGTAGCTCAGAATATGCAAAATGCACTTATTGAGACCGCCCGACGGTCTCCAAAAGGATAAGTAAAACTTGTCCTTTTGTGGGGCTTTGCAGAATGCGGTAATCGCAAGGCATTGAGACTGAGGGCGCAGGGAGTTTACTCTTGTAAATAACCAAGCCTGAATGTCGATAATAACGCAGCGAGTGCCGCACAATGCAATGGTCTCTTATTCTATTTTTTGAGCATTTAGTATTACCTTTGGAGCCATTATAACGAATAAACTCACATGATATGAAAAGATTAGTCTTACTCCTAATTGTCCTATTAGCCCCTCTAAAAGGACACGCTCAAATGCTTTTCTCTGAGAATATGACGATGAGCATAGACAGCACCAAGACCCTACAAGGCATGATTATGCCCTCTCTAAACTTCCAAACGGAAAAGGAAGATGTATTCACTTTTAGAAATAGTGCAAACATCAATATCCTCATCAAGAAGAGTCGTGTAATCAACCTTCTCAACAAGTTTGAATTCTCTTCTTACGGAGATAAGGTAACTCTTAGTGGAGGATATATACATGCCGAGTATCGCTATTTACTTGACAGAGCTTTTGAGATTTATCCCTACATGGAGTCTCAATGGGCAGCGAGTAGAGGCATGGCATTCAAGTTCTCTTCAGGTATTCAATCTCGCTATCGCTTAATCAATAGCACTTCTACTCTTGCATTTGCTGCTCTTGGTTTATTCTACGAATACGAAAAGTGGGAATACCCTACTCCCCCATCTATTGACGACAGATATGCTTACAGCCACAGAGTCAAGAGCCATTTCTCCATCAGCCTACGCAACAAAATCGGTAAAAATTGGGAACTCACGACGACGGCTATACATCAAGCTACACCTGACACCTACCTCAAGCAAGCACGCTTTGGAGGAGCCATTGACCTCAAATATAATATCACACCCACTGTCGGTATACGAGGTACTTATCGCCTAATCTACGACACCAATCCGATTGTTGATATCCGCAAGGATTACAACGTAGTCGATGCAGGTCTTGACATCTCATTTTAATAGAAACTCAAGTATCATCATTTCATCATAGTATCGTATGACTACCATTGATTTTCTACAATCAGATGACTTCTTCTATCTGAATGTATTTCTAAAGCTACTCCTCGGCTTACTTGCGATTATCCTGACTATCAACAAGTCGGGCAAAGGCAACCTAGCCCCAACCTCCGCAATGGACCAAGTACAGAACTATGTACTCGGTGGAATCATCGGTGGGATTATCTATAGCCCTTCTGTTTCTATCATATAGTTTGCTATTGTTCTCACTATTTGGGCGACTCTCATCACAGGTTTGAGAAGACTCAAAACAAAGAACCATGCCCTTAAGAGATTTATCGATGGTGCTCCGATTATCCTTATCAAACATGGGGTAGTTAATGTTGAGGCCTGCCGTAAGGCTAAGATTACAGCCAATGAGGTTGCATTCAAGCTACGCCGCGAAGGAGTCTATCATGTACGTGATGTTAAGCGTGCTGTCTTTGAGCAAAATGGTGAACTTATTATCGTTCTTAGGGGAGAAGAGAACCCCAAATATCCGATTATCACTGATGGCATCATACAGACAAGCGTGCTAGATGATGTAGATAAAACGGAAGAATGGCTTCTTGAAGAACTACAAAAGGCTGGTCATGAGTCCGCTTCAGAGATATTCCTTGCTGAGTATGAGAGTGGAGTGCTCAAGTTAATTCCTTACAACTCTGCCAGCTAGAGCCTATACTCTAAGCTAACAACCCAAAGGGTCCGCGCCCAAATGATTTGGACGCGGACCCTTTTAAGTTATCTCATAGCATTCAATGTCTATTCGTTTAGGCTTACGACAATTACCCATATTTTAATATTTGTGCAGTTATTACTATCTTTGTGCCACATTACTTAGGTTAAAGAAGGATTACCGACTTAAATGATAGCCTTTGTAGTGGTATTACTCTCGAACTACAAAACTTACTAAACTAATGATTAAGAAGAAAGTGCTCGTCCTCGGACTAACACTACTTAGCCCTATGTTGGCTATTGGTCAAGAGGATAAGAAAGAGCAACATGACCTATCAGAGGTCGTTGTCGTAGCGAATCGTATTCCAGAAGTTAAGCAGAACTCCGCTACAAGTATCAACATTATTACATCGAAGGAACTGCAAGACATTAGTCGTTTCCTCCCGGATATGCACTCTATCATTGGGTATCTCGTGCCTGGTGCTGCTCCAGCTAGTAACGTTGTAAATGAACGAACAAATACCCTACGTGGTAGAAGTGTACTTGTTCTTATTGATGGTATTCCCCAGTCTACACCCCTCAGAATTTCAAGTCGTGACCTTAGGTCAATAGACCCTGCAGCTGTAGAGCGTGTCGAAATCATCAAGGGCGCAACAGCCATTTATGGTAATGGCGCTAATGGTGGTATTATCAACATTGTAACGAAGAAGAACACTGCCCACAAATCTTTCGGAGGAGAAACAAGTCTAGCAGTCTCTGATCACGCTCTACATAACAACACGCCCAACACACACGGCTACAGAGTTAATCAGCAACTTTACGGCGACTTAGGCAAGTTCACTTACCTCGTTAATGCCTCTCTAGCGCAAACAGGGAGTAGCGTAGATGCCGACGGACAGTATTTATCGCCAAGACAAGGCTTAGGAGACACACGTGCATACAATGCTCTCGTTAAGCTTGGTTACTCTTTCAGCGATAAGACTAATCTTGAGCTGATGTACAACCTATATAAGTCAAGACAGAATAGTTTGCTCATCGCATCAGGAGGTAAATATCTTGAAAGCCCTCGCATCGGCATACGTGGCGAGCAACCTAAAGAAGCTATTCCTGAAGGTGTTGACTATAATCATAATGCATACCTTAAGCTAACAAGTAGAGATATTTTTAAGTACACAGACTTAGAAGCATCTCTTCAAGCTCGTAGTCTCAAGGTTGTCTATGACTATCGCACCGTTGACCCTCAGAAGAATTCTCGTTGGGAAGGAAAGAGCGGACAGGCTACAATCGTTTCTGACCAAGTGGGTCTTCGCTCTCAGTTCCTCTCTCGCATACCTCTCAGCGAAAAGATTGCATCTCAATTCCTTTATGGTGTAGACTTCACCATTGACCGCACAAGCCAACCTCTTGTAGATGGCCGCTATTGGGTTCCTGAGATGACGGCTTACAACCCTGCCGTATTCCTTCAATCTAAAATTTCGTTCGCCAATCACTTAAACTTCAAGGGCGGATTGAGATATGACTACATTACCGTAAAGGTTCCTACCTATAACGTTCTTGTACGTAAGCCAACCGATGCGCCCATACGTGTTACTGGTAAAGACCTTCAGTACAACAATCTTAGCTTCAATGTAGGCTTATCTTATAATAGATATAAGGCATTCCAACCCTTCATTGCTTACTCAGAAGGCTTCGCCATCTACGATTTGGGACGTGGTGCCGTACGTGATGCCAAGACAGCTGATGCACTAAACAACATCGAGACTGAGCCTGTGCGCACACACAACTACGAGGCTGGTTTCTATTCAAACTTCAAGAACTTCATAGGCGAAAATACAGAACTCGAACTGCAAGGAGCTGCCTTCTACACTTATGCTGCTCTCGGAAGCGACCTTATTTCTCGCAATGGTTTTTGGGTTGTAGACCGCTCGCCTCAAAAGGTATATGGGTTTGAACTCAGTGCTAATGCTACGCTCAGTAAAAAGCTCCAATTAGGAACAGCCTTTACTTGGTTTGAGGGTCAAAAGCAAGAGAATGGCTCTTGGGACCACTATATGAGTGGGCTATCTATACCTCCAGCGAAGCTCACAGCCTCACTAACCTATCGTCCAACAAAGAATACATTCTTGCGTCTACACCTCATCAACACTGGTAGTAGAGACCGCTTCGAGATGAAAGCTGGCAAGAATGGAGTACGCACTTACGACGAAGGCGAAGGAAGAGTAGAGCCTGTAACACTCGTAAACCTCAACGCAGGACTTAACCTAGGCAAGATGACTTACGGCATAGGCGTTGAAAACCTATTCAACAACAACTATTACACTGTTCAGTCTCAACTTATTGCTCGTGATGCTGAATATGTAAGAGGTAATGGGCGCATCGTAACGCTCTCAGGAACTTATCGTTTCTAGGACGATACGAACTCCTACAAATAACAAGAGGGTCCGTGTTCAATTGATTTGGACACGGACCCTCCTTTATTTTATAATCTTATCGTCTTTCGATAATAACGCAGCGATTACCGCATTATACAATAGTCTTAAAAGGCTGTGAACGAAGCAAGGAACCCAAAGACAACACCCGGGAAGTTCGCAATGATGATTGGCCATTCTTTCTTCTTGCGAAGAGCTCCATAACCAACCCACAATACACAGTTAATCCCAGCGACCATTGGTTGCAACCAATCGCCCTTATGGCCTGCAAGGTTTGAAGAGATTTGTGGGATATAAGAGATGTACATCGCCATGGCTGTAGCTGTAGCAACCCAACCTAGAATTGATAAAAACTTTTCTTGATTCATATAGTCTTCATTATTATTATTGTTACACCCTCAAAGATAATCATATTAAGGGGAAAAAGAATCCACAATAACAGAAAGAAAACATTCAAATAGGCAGGATAAAATCACAGCTTCGCTAACACTTCTGGAGACTTCAGCTGAAGTCTGCACAAACTACACGTGTAGTCTCTTCAAACTTCAGCCGTAGTTTGCACAGACTTCGCCGAGTGCTGAACTTAGGCGTGCGTAAGTACGAATTTATTTACGTGTACTCACTGGAATAAGTACGTGTACTTACTTTAGTGTTTACGCGTACTTATTGGAATGAGTGCGTGTACTTACTTTAGTGTTTACGCGTACTTATTGGAATGAGTGCGCGTACTCATTTTAGTCAGTACGTCGTACTTAAGGGTGGAATGTGCAGCCCTCCATCACATGATAGGGTAACCTCATCAAAATTTAGGCTAATAGCGAGTGCCTTTAGGCACGACACCTCTTCAAAGCCCAGGGTGGAATGAGGGCAAAGCCCGATATGAAACCCTGGGTAAACATGGACACAAAAATAAGAGCTCCGTAGGAGCGGCACTACAACGCGGGCATTTGCCTTACGTCTCGGAAGTGCCGCCCCTTTGGGGCTCAATAAATATGTTTCAATGATTAACCCAGGGCTTGCGCCCTGGGCTATGAAAGGGTATCGCCCTTTCAGGGCTCTTCGACGCCTCCCCACCACAATCAACTCCTTTGCTATTTTGATGTAGTTTCCATGCCTGCCTGACGGAAGATTTGGAGGATTAGAAAAAAGTTTATATCTTTGCATCGTTTTCAAGAGAAAACCACTGCAAGCTCGGTCTTGTAAACATGCGGAAGTAGCTCAGTTGGTAGAGCATAACCTTGCCAAGGTTAGGGTCGCGGGTTCGAGTCCCGTCTTCCGCTCGAAGAAGACGCTCTTAGCTATACGCTTTGAGCGTCTTCCTTTTTTTGTGCGTAAGAACCATGTTGAACAACTTAGGGTCTTAGTTGTTGATAAGTCAAAAGAGTATTATTTAGAGTAATGAGACAACTTAAAATTTCGAAGTCGATAACGAACAGAGAGAGTGCCTCTCTTGACCGTTATTTACAGGAGATTGGTCGTGAAGAACTAATATCTATTGAAGAAGAAGTAGAACTAGCACAAAGAATTCGCAATGGTGACCGCCGTGCACTAGACAAGCTTACACGAGCAAACTTACGCTTCGTCGTATCTGTAGCTAAGCAGTACCAAAATCAAGGCTTATCTCTTCCCGACCTTATCAATGAAGGAAATCTAGGTCTTATCAAGGCCGCTGAGAAGTTTGATGAAACAAGAGGTTTTAAGTTCATCTCTTACGCTGTATGGTGGATACGCCAGTCTATCCTTCAGGCACTTGCTGAGCAAAGCCGTATCGTGCGCTTGCCCCTCAATCAGGTGGGTACACTCAACAAAATTACTAAGGCTCTAAGCAAGTTTGAGCAAGAGAATGAGCGTAAGCCTTCGCCTGCAGAGCTTGCTGAGATTTTGGACCTTGACGAGAGCAAGGTTGCAGACACATTGAAGGTTTCAGGTCGCCACATTTCGGTAGACGCTCCATTCCAAGAAGGCGAAGACAATAGCCTCATCGATGTCCTTGTTAATGATGACAGCCCCGGTACTGACCGCAGCCTTCTTAACGAGTCATTAGGTCTTGAGATTGACAGAGTACTCTCTTCTCTTACCGAACGTGAAGCGGACATCGTTAGATGCTTCTTCGGTATTGGCAATAATCAGGCGATGACGCTAGAGGAAATAGGCGAGAAGTTTGGTCTTACTCGTGAGCGTGTACGTCAGATTAAGGAAAAATCTATCCGCCGTCTCAAGACAAGCGTAGACTGCGAAGCGCTCAAGGCTTACTTGGGATAATTTTGTATAGTTGTTTAGTAGGGCTGTGTCAAAATACTTTTGGCACAGCTTCTTCTTTTTAGAGCCTCAGAATGATACAATCGTTCTTTTGTGAGACCATTGCATAATACAGCACTCGCTGCGTTATTCTCGATATTCAGGCTTGGTCATTTACACAAGTAAACTCCCTGCGCCCTCAATCTCAATGCCTTGCGATTACCGCATTCTGCAAAGCCCCACCAAAGGACAAATTTTACTCGTCCTTTGGGTGACCGTCGGACGGTCTCTTTAAGACCATTAAATAATCTCTCTTTGCCGGAAAGAGAAGCAAATTCAAGATAAATCTCAAACTATTTCTCTCGGATATTTGCAAGTATAAAAAGATTATTGTAACTTTGCACTCGCAAACTAGGAAAAGCCTCCTAGCTATGCTTAACGGCTGGCCCATTCGTCTATCGGTTAGGACGCAAGATTTTCATTCTTGAAAGAGGGGTTCGATTCCCCTATGGGCTACAAATAAAAATAACAAAGTAGATAACAGTACAAATGGCAAATCATAAGTCATCGATAAAGCGTATCCGTCAGACAGAAAAGCGTCGTCTGCACAATCGCTATTACGCTAAGACAGCTCGTAACGCTGTTCGTAAGTTCCGTGCTTTGACAGATGCTGCTCAAGCTACTGAGATGCTGCCAAAGCTCGCATCGATGCTTGACCGTCTGGCTGGTAAGAACATTATTCACAAGAATAAGGCTTCAAACCTTAAGAGTAAGCTTGCTAAGCAAATCCTTAAGCTCGCTTAATTCTTTATGCTAAGTGTGGCGTGACACTTTTCACGCACTAAGGCTGGCCCATTCGTCTATCGGTTAGGACGCAAGATTTTCATTCTTGAAAGAGGGGTTCGATTCCCCTATGGGCTACGCAAGGAGCTGTGTCAATTTACATTGACACAGCTCCTCTTTTTTATTGCTTCTCCTTATCACAGGTCATTACTCTCTACTTAAAACTATTGCATAATACAGCCCTCGCTGTATTATGCAATAGTCTCATAAGAGTTTACTCGCAATCATAAGAAGTTTGGATGCTCTCGATAAAAAGAGCGTACCGCATCTTTCATCCGATTATAATAAGCTTCTTCCCCTCCAGAAAGAGGATATGATGGATGATAAGAGTTTACTATAATGAGGCGATATTTTTCAGAAAAATAGATCCACTCATCATCTCCGTCTCCAAAAGACTTTATATCTGAATACAACTCTTTCAAAAGTTCTATTCCGTAACGACGAGTACAATCTAAGTAAATGCTAGCTCCCTTATATATTTCTAATTGTTTCAAAAGCAGAGGACGAAAGTCTTGAATGTATTGGGCTAATGTTTGATTAGCAATAGAACTTTGTCCAGGTACTTTTTTGAGATTCACCCTTACCCAAGGCTCAGTTTCAAAACATTCTTGAGCAGTTTCAATATCAGGGAAGTCTGGTAAATTCCCCTCGTTATCCATATTCAACAGAGCGTACACCCATCTGCGTAAGTTCCTATAGAATATATGTTGGGTAGGAGTAGGGTTAGGATTTCCATTTTTACGACCATGTTCTTCTCTAATATCCCAAGCTGTATCATCATTAAGGTCTTTTGTAAGGACTACTAAACCTCGTTTTTGATTGCAATAGCGTTCCCATTCGGCTTCCTCGCTTCCAGGATATCTTCCCCAGTAGCCGTTCGCGTAGTAAAACTCTCCCAGATAATGTAAACCATCTGTAGAGACTTCTTCGTCTTCACCTAAAAGCTTTTGATATTCTTCGAAGATCAGTTCTTCTTGTTCATGTATTGATTCCATTTGTGCTGAAAATAAAGTACTTGCAAATATACATTTTTAAGTCGAATGGCTCCTCTTTTTTATTGCTTCCTACCTGCAATAGATCATCATACTCTACTTAGACCAAGATTGCCATAAAACTAGGTATTCTCTGCTCTATTTATTATATTTGCGCACAATAAAAATATCAAGTAAATCTATTCAGATGAAACAAGTTTACAAGATTCTCGCTACAGCTTGCGCTGTCTTGACAACGGGACTTATGAGTCTTTCGGCTCAGAATGTGCAATTGCACTACGACTTCGGGAAGTTTATGCACCCAGACAAACAGGCTGGTCGCCCAACAACTCTCCTTACAGTAGAGCAGCAGAGCGTTGATAAGTTTGGGGACACGTTCTACTTTGTTGATATGAACTTCCAAGACCAAGGTGCTGTCGCTACGAACTGGAAGTTTATGCGTAACATCCGCTTTTGGAATGGTCCACTCTCTTGGCACGTACGTTATGATGGTGGTATGCGCTTCTTGAACACTAGCACAAGCCAAGATGCACCAAGAGCTGCGATGTCTATTAAAGACGCATTCTTCACAGGGGTAACTTATACTTATCTCCGCCCTGACCGCAAGCTGATGGTTGCCCTCACCCCATCATACAAGTACATCAAGGGGCACAGCGAGCCACACAACTGGGAAGCTGTAGCTGTTTGGAAATACGCTCCGGGCAATGGACTTGTTTCAGCTACTGGGTTCTTCACTTACTGGAGAGAGAAGATGCCTATGTACGGCACAACTTACCGCTGGATGACACAACCTCAGTTCTGGTTAAACCTCAACAAGATTAAGGGTGTAAGCGAAAATATGCGCCTAAGTGTGGGTACAGAGCTTAGACTATCTAGCAATGTAGACAGCAAGGGCGTAATCTTCGCACCTACACTTGCTCTTAAGTGGAACTTCGGAAAGTAAGCAAATCAAAACAAGCAAGTAATTGCTTGGAGATGAAAGCCTAGATGAGCCCCAACGGGGCGATACTCCTACATAGCCCAGGGCGCAAGCCCTGGGGTAATCATTGAAACACATTTATTGAGCCCCAAAGGGGCGGCACATCCGAGACGTAAGGCAAATGCTCGCGTTGTAGTGCCGCTCCTACGGAGCTCTTAATTTTTGTGTACCCTGTTTACCCAGGGTTTCATATCGGGCTTTGCCCTCATTCCACCCTGGGCTTTGAAGAAGTATCGTGCCTACGGCACTCATAATGAGACCGTTGAACAGTCTCTTCCAAAGGACAAGTTTTATTTGTCCTTCTGGAAACCGTCGGGCGGTCTCAACCAATACGGAGTGCTGAGGGTTATCTTCTGTAGTAGATTATCATTTTTATTATGGAGCATCCTTTACAGAGTTTTCGTTTCTGTCCGCAATGTGGTCATGATGGCTTCGCTAATTGTTATGAGCGAGCTAAGCATTGCCCCAATTGTGGACTAACCTACTTCCACAATGTCGCGGCTGCCGTGGCCTGCTTGGTGCGTGACCGTGCAGGGCAATGGCTATTCGTGCGCAGGGCTAAAGACCCAGCTAAGGGCACACTAGACCTAACGGGAGGATTTGTGGACCCGATGGAGACGATTGAGCAAGCAGTGGCACGCGAACTAAAAGAAGAAACCGGACTTAGTCCACTAAGCATACACTACCTCAGCTCTCGCCCTAACCGCTATCCTTTCTCAGGAATAACGGTTTACACGGCAGACCAATTCTTCTTGGTTGAGGTAGAAGATTGCCACAAAGCAGTAGCCCAAGATGATGCTGCCGAGATTGTCATCACAGAGCTAAGCAAACTCTCTGCCCAAGATTTTGGCTTAGAGTCTATATCTCATTTTATGGCGGAGTTCCTCTCTGGTCAAATCAAATTACCTTATTAGCATGCCTACTCTCTGGGCTCGTGTGAAAGGCTTTGTTCCTCTGATGGTACTGGTTCTAGGCTATTTCCTTAGCGAAATCCTTGACCCACTAACACCCGTAATCCCTTATATCATTACGGCTATGCTCTTCATGACTTTCCTAAAAGTGAAGCCTAGTGATATTAAATGGAGGTGGTCGCACCTTGCTTTGCTTGCTCTGCAAATAGCCTTAGCAATAGGTGTGTACTTGATAATTGCGCCCTTTCATGCCGATGCAGCTACGGCTATGCTGCTCTGTTTCCTTACTCCGACAGCCACGGCTGGGCCTTCTATCGTTCAAATCCTACGAGGAGATACCGCCTATATCGCGAGTTATGTCCTCATCACGCACCTTGCCTTTATCCTCATCACGCCCTTTCTCTTCCCCTATGTAGGTGGGATAGAAGTATCAGAAGGCATACTGATGCAGATGTGGCATATCTTCTATCATGTGGCACGGCTAGTACTGCCTGCTATTGTCGTAGCATGGTTAATCGTTTATCTCAAACCATCGCTTGCCTTTCGCCTAGGAAGCCAAACGCAAATAAACTATTCCTTTTGGTTGCTCTCGCTCTTGCTCCTGATTGCACACACGACTATGTACCTTAAGAGGTCTACGCACTTTGAGGTCAGCGACCTCTATCTCGTAGCCTCATTAGGGCTAGTAACTTGTATCCTCCAATACCTGCTCGGACACGTTATTGCCCATCGTCTAGGCATCGAACAGCATGCAGCACGCCACAGCCTTGGGCAAAAGAATACCTCTCTCTCTATTTGGATAGCGGCACTATTCTTACCACCCCTCGCAGGTATAGGCATCACGAGTTATATTATTTGGCAGAACATTATCATATCCTCGGTAATGTCTTACTACAGCTCTAAACGACAAAAGCCTATCGCATAATGGCAAACAAAACTTATCTTTGTTACGTATGCGATGGCCTCCCATCAGTATATTAAGATAAATCATGAACAATCTTATTAAATCAATAAAACCATGAATGTACTAATCATCGTAGACCCTCAGAAGGATTTCATCAGCGGTTCGCTCCCTGTTCCCGAAGCAGATAAAGCTATGTCTTATCTTAGCCAATGGATGCTCACGCACGCCAATGACTTTGACACCATCTTTGTGAGCATGGACCAGCACCCTATTAACCACTGCAGTTTTAAGTCTGAGGGTGGTATTTGGCCACATCACTGCGTACGCTATAGCGAAGGTGCGGCCATAGATGAGGGGATTATGTCTAGCCTTATCGCATTACAGAAACAAGGCAAAAACATTCACTTTATAGAGAAAGCAACAGAAGTTAACCAAGAGGAATATAGTGCGTTCGCACGCTTAATCCCTACCGAACTTGTTTCCGCAGATAAGATTTTCCTCGCTGGTCTTGCTGGCGATTATTGCGTCCACGCTAGCCAAGAAGATTTATTGCGCTGTATCCCAAAGGAACGCATAGAGCGCATTGAAGAAGGCATTGCGTGGATTCAGAAACCTTAAAACCATTGATGAAAGCAAAAGATTATTTTCACCTAGCACCTGCTAATTGGAATTGCGCTCAAGCGCTCCAAAAGAGTCGTCAGCCCTACACTGGTCTTAGTGACGAAGAGATTGAATTGCAATACAGACCTATGGGTGGCGGACGTGCGCCCTTCGGCATGTGTGGCGCACTCTATTCTCTACGACAACTTGTAGGAGAGGATACCGAGATGGCCGACAAACTAACAGAACGTTTTGAGGAGCGTACGGGCGGACTTACCTGCCGCGAACTTAAAGGCAAGCATGGTCGTCCTTGCTCGTGGCTTGTAGAGCAAGCCGAGGAACTCTTAGAAGAACTAGATAAGACCGTCGGGCAGTCTCTTGATAAATAAGTTCACCCCTGTTTTGAAACTAGAATAGTGCTTGTTCTTAGATAGAGAACAAGCACTATATATAATAGACTCCGCCATGGATATATACAGCGAACTAGAGAAACGCATCCTTGTCCTTGATGGTGCTATGGGTACGATGATACAGACCTACCATCTGAGTGAGGAGGATTATCGTGGTACACAATTTCGCGACTGCCCCATTCCTCAGAAAGGCAATCACGACCTACTATCCATAACCCAAGCCTCAATCATACAAGATATACACAGGGCCTATCTGGAGGCAGGGAGCGATATTATTAGCACTAATAGTTTCAATTCAAATCGCATTTCACAGGCTAAATATGGCTTGCAGGAAGAAGTCTACACGCTTAATTATGAAAGTGCAAGGCTAGCACGTGCGCTTGCAGACGAATATACACAGCTTAACCCTCACAAACCTCGCTGGGTAGCAGGCTCAATAGGTCCTACCCATAAATCGGCATCATTAAGTCCCGATGTCCATGAGCCCACCAAGAGAAGTGTGAGTTTTGAGGACTTAAGAATAGCTTACCTTGAGCAAGCTCGTGCACTTATTAAGGGAGGTGCTCATCTTCTCCTCGTCGAAACGGTCTTCGACACTCTCAATGCCAAGGCAGCCTTATTCGCTATCGAAGAATTATCCGACGAACTAGGCACAGACATTCCCATTATGCTCTCGGCTACCATCAGCAAGCAATCGGGGCGCACGATTTCAGGACAAAGCCTAGAGGCCTTCGTTACCTCCGTTAGTCATGCTCGCCTCTTATCATTGGGGCTCAACTGTTCGTTTGGTGCAGAAAACCTTCTCCCCTACGTAGCCAAACTTGGGCAAATAAGTCCTTTCTATATTTCAGCCCACCCTAATGCAGGCTTGCCCAACGCTCAAGGGCTGTATGAGGGAACACCCACTATCATGGGGCAACAAATAGCCCAATATATTTCAAGGGGTCTCGTCAATATCATTGGAGGGTGCTGTGGCACTACCCCTGCACATATTGCCGTCTATAGTAAGCTAGTACAAGGGGTAAAACCACACGAAAGAGCCAAAATCGAAACATCTGACTTGGTTCTCTCTGGGCGAGAAGTCCTAAGACTTCCCTCGGCACAAGGCATTTTGAAGGTTATCAACAAACCTGATGAACGTAGCCAAAGATTTCAAACTCTCGTAGAAGAGAAGCAGTATAATGAGGCTCTGAGCGTCGCACAAGAACAAGTTCGGCATGGAGCTCAGATGCTGAATATCCGTATTGACTATGAGGGAGAAGATGCTGAGCAAGAGATGAGCCACCTTGTAATCCTTCTTACGAGTGATAGCATCACCGCCCAAGTACCGCTTATTCTCTCCTCTCCTTATTGGAACGTGATTGAAGCAGGCTTACGCTGTACACAGGGGAAGTCTATTGTTAATGCGCTTACCCTCCATCAGCGTGAAGAGCAATTTAAACATCAAGCTCAATTAGCCCACCGCTATGGCTCAGCCGTAATCATTACAAGGAGCGAACAGAGGCAAGACGATGCTCACACAAATGAGACAAACGAGTTAGCCCAAAGAGCCTACGCCCTATTACTCGAAGTTGGCTTCAAGCCCAAGGATATCATCTTGGGCTAACAAACGCAAGTAAGTATCTGTGCTTCTTGCTGTATGGGGAACAGCTCCCTCGATAAGTAAAAAGGTCTATCGCATTAAGTTAGCGATAGACCTTTTTTAATAGCCCTCACGAGAGCTTCGCATACAGTATTGAGTCCATTTATTGGGTTTCAAAAAGACAAGTAAGACTCGTCTTTTCCGGGACTTTGTAGAATGCGGTAATCTCAAGGCATTGAGACTGAAGGCGACGGGAGTTTACTTGTGTAAATGACCGAGCGTGAATGTCGAAAATAACGCAGCGAGTGCCGTATTATACAATAGTCTCCTATTAGACTTCTAGTTGTCGCCTAATCGCCTCAGCGATGATACGAGCCATTTCGGGCGGAACGGCATTACCGACCATCTTATAACCAGCAACGATATTGCGATACTTAAATATAAAATCATCAGGGAAAGTCTGTATGCGAGCGCACTCACGAACGCTTAAACGACGATACAGATGCTCAGAACCCGGCTGGAAAATACGCTTATTCGGAGCTACAAGTTCCATCTTAGGCGCATTCGGGTGCAGGGGCGCATGTCTAGCTCCCGCTTGTATCGTAAATGATGGTTCATGCCATGCACGCACACGATTACGAGACATATAGATAGAAGAGAAACTACCTGTCATATATTCATGATTAGCCACCTTACACTGAGGCACCGGAGCATGAAGCCCCGAGTCCCGAGGTTCAGCCAAATCCTTAAGGTCATAAATCACATCTTGAAGGACACGCCTAGGATACACATTACCCTCAGGGAAGGCAAATGAAGTATTGAGGTCTAAGCGCACACCCACAAAGAATACACGCTTACGGTCTTGGGCAATGCCGTAATCAGCGACATTGACATGGTGAAAACTCAGTGCATAGCCAGCTTCACGAAACATCTCTTGTATATTACCTAGTGCCTCTTTATGAGCAGGGCCTAGCATGCCCGACACATTCTCCGCAAGGAAGAACTTAGGCTGTTTGGCTTTCAGCAGACGAATAAAATCATAGAAAAGTTGCCCGCGCTTGTCTAGTATTCCTCGTTTGGCGCCAGCAGCACTCCAGCTCTGACAAGGAGGACCGCCAATGATGCCGTCGCTATCGGGTACTTC
>QWCO01000031.1_pt1 | contig 177608 bp, 140 predicted proteins | sample 1972611 | NCBI WGS metagenome assembly QWCO01 (sample SAMN09866706, study PRJNA288562) | Human oral metagenome isolate term1_saliva, whole genome shotgun sequencing... | reverse complement strand
ATGGCAGATATTGTTCAGAATAGTGTCTTTGCTCCGCATGAGCTAGAGAAAGAACAAACTGTCGTCATCGACGAAATCCATAGCTACGAAGATAGCCCCAGCGAACTAATCTGGGACGAGTTTGAGGATATTGTCTTTAAGGGGCATGCACTTGGTCATGCTATTCTAGGTACGGAGAAAACCGTTTCTTCGTTTACCCAAAAGAAAGAGCAACGCTTCTTTGAAGAGCATTATAAGGCTAGCAATATGGCAGTCTTCTCTCAGGGCGATATTGATGTCAAAGCTTTCGAAGCTCTAATAGAGGAATGTTTTAGTCATGCTCCTGAGGCTACGCCACAGCGAAGAACGTACGAGCCTCCTCGCCTAGAAGAGTCTCCTCGCCAAATAACAAGAAGACGGGACACTTCTCAGCGTCACGTGATTATTGGAGCGAGCGCTTATTCGATGCATGATAAGCGTCGGCTTGGGCTTAGCTTGCTCGTCAATATCCTTGGAGGACCGGGTATGAGCAGTAGACTAAATATGAGTCTGCGCGAAGAGTCAGGCTACGCTTATAATGTCGATTGCGTTTATACAGCTTACTCCGATACTGGGCTTGTAGCTATCAATTTTGGTTGTGGCAAGCAGCATGTTCAAGATGCTATAGCCTTGACTCATCAAGAGCTTAAACGCATCTCCGAGGAACAGCTAAGCGAAGAGGAACTTGGGCAAGCTAAGCGACAATTGAAAGGACAACTAACCGTCGCTAGTGATGGGCATGAGAACTATTTTCTTTCCCTCGGAAAAGCTTACTTACACTTCGATAAAGTAGAACCCTTAGATGTAACCATGCAACGCATTGATGCTCTGCAAGCTCATGACCTTGCCGAGATTGCGAGAGAGATATTCCCAAGCGAACGCATGTACACACTTATATACACCTAAAAGAAATGAACGAAACAACGCAGCAGCAAGCTAAGCCTGCACTGCATCAACGCTTACTTCAGGGCTGGAAGACGTGGGCAATTATAGCATTCTTTGCTGTAGTTGCTCTTAGCTATTTTTCTCCTGCCGTTTTTGAGGGACGAGATCTCTTCCAAAATGATGTCGCTGGAGCTAGTGGCACAGCGCAAGATGTGCGCGACTATAATGCCGCTACAGGGGAGACTGCCTACTGGACGAATAGTCTGTTTGGCGGTATGCCTATGTATCAGATAGCACCTTCTTATCCTTCAATCGCATGCCTTAAGAAATTGCAAGACTTAGGGACACTTCAGTGGCCTTTGAATTTGCTTCCTAGTTATAGCTGGCTACTCTTCGCTATGCTTGTCGGCTTCTATATCTTTATGCGAAGCCTTAAAGTCAAGGAAGGGCTTGCGCTCTTTGGAGCTATTATGTGGGCTTTTAGTTCGTACTTTATCATCTTGATTGATGCCGGTCACATTTGGAAGTTGATGGTATTGTCTTTCATACCTCCTACAATAGCTGGTATTGTTTATGCTTATGAAGGGAAGTATCTCAAAGGCGGTGTCGTGACCACACTCTTTGCTGCGCTTCAGCTGATGAGTAACCACGTACAGATGAGCTATTACTTTGCCTTTGTGATTGTCTTCATCATCCTGTCTTATCTATTTACGGCTATTCGCTCGGGTAATTACCAACGCTTCTTGTTGGCTTCTTTGACAGTGGCAGTATCGGCAGTCCTTTCTGTGGCAATCAACCTCTCTAATATTTACCACACTTATCAGTACACGCAAGAAACTATGCGAGGAGGTTCAGCTCTGAGCAGTGACGATGGTAAACAAGGTGGCGGAGGTCTAGATAAGGATTATATCACAGCATGGAGCTATGGTAAGGCTGAAACGCTGACTTTCCTTATACCTAATCTTTATGGTGGTGCAACCGGTGCGCTTGGTGAAGACACAGATGCTATGGATAAAATCTCAAATGAAGAGATGAAGCCTATCCTTGCGAATACTAATCATTATTGGGGTGACCAGCCCTTTACATCAGGACCTGTTTATGTAGGAGCCTTCGTGCTTTGCTTGGCTGTCTTGGGTGCGTTCATCGTGCGTACTCCTCTTAAATGGGCGCTTCTAGCAGCTACGGTTCTTTCGTTGTTCTTAGGTTGGGGGCACAACTTTATGTGGTTTAGTGACCTCTTTATTGATTATTTCCCTCTGTATAATAAGTTCCGTACGGTTTCTTCTATTCTCGTTATTGCTGAGTTTACAATCCCGACACTTGCGATACTTGGACTTATTGAGTTCCTTCAGAGGCCTGAAGAAGTTCTTCGTAATAAGGTTGCTATCGGTGTCAGTGTGGCTTCTACATTGGGTGTCGCTTTCATTATTGCGCTTGCTCCAAACTCATTCTTCTCATTGCTTAGTGGGCAAGAAGAGGAGATGTTCCGTAATGCTATTTCTGACCCTCGTGCTCAACAGCTCATCACAGCACTTAAGCAGGTACGTTCAGGCATAGTCTCTGCTGATGCTTGGCGCAGTGTGCTTGTGCTTACTATTAGCTTGGCTGTTTGCTGGGCTTATACGCGTAAGCTAATCACTCGTCCCGTTGTTGTTACAGCTCTGACGCTCATTACATTCCTCGACTTGTGGATGGTTAATAAGCGTTACCTCAACGATAGTAAGTTTATTGATACGGCTCTCATTGAGGCACAAGCAGCACCTGTTACACCAGTCGATGAAGAGATAAAGAAGGATAAAGACCCTCATTATAGAGTGCTCAATCTGTCGGTATCTACATTTAATGATGCGACGACGAGTTATTCTCACCGCTCTGTAGGAGGTTATCACGCAGCGAAACTTGGTCGTTATCAAGATTTGATAGACAAGCAAATCGCTACTGGTAATAAGCAAGTTCTGAATATGCTGGATACACGCTATATTATAGCTCGCAATCCGCAAGACCCATCGGGTGGACTTACTTATCAGCGTAATGAGGAGGCTCAGGGGGCAGCGTGGTTGATTGCTCCAGAGCAGGTGCTCACTGTTTCGTCTGCTAAGGAAGAGATGAATGCGCTCAGTACTCTAGATTTGCGCTATCAAGCTGTGGTTGATAAAGAGCAGGGTATTCGTGGCGGACAACCAAGCAAACTTGATAGCATCACCCCATTGGGAGATATCAAACTTACTGATTATCGCCCAGGTAAGGCTGTTTACTCTGTCGATGCTCCTCGTCAAGTCCTTGCTGTCTTTAGTGAGATTTACTATCCTCACGGCTGGACGCTAACTCTTGACGGTAAACCCATCGATATTAAGCGTGCTAATTACCTACTTCGTGCCGCTGAGATTCCTCAAGGAAAACATACTCTAGAGATGACTTTTGACCCTCAGAGTATTCATACTACCGAACTTATTTCATATATTGCACAAGCCGTGCTCGTTTTGATGACATTAGCTTGGGCTTTTATCTCTTTCCGCAATAAAAAGAATACAAATAATAGTAACCATCATGAAGCAGTATCTATTTAGAACACTCGTTGTAGCGGGTGCGTCAAGTTTGCTACTCGCTAGTTGCGCAAGCAAATTCAAGATTTCTTCTACTGGGGTCAATGTAGACCCTAATCCTCTTACAGTACAGGGCGATGCGGTTAAGACGCGCATCAACTTTGCTTTCCCGAAGAAGAGCTTCCCTAAAAAAGGTACTCTCCGCATCACACCAGTACTACGCTATGCTGGTGGCGAGAAGTGGGGCAAGGCTTACGATTACCAAGGTGATGACGTCTATGGTAATGAGCAGGTAGTATTTTATAAGAGTGGTGCTAATGCTGTGCTTGACTTTGCCGTGCCTTATACGCCACAGATGCAGAAGAGCGAACTTTACCTTACGTTCAATGGTAAGGTAGGTAAGAAGGCTCAAAAAATCAGTGCGATGAAAGTCGCTGATGGTGTTAATGCAACGGAAACATTAGCTACCGTTGAAGGTATCCTTCCTGCTATCGCTCCTCATGGCTTCCAGCGTGTGGTGAAAGAAATGTACGATGCCGACATCTTATTCCAAATACAGCAAGCCAATGTGCGTGGCTCTGAAATCAATAAGGAAGATGTAGAGGAATGGCGCTATACTGTACAGAATGCTAAGGAAACACCTAATCAGAATGTATCTGTCGAAGTGCAGTCTTATGCTTCTCCCGATGGTGGTAAGAAACTCAATGAGAAACTTAGTGAGAACCGTGAACGTAATACTACAGCCGCTCTTAAGAAGGAGTTTAAGAAGCAAGATATGGCTGGAGTCGCTATCGATGCCCACTATACAGCTCAAGACTGGGAAGGCTTCCGTACGCTTGTAGAAAAGAGTGATTTGCCTGATAAGGATTTGGTGCTAAGAGTGCTCTCTATGTATCCAGACCCAGAGAGCCGTGAGCGTGAAATCAAGAATATCTCTGTTGTCTTCAAGCAACTTGCTGACAACATTCTGCCTAAGCTTCGTCGTTCTCGTTTGATTGCAAACGTTGAAATTATCGGTAAGAGTGATGCAGAGATACAAGAGTTTATCGCTAAGGCTCCGGGGCATCTGTCTGCTGAAGAGCTTCTCTATGCTGCTGAGCTTACAAACTCGACTACTGAGAAGATGCGCATTTACCAAATCGCTAATCAGATTTTCAAGAAGGACTATCGCGCATATAATAATATAGGTGCTTTATACTTTGCTCAAGGCAAAATCAAGGATGCTGAAGCTTGGTTTAATAAAGCTGCTACCCTTCAGGATAATGAGGTAACTAAACTTAATCGTGGTCTTATTGCCCTTTATCATGGTGATAAGGAGAAGGCTCAGGATATGATTTCAGCTGCGATTAATACACCTGAGTTAGGTCAAGCTCTTGCTTATCTCTATCTTAAGCAAGGTGAGTATATGAAGGCCGAAACTGCCTTTGGCGAAACTGTAAGTAACAATGCTGCTGTGGCTCAGCTTCTAAATGGCAACTATGCTAAGGCTCTTAAGACGCTACAGAAGATTACGACTCCAAGTGCTACTACCGAACTTATCCGTGCGATTATTGCCGCTCGCACAAATGACAATAATGGAGTGATAACAGCACTTAAGAGTGCTATTGCGCTTGATGGTTCTGTCGCTTATCAGATTGCCGATAATCTAGAGTTTGCTAAGTACAAGAACTTGGCAGCATTTAAGGCTCTAGTTAAGTAGGCTTTCCTTAGATAGATATTTTGAGACCATTGCATAATACGGCACTCGCTGCGTTATTATCGACATTTAGGCTTGGTCATTTACAAGAGTAAACTCCCTGCGCCTTCAGTCTCAATGCCTTGCGATTACCGCATTCTGCAAAGCTCCACAAAAGGACAAGTTTTACTTGTCCTTTTAGAGACCGTCGAGCGGTCTCATTTTATAAATCCTCTAATGAGTGAACACGCCTTTTCGGGCTGTCCTCATTAGGGGATTTTTATTTTCAGTTGTTGTGTGCAAATCTCATCACCTCGGCGAGGTCTGTATAAACTACAGCTGAGTGCTGAACTTACGCATATACAAGTACAAATTTAAGTGCGTGTACTCACTGAAATGAGTACGACGTACTCACAAAAGTTTTTACGCGTACTCACGAGAATAAGTACGCGTACTTACTGAAGTGTTTACCTCGTACTCACTCAAACGAGTACGTTGTACTTACGTTTGAGTTTGCACGTTTCTTTTACACGAAAGATTTTCTGTTTAGTTCATTACTATATTTAAATGCAGTTGGCTGTAAAAAAAAACTGATATATTTGCACACGAATATAACTATGAATAAATAAATTGAAAATCTAAAACAGTAATTCAGAAATCCATTAGCTTAAATATAGAGCAGAGCAGAGTTTTCAGCCTATGTTGAGGACTTGGGCTATACCTATACAGAGGATGGCAGTGGATATTGTGGTATGACTATGTACAAACAAAATTTCGGTAAATAATGAACAAGGTATTATTGATGGCTATGTCCTGCATACTCGTATTGGGACAACAGCTAAAGGCTCAGACAGAGAGCAAGAAACATGCATTAAAACTGAGTATTGGAGCAGAAACACGAGGAATAACTCTGTCTTATGAAAAGACGGTATTACCTATAACAAAGACACTAAATCTTGGTCTTTCTGGGTTCGTCGGTTATGGTTTCAATAAGAGCAATTTGAGTCAAGAGGATGTAGAACGACAACCGTATGGATTCCCTGGTTCAAGCTGGAGAATGTCGACTTATTTCCCATTTGAGGTACGTAATAACTCTAATAGAGCTACGTATTATCTTGGAGATTTACAGGAGTATTCATTAGGGGTAGAAGCTAATCTCAAATTTGGACAGCGTAAGCATTTTCTTGAGCTTGGAGTCGGTCTAGGAGTAGATTATTTTACGAGAGCGGTCAATTATTATGCATCAAAGAATAATCTAGGAGAGCGACCTAATTATGAAGAGCTTCAAACTGCAAAATCTAGTCGTCTTGCAGACCATCAATATTTGCGAGGTGGTTACAGATATGTAAGCCAAGGGGGGATTACTCTGGGTGTAGGGCTTTCGCTACATAAATTAGAAGGGTTCTTTACTCATTTCTATGCTAAAGATACCCAAGCTATGCCTTATCTTTCTGTAGGATATTCATTTTAAGCAAAGTTTGTTGCTATAAAAACTCAAAGGGGCTGTGTCAAAATTTATTTTTGGCGCAGTCCCTTTGACTATTTCATCGGCAATCTCTTTACAATAAGATTCTTTTACGTAAAAGAGCTCTAATGTACGTAGTAAAGACCTGTCTGAACGATATGAAAGCCTTATCCTGCTCTTATTGATTTTTTACGGGACAGCCGTATAAATTAGTATCTTTGTACCTTAAATAAAGTGTAGTAGTATAGAATATGATAAATAAAGCCTTAGCAACTATAGGCGAATATGTACATTTGATGGGGCAAACATTCCGCCGTCCTAATAGATGGCGCATGTTTTACCGCAGTTTGATTAGAGAAATAGTACAGCTTGGGGTTGATTCTCTGTGGATTGTATTTATTATCTCATTCTTTATTGGGGCTGTTATTACAATTCAGCTATCTATTAACATTAGAAGCCCTTTAATTCCGAAGTTTACGATTGGTTATTCTGCACGTGAGATTATCTTGTTGGAGTTCTCATCAACCTTGATGTGCTTAATCCTTGCTGGTAAGATTGGGTCAAGTATAGCGAGTGAATTAGGAACTATGCGTGTGACAGAGCAAATTGATGCGCTTGATATCATGGGAGTCAATTCGGCTAACTTCCTCATCTTGCCTAAAATTGTGGGGCTTGTAGGCTTTGTGCCTGTACTTTCTATATTCTCTATGGTAACAGGCTTGAGTGGAGGATACATAGCCACTTATCTATTATCCGATTTGCCGACAAATGATTTTATCTATGGCTTGCAACTGATGTTTAATCCCGGTTTTATCTTGCACTCCATTGAGAAAAGTATGGTTTATGCCTTTATAATCTCATCAGTGGCATCTTATCATGGCTATTGCGTGAAGGGAGGAGCTCTGCAAGTAGGGAAGGCAAGTACTCAGGCAGTGGTCAAGAGTAGTATCTTAATCCTATTCTTTGACATGCTCTTGACAAATTTATTGTTAGCGAAGTAAGGTTGCATCAATATACTAAGTGAAAGTATGATAGAAGTAAAAGGCTTATTTAAGAGCTTTGGCGATAAAGAGGTTCTTAGGGGAATAGATGCTACCTTTAAGGAAGGGAATACTAATCTTATTATTGGTCGCTCTGGGGCAGGTAAATCAGTTTTCGTTAAGTGCATGATTGGTCTTATCCCTCCAACCCAAGGGCAAGTTCTTTATGATGGGCGTGATATAGCTCAGATGAAGAAAAAAGAACTCCTACAGTTGCGCCGAGAGATGGGTATGCTCTTTCAGGGAAGTGCGCTCTTTGATAGTATGACGGTCTTTGAGAATGTTATGTTCCCTATGGAAATGTTTTCGCACGAGAGTGATGCTGCTAATCGTAAGCGAGCAAAGATGCTTCTTGAGCGAGTTGGACTTCAGGAGGCTGGGCGCAAGTATCCAAGCGAAATTAGTGGAGGAATGATGAAGCGTACAGCTATTGCCCGTGCTTTAGCCCTCAATCCACGTTATCTTTTCTGTGATGAACCGAACTCAGGACTAGACCCTAAGACGAGTAAGGTTATTGACCTGCTTATTCAGGAACTTACTCGAGAGTATGGTATTACGACCATTATCAACACGCACGATATGAATACAGTGCGTTCGATAGGGGATAAAATTATTTATGTGCACCATGGCGAGAAGGCTTGGGAAGGCACAAGTGCTACAATAGAAACAGAAGGGACAGAAGGGTTGCTTCGCTTTATCAATGCAAGTGTTGAAGACTAGTATGATGAATTTGAAAAATTTTATGAAGGATATATTAAATAAGTCGGTGTGGTATAACCTACTTGTTATGGCGGGTATAGCCATAGTAGGTTTTATGACAGTGGCATGGGGCTTGGACTTCTACACAAGTCACGGCGAGAAAGTAGCTATCCCACGTCTTGCGGGAAAGAGCTTGAATGAGGCTGTTCAGTTGCTAGAAGACGCAGATTTGCGCTATGAGGTTGTTGATTCTGTTTATAGTAAGGAAGCTAATCCGGGTACGATTGTAGAGGTTTATCCCGAGGAAGGACTCAATGTCAAGCCTAACCGGATTATCTTCTTGAAAATATACACCTCAGAGCCTCCTAAGGTTGCTATCCCTCATGTAAAGGATATGTCTGCTCGTCAGGCTTACGCTCTTCTTAAGGCGATGGGCTTTGAAAATATCTCTCAGAAGATTGTGGCTGGCGACTATATTGGCTCTTGTCAGGGTTTAGCTCTTCAAGATGGTAGCTTACTAACTACTGGAGCATATATCAGCAAGGATACGCCTATTGTCTTGCTTGTAACGGGTACAGTTGTTGTTCCTGACAGTATCAATGTTGATGACTTGATGGCTCCTGAAGGGACTGCAGCCGATACAAGTGCTGTGGGAAGTACTTCCGAATCTAAACCTAGCCGTAAGGAGAACACAAGTAAAACGGACGAACCAACCGAAAATCCTGAGCAGTGGTGGTAATGAACGAGCAGGACGAACTAATCCTAGACGATGAGTTGGCTCTAGATGACCCATCTCTTACTATCGATGATACACCTTCGGGTTTATTAGATAGTGAGGGGAATGTACTCTACGAGCATTTTCGTTGTGTCGTTGACCCGGGGCAAACACCTCAGCGGGTGGACCGTTTCTTGGTCGATAGAATGAATGGGACTAGCCGTAATCGTATTCAGCAGGCCGCAGATGCTGGATTTATCTTCATCAATGATAAGAGCGTTAAGAGCAACACAAAGGTTAAGCCTAATGATGTTATTACGCTTCAGCTTAGACGCCCTAAGAAACATCTTAATATCATCGCAGAGGATATTCCGCTAAATATCGTGTATGAAGATGAGTGGCTTATGGTAGTTAATAAGCCCGCAGGGCTTGTCGTACATCCTGGTCATGGCAATTATACGGGTACGCTATTGAATGCGCTTGCATACTATCTTAAGGACGACCCTCTCTATAATCCTGATGACCCTAATGTAGGTCTCGTTCATCGCATAGATAAAGATACAAGTGGTTTGCTCCTCATCGCTAAGCGACCTGAAGCTAAAGCTCATCTTGCACGACAGTTTTTTAACAAAACTACGCATCGCTCTTATCGAGCTCTTGTGTGGGGACGTTTTGATGAAACGGAGGGGACTATAATTGGTAATATCGGTCGTGATAGTACAGACCGTTTACAAATGAGCGTTTATCCCGAAGGCAGTGATAAGGGTAAGCATGCCGTAACGCACTATCAAGTACTAGAAGAGTTAGCCTATGTGAGTTGGATTGAATGCCGATTGGAAACAGGGCGTACACATCAGATTAGAGCACACATGAAGCATATTGGCCATACTCTTTTTGGCGATGAACGTTATGGCGGTGATAGAGCTTTGTGGGGCAATCAATTTAGTAAGTACAAGCAGTTTGTGCAAAATTGCTTAAGCTTATGCCCTCGACAGGCTTTGCACGCTAAGACTTTAGGCTTTGTACATCCTATAAGTGGAGAGGAGATGATGTTTGATAGCGAACTGCCAGAAGATTTAAGTCAACTGCTTGAGCGTTGGCGCACCTATGCTTCTCAGGTAGATGAACGATAAAATAATCGCATTATGAAAATCGCATACGTAATTAATAATATGTGGTATTCGGGTGGACAGACTCGAGTAATTGCCAATAAACTTAATTACTGGGCTGAAGAGGGGCATGATGTCTTTCTTCTCACTGCCGACCAGTTTGACCACGGGGATTACTACAAGATAGACCCTCGAGTAAAACGTGTGGACTATGGTATCGGTTATGTAGGTACTGATCAGATGCCTAAACTAAAAAAGGCTTTTCGTATCATTCAGATGCTCATGAAGCATCGTAGACTGATGAAACAAACTCTAGAGGAGATAAAGCCTGATGTAGTGGTATCTATGTATGATAGGACGATATACTTTATTCCATTCTTAAAGGACCCAAGTGTCAAGGTTGTAGAGGCGCACGGAGGTCGTTATACATGGATTTATTCTCGTCCTGGTTTCTTCGGACGCCTACTAAATAGAATTGAGTTGTTCTTCCTCAGACGTTTTGACCGCTTGGTTGTTCTGACGAAAGAAGATGTCTCTAAATGGGATGTAGAGCGCGTATCTTATGTTCATAATGCCAACACATTCTATCCTGAAGAACCTTCTCCCCTAACAGAAAAAGTCGTGGTGGCTGTTGGTCGTCATGGTGAGCAAAAGAACTTTGAAAACCTTGTGGAGGCTTGGGCAATAGTTCATGAAAAGCACCCCGACTGGACACTCAAAATATGTGGGCAAGGCTTGGAGAATTTGGATGCCCTTATTGAGCGTCTAGGGCTCAAAGATAGTATCATCTGTCGCCTGTCTAGGGATATGGTCAAGGAGTATCAAGAGTCATCTATATGTGCTCTAAGCTCTAGGCATGAAGGTATGCCTATGTGTCTTTTAGAAGCGCAAGCGACAGGATTGCCTATAGTCTCTTATGCTTGTGAATGTGGTCCTAGGGATATTATTGAAGACGGCAAGACGGGCTTGCTTATCGAAGAACTTCAAGATAAGAATAAACTTGCAGAGGGCATCATTAAGTTAATTGAAGATGAACCTTTGCGTCGCTCTATGGGTGCTGCTGCCCGTGAGCGTGCTAAACTTTTTAATCCCGAAGCTGTCATGACTCGTTGGAAAGAGCTATTCGTTGAATTGATTGAAGAGAAGAGAACGAGACTGAATAAATAGGACTCAATCTAAATATTTATTTTTGAGCAAATAATTACAAGCAAGTTATGCAGAAAAGTCAAACCCAAGATATCAGCATTACTGATATTCTTGCTGCAGAAATGCAGGCCATACAATCTATTCCTCAAGATAATGACTATGAGGGTGCGATACAGATTATCCTCAAGCATATTCATAGTGAGCGGAAGGGTAGACTCATTACTAGTGGTATGGGTAAGGCCGGACAAATTGCCCTCAATATAGCGACGACTTTTAGCTCTACGGGTACACCCGCTTACTTTCTTCATCCGAGCGAAGCTCAGCACGGCGATTTGGGTATGATTTGCCCTGATGACGTCTTGCTTGTGATTAGTAACTCAGGTAAAACAAGGGAGATTATCGAACTCATTGCTTTGGCTCGTAGAATGCACCCAAACTTGCCAACGATTTTAATTACAGGACATGAAGAGAGTCCATTAGTTGGAGAGGTCGATATTGTTCTCTATACGGGAAATCCAAAGGAGGTTTGTCCCCTAGGACTTACTCCTACGACAAGCACTACGGTGATGACAGTCTTGGGAGATATACTCGTTGTTCAGACGATGCAGCGTATAGGCTTCTGTCATAAAGAATACGCCTTGCGACATCATGGAGGATATTTGGGCAGTATGAGCCGACAGCTATCAGCTTGCAAATAGTCGAGCAAAAGTGATTTATTAAAATATAAGAACGCAGATATTGCCTTTTGGTGGTATCTGCGTTCTCTCGTTGCTTATATCATAATTCTTTGTATATTTGAGTCGCAATATACTAACCAATTTAATAATAGAGTAATTCAAACTATGGCAGAGAATAAAGCGGGTCTAAATTCTGAGAAATTTAGCACTCAGTTGGAGGGTAAGGAAGTTCGCCTTCTAAGTCTTAGAAATAAGCAAGGGAGTGAAGTGCATATCATTAACCAAGGCGCTAAGCTCGTTTCGCTTCTTGTACCTAATCAGTCTGGAGGTTTTACAGATGTGCTTATTGGGCATGATAGCATAGAGGAATATGTGCATAGTGAAGAAGCTTATTTCGGTGCTGTTTGTGGCCGTTACGCTAATCGCATAGCAAAAGGAAAATTTACATTAGAAGGTAAAGAATACACTTTAGCTATCAATAATGGTCCTAATGCTCTGCATGGCGGACTTAAAGGATTTAATTCTGTCGTTTGGGATATTCTAGAAGAAACAGAAAATAAAGTGCGCTTGGCTTATACTTCGGCTGATGGTGAAGAGGGGTATCCTGGCGAACTGCGTGTAGAGGTTACTTACACGCTGACTGATGAGCACGAACTTTGTATTGATTATTCGGCTAAGAGCAATCAAACAACTGTGCTTAATCTGACTAATCATGCTTACTTCAATCTCTCTGGCGATGGTGACCAAAGTGTACATGACCATACCTTGGAGATTTTGGCAGACCATTATCTGCCAACGGATGATACGGCTATACCTTATGGTAAACCCGAAGAGGTTGCTGGAACACCCTTTGACTTCCGCACTCCTCATCTTGTGGGTGAGCGTATTGATACCCCTATTGACCAGCTAGTGTGGGCAAGAGGTTATGACCATACTTTTGTCCTCAATAAACCCCTCGGTAAGCTGGGTCTTGCAGCTCGTGTATCTTCGCCTAAGACAGGTGTGCGTATGGAAGTCTTTACCGACCAACCAGGAGTTCAGCTTTATACGGGTAACTGGATGAGTGGTAATATGCGTGGTAAGCATGACCATCGCTATCCAGCTCGTGCGGCTCTTTGCCTCGAAACTCAGCACTATCCTGATAGTCCTAACAGACCAGAGTACCCAAGTACGGTTCTTAAGGCAGGCGAAGAGTTTAAGTCTACAACAGTCTTTGCTTTCTCTCTACAAGCGTAAGAGTTTGTGTAGATTGAACTAATTGTATATATTTGCTCAAGCTAAACTATTTAGATTATATCGCAGAAAATAAATAGAATAAAAAGGTGATAATAATGTCACAAACGAAGCAACAGCAGAGTTGTCTAGTGCCATTCATTATTATGGTGGTGCTGATGTCGCTCGGAGGCTTGATTACTAGCCTCAATCAGCAATTTCAGTCTCCTATGAAGGCTGCTTTCCTTCTTATGGGAGGGGGCATGAAAAATATCCTCACATCTTGTATTACATTCTCGTTCTTCCTTGCTTTCCTTATAATGGGAGCACCTAGTGCCAAGTATATTGAGAACAACGGATACAAGAAGACGCTGATTACAGGGCTTGTCATCTTGATGGGGTCTTTTGGTATTTATGAGCTATCTGCTTATATCTTTGAAACTGTGGATATGGCTACGTTTGCTCCTGTTATTGAGCAAGCAAAGGCTCAGGAAGCCTTTGAATACACTGGTCCAATGGTAATCCCAACAGCTTACTACGTATTCTTATTGGCTGCCTTCGTTGCTGGTTCGGCATTGACATTCCTCCAAGCAGTGCTTAATCCTTATATTGCTGCTTGTAACGTAAATGGAACGACTCCAGTTACTCGTGGGTCTATCGCTGGTTCGGGTAACTCTACGATGACGACAATTGGTCCACTTCTTGTTGCTCATATAATCTTCGCAGGTAAGAGTGGTCTAGATATTGAGCTTAGCTCGCTATATCTTCCATTCCTAGTACTCTTTGTCCTAGTAGGAATTTTGATTGTAGCACTAATGAAAGTAAGTCTTCCAGCTATTGCTAGCGCAGAGAAGAAAGAGGGTGAAGTTCTTGAGAAGAGTGTTTGGCGCTTCAGTCACCTCGCTCTTGGTGTCGTAGCTATCTTCATGTATATGGGTGTAGAGGTTACTGTAGGAGCCAATATCAATCTATATGCAGAAAGCCTTGGATTTCTTCCTAAGGAAGCCGCTCTTCTTGCTACCATTTATTGGGGCTTGATGCTTGTAGGTCGTCTATGTGGTAGCTTTCTAAGTGGTATTTCAGCTCAGATGCAATTGACTGCAACATCTGTTTTAGCAGGCCTATGTGTGCTAGTGGGTATGCTTACAAATAATCCATACATCCTAATCGGTGCAGGTCTATTCCACTCAATCATGTGGGGTGCTATCTTTGCTCTTGCTATTGATAAGCTTGGTAAGTACACATCAGCTGGTTCTGGTGCTTTGATGATGGGTGTCGTTGGTGGTGCAGTACTTCCTCTCTTGCAGGGTGTACTTGCCGACGTATTGGGTTCTTGGCAATGGACTTGGGCACTTGTTGTTGCAGCTGAAGCTTACCTACTCTTCTACGCTCTCAGTGGACACAAAGTAAAACAATTACCATAAGTTAATTTAATCGCTTAGTTCGTCATAAATATAGAACTAATTGCATATATTTGCTCTAGCTAATCTATTTAGCTTATATCGCAGAAAATAAATAGAATAAAAAGTAATAATAATGTCACAAACGAAACAACAACAGAGTTATCTAGTGCCATTCATCATTATGGTGGTGCTGATGTCGCTCGTAGGCTTGATTACCAGCCTTAATGGACAATTCCAAGGTCCTATGCAGGATGCTTTCCTTCTTATGGGTGGGGGTATGAAAAATGTACTCACAACTTGTATTACATTCTCATTCTTCCTTGCTTACCTCGTAATGGGTGCGCCAAGTGCCAAGTATATTGAGAATAACGGATACAAGAAGTCGCTGATTACAGGGCTTATTATCTTGATGGGAGCTTTTGGTATTTATGAGCTATCTGCTTACATCTTTGAAACTGTAGATATGGCTACGTTTGCTCCTACTATTCAGGAAGCAAAAGCGCAGGGTGACAGCTTCAAGTACACTGGTCCAATGGTAATCCCAACAGCTTACTATGTATTCTTATTGGCTGCCTTCGTTGCTGGTTCGGCATTGACATTCCTCCAAGCAGTGCTTAATCCTTATATCGCTGCTTGTAATGTAAATGGAACGACTCCTGTTACTCGTGGTTCTATTGCAGGTTCGGGTAACTCTACGATGACGACGATTGGTCCTCTTCTCGTTGCTCACGTTATCTTCGCAGGTAAGAGTGGTCTAGATATTGAGCTTAGCTCTCTATATCTTCCATTCCTAGTGTTGATTGTACTCGTTGGTATCTTGATTGCAGCCCTTACACAAGTAAACCTTCCAGCTATCGCTAGCGCAGAGAAGAAAGAGGGTGAAGTTCTTGAGAAGAGTGTTTGGAGCTTTAGCCACCTTGCTCTTGGTGTCGTAGCTATCTTTATGTATGTAGGTGTAGAAGTGGCAGTGGGTAACAATATCAACCTATATGCTAAGAGCCTTGACTACAAGGACCCAGCTTTGCTTGCTACTATCTATTGGGGCTTGATGCTTGTAGGTCGTCTATGTGGTAGCTTCCTAAGCGGTATTTCTGCTCAAATGCAATTAACTGCAACATCTGTTCTTGCAGGTCTATGCGTGCTAGTAGGTATGCTTACAAATAACCCATACTTCTTAATCGGTGCAGGTCTATTCCACTCAATCATGTGGGGTGCTATTTTTGCTCTTGCTATTGATAAGCTTGGTAAGTACACATCAGCTGGTTCTGGTGCTTTGATGATGGGTGTCGTTGGTGGTGCTGTACTTCCGCTCTTGCAGGGTGTACTTGCCGACGTTTTGGGTTCTTGGCAGTGGACTTGGGCACTCGTTGTTGCTGCCGAAGCTTATCTCCTCTTCTACGCTCTCAGTGGACACAAAGTAAAACAATTACCATAAGTTAATTTAATCGCCTAGTTCGTCATGAATATAGAACTAATTCGCAACAAGTTTGCTAGCCTTTACGGCACATCGGGTGAGCTCTACACCTCTCCAGGACGTATCAACTTGATTGGAGAACACACAGACTACAATGGAGCATTCGTATTCCCTGGCGCTGTGGATAAAGCCATGGTCGCAGAGATTAAGCTCAATGGCACAGACAAAATCCGTGCTTACGCTCTAGACTTAGATGCTTATGCTGAGTTTGGTCTTACAGAGGAAGAAGCTCCTAAGGAAAGTTGGGCTCGTTATGTCTTCGGTGTTGCTCGCGAGGTTCAGAAGCGCGGTTTTAAGATTGGAGGTTTTGATACTGTCTTTGCTGGCGATGTGCCTCTAGGTGCAGGTATGAGTTCAAGTGCAGCACTAGAAAGTACTTTTGCATTTGCTCTTAATGACCTCTTTAGCTTAGGCATTGATAAGTTCGAACTGGCTAAGATTGGTCAAGCTACAGAACACAACTACATCGGTGTTAAGTGTGGTATCATGGACCAGTTTGCTTCTGTATTTGGTCAGAAGGGTAAGCTTATGCGCCTAGATTGTAAGAGCATGGAGTATGAGTACCACCCATTCAACCCACAGGGTTATCGCTTGTTGCTTGTAGACTCTGTCGTGAAGCACGAACTAGCAAGCAGTGCTTACAATAAGCGTCGCGAAAGCTGTGAAAATGCAGTAGCTGCTATTGCTAAGCGTCATCCAGAAGTTAAATTCCTCCGTGATGCATCTATGGCTTGGCTTGATGAGGTTAAAGCCGAAATCAGCGAAGAAGATTATAAGCGTGCTGAGTATGTAATCGGCGAAGTGCAACGTGTACTTGATGTTTGCGAAGCTCTAGACAAGGGTGACTACGAAACTGTTGGTCAGCGTATGTATGATACCCACTATGGTATGAGCAAACTCTACGAAGTAAGTTGCGAAGAGCTCGACTTCCTCAATGACCTTGCTAAGGAACTAGGTGTAACAGGTAGCCGCGTTATGGGTGGTGGCTTTGGTGGTTGTACAATCAATCTTGTTAAAGATGAATTGTATGAAGCCTTCAAGAAAGAAGCTCATGACCGCTATGTAGCCAAATATGGTAGAGAACCTAAGTTCTACGACGTTGTGATTTCTGACGGAGCTCGTAAACTCTAGGTAAGTACAACATACTTTCTTTTATAAGCCTCTATGCTGGAGACCTTCCAGTATGGAGGCTTTTGCTATTTGCATAACGCCTAAAATAAACATATCATGAAACACTTTTATCACAAACAAGTATCAAGGTTACTACTCCTTTGGGGACTTGTATCTTTAAGTAATTGTAGCTCTAACTACGGCACACAAGAGCCCAAGGTTAGTAAAGTAAAGGAAGGAAAGGGGCAATTCCTGCGCCTAAGTATTCATCGTCCTCACGAGGTTGTATTGCGAGCTCTTAAGCATGACCCTATGCTTGAGATTAAGCAGGTTTATATGCTATTCTATGACCAAACTACAGATAAGCTTAAATATGTTCGTGAGGCTAAAGCCACATCAGATAGAGCTTTGGATAAACTTGATGTACAACTCCCAAGTGGAGATTATAAGTTGGTTGTACTAGCTAATCCTACCAAAGATATTCTTCGGATGACGAATGTAGAAGCTCCTTTGAGTATGCTTACAGAAGCACAAAAAGTTCTGACTAAAGTTTTCATTGGAGACGATGGCTCCCTTGTGATGAGTAATGACCAGGGTCCTATCACGATTACTAAATCTCTGTTTAGAGAAACTGCTCATGAAAGTCTAACAACTCCAATGTCAGTTACAATAGAACCATGTTTGGCTAGAGTCCTTGTTTATGGTACTCCTCAGGTGAGTGGTGGACATAAGGGCAACATGCCGATTAAATATAAAGTAACCAACGTTATGCAGAAGGCATCTGTTTTGCGTCAATTAAATAGGCTCTCAACGGGTGTCATGGAGCAACAAGGGGATAATAGTAGCCGTGAACAACGCTATGCAAAGTCTTCTGTATGGGATGCCTGGCTTCAATCTCTCCCTAAAGATGGAGCTGACTTGGCTAATTATGCACTAAGAGATCTTAATGCGAATGTTATGGCTAATACTGTGTATGAAACTATTGAACAGTTTGCAGGAGAATTAACCACTAATAATCTCTTATATGCCAAAGATACTCCTATCCCAGAGAATGCTTTCCAAAAAGCTTATGCCCCCTATGCACTAATCGCCTTCCCCTATATCCCTGATGAGTTGCAACTAAAAGATGGTGAAGGATGGTTAAGCTATCAAGGGCAATACTATTCAGAGTCTCAGTTTAAGACTATGCTACAGAGCAATAGTCTTCCAACGGCATTAAAGTCTATAGTGGAACGCAATCATATCAATGCAGAGAAGCTTACTTCCTCTGAAGGCGGTTTTAGTTTGGAAGGCTTGAACTTTTACTACAAGAGTTATAACTATTATCCAGTGTTCATTACCCACTTTGGTGGCGATCCTGCACACCCTGTTTATGGACAATACGGTATAGTGAGAGGAAATGAATACCGCATAAACCTTGTAGAGGTTTCTAGTGTCGGTAGCGCAACGCCTATGCTTTACTCAAATGATTTTAGTCCTGTCTTCAGTGATAAGCATACGGCTATATCAGCACGTGTATTGAATCCTGTCATTCGGAATCAAGAAGTTCGTCTCTAGACGGCATTATTGATTAGCTCAAAGGGTCTGTGTCAAAATGAAATTTGACACAGACCCTTTTTTATACTCTCAAAGAGAAAAATAGTACGACGTACTCATCGAAACAAGTACGCCTACTTTACTGAAATGAGTACGCGTACTTACTACAACAAGTACACGCACTTACTGCCGCGAGTACGACGTACTAAAATTCTGAACTCAGCTGTGGGGGTACAGACTTCGCCGAGGTTTTGAGAATAGGAAACCTACTCTTTATTTTTTTTGTTAGCGTGTACAGCTTTTTCTTTTCTAATGTGTATAACTAAATTTTCATGGGAGTTAGCTATGTCTTCATCGGATAAGTGTATTAATTGGGTATCACATGATGGTTGGTGGAATGTGCAACTGTGTCTAGATTTTGTCTAGGCGCAGACCTTTTCTTCTGTTCTACTATCGGGCTGTGCTTGTTACTAATCAAGACCCTATAGTTTTATATCGTTATCTTTGTAGTCAATAAAAGTAAAGAGAAGTATGACTCAATTAAGTGTAAATATAAATAAAATAGCAACCCTTCGTAATGCGCGAGGCGGTGATGTGCCTAATGTGCTTGACTTTGCGCTTAAGATAGAGGGTTGGGGAGCTAATGGAATTACAGTGCATCCTCGACCAGACGAAAGGCATATTCGCTATCAAGATGTTAGAGACTTGAAGCCTCATCTTACTACTGAATTCAATATCGAGGGTAATCCAATTCCCGAATTTATGAGTTTAATAGAGGAGATAAGACCTGCGCAAGCGACACTCGTGCCTGATACGCCCGAGCAGTTGACAAGTAATGCCGGTTGGGATGTTGCTAAGAATGAAGTTTTTCTGAGAGAGACGATAGCACAACTGCATGCTTGGGGCGTACGTGCTTCTATATTTGTAGGCACAGACTTACAGAATATAGAGCTCGCAAAGGCTGTCGGAGCTGACCGAATAGAGCTGTATACAGAGCCTTATGCAAGTAACTTTCCAGTAGATAGAGCTGCAGCAGTAGCTCCTTTTGTGGAGGCTGCTCGTCTGGCTCATTCTTTAAGGCTTGGCATCAATGCAGGGCATGATTTGAGCTTGGAGAACCTAGCTTACTTGCATGAGTGCATTCCCTATCTAGATGAAGTGTCTATTGGTCATGCGCTAATTAGTGAGGCTCTAGAATTAGGATTACCTGAGACGATTAAGCGTTATCAGAAGTGTTTAGGAAAATAAAAATATAAGATGATGAACATAGGAGAACAAGTAAATGATTTACTCGGCCTAGACCAAGAGGGTCGTGAAGTGCGCCGTAGTGATTACCCTGGTAAGATGATAGCCCTCTATTTCTATCCCAAAGATAATACCTCGGGGTGTACAGCTCAAGCGTGTAGCTTGCGTGATGGGTATGCAGACTTGCGTGCTGCTGGTGTGGAAATTATTGGGGTGAGCCGTGATAGTGCTAAGAGCCACGTTAAGTTTATCGAACAGCACAACCTCCCTTTCCGCCTTATCGTGGATAGTGATGTTAAGCTGAACGAGCAGTTTGGTGTATGGATTGAGAAGAGTATGTATGGTCGTAAGTACATGGGTACAGAGCGTACTACATTCTTGATTGATCCTGATGGCATCATTAAGCATATCATAAGAGGTAAGGCTGTGAAGACGGCTACACATAGTGAACAAATCCTAGAGCTTATTAAGAAGGGGTAACATAAATGAATGTAATTAATAAAATATTTGGAGGTCTTGCTCTAGGCATGATGCTGTATAGTTGTGGCGTCGTTCCTATTACGGGCAGACGTAGCCTAAACCTAGTATCCGATGAGGAAGTGCTAGCCTCTAGTCGTACTCAATACAATAGTTTTGTAGCGAACTCTCGTAAGAAAGGGGAGCTTGTCAATGACCCTCGTATTTTAAAAATTTCAGAACGTCTTATTCAGGCAACTAAAACATATTTAGCTCGCAATAACTATATCGACCTATGGCGTCAAATGCAATGGGAAGTAAATGTCGTTAAGAGTAATCAGGTAAATGCGTTCTGTATGCCCGGTGGTAAAATCATCGTGTATACAGGAATGGCTAATCTTGTTGGTCTAGGAAAGGGCGCAGACGATGAGCTTGCAGCTGTAATCGGTCATGAAATTGGTCATGCTATTGCTCGCCATGCAAACGAACGCATCAGCAGAGCGCAACTAACAAGTATGGGTGGGCAAGTTATTGCCGGCATGCTTGGCGATAAAACTGGGATAAGTCAGCACATATTCTCTACCGTGTATGGGCTTGGTACAGAGGTTGCAGTGGCTCTGCCTTTCAATCGTGAGCAAGAGCTAGAAGCCGATAAGATTGGTTTGGTCTTGATGACTCTTGCAGGCTATAACCCTGAGTATGCAGTGAGCTTGTGGCAGAAGATGTCAAGTGTTTCAGGGGGGAAGAGTAATAGTTTCTTCTCTACACACCCTACGGAAGAGAAACGTATCCAAGAGATACGAGCCTACCTACCTCAGCTTGAGAAGGAATATAAGTCTTATTCAGAGTCGGTACGCTCGAATGCTATCTCAGTAGAGGACCTCTCCCGCATGCAAAAGAAAGGTTCAAAATAAACTCTAGCATATAAACTAAATCAAATATAATCCAATGAAAAAAGTAATCAATTCAAAGAATGCTCCTGCAGCTATTGGTCCTTACAGTCAGGCTATCCTAGTCGATAAGACGCTTTATGCCTCAGGTCAACTAGGTATAGACCCTCAGACAGGCGATTTCGTTGCTGGTGGTGTTAAGGAACAAACTGAGCAGGTATTCCGCAATATCCGTGCTATCCTTACAGAGGCTGGTTTTGAAATGAGCGATGTGGTTAAGACAACATGCTTCCTTGCTGACATGGGTGATTTCGCAGAAATGAATGCTGTATATGCAGAGCAATTTGAGGGAAGTTTCCCTGCTCGTAGTGCGGTAGCTGTGCGTACGCTTCCTAAGAATGGTCTTATTGAGATTGAAGTACTCGCTATTAAGGGTTAAGCCTTGCAGTAACAAGAGATAGCGTACAGCTTTCTCTAAAATAAGGGTTGTGTCAAAATAAATTTTGGCGCAACCTTTGCTTTTTATGGTGTTCTGACAAGAAAGCGGTACAATCCTTGAAGGGGCAAGCAATGCAGAGGGCTAAAATACTTATGTGTAAACACGTTCGTGAGTACGATGTACTTATTTTTGCGATTGCACGTACTTAAGTGCAGCACTCGGCGAAGTTTTTGCAGACTACACGTGTAGTCTGTACAAACTTCAGCCGTAGTTTGTACAAACTACGGCTGAAGTCTCCAGAAAGGTATATGAACTTCAATATTTATTGCTTCTCTCTTTCTATTTTTAGCAAGCCCAAGCACAAATATAATACCCTGAATACTCTTTAATCCGCCTATTTTAGAGTCTCCTTTTTATTAAAATTACGAGGCTATAAGTTCTCAGAATGTGAAGATTACATTATCTTTGTTTCAGTTTAAGTACATACGCTATTCCCTATAACATGTCACATAGCCTAGAGTATCTAATACCCCGAATAGCCTTGGCTGAAGCTAAGTATATAGGTCCTCGTTATGCTCGCCTATTTCTTAGTCGGATGGGGTCTGTTGAGCATATATTTTCGAGTAAGGAAGCTCTAAAGAAGGCATTCCCGAAACAAAATCATAGGCTCATAGAGGAGCTTTATAGCTCTAATCTGATGCTTAGGGCTAAGAGTATCGCTCAGTGGTGTGTGAATGAGGGTGTACGCGTGTATTTTATTGGTGATGAGGATTATCCTTATTTGCTTAAGCAATGTCCAGATGCTCCAGTGGTTCTGTATTGTAAGGGGACTTATAGCGATTGGAAAGATGACTTTTGCTTGAGCGTAGTAGGGACACGCAATATCACTTCTTATGGTCTACAGACTACTGAGCGTCTTCTTAAAGAAATTAAGACGCTTGATGCAGAGACCCTTATAGTCAGTGGTCTTGCTTATGGGGTTGATATTGCCGCACATCGCAAAGCCCTAGATTTGGGCTTGCCGACGGTCGCTGTACTCGCTCACGGGTTAGATAGAGTTTATCCTGCTACGCACCGAGCATCGGCTGAAAGTATTGCGCGTGCAGGTGCTTTGATTACCGAGTATCCTCCAGGGACGAAGCTTGAACGATATAATTTTGTTGGGCGTAACCGCATTATAGCCGGACTAACCAAAGGAACTCTTATCGTAGAGGCTGGACTTAAGAGCGGTTCTTTGCATACGGCTAATATGGCACTTGATTATGGGCGTGAATTGCTTGCCGTGCCTGGTCGGGTGGGCGATAAGTATAGCGAGGGTTGCAACCACCTAATCGCAAGCCTTTCGGCTGCATTAGTTACCTCGGGTGAAGATATTATCCGCTGTATGGGCTGGGAGCGTAAGGGAGATACGATGCAATTAAGTTTGCAGTTTGAGCCTGACCCACTGCCTATTGATAATCCTGTGATTGCGTTTATACAAGCGCATCAGCCCGTACACATGAATGAGATGTCAAGACAAATGGGACTCTCGATTAGCGAATTGAGTGCGATGCTCTTTGAGCTAGAACTAGACGGATACGTTAAGTCTATTCCCGGAGGTCTTTATGCCTTAACTTAGAATGAAAACTAAAGAGATATTATTAGAACTGATTGAGCTTTTAGAGAGCTTTGAAGAAGTCGTCGGAGATAGCAATATGATGACCCTTGAGAGCTTTCTGAGCTATGCTGTAAGTATGCGCAAGAGCGAGCAAGAGGACGTTAATCCTAATGCTACAGACGAAGCTTATATTGCTCGTATGCTTAGCCTTATTTATCGCTATGCCCGAGGATATACCAAGAAAGCTCTACAAGTAAGTCCTTGCTTGCAGAGTGAGGAAGAGTACACCTATCTACTTTGTCTAATGGATGGTGAGGCGATGAGTAAGGGCGAACTTCATCTACGCAATGGTCTAGAGCGCACTACGGGTAGCGAGATGCTACGTAGGTTACAGAAGCATGGCTTAATTGAGGAAGAGATTGACCCCGTAGATAAGCGACAAAGGCTGGTGCGCATTACGCCACAAGGCAGAGCTGAATTAGCAAAGATATTTCCTAATCTTAAGCTTGTCGCTCAAATCATATCTGCACCACTTGATGAACGTCAGAAGATGTTTCTGAAAGGAGTCCTAGTACAATTGCATAAGGAGCATAGTAAGGTTATATTAAGCCAAAAAGATGAGACCCTTCAAGAGCTCTTAGCTCTTTTGAAAAGATAATCTATTGAGTTTCTTAGATAAAGTTCAAATGGTTTTTGCTTTTAGCATAAACCATTTTTTTTGAATAGGGAGCGTGATTATGTCGGAATAATTGTTAGAGTATTTGTTGTTTGTTTAAGCCTTTTTGAGCGTGCATAAAGGCGTTAGGGCTCGAATATTGAAGGGATTTTGATGTGTTTGCAATGTCTTTGCGTGATAATATGAATAAAATACATTAACTTCGTGCTAGCAAAAGTGGAGATGGACAACACCTGTTTTTATCGACAGAACAAATTCTCCTTAATCTATTCATCAAACTCTTGCTACTATTCAATGAGCAAAAAATGTATTGACACAGAGGACGAACTCCAGGCGCTATTGTTCGATAAGAAGACTAGACACCGAGGGTTTGATGTCATTGTTAGGCAGTATTCTGCACAAGTATATTGGCAGTTACGTCGTATGGTGTATGACCACGATGATGCCAATGATTTGGTGCAAAATACTTTCATCAAAGCATGGGAAGCCTTAGATACGTTTAGGGGAGAGTCTAAAATCTCGACCTGGCTCTACCGTATAGCCATGCACGAGGGGCTTAACTTCTTGAAGCAAGAGCAGCGCAAGCAGACCATTTATATGAGAGCGGACGATGATGATACCGCAAGTTTCTTCATGGAGCGACTTGAAGCTGATGAGTATTTTGATGGAGATGATTATGAGAAGTCCTTTCAGAAAGCAATCCTTACACTTCCAGAGAAACAGCAACAAGTCTTCAGAATGCGTTATTACGATGACCTTAGCTATGAAGATATAGCCAAAATTACGGGAACAAGTGTAGGAGCTCTGAAGGCTAGTTATCATCATGCTACAAAGAAATTAGAGAATATCCTAGGAGAAGAAGAATAAGGAATTAAACTTAAGCTCTTTAGATTTGTCTTATAGGATATAAATGGATATTTATCATGAATAGTATCGAGGAGAAAGCAGCAGAGACTCGCATACTCCGCAGAACGGCAGAAGAAAGCAAGAAGTGCTATACTTGCCCTGATGGTTACTTAGAAAGTCTAGCTGATACGATTATAGACCGCATACCAAGCGAACAAAACAATGCGGATGTTAGGCCTAGCCCTCAGTTGTGGGTGTACCTAAAACCTAGTCTATACCTTGCCGCAAGTTTCTTAATCATGATTTTGAGCATTAAAGGCTTGAGCCTGATGCAGGATAAGGGACAAGACGCTAGAGTAGAGCAGAAGATAGAATCTCAAGAAGATGATTATGCTAATTACTATGAAGACTATGCCACACGGCTAGTCGGTAATGAAGCAGAGCATAACCTAGATAAGGCTTGTATGTAGTCTTATCGCAACTCAGCAAGATTTAAGCAACGACAGATGAATTTAAGACTATACGCCCTAATAGCCCTTTTGGGAACACAAGTTCTTGCTTTTGCAGCGCCGAGTGAGCGTAACCAACGCCCAGTAAGACCTTCTAAAGAACTTATTCAAAAGGAAAAGAAAGCATTCCTTACAAAGGAATTGAGTTTGACTGCGAAAGAAGCAGATGATTTGATGTTAATCATCAACGAACTAGATGGGAAACGTTTTGCCCTATGGAAGAGTTGCTACAGCATGCGCAGACGTATGCAGAGTAGTGGAGGTGGTATTACGGACGCAGAGTACGAGAAGTATTTTAATCAGGTTATGGATAATCGGGTTCAGGAAGCAGAGCTTGAGCGTAGCTATTACACCAAGTGCAAGGAGGTTATTCCGATGCATAAGCTTGTTAAATTGGAGCGAGCCAATAGAGCCTTTGCTCGCCAGTTTATGCAAAGACAGCATAATTAAGCCCCTTACTTCTTAGACGTATTACTTAGGTAGTTTTAACCCTTACTGCCCTTAGTTAGAGGTTAAATAATAATCAATGAAGGTAAGCAATTTCTACCCAATAGGAGGTAGAGATTGCTTGCCTTTTTGTTTAAACATACATATAAATAGGTATTATTTATTGATGTAACATGATTTCTTGCACTAGTTTGATATAATCATTACCTTTGCTCGTATAGAATTGATACATCAAATGGCAACAACAGGTATAGTAAAGGGGATAGTTTCAAACCTCGTAACTATAGAGGTAAATGGTCCCGTAGCACAAAATGAGATCTGTTTCATCAATGTAGGTGGAACGCGTCTGATGAGCGAAGTCATCAAAGTAATAGGTGTTAGTGCCTACGCGCAAGTCTTTGAGTCTACGCGTGGTATGCGTATCGGAGATGAGGTAGAGTTTATGGGGCATATGCTGGAGGTAACGCTAGGTCCCGGTATGCTCTCAAAGAATTATGATGGTCTGCAGAATGACCTAGATAAGATGGATGGTGTGTTCCTTAAGCGTGGAGCCTATACCTATCCTCTTGATGAAGATAAATTGTGGAAGTTTGAGCCTCTAGCGAGTGTAGGCGATAGTGTGTCGGCTGGGGCTTGGCTTGGTGTCGTAGATGAAAATCACCAAGCGCATAAAATAATGGTTCCCTTTGTCCTAACGCGTGAGTATCGTATCAAAGAGCTCAAGCCTGCAGGGGACTATACCGTCAAGGAAACGATTGCTATCCTCGAAGATATAGAAGATGGGCATGAGGTGGCTGTTACGATGGAGCAGAAGTGGCCGGTAAAGAAAGCCATCACTTGTTACAGAGAGAAGCCAAGACCTTTCCGCCTCCTAGAGACGGGCGTCCGTGTAATCGATACCTTGAACCCAATAGTAGAGGGCGGTACAGGTTTTATCCCCGGTCCTTTCGGTACGGGTAAGACGGTCTTGCAGCACGCGATAAGTAAGCAGGCAGAAGCTGATATTGTGATTATCGCCGCTTGTGGTGAGCGTGCCAATGAGGTTGTGGAAGTCTTTAAGGAATTCCCCGAACTGATAGACCCTCATACGGGTCGCCACCTTATGGAGCGTACGATTATCATCGCGAACACTTCTAATATGCCGGTGGCTGCTCGTGAAGCCTCTGTGTACACGGCTATGACTATTGCTGAGTATTATAGAAGTATGGGGCTGAAGGTGATGCTGATGGCAGACTCTACCAGCCGTTGGGCGCAGGCACTACGTGAGATGAGTAACCGTCTTGAAGAGCTTCCGGGGCCTGATGCCTTCCCTATGGACCTCTCGGCTATTGTCGCTAACTTCTATGCTCGTGCAGGGTTCGTGTATTTGAACAATGGAGCGACAGGCTCTGTAACCTTCATCGGTACTGTTTCTCCTGCAGGGGGTAACCTCAAAGAACCAGTTACGGAGAATACTAAGAAGGTAGCTCGATGCTTCTATGCTTTGGAGCAAGAGCGTGCGGACCGCAAGCGTTATCCTGCGGTAAATCCTATTGATAGTTACTCTAAGTACCTTGAATATCCTGAATTCAATGAATATATTTCGGCTCGTGCTGGTTTAGGCTGGGTCGATAAAATCAATGAACTTAAACGTCGCCTAGTACAGGGTAAGGAAATCGCAGAGCAAATCAATATCCTTGGTGATGATGGTGTGCCTACTGAGTATCATATCACATTCTGGAAGAGCGAATTGATTGACTTCGTGATATTACAGCAAGATGCTTTTGATGCTATTGACTGTAATACCTCATTAGAGCGTCAGGAGTATATGGTTAATCGCATTATTGATATTTGTAATACCGATTTCGCTTTTGATGATTTTAGCGAGGTGGCTGGATACTTTAAGGAGGTTATCAATGCGTTTAAGCAAATGAACTATGCCGAATACCAAAGTGAGGGCTTCAATGAATTTAGCCTTAAGGTAGAAGAACTAATCAAACAACGTGCTAAGTAGTCATGGCAACGAGAATATTTCAAAAGATATATACAAAAATCAGTAACATTACCAAGGCAACATGTATGCTCCATGCTACAGGTGTAGGTAATGAAGAGCTAGCTACGATTAACGGTCGCCTAGCACAGGTTGTACGCATTATGGATACCGAAGTAACCTTGCAGGTCTTTGGTGGTACAGAAGGTATTCCTACAGATGCAGAAGTCGTATTCTTAGGCAAAGCTCCTTCACTGAAAGTAGGCGATAGCTTGGCTGGACGTTTCCTTAATGCTTATGGTGAGCCTATTGATGGTGGTTCGGAGATTATCGGTGAAGAGCGAGAAATCGGAGGTCCATCTGTAAATCCTGTGCGCCGTGAACAGCCTTCTGAGCTTATTGCCACAGGTATTGCGGGTATAGACCTAAACAATACACTTGTGACAGGGCAAAAGATACCATTCTTTGCGGACCCTGACCAGCCTTTCAATGAGGTAATGGCTATGGTTGCCCTTAGAGCTAAGAGTGATAAGATTATCCTTGGCGGTATGGGTATGACGAATGATGACTACCTATTCTTCAAGAATACGTTTAGTAATGCAGGCGCTTTGGACCGCATTATTAGTTTCATCAACACGACGGAAGACCCTTCAGTAGAACGCTTGCTTATCCCTGATATGGCGCTAACTGCTGCTGAGTACTTTGCCGTGGAAAAGCATGAGAAGGTACTCGTTCTACTTACGGATATGACAAACTATGCAGATGCTCTAGCGATTGTGTCTAACCGTATGGACCAAATCCCAAGTAAGGACTCTATGCCGGGTTCTCTGTATAGTGACCTCGCTAAAATTTATGAGAAGGCCGTGCAGTTCCCTGATGGTGGCTCTATCACGATTATTGCCGTTACAACGCTATCGGGTGGAGATATTACGCATGCTGTACCAGATAATACGGGTTATATCACAGAGGGTCAGCTCTACTTGCGTAGAGATAGCAATGTGGGTAAGGTTATTGTAGACCCATTCCGCTCGCTTAGCCGACTCAAACAGCTCGTTATTGGTAAGAAGACGCGTGAGGACCATCCTCAAGTGATGAATGCCGCAGTGCGACTCTTCTCCGATGCTGCTAGTGCGCAAACCAAGATGGAGAACGGCTTCGATTTGAGCGATTATGATGAACGTACATTGCGTTTTGCTGATGACTATTCTCGTGAACTGCTCGCAATAGACGTTAATGTAGATACCGAAGAGATGCTGAGCACTGCATGGAAACTCTTTGGCAAGTATTTCAAGCCAAGTGAAGTAAATATTAAGCAACAGTTTGTTGATAAGTATTGGGCAGAATAGGAGTTATTCTTCGTTCGTCTAATAAATCATACAAACAATAATTAGCTTAATAAAAAGTAGGAGTATAATCCTATGGCAGTAAAGTTTCAATATAACAAAACCTCCCTCCAACAGCAAGAGAAAGCGCTGAAAATGCGTCAGCGTACCCTCCCTACGATTAAGAGTAAGGAGAGTGCTTTGCGCCAACAAGTCAAGCTAACCAAGGACGAAGTTGAGTCTTTGGAAGCTCAGCTTGAGGAACAATTGCAGGGCTATGATAGCATGATTAGCCTATGGGATGAGTTCCAAGCAGACTTGATTCGTGTTAGTGGCGTTCAGCTCACGACACGTAAGGTCGCTGGCGTTCTGCTTCCCGTCTTGGAGGGTATTGACTACGAGATTAAGCCTTTTAGTATCTTCAGTGCTCCTTCGTGGTATGCCGAAGGTATTGACCTTCTTAAGACGCTAGCGACAACAGGCATACAAGCTGAGTTCTTGCGCCTTAAGATGGAATATCTTGAGCATGCTCGTAAGAAAACGACTCAGAAGGTAAACCTCTTTGAAAAGGTGCAAATCCCAGGTTATCAAGATGCAATCCGCAAGATTAAGCGTTTCCTTGAAGATGAAGAGAGTCTGTCCAAGAGTTCGCAAAAAATCATGCGTGCTAATCTAGAGAAACGTAAACAAGAACCCTTGTCCGTAGAGCTATGATTAAAGCAATGAATAAATACGCTTTCCTCATCTACCACAGAGAGTATGAGGAATTTCTAAGGCTGTTGCAGTCCTTAGGCGTAGTCCATATATCTAGGAAGCGTAAGCCTCAAGATGAAAATGCACTGACGGCTATCCTAGAAGAGCGTTTGACGATAAAGCAACTGAAGCAACAGCTCAAACAATTCTTACCTCAAGAAGGGAGCGATGCGCCAACATCAGTGGAAGATAATGGTTCACCTATCGTCAAGCAGGCACAAGATGCACTACTCAAACTAGATAATCTTAAAGATGCTTTAGAAGGAGCTAAAGCCAAAGTGCAGGAGCAAGTTCGCTGGGGTGAGTATGATCCAGAGTATTTGGCGAAACTGAAAGAGAAGGGCTATGAACTAGTAGGTTATAGCGTGCAATCTTCAGCTTATACCGAGGATTACAAGGCTAAGTATGGTGCGGTGGATGTCGTTCGTGAAGGCGTACTGCAGTTCTTTGTGCGCTTAGAGCAGGCTGGTGACTCAGCGTGTCCAGATGCGGAAAGATACACAATACCAACAAGCCGACTAAGTGAATTGGAGGCTGATGTCGAAAGACAGGAGCAGGCTTTAGATGATTATCGTTTGGAACTAGAGTCGCTTTCCGATAATCTGATAGAGCGTTTAACCGCTTATGATGCCGAACTAGAAGATAAGTTTGCTTTTGGTGCAGCCTTACTTCAGGGAGAGAAGAGGGCCGATGATAGGCTTATCTTCCTTGAGGGGTGGACGCCTCGGGAGAATGCTCAAGCCTTGGAAGCTCAGTTGTCCGTAGGTGGTTACTATTATCAAAATTGTCCTATTGAGGAGCAAGATAATGTACCGATTAGCCTTAAGAATAATGTCTTTAGCCGAGGTTTTGAGTTAATCACCAAGATGTTCTCTCTTCCTAATTATCAAGAGATTGACCAAACGGCACTATTTGCACCCTTCTTCATGCTCTTCTTTGGACTGTGTGTGGGGGATGCTGGTTACGGTTTGATAATATTCTGTGTAGCCACCTACTTGCATATCAAGGCAAAGGCAGGAGAGGATACTACCGCCTATGAGTTAATGCAATGGCTAGGGGGAGGTGCCTTTGTCATTGGTCTGTTGATGGGTTCGCTCTTCGGAGTCGTTCTTCCTTATGCCGACCATAAGGATTACTTCCTTAATCAAGATAATCTGATGATACTCTCGGTTATTGTTGGGTTATTGCAAATCCTTTTCGGTAAAGGGGTGGCAGCCTACAAGATTAAGATACAGAAAGGAACTAAATACTCGATTGCTCCATTTGCATGGATTGTATTCCTTATTGGAATAGGGCTTATGCTCGGTATCCCTTATCTGGGAGTCGCTTTGCCTGAAGTCGTGAAGTATGTTATTTATGGTGTGGTTGGTATTTCAACGCTCATAATACTATTCTATAACTCTCCCGGTAAGAATCCATTCTTGAATGTAGCTTCGGCTCTATGGAAGACTTATGAAACCGCATCAGGACTACTTGGGGATACACTCTCTTATATTCGTCTTTTTGCGATTGGTCTTACAGGGGCTGTCTTGGGAGGGGTGTTTAACTCTCTTGCTGTTGAGCAAACAGCGAGTCTCCCTATCGCTCTTCGATTCCCTCTGATGTTAGTTATCTTGCTAGCAGGTCATAGTATCAATATCGCATTGGCTATTATTGGAGCTCTCGTGCATCCTATTCGTTTGACTTTTGTAGAGTACTATAAGAATAGTGAGTTTGAAGGGGGAGGGGTTGCTTATGACCCACTTAAGCATAGTAAAACGGTTGAAAAGAAATAGATAAATCAAAATTAAGTCATTTAATAAGTTATGAATGAAATGTTGTCTTGGTTAGGCATTGCTCTAGCAGTAGGTCTAACAGGTTTAGGAAGTGTTGTCGGTACGACAATCTGTGGTAACGCTGTAGTAGGCGCACTCAAAAAGAATCCAGATGCTCTAGGTCAATATCTAGGTTTGTCTGCTCTTCCTAGTTCGCAGGGGCTATATGGCTTTATTGCTTTCTTCTTGATGAAGGGTAAGATTCAAGAGTTAGCTGCTGCTGGTACATTGACGGAGCCTGTTGCTTGGGCTCTTCTTGCGAGTGGTCTAGCACTAGGTGCTGTGGGGTATTATTCAGCTTACCGCCAAGCTCAAGTATGTGCTAATGGTATTCAGGCAGTGGGCTCGGGTAATAATGTCTTTGGTGGTACTATGGTGATGGCTGTATTCCCTGAACTATATGCTATCTTAGCACTTCTAACAGTTATGCTAACAGTGTTCTCATTCTAAAAGGGTAAATTTTTTATTGTATGGTATTCCGACCGGACTTAATTGTTCGGTCGGAATATTTTTTTTGCTGCGTTCGCCTCTTTTTGTAATTCTCTCTCAAATCATTTACTTTTACGGAGTAACTAATCAATATAAATATGAATAAAGAATACTGCACAATCTCAGATTCTGATATTCCTTCTGGCTCTGGAGGTATCAATGGTGAGCGTTATACATACGGACAATTACGACATCAGCCCATTATTCCCGAAGTGCTCCGACGCATTACGAACCCCGTAGCACGGCAGATGGCTGAAGAGTGCAATGCGCGTAATAGACAAGAAGGCTTTCAGATGTACAAACTTGATGGTGAGTATTGTTTTGATGGACTTCGTGTTGGTCCCAAAGTGAAGATACCATCAAAGCCAGAGTTGCTAGAGCTGTTGAATGGGCAAGCTCTTAATGCAGCAAATATCCGTGCGCTCACTTATACCATTTTACGAGAAGAATTAGCTCGTGTCTGTGGCGTCTCCGTGCAAGAAGCATCTGATATTATAGGCTCTCAGTTAGATTGCGCCCCACACGAAGATATATCCGGTTATATATTTATGGTGCCTAACTGGGCGCATAAATGGTTCCGCCATAATGGCTATGTATCTAGGATTAAAGACTAATCGTTTCTGAGTGCCGTATTATGCAATGGTCTCAAAAAATAAGACTTACGGCACTAAAAACAAAAATAGCGTTTCCTAAACTCAAAATCTCGGCGAAGTCTGTACAGACTACAGCTGAAGTCTCCAGAAAGTACTACGTACTTACAAATTTAAGTACGCGCACTCACTCAAGTGTTTACGTGTACTTACTGAAACGAGTACGATGTACTCACTCAAGCCTTTGTACGTACCTGCCCTTTTCTTGATAAATTGGAGATGGATTTCAAAGACCTGTATCTCTAGGGATATATGTCTGATGAAGAATTTGAAAAGATGGGATTGAGAGACCGCTCGACGGACTCATTGAATATTAATAAATAAGGTTATATAAAAAAATATGTCTGTATCTAGAACGTACTTCAGGTATTCTCGTACTGTTAAGTGGATTACTGGCTCATGTCTTGCATTAATTGTCTCTTTGAGTCTTTTGGGAGTCTTTCAGTTCGAAGGCATCTATGAATCTTATCGCAATAGTGTTTTTCATACAATTGCCTTAATAGTTCCTCTTTTGGGATTATTCGGAGTATTCCTATACTTCGCTATTAGAGCTCCTAGGTATTATGTGTTACATCCCGATGGGATTTATATTAAATTTTTATGGGGAGGGGTATTTTATCATAGTGATAGGTACGATATAATCAAAGGGGTTCCCTATTCTGAAATTAAAGATTCGGTACGAGTATTTGGGTCTGGAGGGTACTTTGGCTATATCGGGCTTTTTAAGATTACTAGGTCTAATCGAATTTGTAGGTTTTACCTTACTAATAAAGATGGTAAATTGATAAAACTTATTGATAAAACAGGGAAAAGGGATATTTATATTAGTGGATAGAGGAACTATGCCGTGTGTTGCTTTTCCTTCAAAAGGCTTATTATATAAAGCAGGGCAAGCACATCAAAATTCAGGTGTATTATGAGTGCCGTAGGCACGATACTTCTTCAAAGCCCAGGGTGTAATGAGGGCAAAGCCCGATATGAAACCCTGGGTAAACAGGGAACACAAAAATTAAGAGCTCCGTAGGAGCGGCACAACCACAACGCCAAGCCAATACTTGCTCTTATTTCGTTTGATTTCACAACTAACTGTACTTACGTAAACCTCAATCGTACGAGCTATTTCTCGTAGACCTGTTCCACGCTTGAGTAATTGTGTATCTTTACTCTTGATTCAGTTGCTTGTATCCTTTCATATATATCTAAATATAAGTAGGCTGAGTCTTTTAGCCAGAGGTAATGTTCAGACTCTGGCTTATTTTTTACCCTAGTGTTGCACTTAAGGATGGAATGTGCAAGGGAGGAATGTGTAGGTGAGATTTGGAAGAGAAGAATAAATGTATTATCTTTGCTGTCGAATTCATAGGAATGGATTGGCTCCGTAGCTCAACTGAATAGAGCATCTGACTACGGATCAGAAGGTTACAGGTTTGAATCCTGTCGGAGTCACTTAAGAGCTTAGGAACTTACCTAAGCTCTTTTTTGTTATATCTAAGGTAATAGAATACAATAAAAATTATCCATGCTGCAAGTAGATGGCTTGAGTAAGCGTTATGGCGATAGAGTGCTCTTTGAATCTCTTAGTTTCGCCATAGATAGAGGAGGTAAAATAGGTCTTATCGCCCCTAATGGGAGTGGTAAAACTACACTAATGAATATACTTGTGGGTACAGAACCTGCTGATGCCGGAAGTATCACACACGAACAAGGCTTACGCTGGGCTTACCTCGCTCAGCAACCGCATTTGCCCGAGTCAGGAACAATCCTTCAAGCCTGCTTTAATCCTTATGACCCTACGGCTCAGTTAGTTCTTCGATGGGAAGAGGCTGTGGAGCGAGGTAATGATGAGCTGATGAGCAAGCTCCTGCCCGAGATGGAAGCTGCTGGCGCATGGAGTTATGAACAAAGAGCTAAGGAAATCCTTGGCGCACTGGGTATTATTGATACTGCTCGTTCGGTAGAGGGTTTGTCGGGAGGAGAGGCTAAGCGTATAGCCTTAGCGGCAACACTCATTAGCGAACCAGACCTTATTTATTTAGATGAGCCTACGAACCATCTTGATTTGAAGAGTATCGAGTGGCTAGAGAATTACTTGGCTCGTTCGACGATGAGCCTTATCCTCATCACGCACGACCGCTATTTCTTGGACCGTGTATGTAATCAGATTATTGAGATTGATGGCGGGGTTCTATATCGCTATAAGGGTAATTACAATTATTATCTAGAAAAAAGAGACGAACGCCTCGAAGCTGATGCTGCCTTCCTTGCTAAGGGGCGCAATACTTATCGGCGAGAACTTGAGTGGATGCGTAGGCAACCGCAGGCGCGTGGCGGTAAAGCTCGTTATAGAATAGATGCCTTTCATGCCCTTGAAGCACAATTAGCTCGCCCTCGGGCAACCGCTAGTTTGGAGCTTGGCAGTGCTGGTGATACCTATATTGGTAAAAAGATTTTTGAAGCGCACGGCGTTAGCAAGGCTTATGGAGATAAGGTTATCTTGAAGAACTTCGACTATATTTTTTCTCGTCATGATAAGATAGGTATTGTCGGAGAGAATGGCGTTGGTAAGACTACATTCTTGCGTATGCTTCTTGGCGAAGAGATGCCTGATAGTGGTCATTTCGATGTTGGTCAAACGGTGCGCTTTGGCTATTATAGTCAGCGTGACCCTCTGTTTGATAATGATAAGCGGGTAATAGATATTGTACAGGATATTGCCGATACCTTTGAGGGTATGGGACGTGATGGCGAGCGATTAAGTGCTGGGCAGTTACTAACCCAGTTCTTGTTTCCTCCCGAGAGACAGTATGCACCCGTTTCTAAGTTGAGTGGAGGCGAGCGCAGAAGGCTTTATCTCTGTACTGTGCTTGTTAAGAAACCTAACTTCCTTATCCTTGACGAGCCGACGAATGACCTTGATATCTTGACCTTGCAGGTGCTGGAAGAGTATTTGTCTGACTTCGCTGGTTGCGTTATCATCGTCAGTCACGACCGCTTCTTTATGGATAAGGTTGCTAATCATCTGCTTTGCTTTGAGGGAGAGGGCTTCGTGCGTGATTTTCCCGGTAATTACAGTCTTTACCGAGAGTGGCAGGAGATGAAGAGCGAGGAAGAACGCCTAAAACGAGAGGCTGAAGCTAGTAAGCGTGTAAGCAATTCGGCTCCAACGAATGCTAAGCCTACGGAGAATAGACCTGTACGCCTAAGCTATGCAGAGAAGAGAGAGCTAGAAGAGATTGAACAGAAGCTACCGAAGCTCACCGAGGAGAAAGAGTCTCTAGAGCAAGCTCTAAGCTCAGGTAATCTTTCAAGCGATGAGCTGATAGCTGCAAGTACACGTATAGGCGAACTGATAGACTTGATGGACGAGTTAGTGCTCCGTCAGCTTGAATTAGAAGAAAAGGTATCGTAAGAAGAAGTAGTATCGTTTATGAGTAGGCTGAGTAAAGTGCGCTTCTTACCTTGGGTCGGGGTACTATGCTTGATGATGCTTGTCGGGGCTTGTAAAAGCGTTCAGCTTCAAGAGGGACAGCATATATTAAGAGCAGTAGAACTTAATTTTATAAATCCGAGGGATAAGGAAGCTCCAAGGTCTTCGGATTTGCTCCCTTATGTCAGTCAAAAGGCTGGTCGTCGAGTTATTTATAATGCTAGTGAGGCCGAGTATAGCCAAAGTGCATTGGCTACGGCTCTGTATAATATGGGCTATCTGTCTGCTCATGTGCGGCACTCTGTCGATACACTTAACCACAAGCATGTGCGTAGCCGTTATGATATTGATTTAGGTCTTCCTTATCGCATTAGTAATCATAGTGAAGAGATTGCCGACCCGATTATACATAGTCTATTGCACCCTAGCGATAGTCTGTTGCAAAAACAAGACTTTCCTACTGAAAGATACGCAACGCTTTTAGACTCGGGAGCTAGGCTTTCTCCAGATTTATTGCAGGCAGAGCGTAAGCGTATTACACAAATTTTGCGCAATAGAGGTTATTGGGGCTTTCGGGAAGACTTCGTACGCTTTGCAGTCGATACACTAGGCGGACTAGATGATGCATGGGTGCGCACACGGATAGATACGACGACGCAGATTTATAAGGTCGGACAGATACGATTTTTCCAAGGCGTGATGCGTTCGGATAGTATTCGTGATGCCGTTCAGAGGGTAGAGGGAATTACTTTTCTGTCTGAAGGGCAACATCATATCCGCCCGAATTTGCTTGTGAGTAAGATTTGGTTACGTCCCGGAGGTCTATATGCGCAGGATTTACTTAGTCGTAGCGTATCAGCCTTATCGGACCTCTCGGCTATTCGTACGCTGAATGTTAATCAGCGTATAGATAGCACGGCTAAGACGCCAACGATAAATTTAGATTTCTATACACAGCCTGAGAAGAGTAAGGAGCTTACGACGGATATTGTCGGAACGCACTCGGGAGGAAACTTGGGGACAATAGCTTCTCTCTCATTTCTGCATAATAATATCTTTGGCGGAGCTGAGCGTCTGAGGGTCTCAGCTAATGTCGGGTATGAAGAGCTGGGAACAGCTTCGAGCAATCACCTAAGTTATGGAGTAGAGGCAGCACTTCGTCTGCCTAGTTTGATGATTCCGTTTAGGGGTGAGCGCAGACAGCGACCTACGAAGGGAACGACCGAGTTTACGCTGAGCTATAACTATCTTACTCGTCCTGAGTTTAGGCGCAATGTCTTCTCTAGTTCGCTTGCTTATAGCTGGTCGCAGTATCGTTATCCTGCTTTTCGCTATGTGTTTAAGCCTTTGGAAATCGATTATATGCGTTTCGGCTATATGGACGAGAGCTTTATCGCTACCGTTCCCGAGTATGACCGCATGCTGAATTACCGCAATCAGTTAGCCGTATCGATGTCCTTGATGTTTAGCTATAACTCATCGCTAGATGTTCGTCGCCACTCATCGCCTTTCCTGCATAATGTTCGTGTTTATCTACAGACGGCAGGTAATTTGCTTACAGCATGGTCTGCACTAGTGAAGGCTCCGCAAGATAATTTTGGTGCCTATATGTTTAATGGTACTAATATCGTTCAGTTCTTTAAGGGAGAACTGGATTATAGTGGCTTATACCGATTGGGTGGTAAGAATGCGCTTGCTTATAGAGCTTCTTTGGCTATGGTCGTGCCGTATGGAAATAGCCAATTTTTGCCCGTAGATTTACGCTATTTCTCAGGGGGAGCGTCAAGTTTGCGAGGTTGGAGAGTAAGAGACTTAGGTCCCGGCTCTATGTCACGCAGTTTGGGTACTTCTATTTTCCATCAAGTCGGGGATATTAGGCTTGACTTAAGTACAGAACTGAGGTTGAGAGTGCTGCCTAGTTGGGAATTAGCATTCTTTACTGATGCGGGTAATATATGGACTATTCGCAAGTACAAGGAGCAAGCCGGAGGAGACTTTGATTTCGGTCGCTTCTATAAAGAGATTGCTTGGAATGTAGGTGCAGGAGTACGTTGGGACTTTGATTTCTTCTTATTGCGTCTAGATGCAGGCCTTAAGCTCTACGACCCACAGAGCGAATATTCATCAAGGTGGGTTATTGGGCAAGCTCCTTTCAAAGACTTAATCGGGGTTCACTTTGGTATAGGATACCCTTTCTAACTATATTATAAATTGTTGTCGTGTTAATAAACGAAATATTTTACAGCCTTCAAGGAGAGGGAATGAACGCAGGTCGTGCTGCGATATTCATTCGTTTGAGTAAATGTAATCTGCGTTGCTCATTCTGCGATACAGAGTTTGACTCGGGTATGGAAATGAGTGTAGAAGAGATACATCAAGCTCTCTCGGATTATCCAGCTCAGTTCATTGTGTGGACGGGTGGCGAACCAACCTTGCAGTTAGATGAAGATACATTGGCTTATTTCCGTCTACTTGGTTATGAGCAAGCTATTGAAACTAATGGCACTCGTCGTCCTCCTATGGGACTTGATTATATTACTTGTAGCCCTAAGCCTGAGGCTATGAATAAGTTGCATGAAAATTTCCCTAAGGGCGTGTCTGAGTTTCGCTTCCCAATAGGTGCGGAAGGAGCATTGCCTCCCAATATCGAAGACTTGCCCTATGCTAAGGCTTATTTGGTGAGTCCTATATTTGTTGGTGATACTCAAAATGATTTAGATAGGAAGGCTTTAGAGCGTTGTGTAGCCTTTGTAAAGGATAACCCTCGTTGGCGTTTGAGCTTACAACTACATAAACTTATCTCAATCCCTTAGTTGGAAGAAGTCAGTCGGTGGGGCGGTAATTATGTTTGTATTATGTCAAATAAAAGTTTTATCTTTGCACCACAAATAGATAGAAATAACGAAAGACGAATAAGAACTTAAATATGACAAAGGCTGAAATCGTAAGCGAAATATCAAAGAGCACTGGCGTTGATAAGGAAACAGCACTAGCAGTAGTGGAGTCGTTCATGGACCACCTAAAGGGTTCAATTGTTCGAGGAGAGAGCGTTTACTTGAGAGGCTTCGGTAGCTTCATCATCAAGGAGCGTGCTGAAAAGACTGCTCGTAACATCTCTAAGGGTGAGACTATGATTATTCCTAAGAGACGTATCCCAGCCTTTAAGCCATCTAAGCTCTTTTCTGTACAAGTAAAGTAAATAAGTAAAACAATTAAATAATAAGACTATGCCAAGCGGTAAGAAAAGAAAACGCCATAAGATGGCTACGCATAAGCGTAAAAAGAGACTGAAGAAGAATCGTCATAAGAAGAAGAAGTAAATCTTGATTCTTCGCAGGAGATAGAAATGAGGGGTTATAAATGATTAGCGGTCTGGTCTGCTCGTCTATTATAATCCCTCATAATCTTTATAATACGCATAAAATAACTTAATCATGACAAGCGAATTAATCGTTGATGTTTCACCTAAGCAGATTTCAATGGCCGTCCTTGAGGATGGTCGTCTGATGGAGCTACAGCGTGAACGTCGAGACTTGGCTTTTGCCGTGGGAGATATCTATCTCGGCAAGGTAAAGAAAGTCATGCCCGGCCTCAATGCCGCTTTCGTCGATGTCGGATATGAGAAAGACGCTTTCCTGCATTATCTAGACTTAGGGGTTTCATTTCTGCAACAGCAGAAGTTGCTAGACCTGATTGAGAGTCAAGGTAGCGTTCCCTCTCTTGCTAAAGTTGCCAATCAGCCTATTCTGCCCAAAGATGGTAAGATAGAGCAGTATCTTAAGCCTGGTCAGCATGTGCTGGTACAGGTTGTTAAGGAGCCTATCTCGACCAAAGGACCGCGCCTATCAGCCGAGCTCTCACTCGCAGGGCGCAATATGGTATTGATGCCTTTTGCTGAGAAGGTAAGTACAAGCCTTAAGATACGCTCTAACGAAGAGCGTAATCGCCTAAAGAAGATTATCCACAGTATTAAGCCTAAGCACTTCAGTGTGATTATACGCACTTCAGCTCAGGATAAGAGCGTGAAGGAGCTGGACCAAGAACTGGGCAAACTAGTACGCCGTTGGGATGAGAGCATTGCTCGCTTGCCCAAGCTGAAAGCCCCTTGTGTCGTTTATGAAGAGGCAAGTCGTGCCTTAGGTCTACTACGTGATACGTTTAACACCTCATTTCAGAGTATTCATGTGAATGATGCTGAATGCTATGAGGATATACGTGAATATATTGCTGATATTGCACCTGAGCAGGAGCATATCGTGAAGCTATACAAAGGCAACTTACCTCTCTTTGATGAAAAGAATGTAACCAAGCAGATTAAATCATCGTTTGGTCGCAATGTTACATTCAAGAGTGGTGCCTACCTTGTTATAGAGCAGACAGAAGCGATGCACGTCGTGGATGTTAATAGCGGTAACCGCTCGCGCAAGAGTACAGAGCAGGAAGAGACGGCTATAGATGTCAATCTAGCGGCAGCTGAAGAGCTTGCTAGGCAGATGCGTCTGCGTGACCTTGGTGGTATTATCTGTGTGGACTTCATTGATATGAAGGACGCTAAGAATAGAGAGTTGCTATACAAGCACATGGTTCAGTTGATGCAGAGCGATAGAGCAAAGCACAATATATTGCCCCTCTCTAAGATTGGTTTGATGCAGATTACTCGCCAGCGTGTGCGCCAAGCTATGCAGGTGAATACGGAAGAAACTTGTCCTAGTTGCATGGGTACAGGCAAGATGACCTCTTCAGTGCTCCTCGTTGAGCAAATAGAAGAAGAGATGCGCCACCTAATGGACGGCATTCTTGTGGACTACATCAACTTGCATGTACACCCTTATGTGGCTGCCTATCTGACTAAGGGGCTTATCTCTATTGCTACTAAGTGGAGGTTCTCTATCGGGAAGATTAAGATTACCCCGAACCAGAGTATGGCCTTCTTGGACTATAAGTTCCTTGACCGTGAGGGCATGGAAATAGGCTTTGATAGCGTATCGCCGAGCGATTGGACAGATGACGATGAAGACTAATACTAGGCTACTAGCTGTAAGCACATGGTGCTTACAGCTAGTAGCCTAAACTATTTATAGATGATAACTTATCCATCTAGACTTGTAGAGAGAGCCGTCGAGCAGCTAAGTAGCCTCCCCGGTATTGGGCGTAAGAGTGCCTTACGTTTGGCTCTGCACATGCTGACTCGTTCGGAGAAAGATATCCACACGTTTGCAGAGGCTCTTACTGAGATGCGCGACCATATAATCTACTGCAAACGTTGCTATAATATCAGTGATACAGAGCTATGTAGTATCTGTTCGAACCCTAATAGAGATGCTTCTACTCTTTGCGTTGTGCGCCATGTGGGTGATGTTATGTCTATTGAAAATACAGCCCAATATAGAGGGTTGTATCATGTGTTAGGCGGTGTTATCTCGCCTATTGATGGCGTCGGTCCTGAAGATTTGCGCATAGCCGAACTTATCGAACGCATTGATGCTGGTGGTGTCGATGAGGTTATCCTCGCTCTAGGCACAACGATGGAGGGTGATACCACTAACTTTTTCATTAACCGCGCGCTCTCTGGGCGAGGTGTAAAAGTATCGGTGATTGCTCGTGGAGTAGCTGTCGGCGATGAAATCGAATACGCCGATGAAGTAACCTTAGGTCGCTCTATTCTGAATAGATTAGACTTTGAGCAAAGTATGCGTTTCTAAATAACTGACAATGTATGAGAACTGCAATGAAGTCCGAACGCTTATATCTTCGCTCTTTTGAGGACAACAAACAGGATATATCAGCCCTCTATCAGTGGGAGAATGACCCCGAGTCTTGGGATAGCTCGATGGCGAGCAATCCTGTATCGGCTAAGTTTATCCGAGAGTATATCCTAGTGTCGGCGACAAGCCTGATTACACAAGGTACGATGACCTTAGCTATCGGACTCGCTGAGACGCAAGAACTGATAGGTTACTTGCAGTTTCTCGGCTACGATGCGATAAGTCAGAGAGTGGGCTATGGTCTTTATATTGCGCCCGAGCATAGGCGTAAGGGCTATGGTCGTGAGGTCGTTCAGCTGGCAGAGCAGTATGCCTTTCAGCATTTAGGAGTACGCTTAGTTTATGCCGATATATTGTCGAATAATCTCTCGTGCTGTAAGCTCTTTGAGGCTCTCGGTTACGAACTAAAGGCGACGCTCCCTGAGTGGCATTGGAGCCAAGGCTCTTGGCACAATCTCAATTACTACATGAAATGGAAGAACTAGTAAAATCAAGAATAGAAGCTCTACGCAATGAGATACATAGGCATAATTATGCCTATTATGTCTTGTCCAATCCTACTATATCTGACGGAGAGTATGACCTCTTGATGAAGGATTTGCAGGGCTTAGAAGCAGAGTATCCAGAGTTTATTACCCCTGACTCACCTACGCAGCGTGTAGGAAGTGACCGCAATCAGTCTTTTCAGCAGGTTGCGCACCGCTATCCTATGCTTTCTCTCGGCAATACATATAGCTATGACGATGTGCGTGACTGGTATGAGCGAGTGAGTAAGGATTTACAAGAACCCTTTGAAATATGTGCTGAGTTGAAGTTTGATGGGCTTTCTATTTCTTTGATTTATGAGCATGGTAAGTTCGTTCAGGCTCTTACTCGTGGCGATGGTACTTATGGCGATGATGTAACGGCTAATGTCCGTACTATTCGTTCTATTCCGCTTATTCTTCATGGAGATAATATCCCTGCATCTTTGGAGGTACGTGGCGAAGTCTTACTTCCAATAGCTGAGTTTGAACGCATCAATGCTGAGCGTTTGACCAGTGGAGAGACGCCTTTTGCTAATCCTCGCAATGCCGCAAGTGGTACGCTTAAGAGCCTTGATGTTCAAGTTGTATCTGAGCGTAGACTAGATGCTTACCTCTATTATGTGCCGGGGCAGGAGCAAATGGATGATAGCCATTACGAACGATTACAAACTTGCCATCGTTGGGGCTTGAAGGTGAGCCAAGAGACTCAGCTATGCCGTTCTCTTGATGAGGTTATAGCCTTTTTGGATAAATGGGATGTCGCCCGACGTAACTTGCCTGTGGCTACTGATGGTGTTGTACTTAAGGTTAATTCGATAAGTCAGCAGGAGTCTCTAGGATACACAGCGAAGAGTCCTCGCTGGGCTATCGCCTATAAGTTTGCGGCTGAGCGTGTTCAAACGAAACTTATTAGCGTTGATTATCAAGTAGGTCGTACGGGAGCCGTGACCCCCGTTGCTAATCTAGAACCAGTACCTATCTCGGGAACTATCGTCAAGCGTGCTACTCTGCATAATGCCGACTTTGTCAAGGCTCTAGACTTGCATCTAGGCGATGTCGTTTCAGTAGAGAAGGGCGGAGAGATTATCCCTAAAATTATTTCGGTAGATGTCAGTCAGCGCGATGAAGATGCCGAACAAATAAGTTTCCCTACACATTGCCCTGCCTGTGGTACAGAATTGAGCCGTGTGGAAGGTGAAGCAGCCTATTTCTGCCCTAATAATGTCGCTTGTCCTCCTCAGCAAATGGGGCGCGTTGAGCATTATTGTGGTCGTAAGGCTGCCGATATACGCATAGGTCCTGAGACAATAGACCTACTTTTTGAAGAAAAATTGATTGAGGGTATTGCTGATTTATATACCCTCACAGCTGACCGCCTTATGGAGCTTCCGGGCTTTCAGAGGCGCAGTGCCGAGAAGTTGATAGAGAGTATAGAGGCTTCTCGTACACAAGCATCGTTCCCAGCTATACTCTTCGGCTTGGGTATTCGCTATGTGGGTGAAACAGTCGCTAAAATTTTGGCACGTGCCTATGGCTCTATTGAGGAACTAGAGGCTCAGACCGTGGAGAGCTTATGTGCTACTCCTGAGATTGGGGCTGTGATTGCGCAGAGCATTGTGGATTTCTTCGCTGATGAACGCAATCGAGCATTGGTTAATCGCTTAAAGTCTTATGGTGTGCGCCTTGCCCTCAGTGAGGACGAACGTCCCTCGGTGGTAGAGGGTAGTGCTATTGCCGGGAAGACATTTGTCGTTAGTGGTGTTTTTACTGTGCATAGCCGTGATGAGTATAAGGCGATGATTGAGCAATATGGAGCTAAGCTAAGCTCTTCAATCTCCAAGAAGACGGATTATATTCTTGCTGGAGATAAGATGGGACCAAGTAAGCTTGCCAAAGCTACAGAGTTAGGCATTACTATTCTAGACGAGCAAGCGTTTTTGTCGCTTATTAATTAAGAGAGTGCGTACAGAATGCGGTAATTGTAAGGCATTGAGACTGAAGGCGACGGGAGTTTACTTGCGTAAATGACCGAGCCTGAATGTCGAAAATAACGCAACAAGTGCCGTATTATGCAATGGTCTCTAAGAAGTTTACTATATTAACAAAATAAAATAATTCAACAACCTTTAAACACGATTGTATGGATATCCTATTCACGATTATCCTAGTTTTCTTGGGAGTCCTCTCCATCATTGACCTCTTTGTAGGGGTGAGTAATGATGCTGTTAACTTCCTGAACTCTGCTGTCGGTGCTAAGGCTGCACCCTTTAGGACGGTACTCATAGTTGCTGCTATTGGGGTCTTTATCGGGGCGGCTCTAAGTAATGGTATGATGGATATAGCCCGCCATGGGATTTATAATCCGTCTTACTTCTCCTTTAGAGAGGTGATGATTATCTGTCTTACGGCTATGATTTCAGATGTCATTCTTCTCAATATTTTCAATACTCTTGGCTTGCCAACCTCTACGACGGTAACCATGGTATTTAATCTACTTGGTTCTGCCTTCACAATCTCAATGCTTAAGATTTCAGGCGATACTACAGGTAGTTTAGAATTGATGGAGTTAATCAATACGAGCAAAGCCCTCCAAGTGATTGTAGCGATATTTATGTCGGTAGTGATTGCGATCTTCTTCGGCACGCTCGTGATGTGGATTTCGCGTGTTATCTTCTCATTCAATTATAAGAAGAACCTTAAGTATTTCTCTGGTTTATTCGGTGGACTTGCTATTACAGCGATTATCTACTTTATGATTTTCCAAGGGCTTAAGGAATCGGCTTTCATGACTCCTGAGTATAAGCAATGGCTTAGTGAGAATACATTGATGCTCTTGTCTTATATCTTCGTGGGTAGTGCCGTGGTGATGCAGATTCTTAATGCCTTTAAGGTGAATATCTTTAAGGTGATTATCTTGGCTGGCACATTGGCGCTTTCGCTTGCTTTTGCTGGTAATGACCTTGTGAACTTTATTGGGGTTCCGCTCTCTGGTCTGTCAGCCTTCCAAGATTATATGGCCCATGGTGCAGGTGATTATAACAATTACCTCATGGGAGCTAATAATGGTCCAAGTACAACGCACTGGGGTTTCCTCATATTCGCTGGTGCTGTCATGGTTACTGCTCTTGTTTTCAGTAAGAGTGCGCACAATGTTATCAAGACTTCTGTAAATCTCTCTCGCCAAGATGATGGCGAGGAGGCTTATGGTACATCGCGTATCTCTCAGGGGCTCGTTCGTGTCGTGCATACAGCGAGTAAGACTATTGCCCAGCTGATGCCTACCTCGGCTAGCAAGTGGATAGATAGCCGTTTCAATAAGCAAGAGATTATTTTAGAAGAACCCGGAGCTGCTTTTGACCTCGTTCGTGCATCTGTAAACCTTGTGATTGCGGCTCTACTTATTGCTGCAGGTACGTCTCTTAAGTTGCCACTATCTACTACTTATGTTACTTTCATGGTGGCTATGGGTAGTTCGCTTGCTGACCGTGCTTGGAGCCGTGAGAGTGCTGTGGGGCGTTTAACTGGTGTAATGGGCGTTATCGGTGGTTGGTTTGTAACAGCAGGTGCTGCCTTTATCATCTCAAGTATAAGTGCAGTTTCTATGTATTATGGTGGTTTTGTGGTGATGTTTATCCTCATCTCTATTGCCATCTTTATGCTAGTCAGCGACCACTTCGTTAAGCGTAAGAAGGGAACAGAAGAGGATGCACTCTTCCTTAAAATCCTTGATACCGATAAGCCCGAAGAAATGTGGACTTTGCTTTCTCAGCATGTACGCATGACGCAGGTTAAGTTTCTTGAGCATGTGTCTAAGGATTATGTTTCTCTTACTGATGGTTTGCTCAATGAAGACTTCCGTACGCTAAGTCGCTTGCGTAGCAAGACGGAAGACCATAAGCGTGAGTTTAAGGCTATGCGCCGTAAGGAAACGCTTTGCTTACGCCGTATTCCTACCGATGAAGTTCTAGAGAAGAGCATGTGGTTCCACCTTGGTGCAAATGCTTGTTTGCAGACACTCTATGCTATTGAGCGTTCGACAGATGTTTGTAATGAGCATGTCGCTAACAACTTTAATCCACTTCCCGAAGATTTAAGAAATGAGTTTATACCTGTCCGCAATCAAGTTCTAGAGTATATCAACCTTATCTTGCAGATGATTTCTAGCGGTGATATGTCAGGAGTTAAGCAAACCAAGGCTATCGGTAAGGAACTCAAGGAGCACGTTAAGGAAATGCGTAAAATACAGATGAAGCGTACACACAAGGGTGAGCGTGAGAATGTGCGTGTATCGCTTGTTTATATGAATGTGCTTCAAGAAACGAATGAAGTTTTGACAAATCTCCGTCATCTTATTGACTATACGCAGCACTTGCAGGTTGATGAAGACGAAGAGTAAATAAAGACTCAAATCAATCCAAATAAGTATTCGCCCCAATGTTTGTGTTAAACATTGGGGCGAATATCTTTTACTTAGAAATATATTAAAAAGAACTACCTTTGCATCGTTTAATCAAAACTTTAACTGTATGAAGAAAACTATTCCTCTTTTGGGGTGCTTGGCTTTGCCTTTGGCTGGATATGCCCAGAACCCCGCTACTCATCAGGACAGTATCCAGTATCTAGATGAGGTCTTGGTACAAGCTCAGAGAAATATACCTCTAGCAAGCACCAGTAAAATTCCTGCTCCTCAGAGAGAAATCCCAGTCTCTATGACATCTATTACGCGAGGGCAATTACAAGACTTTAACTTCAACAACCTCGTTCAAGCAACCAAGAATGTTCCCAATATGCGTTCAATGCATACTTATGGGGCTTTCCAACGTTTCTATATGCGTGGCTTCTCTAATGTCGTAGTGCTCAATGATGGTATGAGAGATGACCGCCATGCTTGGTATGCTTCAGCTCCTTCATCGTCTCTTGCTTCGGTAGAGCGAATTGAGGTAATTCGTGGAGCTTCCTCTATGACTGTCGGATACAATGCTCTTGGAGGTGTAATTAATGTTATCCGCAAGAAGCCTACAGAGGCTACACATGTCAATGCTCGTGCCTCTTATGGTAGCTGGGGAACTTATCAACTTGAGGCTGGTGCCGGAGGTAGTATCGCCAAGGGCCTAACCTTCCGAACAGATTTTGGTACAGGTTACAGCGATGGCTGGCGTCATACTCAGGATAGATTTGTTAATGGACACCTATCGCTCAACTATAAAGTAAATCCACGCAACGAGCTTAGCCTCACATTCCTAGCTAATAAGGATATGTATAAGGGAGACCCAGGACGCCCACATCTTCCTGCAGATATCTACGATGCTAGTACGGATAAACTCCTTTATCGGGCTGGTGATGCTCCTATCGGCGGAGACCGACGTACACACTATGGAGACCCAATTGACCATCTAGGACATAAGAATGTAACCACTTCCCTCAAGTGGCAACATAAGATTAATGATGTTTGGGGACTTACTGAATATGCTTCCTATTTCTACGATGATGTTAAGTATTTCTTGACAGAGGACTTGATATATCAAGAATCTCCTATCGCTACTAAATACTACAAACTAGGAGAGGGGGGCAAGAAGGTATATATGGATTTGGATAAAGTCAAGAGAGGATACTTTGCTTTTGACTATGAGACCAAAATTCTTCAGAATCAACTTGAGCTTACTGGTAAGGTGATTTCGGGTAAAACGCAACATAATCTGCTCTTCGGATATGCCTTTACTTACACAGATATGCCTAGATATCAAGGGTTGGAAGTTACCGGAGCAGGTAAGGATGCTTTTGTCTCTGTCAGCAATCCTGTTCTCAATCAGGGAAATCTACAGCCTCGATATAAAGGGCAACGAATTCAAAGTGAGGTGCTCAATGGTTTGTATGCACAAGATTATATGCGCTGGGGTAAACTAGCTGCACTTGCAGGACTACGTCTTGATGTTTACAATCGTTCTTTCCAGCAGGCTACAACTGATGACAAGACAATCTTAAGCAAGGGTGATGTATACCGTACAAATTACCTTGCATTTACTTATCGTGTGGGGCTTCTTTATGATATTAGTAAAAAGTTTAATGTCTATGCTTCGGTATCTAATTTCTTCAAGCCTACTCGTACACAGCCACAAGAAAATCGTATCTATCTAGATAGTAAGGGTAATGAGATTAAGCCAGGGAATAGCGACATCTTTGCCCCAGAGACAGCTATCCAATACGAAGCAGGAGCACGACTAAATTTAGGTCGTATCCTAGAAGCTAATTTTGCAGGTTTCTATATCTCTAAGGAGAATATGGTTGCCAACCTTGGTAAGAAAGATGGTAAGAATGTATCTGGGCAGATTGGTCGTGCAAGCTCTATGGGCGCAGAGTTAGATTTGACTTTCAGACCAACCACGCATCTAGAGTTTGCTGGTGCGTATGGTTTGACCATAGCTAAGAATGAGAAGTACTCTCTCGAAAATAATGACTATGCGAATAAGTTAGCAGGTAAGTTCCTTGACCGTGTTCCGATGCATACGGCCAATCTATGGTCTTTCTATACTCAACCTATTGGCGGAGAGAATAAACTCCGTCTAGGCCTAGGTGTAGAGTATTCAGACAAGGTATATGCCGATGCCAATAACCAGTTCGTTTTCCCAGCTTATACGCTTCTCAATGCTCTAGTGAGTTACCAGCACAACCATTGGAAGGTTCAGCTTAATGCCAATAACCTTACAGACCAAGAGTATTATGTAACATCTGTAAATACTACGGGTTATATTCCATCACCAGGTCGTGGTTTTACGTGCTCGCTTAGTTACGAGTTCTAGTTTTCAGATTATTTAAATAAGAAAGGGGCTGTGACAATTTTGTCACAGCCCCTTTCTCATTGTAAGAAGTTTTAAGGAGAATCTATTGCACGCTAAGGCTGAGTGGAGGTTCTCAAAGAGTAGAAGATATTATTCAATAGCTATAAATTTCGGTAGTATGCGCAAGCAAAAAGAGATTTGCCTTACCTATTCTTAAAACCTCGGCGAGGTCTGTGCAGACTTCAGCTGAAGTCTGCAGAAAGTGCTACGTACTTACAAATTTAAGTGCGTGTACTCATCGTTGTAAGTACGTGTACTCACTGAAGTGTTTACGTGTACTTACTGAAACAAGTACGATGTACTAACTAACTTTGATTTAACAAAAGCCACACACTAACTTACTAGTGTGTGGCTTTTGTTGATGCCTAAGAGGGCGATTATTTAACAGACTTCTTTCGTTTCTTCTGCCCTTTCTGTTTGATGTAGAGATACAAGCCCGAAAGAGGAAAACTAGCTCCTAGAAGACAAGCAATTAAATAAAGAGCCTTGCTCCAAACCCCAGCCCACATGCCTGTATGTATGATATAAATCCAAGTCTTTACACGCATTTCAAGAGGCTTTTTGTCGTAAGCAAGATAATCCGTGATAACACCCGTTGTCTTGTCTAGCGTATATTCGTCATTGGCTCTTGTGTAGCCAAAAGATATCTTACGTGCAATCGTTCCCTTACCCTGACTGATGCTTAGAGAAAGGTCCTTCGTCGCTCGAGGCTGTAATTTGCTATAAGCCCTGTCCCAATCAAATACAATGGGTTCTTCTTGTGCCTTACCTTCCTTTTTGTCGTGCTTCTTATCTTTCTTCTGTGGTGCTTCTAGTCCGAAAAGGGCATACACTCCAGCACGATACCAAGGGTATGACCAAGTTAGACCAGTGAGAGCCATGACGAGAAGGCAAGTAACTGCATATATCCCTCCTGCGGCATGAAGGTCTCTCCAAAAGCGTAGACGGCTTGCTCCTGTCTTGACCTTGAGGCGGGCTTGGAGCTCTCTCTTGCTCTTAGGCCACCAATAAACTATTCCTGATATAAGGATTAGGACAAAGAGTAGTGTAGAAGCACCCATAATTTGTTTACCCCAAGTCTTACTATCGTCAAGTAGCCAGCGGTGAACGCGGAAGAAAAAGCCAAATATATCCGAGGTATCCTTATCAATCTTGCCTACGATGTTCCCATTGTAAGGATTGATATAGAGCTGAGTGCGTTCGGGCGAAGATGGCGTAAAGACATAATTGTAAGTTGTGTCTGAAGGGATTTGTACGCTTTCAATCTGCCCTTCTGAGAGTTGTTCATTTACTCGAGTTATGAGTTCGCTGAGCGGAAGTACGCTTTTATGCTCGCCTTGAGGTCTGCGATATAGGTCGGCATAAGTGAGTTCTCTGATTTCATTCTGGAAGGTAAGGACAGCTCCGCTAAAGCAACTAATAAATATCGTCAGTCCTGCAATAAGTCCGATGTACCGGTGTAGGTGAATAAAGAATTTCTTCATAAAGAGTTTTGTTTGAGATATTATATTCCAAGTAATTAGTTGTTTGGCAAAAAGAAATCCCATAAGTTGCTCATGTAACCTATGGGATTTGCCTAGTGACTCCGACAGGATTCAAACCTGTAACCTTCTGATCCGTAGTCAGATGCTCTATTCAGTTGAGCTACGGAGCCATTTCCTAATTGCTCTGCAAAGGTAGTGCTTATTTTTATATTGTGCAAATTTTTGACGGATAAACTTTGTAAATATTGCTCTTTAGCCTATATCAAGAGCCTAATAGTATCTAGAATGGCTGTGTACCTAGCTCGTTCTTTAGGCTAGAGGGTTGGAAGATTAGTATTATCTTTGCTTGAAATTAACTAAGTCATTATTAACTATATGAAGAAGATATTTGTATTCCTGGCTGAAGGTTTTGAAGAGATAGAAGCCATTACGACGATTGATTTATTGCGTCGAGCTGGGGCAGAGGTAACAACTGTCGCTGCGAACGCAAGCGCTACTGTTAAAGGTGCGCATGGCATTCCCGTAGTGGCAGATAAACTCATTGGAGATATTTTAGCAACTTCTGCCGATGCTTATGTCTTACCGGGTGGACTTCCTGGAGTAACCAATTTGGCTGCTGATGAATGTCTTAAAACCCTTCTGAGGAGTGCCTACCAAGAAGATAAATTGCTTGCTGCTATCTGTGCAGCTCCGTCTATCTTTGGAGGATTGGGCATCCTATCAGGTAAAGCGGCAACTTGTTATCCAAGTTTTGAACCAACACTTGAGGGTGCTACTCCTCTTGATGAGGCGGTTGTGGTGAGCGGTCGTGTGATTACGGGTCGTTCGGCAGGAGCAACTATTGATTTTACACTTGCTATCATTAAGGAGTTAATTGGGCAAGAAGCTGCCGACAGCGTTGCCCAAGCTATTATTGTAAAGGCGTAAAGTTTGAATATACAAGAGCATTTGCCTAGTCGCAGAGATAGTATTGTGCTATCTCTGTGCTTAGTGCTTATTTCTATGGGGCTTGCTTACTCCTATTGGGCAGGGGTGCAGGCTCATCGTCGTGCAGAGCTAGCAGAGAGAATGGCTTTGCCCGATACCTTACAGGTCGTTACCCTCTCGGGGGCTACGACCTATTTTACTATACAGGGCGAAGAGATGGGGTATCAGTATGACCTATTGAGACTCTATGCCGAAGAGCGAGGTATCCCGTATCGAATAACAGTCTTGCCTAATCTTGATAGCATACACGCACGCTTAGAGCGAGGCGAAGCCCATCTGTCTATTACGCCAGAAGCTATCACACGCAGGGGGCAAGAGCGTTGGTTGTACACTGGTCCTATTTCTGAGCATGCCTTGGTATTGGTTCAGAAGAAAGAGCAGGCGGGGCGTGATAGTAGCTATGTGCATAATGTAACCGAACTCATTGGTAAGCCCCTCTATGTCCTCTCGGGTTCATCGCACGAGCAGAGATTGAATAATCTAGGCGAGCAAATTGGGGCAAAACTAGATGTGCGCTTATTGCCGGGAGATACCATCAATAGTGAGGACTTAATCGCTTTCGTGGCGACAGATAGCATTAAATATACAATTGTAGATGCCGAGCTTGCGCGTTTGGCTCAGAAGTATTATCCGAATACAGACATTGCTCTAGAGGTTGGTTTCCCTCAGCGTATCAGTTGGATTACTACTACACGCTATGAAGGTTTAGCCCACGACCTTGATAAATGGGGAGCATCTCTATCCAATCAGACAGGTGCCAAGAATATCTACAAGAAGTATTTTGAGAATTTTAGAGTGCCTATTGAAGAGTTGGAAATTCCTAAGGTTAAGCATTCAAAGGTGCATATTCCTACACCCAAGGGCGCAATATCACCTTATGACGACCTCTTTAAGGCGCAAGCAAGTACTCTTCCTTGGTCTTGGCATCTTTTAGCGGCTATTGCTTACCAAGAGTCGCGTTTTGATGCAAGTGTAGTCGGTTGGTCTGGTGCTAGAGGACTTATGGGGATTATGCCAAGTACGGGGCGCATCTATGGAGCAAGTAAGGAAGCTCTACTAAATCCCAATGAGTCCATACGAGTGTCAGTACGTTGCCTTATGGATACGGAGAAATCTTTCCGAGATATAGCTAATTTAGAAGAGCGACTTAAGTTTACACTAGGCGGTTATAATGCAGGTATAGGACACGTCCAAGATGCACAGCGTTTGGCTAGTAAGTATGGGTATGATGCTAAGGTGTGGACGAATAATGTCGAACGCTTTATCTTGCTTAAGCGTGAAGCGAAGTATTATACGGACCCCGTATGTCGCAGTGGCTATTTGCGGGGAACAGAGACAGTGCGCTATGCTGACGAGGTCTCTCAGCGTTATCAAGCCTACAAAGGGCATCATCAGAAATAGTAATGAATAAGGATAATAAAACGCTGTGGGAACAACTGACGGGTTGGACTTACGGTGTCGTGGGGTGGATAAATCAGTATAGTGCGGTAAGGATTGTCGTCATCATCGTAGCGATATTCTTTGCTGTGGTGTCGCTCGTGATTTCAGATAGACTTGTTAGTCAGATGGCTGAAGAAGAGCGGCACAAGATGGAGCTATGGGCAGCGGCGACGCAGTCTGTAACGTCTAATGACTATGAAGAGAGTTTGCTCTTTGCCTCTAGGATTATTGAGAGTAACACGACTATCCCGATGATACAAGTTAATGCACGAGGTGAGATTATCAACTACAATAATATTGACTTACCACGCACAGACCCTAGCCGTTATTTGTATCAGAAGCTGAAAGAGTTTAGAGAGGGCTATCCTCCGATAGAGATTGACTACGGTCTAGGGAAAGAGTATTTGTATTATTCGGATAGCACGACATTGAAACAATTACTTCTGTTTCCTTATGTGCAGGTCGCAGTCTTCTTGATTATCCTAGGCGTTAGTGTCTTGGCTATTGTCAGCCTTAAGCGTGCAGACCAAAATTTCATTTGGGAGGGCATGAGTAGGGAGACGGCTCACCAGTTAGGAACGCCAATTTCTTCACTTATGGCTTGGCGCGAGTTGCTAGTGGCTCAAGCTGTAGACCCTATGGTTGTGCAGGAGATGGGTAAGGATATTCAGCGTTTGGAGATGATTGCTGACCGCTTCCAAAAGATTGGTTCGTCGCCCAAGCTAGAGCCTTGCGACCTTGGAGTACTCGTTATGAAAGCCGTTGCTTACTTGCAACCTCGTATCTCTAAGGGGGTAAATATTAGCGTGCTTGATGAGCCAGAGGAGGCTGTGTATGTGCTAGCTTCAGAGCAATTGATTGCGTGGGTTTTTGAAAATCTGATTAAGAATGCTGTTGATGCGATGCAGTCTAAGGGTGCTATCTCTATCCGATATGGAGCAGGGGAGGAGCATGCTTTTATAGAAATACAAGATACAGGAAAGGGACTTCCAAGAGCTCAATGGGAGAAAATCTTTCGTCCGGGTTATACGACACGGCAGAGAGGTTGGGGACTTGGTCTTTCGCTAGCAAGGCGCATTGTTCAGGATTATCACAAGGGACGTATATATGTAAGACATAGCGAACTAGGAGTAGGCACAACCTTCCGTATTTTATTGACCTTAGCTCCTCAAAACACGGAACACTAGGATAACTTCAAGAAGATAATGAGTATTAAAGGGTTTTCCAAGTTGTAGAACTCCTTGGGGAAGGGGAAAATGTTCTAGCAGTAATGTTGTTCCTCATCGGAGCTGGTTTTAGGTGCTTATCTTACTGTTTTGGTGTTAATACCTTCTAATTAGGCGAAGTGAAAATGAAGTGTGCGTTCCCTATTCTTGAAACTTCGGCGAAGTCTGTGCAAACTTCAGCCGTAGTTTGTACAGACTACACGTGTAGTCTCCAGAAAGTACTACGTACTTACTGAAGTGTTTGCGCGCACTTACTGAAACGAGTACGTCGTACTTATTGCACTTGCCCTGTGCTCTCCTATAGGCTTTCTCTTGTATTACATAAATATACGTACCTTTGTAGACCTATAAATGAAGATGTAATAGAACAATAATGAAAGTTCCATTTAGAACAGGCTTTGGTTTTGATGTCCATCGCTTATCTGAGGGCTATCCCCTATGGCTCGGAGGCGTGCGCTTGGAGCACAGCCGAGGATTAGAGGGGCATTCGGATGCTGATGTGGCTCTACATGCAGTCTGTGATGCCCTCCTAGGTGCTCTTGCTCTTGGAGATATTGGCGTGCATTTCCCTCCTAGTGATATGAAGTACAAGGGTATAGATAGTAAAGTTCTCTTGAAAGAGGTATGTGCTCTTGTGCGTTCAAAAGGCTATGAAATAGGAAATGTAGACGTTACCATTGCGGCTGAAGCTCCTAAAATTAATCCTCATGTACCGCTCATGATAGCAACGATGGCTGAAGTTATGGGGGTAGAAGAAAATCAAATATCACTTAAGGCTACTACTACAGAACGCTTAGGCTTCACTGGGCGTGAGGAAGGTATGAGTGCCTACGCTACTGCTCTTGTCTACGCCATCTGATAGGTAGACGACTTTAGCTGTATCAGAAGAATAATATTTTAAGAAGATGTTAGTAGAACTCGTTAAGTCGAAGATACATCGTGTGACAGTGACTGAAGCCAATCTAAACTATGTTGGTAGCATCACTATTGACCAAGACCTTATGGACGCTGCCGGTATATTACCAGGTGAGCGTGTACAAATCGTAGATAATAATAATGGGGCTCGTCTAGAGACCTATACAATACCGGGGGAACGTGGCTCGGGTGTCATCTGCCTAAATGGTGCAGCTGCGCGCCTTGTGCAACCCGGCGATATAGTGATTATCATGGCTTATGCTTGGATGACTTATGAAGAAGCACAAGGATTTAAGCCACAAGTCGTTTTCCCTGACTCACGTACAAATAAAATCATCAAGTAACCTATGTTTGATAACTTAAGCGAAAGATTGGAACGCTCCTTCAAGATACTGAAAGGAGAAGGTAAGATAACCGAACTAAACGTTGCCGAAACCCTCAAGGACGTACGTCGCGCTCTTATCGAGGCAGACGTAAACTATAATGTAGCTAAGCAATTCACCGAAACAATCAAGGAGAAGGCTCTAGGACAGAATGTGCTCACGGCTATTCGTCCAAGCGAACTCATGGTCAAGATTGTGCATGATGAGCTTGCCCTCTTGATGGGTGGTAAGGCTACTGAAATCAATCTTAAGGGTTCGCCTGCCATTATCTTGATGTCTGGGTTGCAGGGTTCGGGTAAAACGACGATGACGGGTAAGCTCGCTCATCTCCTCAAGAAGCAAGGCAAGAAGCCTATGCTTGTAGCTTGTGACGTTTATCGTCCTGCGGCTATTCAGCAGTTGCACGTCTTAGGAGAGCAGGTCGGTGTACCTGTATTCTCAATGCCTGATAGCCAAAGACCAGTAGAGATTGCTCAGCGTGGTATCGTTGAGGCAATGACTAAGGGCTGTGATGTCGTTATTGTCGATACTGCGGGTCGTCTTGCTATTGATGAGCAGATGATGCAGGAGATTGCAGAGATTAAGGCGGCGATTAGACCTAGCGAAACGCTCTTCGTGGTAGACTCTATGACAGGGCAAGATGCTGTCAATACGGCTAAGGAGTTCAATGCACGCTTAGATTTTGACGGTGTTGTCTTGACTAAGCTTGATGGTGATACGCGTGGTGGTGCGGCTATCTCAATTCGCTCTGTCGTAGATAAGCCTATTAAGTTTGTTGGTACGGGTGAAAAGATGGATGCACTAGATGTATTCCACCCTGACCGTATGGCTGACCGTATCCTTGGTATGGGCGATATCGTTTCTCTTGTAGAGCGTGCTCAGCAACAGTTTGACGAGCGTGAGGCTAAGCGATTAGAAGAACGCATTGCCAAGGACCAATTTGATTTCAATGACTTCCTAGGCCAAATTCAGCAAATCAAGAGCATGGGTAACCTTAAGGACCTTGCAGCGATGATTCCGGGCGTAGGTAAGGCTATTAAGGATATTGATGTAGATGACAATGCCTTTAAGAGCATTGAAGCTATTATTTACTCAATGACGCCAGAGGAACGTAAGCGTCCCAGTATCATTGATGCGCGTCGTCGCAAGCGTATTGCTGATGGTAGTGGTACGACTGTCGCTGATGTCAATAAGCTAATCACTCAGTTTACGCAGATGCGCAAGGTGATGAAGCAATTCTCAGGTCTTAAGGGTGGTTTCCCTAAGATGCCTAAGCTTCCTAACCTAGGTGCTCTTAAGGGTCGCTTTGGCTTCTAATATTTGCTAATCTTTCCGCTATGCAAGATAGCATCTCAGAGAGATATATTTAAAAATATGCGTGTTTATCGCAAAACAATAGCTAATGTAGAGCGTTCCGTACGGCGAGAATCCGAGCGGAACGCTCTCTCTGAATTATTGGAGGAAGCATTAGGTGTAGGCATTACTTTGGAGCATCTGCCTGACGGAAGACCTATTCTAAGAAGTCATCCTGAAACTCATATCAGCATAAGTCATACTGATGACCTAGTTATGCTTGCTCTATCGGATAAGCCTATTGGTGTGGACGTAGAGTTAAGATGTCGGCAGACAGAAGTAGCTGTGAAGCGACTTGTTAGCCCTGTTTTAGCTCGGGCAATGCAATGTCTTAATGCTGCCCTTTCTGATAAAAATCTAATCTATACGATAGCATGGACGGCTATGGAAGCTCTTTATAAGCTTGTTCCAGAGAGCGAGGTCTTGAGTGATTTTAGCTATGTGCCTAAGTCTTTATGTCTAGATTTGCAGGGGCGGACTTTCTCCCTTAGGGCTAGATGCAAAAAAATCCCCGATGTCTCATTGTCTGTCAATGGAGTCATCGAGGATAATTATATATATGCTTTAGCTACTTATAATGAATAAGCGTTATAGCATAGTCTTTGCAATGTTATAATGAGTACTTAGTTAAATCTTAATTGATTTCAAGCATCTCCTTTAATTTACTTGCTACTTCTTCCATCTGCCACATAGGAGTAGAGGTTGCTCCACAAATACCGATGCTCTTAGGCATAGGCTGGAGCATGTCTAAGCTCAGTTCGTCTGCGCTAGATACGAATATCGAGCGAGGATTTCCCTGCTGAGCATAAGTAAAGAGTACTTTCCCATTAGAACTTTTCTTGCCGGCTACGAAAATAACTAGTTCGTGTTGCGAAGCAAACTCCTGTATGTGGGGCATACGATTGCTTACCTGCCTGCATATAGTATCAGTGTATTCGAAGCTAACGCCTGCTTGCATACGGCTACGGAGCGTCTCAATAAGTTGGTTAAAGCCCTTTAGCGACTGCGTCGTTTGACTAAAGAGGGCTACTGGACGAGAGAAGTCAATTTGCTCAATGTCTTCATCGTGCTGTATGATAATTGCCTCGCCATTTGTTTGCCCTACAAGACCATTAACTTCGGCATGCCCCTTCTTCCCGTAAATAACGACTTGACCATTTGAGGGCTTTATTTGCTGATACTTGTTGCGTATGCGCTTTTGTAGATTAACGACTACAGGGCAGGTCGCATCTACAAGTTGTATCTGTCGTTCCTTAGCCCATTGGTAGACTTGTGGCGGTTCGCCATGAGCACGGAAGAGTACACGCTTGCCCGATAGTTCTTTGAATTGGTCGTAGTTAATCGTCTGCATACCCTTGCTTTGTAGGCGGTCGACCTCTTCATTGTTGTGAACGATATCACCAAGGCTATACAGTTCCTTGCTCGCATCTTCAAGAGCTAGCTCGGCATGTTTGATTGCGTTGATAACCCCAAAGCAGAATCCACTTTGTTGGTCAATCTCGATATGAGGAATAATACGTTCTTCCATTATGCTCCTACTGCTTCATCAAATAGCTTGCGTACGTGCAGGCTCTGTTCCTCTCGTGTGAGGTGAGAGTTATCAACGACAATAGCATCTTCGGCCTGAACAAGGGGAGATACTGCTCTGTGTGTGTCTTGATAGTCACGATCCTCGATATTCTTCAGTACGTCCTCAAAGCTAGTTTGCTCATCGCCCTTGCTACGTAGCTCAAGTAGTCTACGCTCAGCACGTATCTTAGGGTCAGCGGTAATGAATAGCTTGAGTTCTGCTTGAGGGAATACAGCAGTTCCAATATCTCGTCCGTCCATAACAATGCCTCCAGCTTGTCCGATGCGTTGCTGTTCGGCTGTGAGAGCAGCTCTTACTTCGGCAATGGCTGCGATTGTGCTAACGTGGTTGGCCACATACATTTGTCGTATTTCGTCTTCTACACGTTTGCCATTGAGGTATAGTTCGGGTAATGATTGCTCATTTAGTTTAAACTCGATGTGCAACTGAGGTAGTGCCTTGACGAGCTCAGAGTGATTAACGAGCCCACTTGCATCTATTAAATTTTGCTCAATAGCAAACAGAGTTACAGCGCGATACATCGCACCGGTATCAATATATGTATAGCCTATTTCACGAGCAAGGCTCTTGGCCATCGTACTCTTACCACACGAGCTGTAGCCGTCAATAGCTACGATTATTTTTTTTGTCATTAGTTTATTGGTTTTATAAACTAAACCAAGCAAGGACTTAAAGGTTGCCTTTAGGCTGAATAGATAGAAACTATTTACTTGCTAAAATTTGAGTCTAGGGGAGTTGAAAAATACTAAATAGGCAGTAAGAAAATAGTATGTACGATGATAAAAGTTCAGCACTCGGCGAGGTCTGTACAAACTACACGTGTAGTTTGTGCAGACTTCAGCCGTAGTTTGTACAGACTACACGTGTAGTCTGCAGAATTTATATAGAGTACGATATTTTGTTTTGCCTTAGGTTTGTACTTTTGTACAAGGCTAAGAAAAAGATGCATACGGAGCGTAAGATTATTCACATTGATATGGACGCATTCTTTGCTTCTGTCGAACAGCATGACCGCCCCGAACTAAGAGGGAAAGCCATTGCTGTAGGCGGAGGTGAAGCGAGAGGTGTCGTCTGTGCTGCTAGTTACGAGGCGAGGGCTTGGGGTGTGAAAAGTGCTATGGCAGGGTGTAAAGCGAGACGCTTGTGCCCTCATCTTATCTTTGTGGAGCCTCGCTTCGGTCGGTACAAAGAAGTTTCCCAGCAGATACATCAAATCTTTCATGACTATACGGATATTATTGAGCCTATATCCCTCGATGAAGCCTTTCTAGATGTTACTCAGAATAAGAAAGGGATTGTACTTGCTCAGGAAATCGCTATTGCAATCAAAGAACGTATTAAGAATGAATTGGGATTGACAGCCTCAGCTGGGGTGTCGTACAATAAGTTCTTAGCTAAAATAGCATCTGATTACCGTAAGCCTGATGGCTTATGCGTTATCCATCCTCAAGTGGCACAAAACTTCATCGCTAAGTTACCTGTGGAAGACTTTTGGGGGGTGGGGCGAGTTACAGCTCGTCTGATGCACGAACAAGGCATTTTTACAGGACAAGATTTGCTCGCCTATTCAAGGGAGGAACTGATGCGGAGGTTTGGTAAGGCTGGGGGTGTCTATTATGATTTTGCACGAGGTGTTGATTTACGTCCTGTGGAGGCCGAATGGCAACGCAAAAGCATTGGCTGTGAATACACATTGGAGCAGGATATCACTGAACGCACCGTGATACTAAATACTTTGCGTGAGTTGTCTGTGGATTTAGAGAGAAGGGCTCTGCATCATGAGTTTATTGGGCGAAGCCTAAGTTTGAAGATTAAATACGGCGACTTTAAGACGATTACACGCACGCATACTCCAGCAGCGACACCTATGCAGGCTGAGCAGTTCTATGATATTGCTCTATTCCTCTATGAAAGCCTAACATTAGAAGAGCGCACGAAGCCCATTCGCCTGCTTGGCTTGAGCCTAAGTGGAGCTTTGCCTAAGTTTGAGGACTCCTTGTGGTTTCAGCCTGAGCTATTCTGATATCCTGAGTTTTAGCAAATATGCGTATCTTCGTAATCATAAAATAAAAATATAAAACTTAAATAATGGATACCTCAGCAGTAGATACTCTGAACCAAGCGTTACAAACAGTCTCTGGTAATATGCCTGAGGCTACTCAATCTCTCTCTATTCTAGAATTAGCTACGAAGGGTGGTTGGATTATGATTGTCCTTCTTATTCTATCGCTTATCGCAGTATTTGTGTTCACCCAAAAGTTGATACAGATACTAGCTGCAGCTAAGGAGGATAAACACTTTATGGCTCGCATACGTGACTATGTGCAAGATGGTAAGATTGATAGCGCCATGAAACTCTGCGAAGATACAGATACTCCTGCCGCTCGCATGGTGCATAAGGGTCTTACTCGTATGGGCAGACCTATGCAAGATGTACTTGTTATCATTGAGAATGTAGGTAATATCGAAATCGGAAAGCTCGAGAAAGGACTACCTGTTCTTGCTACTATTGCAGCCGGTGCGCCGATGATTGGTTTCCTTGGAACGGTAACGGGTATGGTGCGTGCATTCTTCGATATGGCTAATGCTGGTAGTGCTGGCGTCGATGTTGCCTTACTCTCGGGCGGTATATACGAAGCGCTTGTAACGACTGTCGGGGGACTTGTCGTAGGTATCTTTACTCTTTTTGCGTATAACTATTTGGCATCTCTACTAGGAAAGGTTCAGAGCATCATGGAGACTAAGACTCTTGAGTTTATGGACCTTCTTAATGAAGAAGCACACTAAAGCGATATGGCACTCAAGCGTAAAACGAAGGTTACAGATAGCTTTTCAATGGCTTCTATGACCGATGTTATCTTTCTTTTGCTAATTTTCTTCCTAGTAACAAGTACGATTATTGCTCCGAATGTTATTAAGGTTAGCTTGCCTAGTGCAGCTGCTTCGACGGCTGATAGCCAGCAAAATTCGGCTCGCATCGTTATTGATACAGAGGGTAACTATTACCTCGGATTAGATAAAGCGGCAGAAAGCCTAACTACACCCGAGCTACTCGAGCAACAGCTAGGCATGTATGCAGCAGAGCATCCCGATGCTTATGTGGCTATTCATGCAGATGAAAACGTACCATATTCAGCTGTCGTGAAGGGTATCAATATCGCCTCTAAACTAAACCTCAAGGTTGTCCTTGCTACGAAGATAGAAGCCAACTAGACCTCCTCCAAAGCTCTAATGAATAATCGTAAGCGCAGATATATCATAGCTGTCGGCATCAGTATTCTGACCCACGCTTTATTCCTTTTGCTCTTGTACCTAATCAATCTTCAGAGAGATACAGAGGTGCGTAGCAGGGAGGAAGTTGTCCTTATTGACTTGGGTAATGTCGCTGAAGCTAGTGGTGATGAAGAGCCAGAAGGTCTTAAGCAAGAGGGTAATGAAGTGGCAGAGCAACCACAGCCACAGGCTGTAGAGCGTCCAAGGCCTCAGCCCAAAGTTCAGCCCAAAGTGTCTACTCCTCAACCTAAGCAGAGTACGAAAACTATAACATCGTCTACACCAGCTCAACCTATACAGACTCAACAACATGAGGAGAGCTTGCGCATGCAGGAGGAGCAAAAGAAACAAGCTCTTAAGGCTGCCGAAGCTCGCAGAGCAGCTGAAGAAGAGGCTAGACGACAAGCAGAGGCAGAGCGACTTCGCAGAGAGCAAGAAGAGAAAAAGCGTCTTGTAGGTAGTAGTGTAGCTGGAGCCTTTGGTGCAGGTAAGGGTAAAAATACAAGCCATGGAAATGGTTCAGGTACGGGTAACCAAGGTAATCCTAGTGGAGCCGTAGGCGGTTCGTTCAGCCTAAGTGGACGTACTATCGTGAGCAATGGTGGTGTGCCTGCTATGCCAAGAACGAATAAGGCTATTGAAGGTAAGCTCGTTATCGCTATTGAGGTTAATAGTGCAGGTGTGGTAACTAGTGCTAGTGTGCGCCCTGCTGGTTCGGATATAGCAGACCCGGCTGTACGTGCAGAAGCTATACGAGCAGCCAAGCAAACGAAATTTAATGCTCAAGAGGGAGCAGGAGACCAGAGAGGTGTTATCATCTACAAATATGTGCTGGCTCATTAAGTTGCATTAAATCCAATAACTACTGATATGCCGACTAATCTTATCGAATTAGAGGTATTGTGGTAATTTACTTTAAGAAATATTAGATTATAAGATATGAAACACGGATTTGTCAAGGTAGCAGCGGCTGTTCCTTTCGTCCGAGTAGCTGACTGTGGATACAATGTAGAACGCATTGAGAGCATGATACTTGATGCTGATAGCAAGGGTGTTGAAATTATTACTTTCCCTGAGCTGTGTATCACGGGCTATACTTGTAGCGACCTTTTCCTACAACCTTTCCTCATAGAGGAGGCTGAGCGTGCTTTGCTTCGACTCGTTGAGCGTACTGCTCATACTCATGCTTTGGTACTTGTCGGTATGCCTGTGCGTGTGGAAGAGAAGCTATTTAATGCAGCCGTAGCCTTTCAGTCGGGTAAAATCCTTGGTGCTATTCCCAAAACTTATCTTCCTAATTATAGAGAGTTCCAAGAAGCACGATGGTTCTCTCCTAGCCGAGACCTTCAGTTTACGATAGCTGATATTGGTGGCGTGGAGGTGCCTATTGGTCATAACTTACTTTTCCGCTCAGGCTTACTCGCTATTGGTATTGAAATTTGTGAGGATATGTGGACGCCTTATACTCCGGGCACACGCTTGGCTATGTATGGAGCGCATATCATCTTCAATCTGTCTGCAAGTAATGAGAGCATAGGCAAGCATAACTATCTGCGTAGCCTAATTAGTGGCTTAAGCAGTCAAAATCTATGTGGCTATGTTTATTGCTCGTGCGGTGCAGGTGAAAGTAGTACCGATACTGTCTTTACGGGCAAAGCCTTTATTGCAGAAATCGGACGCATCATGAGCGAAATGCCTCGCTTCGTATATGAGGAAAGACTATTGATAAATGATATTGATGTAAGCCGTATCCGTAGTGAACGCTTGCAGAATAGTAGTTTCCGTGCCTCCGTCAGCAATAATACTCAGCGAGGGCTACTCACAGAAATTCCATTCGCATTGCGCAGTGAAGAGGGTTCTTCAGATATTACACGTGAGATTGAACCTAATCCATTCTTGCCTAAGGAGCAGAGAGAAGAGCGTTGTGCTGAGGTTGTAGATATTGTCGTTTGTGCGCTTAGTCAAAGACTACGCCATACTGGAGCAAAGAAGGTTGTAATCGGTATCTCGGGCGGTCTTGACTCTACGCTAGCTCTTTTGAGTACTGTGGCTACTTTTGACTTTATGGGCTTGCCTCGTGAGGGTATCATCGGGGTTACTATGCCTGGTTTAGGAACAAGTAAGCGTACACGCTCAAATGCCCATAAGCTTATGGAACTTCTAGGTATTACATCTAGAGAGATTGATATTACGCCGGCGGTCATGCAGCACTTCCAAGATATTGGTCATGATGCTAGCACGCAGGACCTTACGTACGAGAATGCTCAAGCACGCGAGAGAACGCAGATATTGATGGATATAGCGGGGCAAGAAGGAGGCTTTGTCATCGGTACAGGTGATATGAGTGAATTGGCTCTTGGCTGGTGTACTTTCAATGGTGACCACATGAGCATGTATTCAGTTAATGCTGGTTTGCCGAAGACAAGTATTCAGCATATTGTGCGCTACATCGGAGAAAGCGACCGTCTAGGAACAAATCTAAAGGAAGTTCTTACGGATATTCTAGATACACCGATAAGTCCTGAACTAAAGCCAGTAGGTCAAGACGGAGCGATTACGCAGCAGACAGAAGACCTTGTGGGAGATGCTGTTGCCTCTGCGTGGATAAAAGAAATCGAACAACTCTAAGCTGAGTTATGTCCCTCAAAAGGCTGTGTAGTCGTTTGAATAAATTAAGCAAGCAGTACCGTTATTGGTTGCTGCTTGCTTATCCATTTGTAGCCTTGCTCTTGAGCTTTCCGCTATTTAGGCACTGCCAAGCCCCTAAGGATAATGTAATCGGTAAAGCGAAGTGGTCAGCTCCAGCAGGTAATCATCCTGTATATAGGCATGCTCGTTATGTTGATGGTGCCTTGAGTGTGATACACAAGCCGCTGCGCGAAGCAAGCAAGAGTCAAGAGCGTCCTCGGGGTGTAGCCGAGCTAGCAGAAGTTTTTAATGACCTTAATCCAGAGCAATTAGCAACAGCTGAACTACTCGGTATTAAGCCTATTAGCGATAGGCGAGCATCAATCAGTTTAGGAGATAAACTTGAGGATATATCTTCATTCAGCAATCTCTGCATGAGTGACCAAATGACGCACTCAGTTCCTTTTCTTATTCCTCGTGCAGCTAGACTTATTAGCTCAATAGCTAAGAGCTTTCAAGATTCATTGCTCGTTAAGGGTTATCCTCGTTATAACTTGGTGGTAACATCTGTTTTACGTACGGAGGAGGATTTATCTCAACTTAGACGCTTCAACGGAAATGCCTCGGTAAATAGTTGCCACCGCTATGGTACGACATTCGATATTACTTATCGTCGTTTCTTTGACCCTCGTCAGCGAATAGATGTTGAAGAGGAAGCGCTTAAGCATATTCTTGCAGAGGTACTTCGAGATTATCATACTAAGCAACTATGCTACGTTAAGTACGAGTATAGGCAAGCATGTTTTCATATCACTTGTAGATAGCTACTAGAGATGTAAAAGTAAAGGCTGTATCAAAATCATTTGATACAGCCTTTACTTTTATGCTAACGCAACGCGCTTTTTTGTGGAGCTTTGCAGAATGCGGTAATCGCAAGGCATTGAGATTGAGGGCGCAGGGAGTTTACTCATGTAAATGACTAAGCCTGAATATTGAAAATAACGCAGCGAGTGCCGCATTATGCAAAGCCCTCTTATTGCTTGTCTATGCGGTCTACGAATAAGAATAGGCGGTCACCTGGACGTACTTTCTCGGGGACAGGTAATGAGCATAATTGTCCCTTTTCTACTCGCTCTACTGGTTCAAGCTCAAGGCGTAGCTCCGGTACATTGAAGCGTACAATACCTGTCGTAGGTCCAGTGATAAGTAGTTCGTCCCCAACAGCAAGCGCAGAACTCTCAATCTGAACCTCTGCAACGCCAATCTTACTGAAGAACTTAGTAACCTTACCGATGCCAATCTTTTGCTTTGTTGCTGAAGAACCATAGTTAGGCGTCCACTCTCCGAGTCTTTTCCCTAGGTAATAGCCATCCCAGAAGCCTCTGTTGAAGACTTGACCAAGACGCTCATCCCATTTCTCGATAGCAGCTTCGTCAAACTTCCCTGCTAGATAACTATCGACAGCCTCACGATACGAACGTACCACAGCATCGACATACTCAGGACCTCTTGCACGTCCCTCAATCTTAAGAACGCGTACACCAGCATCAAGCATTTTGTTGAGGAAGTGTATGGTCTTAAGGTCCTTAGGACTCATAATATATTCGTTATCAATCTCAAGCTCTGTACCCGTTTGCTTATCGGTAACGATATAAGAGCGACGGCATTGCTGATTGCAAGTACCTCTGTTGGCACTCTTATCTTGGTTGTGTAGGCTTAGATAACACTTGCCCGATACGGCCATACAGAGCGCACCGTGGGCAAACATTTCTATGCGAATAGGCTTACCCGCAGGCCCTACAATGGGTTCGTTAATGATTGCTTCGTGTATCTTGCTCACTTGATCCATATTGAGCTCACGAGCAAGCACGACTACATCTGCAAACTGAGCGTAGAAGCGTAGTGCTTCCACGTTGGTAATGTTAAGTTGTGTCGATAGATGCACCTCTACGCCCACTTGTCGAGCATAGAGCATAGGCGCTACATCAGCCGCAATGATTGCAGACACTTCAGCTTCTTTGGCTGAGTCTATTATCTTGCGCATCAGCTCAAGGTCATCATCGTAGATAATAGTATTAACCGTGAGATAGCTCTTAACGCCATGTTCACGGCAGATACCAGCAATCTTAAATAAATCTTCCGTAGTAAAGTTGTTGGCACTCTTAGAACGCATATTAAGCCCCTCAATACCAAAATATACAGAGTCTGCCCCTGCATTGATTGCGGCCATAAGAGACTCGTATGAGCCTACGGGCGCCATTATTTCGTAATCAGAACGATTATTCATTGATATATCTTATTGTATTTTGTTTCACTAGTATAAGGATAAAATCCTTTATATTGTTCGGACGAGGCGTACTCCGCAGTAGAGAGAGAAGAGCGAACGGGTAGCCAAATAGCTCACGAAAGCAAGCCAAAGAGCTTCTTCTCCGAGATAGTTAGCTCCTATAAAATAGGTTAAATAGAAGACTACCCAAGCGAGGCTAACGGCCTGCATCATGGGCTTACTATTGGTTAGTCCTACAAAGACTCCGTCCCAAAGAAAGGCCATAAAGGATACAATCGGGATAATGATGACCCAAACTTGGCTTTGCAGAGCATGTGCTACTACTTCGGGCTTATCGCTTAGGAGTGATAAGAAATTTTCGCCCCAAAAGAAATAGACAAGAGCGATAAGAGGAGCTATTATAAGACCTATGCGGAATAGCGCACGTAGCATGATTCTGAGGGAAGAGCCGTCTTTAGCCCCATAGAAACGCCCTGTTAAGGCTTCTCCAGCATAGGCAAAGCCGTCCATAAAGTAGGAGAAGGTTAGGAAGAGTTGCATAAGTAGCGTATTCGCACCCACTGTCAAAGCTCCGTAATGGCTCCCCGCTTTGATGAAGAATAGGTTGATACTTCCTAGCATCAGCGTGCGTAAGATGAGGTATTTGGCTATGTGTATGTAGGAGAAAAATTCGGGTAGTGAGAGTAAATCCTGCCACTTCCATGAGTCGAAAACGCCCTTATAGCGTAGAATAGCTGTCCCAAGTAGGATTAAGACCGAACTATACTGTGCAACGACAGTCCCAAGAGCAATACCTTCTACACCCATATTCCCAAAGTAAACAAAGCCAAAAGAGAAGGTAATGTTGAGGATATTGCTGATGATGGTGACGGCCATCGGTACGATTGTATTTTGCATGCCTATAAACCACGCATTGCAAACATAGAGCAGAAGGGCTGCCGGTGCACCCCAATAGGCTACACGTAGGTAGGCTTTAGCTTCGGGAAGTAGTGTGGGAGCACCATCACCGAGGAAGCCAAGGAAATGACTTAGAAGAGGAGAGATTAAGATAATAAGGAGGCCTCCTAGTATGGCTATTAGTGCGCCTACGGAGAGCTGTTTCCCCTGACTATGGCTATCGCCTGCACCATAAGCCTGAGCGGTAAAACCTGTTGTAGCCATGCGCAGAAAGCCCCATAACCAAAAGGTAAAACTAACCAAAGTAGAGGCCATAGCTACCGCACCAAGGCTAGTTGCATTAGTCATACGTCCAGCAATAGCGGTATCGGCTAGTGACAATAGGGGTACACTAATGTTGGATATAATGTTAGGGATAGCGAGTTTTAATATCGTTTTATTCATATTCATCAATACTTGGAGTGCAAAGTTACATCATTCATTCTTCAGCGAGTACATCGTACTCATCTCAGTAAGTACACGTAAACACTTTAGTGAGTACACGTACTTACGATGATGAGTACGCGTACTTAAATTTGTAAGTACATAGTACTTTCTGGAGACTTCAGCTGAAGTCTGTACAAACTTCTTCTGGAGACTTCAGCTGAAGTCTGTACAAACTTCAGCCGTAGTTTGTACAGACTACACGTGTAGTCTGCACAGACTTCGCCGAGGTTTTGACTTTAGGAAACGTAATACATATTTTCTCAGCATTTATCTACGATTTTTAATGTGCAAACATGGGGTGGGTATATTCATTGAATTAAGTAACTTTGGTACATAAGCAAACAATCATACATACAAGACGAACAAAACATCGTAATGAAAAGCCTATCAACAATCTCTCGTGTGGGAACATTAGCCCTTGGCTTAGCCCTCCTTGTTCCTCTTAATGCTTATGCCCAAAAGGGCTATAAGCCAACAAAAAAAAATCTCGCTGCTAGAGAGCAGTTCCGTAATCGTGGTTTTGGTGTTTTCCTCCATTGGGGGCTATACAGCATGTTCGCCCAAGGTGAATGGTATATGACCAATGCAAACCTTAATCATGCTGAGTATGCCAAGTCTGCAGCTGCCTTTTATCCTGCGCAGTTTGATGCAGCTAAGTGGGTCGCAGCAATCAAGGCTTCGGGTGCAGGTTATCTCACGATTACCTCACGTCATCACGAGGGTTTCTCCCTCTGGAATACGAAGTATAGCGACTACAACATAGTTAAGGCGACACCCTTCAAGCGAGATGTGTTGGCTGAATTGCGAGATGAATGCCGTAAGCAAGGCTTAGGTTTTCATATCTATTATTCGCTTTTGGATTGGACGCGTGATGATTATTATCCTATTGGACGAACGGGGCAGGGGACAGGTCGCACGACTCATGGCGATTGGAAGACTTATGATGCCTTCATGAATGCTCAGCTTAAAGAACTTGTTCAGGACTATGGCGCTGAGGCTATTTGGTTTGATGGCGAATGGGACCAAGATATAAATCCCGGTTTCGATTGGCACTTCGACAAGATGTATTCTGGAATACACGCTCTTAATTCCGCTTGCTTGATAGGTAATAATCATCATGGTGAAGTACATGAGGGTGAAGACTTCCAAATGTTTGAGCGTGATGTGCCTGGAGCCAATACTGCAGGGCTATCAGGTCAGGCAATTAGTAAACTGCCTATTGAGACCTGTCAGACGATGAATGGGATGTGGGGCTATAAAATCGTTGACCAAAACTATAAGTCTGATGCGACGCTTATTCGTTTACTTGTGGAAACGGCAGGGCGCAATGCGAATCTTCTATTAAATATAGGTCCTGAGGCTTCGGGCGTTCTTCCGGCTACAGCTGTGGAGCGATTAGAGAAGATTGGTCAATGGATGAAAACTAATGACGTTACAGTTAAAGATGGTGTGCGTGGCGGTATTATCCCTCCTCAAGAATGGGGCGTGACGACGCAGAAGGGTAAGACGCTTTACCTGCATATTCTCTCATGGAAGAGCCGTATGCTCTCTCTCCCTTTGACAGATAAGGTTAAGAGTGTAGTGGCTTTTGAGTCTCGTCGGGCTATCCCCTTTCAGCAGACAAAGGCAGGACTAACGCTAACCTTTGATAAAGCTCCTTCAGAAGCAAATCCCATTGACTATATCGTAGAGGTAACGCTCAAATAAACTTATGGACTACCGTATAGAGAACTGTGCAGGCAGTGCCGAGAGTGCGCGCCGAGCCCAAGCGGGTGGTGCTTATCGCGTAGAGCTGTGTGCAGGCCTTCCAGAGGGCGGGACAACACCTTCGTATGGAGAGATTGTTGCTACTCGTCGGGCTATTGACATTAAGCTGAATGTGATTATTCGCCCACGTGCAGGGGATTTCCTCTATACGCCTCTAGAGGTAGAGTCCATGCTTGAGGATATTAAGATGGCTCGCCAACTAGGTGTCGATGGTATCGTCGTTGGTTGTCTGACGCCCGAAGGTGAGGTTGATAAGTCGCTCCTTGCTCGCTTTGTTGAGGCTGCAGGAGGACTTCCTGTTACCTTTCATAGGGCTATTGATGTGTGTCGCAATCCTTTTAGGGCTCTTGAAGATATTATTGAGGCTGGCTGTGCACGCGTACTTACCTCCGGCGGTAAGGCAACGGCCTTGGAGGGGGCAGAAGTCATTGCTGAGCTTGTTAAGCAAGCTGGCGAACGCATTGTTATCATGCCTGGCTCTGGCGTTACGCCCGAAAATATAGCCGAACTAGCGCAACGCACGGGAGCTAAAGAGTTTCATTTCACAGGACGAGTGCCGGAACCCAGCCCTATGCGCTACCGACATGAGGGCGTCTCTATGGGAGGGACGGTAACCATTGATGAATATGCCTATCTCTTCACTGACCCCAATAAAATATCAGGAGCTCTTGAGGCTCTATCCTCTATAGAGACCATTGCATAATACGGCACTCGCTGCGTTATTATCGACATTTAGGCTTGGTCATTTACATAAGTAAACTCCCTGCGCCTTCAGTCTCAATGCCTTGCGATTACCGCATTCTGCAAAATCTCTCCAAATGGCAAGTAACCTTGTCATTTGGGAGACCGTGTAACGATTTCCTATAACACAACACTAATTGTATGAACCGATGAATACCCGTATTCTTACTCTCGTGATTGCACTCTCATCTTTTGGATTGCCTACGGCTCTTGCTCAGCAGTCTAAAAATCCTATCTCCACAACGAATAGGAGTCAAGTGCAACGAGATTTTCTGCATAAAAAGCAGGCTTTCCCTAAAGGAAACTTCTTCAGTGTCTTTGATACTTCCCTTTCTGCAGAGGAGCGTGATGCGCTGACTTTCCTCTATGCTTATATGCCCTCAAACGACCTTATTGATAGAGATGGGGCTTATTTTCTTGAGAACGTGCGCACCTCGCTTGAGGCACGCAAGGAAATGCCTTGGGGCAAAAGCATTCCTGAGCGTGAGTGGCGTCACTTCGTATTGCCTATCCGTGTGAATAATGAAGCCTTAGATGCTTCGCGTCCTTATCTCTTTAAGGAGTTGAAAGAGCGAGTAAAAGGGCTATCGCTTGAGCAGGCTGTCCTTGAGGTTAATCACTGGTGCCACGAGCATGTCGTGTACACACCGAGTGACTCCCGCACGTCTTCTCCACTAGCCACCCTGCGTACAGCCTATGGGCGTTGTGGCGAAGAGTCTACATTGTTTGTGGCTGCTCTCCGTGCCGTAGGTATCCCTGCTCGTCAAGTTTACACTCCTCGCTGGGCTCATACTGATGATAATCATGCTTGGGTAGAGGCTTGGGTTGATGGTAAGTGGCTTTTCCTAGGGGCTTGTGAGCCAGAACCAGTGCTTAATCTAGCGTGGTTCAATGCGCCCGTATCTCGTGCGATGCTCGTTCATACAAAGGCTTTTGGTCATTATGATGGTCCCGAAGAAGTCATTAGCCGTACACCTACTTATACGGAAATCAATGTAATCAATAACTATGCCCAAACGGCTAAGGTAGATGTGCAAGTGCTTGATGATGCTGGTCGCCCTCAAGCAGGTGTCCCCGTTGAGTTTAAGGTTTATAACTACGGAGAGTTTTTTACTGTGGCGACTAAGGTGACAGATAGTTGTGGTCGTGCCTTCCTTACAGCAGGGCAGGGCGATATGCTCATTTATGCATACAAACCTAATGGCAAGGGTGCTTATCGCTTTGGCTTTCAGAAAGCTCACTTTGGCACAGATAAGCAGGTTAAGCTCAAACTCAAATACGCTTCTGGTGATGTTATCAATGAGAATATGCTGATTACTCCACCTCGTGAAGATGCTAAGTATCCTCAGGTTAGCGAGGCTCAGCGCACTGAGAATAATCGCCGTATGGCTGTCGAAGACTCAATCAGAGGTGTATATGTCGATTCATTTGTGGATAAGCAACTAGAGGGTCTTGATGCACGTGGCAACTGGAAAACCTTACAGACCTTTGTTGATGGCGCACAAGATAAGGCGCAGGCTAAAGCCCTTCTTCAGGTGATTTCTGCTAAAGACCGTCGGGATATACCTCTAGATGTTCTGCGTGACCACTTAGAGAATACCAAACCCCTTGCGCAGTTTGCTGGGGATAAAGAGTTCGCAATGGCTTACATCTATAATCCTCGTGTTGCTAATGAACCATTAGTCGCTTATAAGAAATACTTTGCCGAGTCTGTTCCTCAAGACCTGCAAAATAAGTTCCGTGCGTCGCTTGAGGCTCTGCGTCAGTGGTGCGTCGAGAGTGTGCAGATAGATAATAGTCATAATCCTCTTACTTATCCTATTGAGCCTATTGGGGTGTGGAAGAGTCAGAAGGCCGATACACATTCTCGCAATATCTTCTTTGTTTCTTTAGCTCGTGCTATGGGTTGGCCTGCAAGAATAGACGGTATTACGGGCAAGGTGCAGGCCTATGAAAAGGATAAATGGCAGGATATTATCCTAGATAAGGGGCTTCCTCAGACGACATCTAAGCAGGGTGTTCTCAGACTTAGTTATAAGGATAATGGTATTATTGATAATCCGAAATATTATTATCAGTTCTCAATATCTAAGTTTGATGCTCAGGGTAAGCCCCGATTGCTCTCTTATGATGTGGGGGATAATGGACTAGAGCAAGGCTCTTCGTGGGCTAATACCTTTAAGCAGGGAGCGCAGATGGATGTCGGTCATTATATGCTGGTAACGGGTTCGCGCTTGGCTAGTGGTAGTGTACTTGTCAATATGCGTACGTTTAATATCAAGGCAGGCCAAACGACAGATGAAGAGTTGCTTATGCGCCGTGATACTACTGCGGTGGCCGTTCTTGGTAGTTTGAATTCGGAGAACTTGTACACGCATTACGGTGATGCTAGTCAGCTTACAAAGACTGAGCAATTTGTGGCTCCTCTTGGTAAGGAACAATCAATTCTCTCAACCACAGGGCGAGGCTATTATATACTCGGAATACTTGGAGCAGGCGAAGAGCCTACTAACCATGCTTTGAAGGATATCATCGCTGAGCGTGATGTGTTTGAGCATTGGGGGCGTAGTCTAGTACTACTATTTAAGGACAAGACAAGTCAAAGCCGTTATCGCCCCGAAGACTTTGTGGGCTTGCCTAAGGGAACAGTCTTTGGTTTAGATAGTAAGGGTAGTATACTCTCCGAACTGGTTACGAATATGAAACTGCGTGCTGGCAACCTTCCTGTTTTTGTGATTGCTGATACATTTAATCGTGTTGTCTTTGTTTCTCAGGGCTATACTATTGGTTTAGGGCGACAAATTCGCCAAGTGATTACCGCCTTAGAGAAGGAACAATGTACTACGCCGACAAAGGCTTGCACAATCCCATAAAGAGATTGGCCGACGGTAGGGTAACCGCATCAAAATAGTAAAGTATATCGATTGGGAAGACGTAGTGGAGCCCTGTAAGGGCGTTACTTCTTCATAGCCCAGGGCGCAAGCCCTGGGTTAGTCATTCATACACTTTCATTGAGCCCCAAAGGGGCGGCACAATCACAACACAAAGCTAATATTTGCTCTGTTAGTGTCGCTCCTACGGAGCTCTTAATTTTTGTGTTCTCTGTTTACCCAGGGTTTCATTTCGGGCTTTGCCCTCATTTTACCCTGGGCTATGAAGAGTATCGTGCCTACGGCACTCGTAATTAGCCTGAATTTTGATGCGCTTGCTCTACTACTCTAGGATAATTTTGCTTAAACTATATCTTTGTACAATAGAATTGAAATAAGGAGATTTTAATTATGCCCTCAAATGTACGTAGATACTTATGGCTGATACAAGCCTTATCAAGTGGACAGCATCTGACCTTCGAAGAATTAGCCACCAAGTGGAAATACTCCGCATACAATGACGACGGAAGAGAACTTTTACTGCGTACCTTCCATAATCATAAGAGTGCGATAGAAATGGATTTTGGTATATGTATTGCCTGTGATAGGGCTGATGGGAATAGATATTACATCAGTAATCCTGAGATACTGAAAAGTGACCTCTCTTTGATGCATCTATTAAATTACACAGAGCAAGATATATTCCTTATGGCTGGGCGAGAGCTTAAGGGGCGCATTATGCTGGAACCCATATCTAGGGGAACCGAATGGCTTATGTTAATTTCTAGAGCTATGATGGATGGGCGCTGCTTAAGGATGTCGTATCGTTCTTTTTACAAGGATAATTCTTGTACGCAATATGAGAGTGTTAAACCCTATGGCTTGCGCTTGTTTAATCAGCGGTGGTATATGATTGCGGAAGTTGGTCGGGAATATCCTTATATATATGCCTTGGACCGTATTGAGGCGCTTAGCTTTAGCGCTGAAACGTTTGTTATGCCTGCAGATTTCTCTATGGAAGAATACTTTCAGTATGCGTATGGCATAGTCCATGCCGGAGATGCTATGCCAGAGCACTTGCGCATAAAGGTTGATAGCATTCAAGTTCCCTATTTACTCACATTACCCCTGCATGCGAGTCAGCGAGAGATTGAGAGCACAGATGAGTATGTTGTATTTGAATACGAACTAGCTGGTACCTACGATTTGATTTCGGTTATTTTGTCTATGGGAGATACCGTAGAGGTTATTAGCGAAGGTAAGGTGCGAGATTACATGAAAGATATTACTCAATCTTTACGTGATAAATATCTGGCATCATCTGTGTCTGAGTGTTCTCCCAAGTCGTGCATGCGTGAGTTGTTTTAGATTATGAATCTTTTTTTTGAATACTTAATGTATTTATATTGAGGTGTATATATTGATGTAGAGTTATACTCTTAGAGGTGTGAAAGCTTTTTGCATATTGGGGCTTTACTTTTGTCGTAGATAAGCAGAAGCAGTCTGTCTAGCCTTAGGTGAGTGTTTCTCTTGCATGGATATAGATTTCGTACTATCTTTGAACAAAAGATTAGATACAAGTCGCTTAGGCGACCATACATAGCAAGATACTTGCAGACTATTACTGAGATCGGGTTAATCTGGTAAATTAAACAATAGGATTCTCAGTGGTAAGTCGGGGCAAGTTTGCACCCTTTAAGGGGGCAGACTGCCTTCTCTTATCTGTAATCCACGGCTTTACCAGAGCCTACCCGAGTAAAGATATAGATGAAGGAGTGCTGCCGCCTTTTTTTATATGTTGATTTTTATTTTTAGGCAGTCATGGTTGCTGAGGCATGTAAAATACTTAGTAGTAAATCAGTACCGCTATGCCTACAATGGTTTCATCAGGGAGAGAATTGATTTGTATTTCTCAGAAGGATGCGCATCATTTAGACTACTCAACTAATGATGGGCGCACATGGACACCCCGTTACGCAAATTCATCTTATGGCACTTTCCTTGACCTCCTGTATTACGGTCAAGAACTCCTCGCCATTACAAGCAAAGGTCTTTATTACTCAACGAATGATGGCCGTACATGGACGCCTCGTTTCACAGGAACTACGTATGGAGATTTCCTCACGCTTGTCAATGGCGGGAAAGAATTGCTAGCCCAAACGAGTAAGGGTCTTTATTACTCGACTAATGACGGGCGTACATGGATTAAGCGCCCCTAAAAAAGAGGTCTTGTTTTAATCAAAGTATTTGCTTGTCAGTTAGATAATCCTAAAAACAAAATATTATTAACAAACTAACTAATCAATGTTATCATGAATCATGTGATGAAATATCAGAATGCCTTGAATAAGGTATCTGAAGTGACCCCTTTACTTGTAGGTGAGACACTAAACGAATTCAAGCGTAACTCTGAAGAGTTTATGCAAGAGGTGCAAGATGCTCAATACATTAAGGTTCCTCTTGTAGGTGTATTTAGTGCAGGTAAAAGTTCGTTGCTCAATGTATTTACAGAGAAGGTGGGTATGCTACCTGTCGATACTATGCCAGAAACAGCTGTTGCTTACGAACTTTATTATGGTCTAAATGAGTCTGTTGAGCTGTATAGAAATGGAGAAAAGATAGATTCTAAGCCTCTTGCTGATATCAAACAATTAGATACTAAGCCCGGAGATATTGCCAAGGTTTATTGTACAAGTGAGCATATCAAGAAACTTCAAGAGCGAGGAATTATACTCGTAGATATGCCTGGTATTGGTTCTGGTCTGGAGCGTCATGATGCAGCGATATTCAATTACATCAATAGCGGAACAGCCTTTGTTCTTATTGTTGATGCTGAGCAAGGTTCTCTAAGAGGCAGTACGATGACATTTATGCAAGAGTTGAGTCAGTATAATATGCATCCAGCCATCTTGATCTCAAAGATAGATAAGAAAACAGATAGTGAGGTTAAGGCTATCAAGGAATACATTGAATATCAACTCTCAAAGCTTGGTAGTACGGACTCTTTTGTAGGAACTGTGTGCTCTGTGAATAATGATTTAAATGGTTTCACTACTTATCTCGAAAGTCTTAATCCCGAAGCTCTTGTTCGAGAAAAGTTGAATAAGAAGTTTAGATATATCGTTAATTCAGTTATTGAGCAAATAAATCTACGTATTCAGATTAAGGATAAGGATATTGCGGATGTAGAGGGAAAGATAAAGCAGTTTGAAGCTGAGATTGCTAATGTTAAGTTAGAACTTCCTGTTGCTGATGGTTATGCAGATTCACCAGAGAAGTCTACTGAGGATGTCTTAGATAGTGTTAGACTTGCATTGAGTAACAAGGCTACAGATATTGCTCAGATGATTATTGATAAAGAAAATTCTGAGACAGTAAAGGCTGCTATTGTGAGCATAGTTCGCTCTGCTGTAATCTTAGCCTTAAAAGATGAGAGTGAGCAGTACTCGGTAGCACTAGGAGCAGCTGTTAAGGAGTCAATAACGGAGTTGCCAACATTTGAAGTAACCCTAGACTTTATGAATGATTTCTCAGGTGTTACAGAATCTTTGGGGGTTTTACTAACAACAGCATTAGCAAAAATAGGTGTATTAGGAGGATTAGGCACATTGATAATCAACTTAGTTGTATCTCTTGTTCCAAAATTCCTTAGCTGGCTGTTTGGTAAGAGTAATGATGATGCTGTGGCTGAAGTTCGACAGAAATTTATCAGCACAGCTATTCAAGAGGTTATTGACGGTATTCGTCCTACTATTCTGAAGATTACTCAAGATAATCAGAAGCATATTCAAGATAAGATTCAAGCAGAGCTTATTTCAAAAATGGAAAAAGTGAAAGATAGTCTGCGCGAAAAGATGGAAGATGCTAATAAATCGAAGAGTGAAGTAGAGTCGGAGCAACAGAAACTTAAGTCAGCTCTAAGTTACCTTAACTCTATAGTATCTGAACTTTAATTGTATCAGGGTTTTAACTGTTCGGCACTCGTAATTTGTACGTGTGCCGGATAGTGATATCCCATCTATTTATTATTATGGCACTAGTACGAAAATCGCAACCTAATACATCTTTTACTTCAGAACGGAAGCAGATAATTAAGGTAAATCCTTATGAGAATACAGAGAATGTTTTGGCCTTGATGTCCAACATCTGTTCAGCAACTAATTCCGCAGATACTGATGTTTTTTTGAATTCAGTTGGTGATGGAATGTCTCAAAAAATTAAAGGTGGATTAAATCTGAACGATTTTTTAGAAGAACATAGATCTACTTTTTGGGATCCTGATTTTAAGCATCATTTATGGGATTATCTTACTGATTTATCTTGGGCTTTAGATGAAAAACAAAATACAGAGGATACTCAAATAGTGGTTGCTGGAGGATTCTCTTCTGGTAAATCATCTTTCTTAAATAAGATTACCAATAGTGCCAACTTATTGCCTACAGGGACAGAGCCTGTTTCTGTTGTTAAGACTTACTTATACTGCTCAGATAAGGTCAATAAAGTTTCTGTGAAGGGAGTTAATCTTAATGATGTACTTGTAGATTTAGATGTTAGTGTCTTGCAAGCTATCCAGCATGCCAATAAATCAAATGTTTATTTGGCTTCAGTATTGGATCAACTCTTTGTAACGATACCATCTAAAAGGTTGAATGGATGTGTATTCATTGATACTCCTGGATATAATAACTCCGATAGAAAAAATGATTCTAATGGTAAAAGTGATAAAGAAACAGCATTAGAAGCTTTTGATGAGGGTAATGTCTTGTTTTGGTTTATAGATTCACAAAAACCAACTATAACCACTAGTGACCTGGAGATATTAAAAGAGTTCGAAGGAAAGAAAGTAATTATCTTCAATAAGGCAGATAAGTGTGCTCCATCTGAATTAAGACGAATTGTGGAAGAAGGAGCAAATATGCTCTATCGTAGTTTTTCTACTGATGAGATTATAGATGTACTGGCATACTCCACACTAGAAGACAAGGTCTATTATTCCATGAAGAAATTAACTATAGACCAAATTCTTGACAGGTCTAAGAAATGTGGTAGTGGACGGTCTAAGGTAGAGCAATTGAAAGATTCTATAGCGGATTTGTTTGATACTGAAATACAAATGTCGATAAATGAAATACAAGGAACAGATGATTCTGACGGTCTAGAAGCTCAGTATGAAAAGGCTATTGACGATAAGGGTGAGTACTATCAACTCTACCAAGATGAAAAGGAAGGGACTCAGAAGCTTCTAGACATTGTGAAAGATATCGTTCAAGATAATTATGCTGAGATATTACAGATAGCAGCGGGAAATAATGATTATGTCGAGGGATATTCTTACTACAAGGATGAAAGCAGAGCTAGAATATATCATGACGTGAAGGCAAAATTGAAAGAGTATGTCTCGTTTTGTAAAAATTGGTATGATGACGCTTGTGCTCAATGCGAAGATAAATTTAATAGAATTGCACGAGAAGAGGAGTTTCAGGAAAAGATGCAGATTTACCGACAGATTATTTTAGATGCCATTAACTTGGGCATTAAAGCATACCGTAAAAATGATAGTACTTCTTCTGCCAATGTAGAAAGTGTAAAGCTTAATGTTTTTGATTGCATTAAGCGAGATGATTATAAGGCATTCCTTCGTTGTTTTGAAGAGGGAGTGGATTTAAGCAAATCTAATGTAGATGGATATAATCCTTTGACTTATGCTGTACTTTATGGTAATAATATGATGGTGCGGTTTATGCTAGATCATGATGCCGATCCATCTATAAAGGATAGGAGAGGATATAATGCCTTTCATACCGCAGTTGAAAATCAATATAGGAATATATGTAAAATGTTGCTTGATAATGATCCAAACCTTATTGAGTCAAAGACAGCTAGAGGCGAATCTGTAGAGGATCTAGTACAGAAGCAGCTATTTACACAATGGATAGAAGATGAAATAGAAAAAGCACTATAAACAATGGACAAAGAAAAATTATTAAGTCTTGGAGCGAAGACGGAGCAAAAAATAGAGTATCTTAAGAGTATCAAGTATGATGGGCTCAAAGGTAAGATAACTGATTTAGAGAGTGTCTTAAAGGAGTTTAGGGAAGGAGGGAATACGCTCTTATCTGAGGGAGACATACTGCAAATTGGTATTGTTGGTCAGGTAAAGGCAGGAAAGTCGTCATTCTTAAATTCATTATTCTTTGATGGAGAAAATATTCTGCCTAAGGCTTCTACGCCTATGACAGCAGGTCTTACTATTATAGAGTATGCCGAGAAGAATTCGTTTGAAGTTGAATACTTTAGTGATGAGGATTGGCAGATTTTTGTTGATCAAGATGAGGAGTATAGGCTTATAGCAAAAGAGGTTGAAGAGCATGACCCTCAAGCTCCAGATCATATTAAAAAAAAGGAGATAGAGAGCAGAGCCTCAGATAGGATTAGAGCAGCTCATGAGATGGTGTCATCTTGTACCTCCACAGCTAAAAATAAGATTGGTAAGGAGAATGACTCTAAGGAATTTTCCGGTTTAAAGGATTTACAGGATATTCTTGAAACTTATGTAGGAGCCGATGGCGAATTTACTTCAGTCGTTAAGAGCCTACATATTAGACTTTCAAATGGTAGACTTAAGGGAATGAGAATTGTGGATACTCCGGGAGTAAATGACCCTGTAGTGTCTCGTGAGAATAGAACTCGTACCTTTTTGCACGCTTGTCATGGTGTATTCTTGCTAAGTGCTTCTAGTGACTTTTTGGGCAGTGGAGATATAAGTTTCCTAAATACACGAATTGGTGGCTCTGGGATTGGTACTGTAGTTCTTCTTGCAAGTAAGTTTGATTCAGTACTTCAGGATATTGGCGCTGAACGTGAAATGAAGCAAGAGGGGCGAGGTGACCTTGTTGATACCGTTGAATGGCAGACTAAGAAGTTCAATAATAGGTTAAGAGAACTTTCGGGAGATATTGATGAAAAACTACAAGGTAGACTTAAGTTAGATACTACTGCGGGGATTGGTTTTTCGATAGCTCATAAGCCTTCTTCTCGTTGGGACGAAACAGAGAAGCAGGTTGTTCAGCAAATGAAGAGATTTTATCCAGATTATTTCGCTACAGACTCTGATATAAAAGAGAATTTTGATGGCTTAGCTAATCTAGATACTATTAAAAAAGAGTACCTTGATGGTGTCTTTATGGCTAACAAGGATACGATTATCAAGGAAAAAATACAGGACTTCTTTCAGAAGAATAAGGGTGAGGTCGTATCTACACTCAATGACATTGAGAAAAGCTTCAATCTTCGTTTTGAGCAATTAAATGAAGCAACAATTGCGGAAATAGAGAAGCAGAAAGAAATACAAAAGGCTTTATTTGAGAATGTAAAAAAGAAATTTGTTACTATTTTCAATAGTTGGGGGATCAGGCTACAATCAGAAATCAAGTCTATTGCTAATGATATCCTTTTTGAAGAGATAAGATATATTCCAACAGAAAATATTGAGAGATACGTAACTTGCAAGGGTTGGCTATGGGGACATAATAACGTTCTTGTGGAATATAAACAGGTGAATACTCAAAGGCTTAGCAAGGAAATCCAAGAGGCTGTTGATCAGTATAGTAGAGCTTGGAATAATAGATGGAAAAAAATCTTTGAGGATGCTAAAAAAGAAATGGCGAGTAAGCTAAATGACGTTATCTGTGATGTTGAAAAGCAGATTAGAAGTACTTCGTTTAATGATGCATACTATCGCGTGTTGATAGATGAAACTTTGGATAAAATGCAAATTAACAAAGAGCTGTCCATTAGAGATATTATTGATAATTATAGGAGGCAAGGGTCTGATATAGCCAAAAAGCAAGTCAATATTGCTGGAACTCGGAATAAAAAAGAAGGTGAGTTATATGGTTACCTTGAAGATTGTGTAGAAGCACATACGAGTAAGTTAGAAAAAGAATTTAGAATATTGGCAGACTCTATTAAGGAGGATGTTAAGAATGAAGTTGATAAGAATCTAAAGGGAGCATTATCTTTGGTCGAAGAAATGAAAAAGTCCTTCGCAGATAATCTCCAAAAAGAGGGCGATGAGTATTTAGCAAGTCTGGAGAAAGATTTGAAGGAAAAAACAGTAACTTTAGACAAAGTAAAAAGTATCATTACCTGTATTGGTGAATTGAAGACTCTTTATACTGTATAGCGATGAAAGAAAAAGTAAAAAATATTAATCTCTTGATTTCAGAAAAAAGAGATGGTTTGAAGCAGAAAGCAGACGTGTACTTTAGTAGTATTATTGGCGCTATAAGACCGACTAATTTGGCAGTTCAGACTGAAAAGAAGAGTATTCCCCCTATTTCATATATTCTTTATGGGGTAGCCGCATTCTCTGCTTTAGGGGCTGTTTTTTCAGAATCAAAATTACTATGTTCTGGATTAGGTCTAGCCTGTGCATTTGCTGGGTATAGATTGGCTCAAAATGCCGAAAGTTCTAGTCGTCAGTCTGAACTGTCTGCTGAAGATAGTCTGAATAATCTAAAAACAGATGTTCCTTCGATGGTTCTCAATTCGATAAAGAAGATAACCAATGAATGGGATGGATTTATGACATTGGAGCAGAAAGAAATTCAGTCATTGATAAATGATACCCCTATGGATGAGGATAAGCGAGATACACTAATCACCAAAGTCTTTATGTACGAGGTAATAGATATCAGTATCGCCGAATTTTCAAGTGCTATTCAGTCTGCGCAAACCCAAGATGACATCAAGGAAATGCTGACTACTTACAAAGGGAAACTACTTGCGGCGATTGATCTTGCAGCAAGCAAACAGATTGCTAAATATACATCTCTAGTTAGTTGATTATATTTCTAATATAAAGTTTGATTAAGTGGCTGTCGATTGCTCATACAATTGACAGCCGCTTATTCCATCTAAAGGGCTCAATGTATTGAGAACTTATTAAAATTCAAATGTTACACTTAACGGAGGAATGTGTATAGTCTATTTAGAGAGGGGAGATTACGCTAAAAATTGAGTATCTTTGCGGTAATTCGAAAATAACAACTGACAAAGGCTAATAAAACAATGATCAGCTTCTTTCGCAGCAATTCGGGTAATGTCTATGCCCTAGAATCTCAACAAACTCTTTCTTCTGAAAATCTACGTGCCCTAACATGGCTCTTTAGTGGTGCTGAAGCCCTCAAAGAGACCAGCCTAGAAGGCTATTATGTGGGACCACGAAAAGAAATGATTACCCCATGGAGTACAAACGCCATTGAGATAATTCAGAATATGAATATCGAAGGGGTTATTCGCTTAGAAGAGTACTTCCCTGTAAAGGGCGAAGATGCTACTTATGACCCTATGTTGCAGGCCTTGTACTGCGGACTAAATCAGGAGCTCTTCCATGTGAACTTAGAGCCTGAAGAGATTAAGTACATCACAGACATAAAGGCTTATAATGAGGCGGAAGGCTTGGCTCTCAGCCCTGAGGAGATTACCTATTTGGAGCAGTTGTCAGAGCGTTTAGGAAGACCTCTTAGTGACAGCGAACTCTTTGGTTTCAGTCAGGTAAATAGTGAGCATTGCCGTCACAAGATTTTTGGAGGAACATTTATTATTGATGGAGAAGAGCGAGCAAGCAGTCTTTTTGCGATGATTAAGGAAACAAGTCAGCAAAATCCTGGTCTGCTCGTTTCTGCATATAAAGATAATGTAGCCTTTGTCGCTGGTCCTAAGGTAGAGCAGTTTGCGCCAAACAGAGCTGATGCGCCTGATTACTTTGAAACAAAAGAAATAGAGAGCGTTCTGTCATTGAAAGCTGAAACGCATAACTTCCCAACGACAGTAGAGCCTTTCAATGGTGCGGCTACTGGTACTGGTGGCGAAATACGTGACCGCATGGCTGGTGGACGAGCAAGTATTCCGCTTGCTGGTACGGCAGTTTACATGACGAGTTACCCTCGTACAGAAGGGGCGCGTGCATGGGAGGCTTATTCGGACGAACGTCCTTGGCGTTATCAGACTCCAAGACAGATTTTAACGAAGGCTTCTAATGGAGCAAGCGATTTTGGTAATAAGTTTGGTCAGCCTCTAATCTGCGGTTCGGTCTTGACTTATGAGCATACCGAGGGTAATGGTCATCCTAAGTATGGTTATGACAAGGTGATTATGCTCGCAGGTGGCGTAGGCTATGCTAAGCGTGAGTATGCACTCAAGGGCGAACCTCAAACAGGCGAGAAAGTTGTGCTGATGGGTGGCGATAACTACCGCATCGGTATGGGCGGTGGAGCTGTGAGCTCAGTAAACACAGGACTATATGCTGGAGCAATAGAACTTAATGCTGTGCAAAGAGCCAACCCTGAGATGCAGAAGCGTGTTCAGAACGTGGTGCGTGCTATGGCTGAGAGCGACGAAAACCCAATTGTATCTATTCATGACCATGGCGCAGGGGGGCATCTAAACTGTCTAAGCGAACTCGTTGAAGCTACGGGCGGACATATTGATATGGATAGACTTCCCGTAGGTGACCCTACACTCAGTGCGAAAGAAATTATTGGCAATGAAAGCCAAGAGCGTATGGGCTTGCTTGTTAGCGAAAGTGCTGTAAACTCATTGAAGCGCATTGCCGAGCGTGAACGTGCTCCTCTCTATGTGGTAGGGGAGACAACTGATGATATGCGTTTAGTCTTTGAGAAGGATAACGGAACTAAGCCTATAGACTTGGCTCTAGGTGATATGTTTGGTAGCTCGCCAAAGACAATTATGGAAGATGAGCATGTGGAAAGAAGTTTCGCGCCTCTTGCCTACGCTCAGGATAAGATAGAGGAATATCTACATAATGTGCTGCGCATGGAAGCTGTGGCTTGTAAAGACTGGCTCACATGTAAGGTAGACCGCTCTGTAACGGGACGTGTAGCTCGTCAGCAGTGTCAAGGCGAAATCCAATTACCGCTAAGTGACCTTGGGGCTATGGCTCTTGACTTCCGTGGAAAGGCTGGTATCGCTACTTCTATTGGTCATGCGCCACAGGTAGCACTTGTAGACCCAGTGGCTGGCTCGGTGATGGCTATTGCAGAGTCTTTGACAAACATTGTGTTTGCGCCATTAACTCATGGTCTCTCTGGCGTATCTCTTAGTGCCAACTGGATGTGGCCTTGCCGTAATAAGGGTGAAGATGCACGACTCTATGATGCCGTAGAAGCAGCATCACAGTTTGCTATAAGCCTAGGCATCAACATTCCTACGGGTAAGGACTCGCTCTCAATGACGCAGAAGTATGCTGGCGATGAAGCTGATGTCCTATCTCCCGGTACGGTGATTATTAGTGCTGCTGGAGAGGTGAGCGATGTTAAGAAAATCGTATCGCCAGTGCTACAGAATGAGCCTAATAGCGCCGTTTATCATATTGATTTCAGTTTTGCTCCTTTAGCTCTTGGTGGTTCAGCCTTGGCGCAGAGTCTTGGTAAACTTGGAAATGAAACGCCAAGTGTAGATGAGCCTGAATACTTCAGAGATGCCTTTGCGGCTGTTCAGGAACTTATCGCTGGTGGTTATGTCCTTGCAGGTCATGATATCTCTGCTGGTGGATTGGTGACAACGCTTCTTGAAATGTGTTTCCCTAATAGCAAGGTAGGTCTTAAAATTGATTTTAGTGCTATCCCTGAAACTGATTTAGTGAAATTGCTCTTTGCTGAGAACCCCGGTGTGGTGCTACAACTCAAGAACTTAGAGGAGGCTGAAGAAATCTTAAGAAGCAATTCTATTGGCTTTGCTAAAATTGCAGAGTTAAGCACAGAACGCACTCTTGATATTAAGCAGGGCAAAAAGCATTTGAGCCTAGATATCGATGCCTTGCGTGATGTGTGGTATGAAAGTTCGTTCCTCATGGATAAGCATCAGACCGCATTGCCAGAGGCTGAAGCACGTAGAGATAATTACAAACAGCAGACTGTAAGTTATAAGTTCCCCGAAGGCTTCAGTGGAAAGATGAAGGACTTAGGCTTAGACCCTAATCGCAAGACAAAGAGTGGTATCAAGGCTGCTATTCTTCGAGATAAGGGTACTAACGGAGAGCGCGAAATGGCTTATGCGCTATGGCTTGCAGGCTTTGACGTGCGAGATGTACATCTTACTGACCTTACTAGCGGAAGAGAAACACTTGATGATATACAGATGATTGTCTTCTGCGGTGGTTTCTCTAATAGTGATGTGCTTGGTTCGGCTAAGGGTTGGGCTGCTGGTATCCTTTATAATGCCACTGCAAAGGCTACGCTTGAACGCTTCTATGCTCGTCCCGATACTTTGAGCTTAGGTATTTGCAATGGTTGTCAGCTGATGGCAGAGCTAGAAGTCTTGTATCCTGAGCATGAAGAGAAGCATAAGATGGCTCACAATGATAGTGGTCGCTTTGAGTCGGGCTTCGTAAGTCTACGAATACCAAAGAACCACTCTGTTATGCTTCAGAACCTAGAAGGAACAGAGATTGGCATTTGGGTTGCTCATGGTGAAGGTAAGTTTGACCTTAAGTATAGTGCTGATAAGTATTATGTTATAGCACAGTACAAGTATGATGCTTATCCTTCTAATCCTAATGGTTCGCCCCATGCTATCGCAGGCTTATGCTCAGCTGATGGTCGTCATCTAGCGATGATGCCTCACCCAGAGCGTGCAATCTTCCCATGGACATGTGCTTACTATCCAGAGGCAGAGCGTGGAGAGCATGAGGTTACGCCTTGGATGGTCGCCTTCCGCAATGCATACGAATGGATTAAGAACTATAAGTAATCTGTTGTGTGCATAGTCTTCACAGACTTTGTAAACAACTAACTTTTAGATACATCTTAAGAAGGGGCTTGCAGGATGATATTAAACTTATCATCTTGCTCCCCTTCTAATTGTATGGTCTTAGTATCAAAATAACAGAAATTGAATGACGAAAAAGAATAAACCAATAAATAAGAAATCAGGAACTAAACCTAAGAAGAAGGCTACGCGCGTGAGTACTCGTAGAGGTTTGACGAACGAACAAATAGAACAAACCGTACGCAAGCTCTTCGAGAGCGAGCCTAATAAAGTCTTTAATTATAAGCAGGTATGCTATCTCTTTGGGCAAACATCAATGTCCCAAAAGCGACAAGTTGTGTCCGTCTTGGAGGCTCTTGTCGTTTTTGGTTTTCTCACGGAAGTAGAGATGGGGCGTTATCGCCTCAAGCATGCAGAGCGCAAGACGAAGGGCAATGCTTTAGAAGGCACATTCCGCCACTTTAGAGGAAATTCAAGCGTAGTGGTTGAGGGCATGGAAGAGCCTTTAGCGATAGAAGAGCGTGATGCTGCGCATGCGCTAGATGGCGATAAGGTGCGCATTGCTCAAACTACACTTAAGGGGCGTGTCGAACGCAAGGTGTGGCAGGTTACTAAAATTCTTGAGCGCAGTACACGTACTTATGTCGGTAAAATTAAAATCACACGCCAAGGAGCTTTTGTAACGAATGAGAGTCGAGATATGCGCATGCCTATTCAAATCCTTGAGGAGGATTTGGGTGAAGTAGAGGATAGAGATAAGGTAATCGTACGTGTGCGTTCGTGGTCTTCTCGTGACCGTAATCCGATTGGAGAGATTGTCGAGATACTAGGTAAGACGGGTAGTGCCGATGCAGAGATGCACGCTATTCTTGCTGAATATGGCTTGCCTTACCATTATCCAGAGGAGGTTGAGCAGGCGGCAACTAGTCTTAGTGGCGAGATAACGGAGGAGGCTTTGCGTGAGCGTGAAGACTTCCGTTCGATAACGACCTTTACTATTGACCCTAGAGATGCGAAAGACTTTGATGATGCACTCTCTATCCGTAAGTTAGAAAATGGCAACTGGGAGATAGGTGTACATATTGCTGATGTCAGTCATTTTGTTCGTCCCGGCGATATTATTGATAAGGAGGCTTATAATCGTGCTACGAGTGTTTACCTCGTAGACCGCACGATACCGATGCTTCCCGAATATCTAAGTAATGGTCTTTGTAGTCTGCGCCCTAATGAAGATAAGTATAGTTATAGCTGTATCTTCGAGATGAGTGATGATGCCAAGGTGCAGGCGAGTCGTATTGTTCGTACGGTTATCTGCAGTGATAGGCGTTTTACCTACGAAGAAGCACAAGAAATCATTGAGCGAGGTGAGGGTGATTATGCAGAAGAGATTTTAACCCTAAATAGGCTTGCTCAGCAAATACGCGAGGAGCGATTTAAGGCTGGTAGTATTGCTTTTGAGCGCCCCGAAGTTCGTTTCCTTATAGATGATGCTGGTAAGCCTCTCTCTGTTTACCTCAAGGAAAGTCTTCCTGCACATCAGCTCATTGAGGAGTTTATGCTCTTGGCGAATAAGACTGTGGCAGAGCGTATTGGTCGCCGCCGTGGTAATGCCAAAGTAAAACCTTTTGTTTATCGTGTGCACGATGAACCCGATATGGAGAAGTTGGGGCAACTGTCTTCTTTCGCAGCGACACTTGGTTATACGTTTAAGGTCGGTGCTAGCTCTAAAGCGGTTTCTAAGAATCTGAATAAATTCCTCGCAGAAGTCAAGGATAAACCCGAGGGGGATAAATTCGCAACGATAGCAGTACGCACGATGGCTAAAGCCAAGTATACGACTGATAATATAGGTCATTATGGCTTGGCTTTCCCTTATTATACGCATTTCACTTCTCCTATTCGTCGTTATCCAGACCTTATGGTGCATCGTTTGCTGACGCATTATTTGGTAGATAAGGGTGCGCCTGTAGATGAAGCTCTTTTGGAGCGTGAGTGCGAGCATTCATCAGCAATGGAGGTCTTGGCTTCGCAGGCAGAGCGTTCGTCTATTCGCTATAAGCAGGTAGAATATATGCAGCAGTATCTAGGTTATGGCTTCGAAGGAACGATTTCAGGACTTGCAGAATGGGGTATTTATGTAGAACTCAATGATAGCAAGTGTGAGGGCTTAATCCCTATGCGAGATTTGAGTGATGACTATTATGAGTACGATGAGAAGAACTTTTGCCTTGTCGGACGTAGCTCAGGGCGTCGCTATGTCATGGGGGACCAATTAGTTGTGCGTGTGGCTGGTGCCAACCTTGAGCGTAAGCAATTAGATTTTCAACTTATAGAGTCTAAGGAATAGCATTGAGATTATCTCAATAGGTCTAAATAGAGAGACCGTGCATAGCTGATAAGGCTGTTGCACGGTCTTTTTTATGACTTCAGCTGTAGTCTGTACAAACTACACGTGTAGTCTGCACAAACTTCAGCTGAAGTTTGCACAGACTTCGCCGAGGTTTTGAGAATAGGAAGCGCATGCTTGATTTTCATTCTTCTTTGATGTTTTGTTCTTATTGAATAGCCTAAAATGAGACCATTGCATAATGCGGCACTCACTGCGTTATTTTCGACATTCAGGCCCCGTCATTTACAAAAGTAAACTCCCTGCGCCTTCAGTCTCAATGCCTTGTGATTACCGCATTCTGCAAAGCCCCACAAAAGAACAAGTAAAAACTTGTCCTTTTTGAGACCGTCGAGCGGTCTCAAAATTGTATTGTTATACAAGGCTCTCTATTTGATATACTTGGTCTATCAAACTCAAGATTTTGAGTGTAAAAAATACTATCTTTGTTCTTTGTATGAGAGATTTCATAATAACCGAAGTAAAAAACGAAGAGGTCGTATTAGTTGGTCTTATTACCAAATCGCAGACTGAAGCTCAAGTAAAGGAGTATCTTGATGAACTTGATTTCTTGAGCGACACGGCTGGTCTTCGTCCTGTTAAGCGTTTTGTTCAACGCTTAGATAATCCTCATCCAGTTACTTTTGTCGGCAAAGGTAAGCTGGAGGAGATACGCCTCTATGTGGAGGAGCATGAAATCGGAGTTGTTGTTTTTGATGATGAGTTAAGCCCTAAGCAACTCCGCAATATAGAAGGAGAACTGAAAGTAAAGATACTAGACCGTACAAGCTTAATCCTTGACATCTTTGCTCTGAGAGCCCAAACGGCTTATGCTAAGACGCAGGTTGAGCTTGCCCAATATAAGTATATGCTTCCTCGTCTGACACGTCTGTGGACGCACCTTGACCGCCAGCGTGGTGGTGTGGGTATGCGTGGACCGGGGGAAACAGAGTTGGAAACGGATAAGCGTCTTATTCAAGACCGCATAAGCCACCTCAAAGAAGACCTTAAGGTAATTGATAGACAGATGTCTATGCAACGCAAGAATAGAGGTAAGATGGTGCGTGTAGCTCTTGTGGGTTATACGAATGTGGGGAAGAGTACGCTGATGAATACGCTTGCGAAGAGTGAAGTGTTTGCAGAGAATAAGCTCTTTGCTACCCTTGATACGACGGTGCGCAAGATGATTGTGCATAATCTGCCTTTCCTCCTTAGTGATACGGTAGGCTTTATCCGCAAACTTCCTACCGAACTTATTGAGAGCTTTAAGTCTACGCTCGATGAGGTTCGTGAGGCTGATATTCTGTTACATATCGTAGACGTATCTCACCCTAATTACGAGGAACAGATTGAAGTCGTTGAACGCACGCTTACAGAGATTATAGGTGAGAATAGCGATAAACCCAATATCATCGTTTTCAATAAGGTCGATGCTTATGAGTGGGAAGAGAAAGACCCAGACGATTTGTCTCCACGCACGAAGCGCAATATCTCTTTAGAGGAATTGAAAGCGCAGTGGCGCGAGCGTAGGGGGGATAATGTTCGTTTTATCTCGGCTCGAGAACTAGAAGGGATTGAAGACTTGAAAACCATGCTTTACGATAGGGTTAAAGAAATACATATTCAGAGATTCCCATATAATGATTTCCTCTTCCAAGATTATAGTGCTTTGGAGGAAGATGCACAAGAAGAATAAGCTCAAAGACATTGTCAAAAGTAAATATACACAACGTCTACGGGCGGTCATATGCGGCTACGAATAATCGTGCCGTCTTGTTAATTAATTTAGGTTCACCACGGTCTCCAAAAGTAAAAGATGTCGCTTCTTATCTGCGCGAGTTTCTCATGGATGAGCGTGTCATCGGTTTATCACCTTTTTGGAGGAGTGTACTTGTTAAGGGGATTATAGTGCCTTTTAGGGCAAGACGCTCAGCACGCAACTATAGTTATATCTGGGATGAAGAGCAGGAGGTCTTTCCTCTCATTCATCATAGTGCTTTGCTTGCAGAGGCTCTGTCTGAGCAAATGAAGCGTCCCGTAGGCTTGGCTATGCGCTATGGTACACCTTCTATGGATGATACCTTGCTTGAGCTATCTCAGCTTGGCGTCAAAGAAGTGAGTGTCTTACCCTTGTATCCTCATTATACGCGCTCTAGCTTTGAGACAGCTGCTGTGCATGCCCTTGATAGGCTCTCAGCCTTAGGGCTTGATATGGAGCTCTCGGTGATGGATGCTTTCTATGAAGAGGAGGCTTATAATCGGGTACTTGTAGAGCAGGTTCGCCGTCATTTGCCTGAGGATATAGATAGGTTGATTATCTCGATGCATGGCATACCGGTATCACACTTGATGCCTCCGTGCCGTTCTCATAATGGGGAAACGAAGCATTGTATCCATAATCATCACACGCCTCAGCAAAGAGCTACATGCTATCGTTTGCACTGTGAGACCTCGGCAGAACGCTTGCGTCAGAACTTAGGCTTACCTGAGAGCAAGGTCGAACTAGTCTATCAAAGTCGTTTAGGCAATCACGAGTGGATGCGTCCGTACTTTATAGAGCGAGTGAAGTGCTTTGCGGGAGAGGGTGCTAAGCGTATTGCGGTCGTATGTCCGGGATTTATCTGTGATTGTCTAGAGACATTGCACGAGATTGATGTCGAGTATAGGCACGACTTTATGCACACGGGAGGTCATCAGATGACGTATATCCCATGCTTGAATAGTTCGCCTGAGTTAGTTGAAGCATTATCAGAGATTATATACAAACACGAAAAAAGATTATGAAGAAGTTAGTTTTAGCTACTTTGCCATTGCTCTGTCTGGGGGCAGTATCATTTGCTCAAGCACAAGATGCAAGCCAGATGAAGGGCGGTATGCCGGAGCCTAAAGCTGTAGGGGCTGTTCCTACAGAAGCACAGATGGCATGGCATCATCTAGAAACTTATGCTTTTGTGCACTTCGGGCTAAATACCTTCAATGACCTAGAGTGGGGCTATGGTAATACGCCTGCAAGCACATTCAATCCTAAGAAACTAGATACAGACCAGTGGGTACGCACGCTCAAGGCTGCGGGCATGAAGGCTGTTATCTTGACGGCTAAGCACCATGATGGTTTCTGTTTGTGGCCAACCAAGACTGTTGATTATTCGGTTAAGAATAGTCCTTGGCTTGGTGGCAAGGGCGACCTAGTGAAGTCATTGAGTGAGTCTTGCCGTAAGTATGGCTTAAAGTTCGGTTTGTACTTAAGCCCTTGGGATAGACACAATGCAGAGTATGCACGTGAAGGCTATCAAAAGATTTTCCACGATCAAATCAGAGAGCTAACTTCTAACTATGGAGAGCTATTTGAGTACTGGTTTGATGGTGCTAATGGTGGTACTGGTTGGTATGGCGGTGCTGACGAGGCTCGTAGCATTAACCCCAAGGAGTACTATATGTACGAAGAGGCTTCTGAAATCTTGAGAAAGAATAATCCTAATATCATGATTTTTGGCGGTACTGTGCCTACTATTCGTTGGATTGGTAACGAGCAAGGATGGGCTGGTGAGACTAACTGGTCTACATACAGCTACAACGAAGAAAAGCACCACCGTGAGAATATATGGGGTCATCGTGAAGGTAAAGAATGGTTGCCCGGTGAAGTGGACGTAAGTATTCGTCCGGGCTGGTTCTATCACCACCGTGAAGACCATCAGGTGCGTAGCGTTGCTAACCTAACTAATATCTATTATCAGAGTGTAGGGCGCAATGCTAATCTACTGCTTAACTTCCCTGTAAATCTAGATGGTGTTATCCCTCGTCAAGACTCTATCAATATCGTCAGATGGCATGAGCATATTGTTAAGAGCTTTAAGAACAATCTGCTTAAGGGCGCACGTGTAGAAGCTGAGGATACACGCTTAGGAGACAAGTTCTTGCCTGCCCATCTTGTAGATGGTAAGGACAATACTTATTGGGCTACAATGGAGAGCAAAACGCCTTCTATTGTCTTTACTCTAGGTAAGAAGGAGAAGCTAAATAACATTCTGCTACAAGAATATATCCGTTTAGGTCAACGTGTAGAAGGCTTTACGCTCGAAAGCCGTGCAGCTGATGGCTCATGGCAGACCGTTGATACTCGTGATAGCCTCACGACTATCGGCTATAAGCGTATTATACGTATTAGCCCTGTGGAAACAGATGCTATTCGCCTCAAGATTACGAAGAGTAAGGACGTGCCTTGCTTGGCTGAAGTCGCAGCTTATCTCGCTCCAGAGCTTGTAGATGCTCCAGAGGCTTACAGAAATGAAGCAGACCAGCTTATTATCCGTGGTGCTTCTCCTCGTCACAAGTTGAGTTATCGCATTGGTAAGGGTAAGTGGCAGTCTTATACGGGACCTGTACAAATCCCTAGCGACCATGTGACAGTAAGCGTTATGGCAGACTCGGGTACGGATAAGGCCGAGAAGACTATTCGCTTTGGTTACTCAGCGAAGAACATACAAGTAGACTCATTGCCTGCTGCTCAGCACAAGGCTCTTTTTGATGGCAATGGTTATACAACTGTACGCTTCAAGAAGGCAGAGTCTGTGCTTAACTTTAATCTGTCTAAGCCTAGTCTAGTAAGTAGCTTCGTTTATACACCTACTCAGCATAGAGATGCTCAGGGTCATATTCAGAAGTACAGACTATACGCAGATAATCAGCTTGTCGCAGAGGGTGAGTTCCAGAATATCAAAGCTAATCCTATCCCAGTAGAAGTTCGCTTGAAGAAGCCAGTGCGCACGCAAAAGCTTCGTCTAGAAGTAGTGCGTGTCCTTGATGATAAGGATTTCTTTGAGATTGGCGATATTGCCTTTATGTAGATTTTAATCTAGTCGTAATGCAGAAAACAGATAAGAGTACTGCTCTCTTTGAAAAAGCTGCTAAACTAATCCCCGGTGGAGTGAATAGCCCTGTGCGTGCTTTTCGCTCCGTCGGGATGACGCCTCTCTATATTGCTCGAGGCGAAAAGGGGCATATATGGGACGCTGATGGCAATGAGTATATAGACTTTATTAGTTCGTGGGGACCCTTACTTATTGGTCATAGTAATCCAGCTATACAAGCGGCTATTGAAGCCGAGCTTAAGCATGGTACTAGTTATGGTGCGTGCAATGAGCGTGAAGTAGAGATGGCCGAACTGATTACACAGTTCTTCCCTTCTGTGGAGATGGTTCGCATGGTGAACTCTGGAACAGAGGCTACTATGAGTGCTATCCGCCTTGCTCGTGGTTATACGGGTAGAGATAAGATTATTAAACTAGAAGGCTGTTATCATGGACATGCCGATAGTTTTCTAATAAAAGCGGGTAGTGGTCTAGCTACTTTTGGTCAGACAGGTAGTGCAGGCGTAACCCAGCATACGGCTGAAGATACGCTTGTAGGGACCTATGGCGATATTGAGTCTATTAAGACTTTGCTCTATAATTTCTCTGGTCAAGTGGCCGCTGTTATCCTAGAGCCTATTATGGGTAATATGGGACTTGTGAAGCCTAATCCCGACTTCTTGCGTGCCCTTCGCCAGCTGACTGAGGAAGAGGGTGTAGTACTTATCTTTGACGAGGTTATCAGTGGCTTCCGTGCTGCTCGTGGTGGCGCACAAGAGCTGTATGGTATTCGTCCCGACTTAACTTGTCTAGGGAAGATTATAGGAGGCGGTTTGCCCGTAGGAGCTTTTGGCGGTCGCCGTGAAATTATGGAATACTTATCCCCTCTAGGTCCTGTTTATCAAGCTGGCACGCTATCGGGTAATCCATTGGCTTTAGCTGCTGGCGCCGAGATGCTCAAAGCTCTAAATAGAGAAGGCTTCTATACTGAACTAGAAGAGAAATCTCAGTACTTTGAGTCTTTGCTACGCCCTACGCTAGATAAGTACAGTGACTATATCAGTTATAATCGTGTCGGCTCTCTCTCTACGATATTCTTCCGCAAGGGCGGTGTGTCTTCGTATGCAGAGGCTAGCGAGTGTGATACCGAACTATATGCACGTTATTTCCGCTTGATGCTTGGTGAGGGCGTTTACTTACCTCCTTCACAGTTTGAATGTATGTTCATCTCTATGGCACATACACAAGCAGACCTTGAGCATACAGCTCAGGAGATATCGAATAGTTTAGAAACCCTTTTTGCTTAGTAGCACGAGTCCGAAAACATCTTAATTATGCCATCTGCTGCTGACAGAGATATACATAGTTTATATATCCTCAAAGCGATATGTGCCTTGGCAGTGGTGGCGATACATACTCCGATGGGGGTACTGCGTGAAGAAGTTAATGTACTAGCTTCTCTTGCAGTACCCTTATTCTTTGCTATTACGGGCTACTTTCTCTATCATGAAGATGAATGTACCCTACGCAAGAAAATTGTGCGTAGCCTAGGCAAACTCATACCTATAACTTTGGGCTTGCATCTCGTCTATCTCTTTCTGCCGCATGGCTTCCGTGCGCTGGGGCAAAGCTGGCAGTACTATGCTAAGTGGTTGCTTGTGGGCATCAATAATAATGAAGTGCATCTGTGGTATCTGTCAGCCTTAATCTATGCCCTTGCGCTTGTCTACTACCTTCGCTCGTATAGTGTACTTGTCGGCATGCTGGCTCTCGTGCTACATGGCTTTTTGTCCACTTATTTAACGGGGTCTTGGGGGCATATTTATTGGACGCATCCCCTTGCTTTTGCTTTTCGCTATACACTTGCTACGGGCTTAGGCTATCTGTCCCTCGGCATGTTTATTCGTCGCTGGCGTAGTGCCTTGCTTACTTTTCCTTATGCTCTTTATAGCCTACTCCTCTTGCTAGCCTTGCTTTATTTGGGGCATTTTCTTAAGTCTTCATCGGTGGGTCGTATCTGTTTGGCTATTCGTCCGATACTGATTACCTGCTCAGTAATCACTATCTTTACAATCTGTTTACAACAGAACTCTCGCCCTCTCAAAGGTGTATGGAGCTGGATAGGCAAGCACTTGTCAGCCGATATATACTACTGGCATATCTTGGTGCTGTGGCTGGTGAGCCCTTATATTCCAAAGGCTTATAGTGTGCCTTGGGCGTTTTTAGTGACTGCACTCTTAAGTGTGCTATTGGCTTGGGCTTTGCAGTATCTCTATGGAGCGGTCGGGCAACTTATAAAGAAAGAAAAGACAAATTAAACTTATGCAATATACTTGTTACACAATCACGATTACGAGCAAGCCTGAGGGGCTTGATGATGAAGTTATTTATGACCTCTATTCTGATGCCTTAGGGTGCTTAGGCTTTGATAGCTTTGATACTAATGAAGGCGTTCTAAAGGCTTATATCCCAACGGAACTCCTTGCCGATAATCGTGCTATTAAAAGCCAACTAGGTGAAACTATCCTAGAAGGTGTTACTATTGAATATGTCGTGGAAGATGTGCCCGATGTAAATTGGAATGAAGAGTGGGAAAAGCACTACTTTCAGCCAATCATGATTGGAGATAAGCTCTGTCAGATACGAGCACCTTTCCATACCCCTGACCCCGAAGCTCAAACGGAAATTATCATTAGTCCTAAGATGGCTTTCGGTACAGGTAATCACGAAACGACTGCGCTTATGATGGGCTATATCATTGGGCATAGCATGAAGGGTTTGCGTGTACTTGATATGGGTTGTGGTACAGGTATACTAGGTATCCTAGCACTCAAGCAAGGTGCAGAGTGTTTGACAGCTGTTGATATAGATGAATGGGCTTACCTGAATGTACTAGAGAATGCCGAGCTTAATGGCGTACACATCGAAGAAGCTATGCAGGGCGATGCCTCTTCGCTTGCGAGTAAAAAGCCCTATGACCTTATCTTGGCTAATATCACACGCAATATCTTGCTGGCTGATATGCCAGCTTATGTCGCAGTCTTGAAGGAAGGTGGACATCTGATATTGAGTGGTTTCTACGAAGAAGATGTAGAAGTGCTTACAGATAGAGCCAAGGAATTGGGCTTGTCTGCCCTTGGTTATGAGGTGCGCAATAGGTGGACACGCCTAGAGTTAGTAAAGAAGTAACTATTTATTCAAAATAAATTATGAGAAATATTTTAGCTTGTGCTATTGCTACTCTTAGCATAGCCGCATCGCCCTCAGTCTTTGCTCAGGGTAAGAAGGTGCAGAAGCCTAATCAATCATCTCAAAAAGCTCAGTACTTTAGTCGCCCTCGCCTAGTCGTGGGTATGGTTGTGGACCAAATGAGCTGGGAGTATCTGTATCGTTTTAATAGCCGATTTGGTCAATCGGGTTTCCGTCGTCTGCTCGATGAGGGTTTCAACTGCGACAATGCTCGCATTAACTATTTACCCTCGGTTACAGCCATTGGTCACTCTACTGTTTATACGGGTAGCGTGCCTAGCTTGCATGGTATTGCTGGCAATAACTTTTACGATAATGGTAAGCCAATGTACTGCACCGAGGATAAGAGCGTGCAGACAGTAGGAGCTGAGAATGGCAAGGACGGACAAATGTCTCCACGCAATCTGCGTGCAACGACTATTACAGACGAACTGCGCATCGCAACTAATTTCACTAGCCGTGTCGTGGGGGTAGCCCTCAAGGATAGAGGTGCTATTCTGCCTGCTGGTCATGCGGCTAATGCTGCTTATTGGTTCGATGATAAGAGCGGTAATTTCATATCAAGTACTTACTACATGGATAAGCTCCCTCAGTGGGTGAACGACTTCAATAGTAAGCGTTTGCCTGAGCAATATCTCGCTGGGGGCTGGCAACCACTATACCCACTCAATACTTATACAGAGAGTGTGGCTGACCAAAATAAGTACGAACTACCTTGGGGCGATGTGCCTGCTACACTTCCTCTAGATACGAAGGCTCTTAGCCAAAAGCATGGTGTAGGTGTTATTCGCTCTACTCCTATGGGGAACGAACTAACGCTTGATATGGCTAAGGCAGCTATTGAGGGCGAAAGCTTGGGTATGCGTAAGGACTCTACCGACTTCCTTGCGATAAGCCTCTCGTCTACAGATTATGTAGGACACAGATACGGCACTTTCTCTGTCGAACTAGAAGATACGTATCTTCGTCTTGACCGTCAGTTAGCCTCATTCTTCTCTTACCTTGATAGTAAGTATGGCAAAGATGGTTATGTCTTCTTTATCACAGCTGACCATGCTGCTGGTCATAACATTCAGTTCCTTGCTGACAAGCATCTTCCAGGAGATAAGTGGCGTGTAGATGAAACGAGAAAATTGGTAGACTCTGTTTCTCGTTCTGTTTCGGGGCAGAATGTGACCCTGCTTAAGGATGTGATGAACTATCAGATTTTCTTCAACGAACAGCGCATAGACTCTCTAGGCCTTGACCGAGATAAGCTCTACAATGCAGTAGTATCGGCTGTATCTAAGCAAGAAGGCGTTGCGTATGCTGTGCGTGGTGATAAGGTGAATCCTACTACTCTGCCTACAGAAATCGCTATGCGCATCACTAATGGCTATAATCGTACGCGCTCGGGTGCTATCTTCGTTGTAACTCTTCCGGGTTATATGTCTGCTGGCAGTAAGCCTGTTTTAGGTACAAATCACGCTGTTTGGTCTCCTTATGACACGCATATTCCTTTGATATTTATGGGTCATAATGTGCCTAAAGGACACCTATACAGAGAGGTTTATATGACAGACATTGCGGCTACTCTTGCATTCCTGCTTAAGACCCAGCTCCCAAGTGCATGTATAGGTAAGCCTATTACAGAGATGCTTAAGTAGAAACTATTCATTTAGGCCCCATTCGGTGGTCTCAAGTAATGTCTACTAAGCGTATTCTTATTATAGATAATCAAGACTCCTTTGTTTATAATCTCGTTCAGCTTGTGCGAGAGGCAAAGGAGTCTTGCTTTTATGATGTCGTGCGGGCGGATGCTTTAGAGTCTTGTCCGACGAAGCGATATGATGCGCTTCTAATATCTCCGGGACCTGGACTTCCCGACGACGAACCTCTTATGATGAAAGCACTTGATGAATTTAAGCGAGAGGGGAAACCTATTTTAGGAATTTGCTTGGGCTGTCAGGCTATAGCCGTAAGTGAGGGTTATGACTTAAGGCAGATAGTACAACCCCTGCATGGTCATATGAGTAGATTGATTTATGATGTTGATGATTTGCTCTTTGAGGGCATTCCTTCGGGGAGTGCTATTGCGCGTTATCATAGTTGGGTTGTAGATATGAACACTTGCACGTCTACTCAAGCTAACCTTGTCGAACTTGCCTATTCGCTTGATGACGATGGGCGTCAGACGATGGCTCTTCGTCATAAAATGCTCCCTATATGGGGCTTGCAGTTCCACCCCGAGAGTATGATTTCAGAATGCGGTGCTCGTTATATTTCTAATTGGTTATCGGTAGTGCTTTCATAAGGTAGTATTTATATAGATAAATCTGAAAACTAAGGGCTGTGTCAAAATTCGTTTTGGCGCAGTTCTTTTTTTATTGCCCTTGGGGTAGGGAAGTTAGGCTAGAGCAAGCTCATCAAAATTTAGGAAACCGTGCAATGGTCTCATTTAGGCTAATTTTGAGTGCCGTAGGCACGACACTCTTCAAAGCCCAGGGTGGAATGAGGGCAAAGCCCGAAATGAAACCCTGGGTACACGCGGATAAAAGTGGAATGAGCTCCGTAGGAGCGGCACTTCCAACGCACGCATTGGAATTTATCCGCTCGGTTGTGCCGCCCCTTTGGGGCTCAATAAATGTATTGACTATTATTACCCAGGGCTTGCGCCCTGGGCTATGCAGGAGTATCGCCCTAAAGGGCTCTTCTGCGACACGTTCAAAATCAATGTCAGTACGTCGTACTCATTTCAGTAAGACTTCAGCTGTAGTCTGTACAAACTACACGTGTAGTCTGCACAAACTTCAGCTGAAGTTTGCACAGACTTCGCCGAGGTTTTGAGAATAGGAAGCGCAGCTTTTGCTTTTCTCTAGTTTGCTTAGAGATTTTGATGTACTGAGATAGTAAGATGACTTCCTAAGGTATCGTTTGAGAGGACGCAAGTAGTTTTTTAGAAATGTCCTTAATTTTGTCATGATACAGCCCTTAAACTTATTCATATACAGAGTTAAAGACTATCTGTACATGCTTTCAACACTTCGGATAAATAGCCTAGATTTAGATATGAATTGCGCACTATTTGATTAAGTGTGTATGTTTTTGTTTATCTTTGTGCCTGTTTCGCTTCTTGTGCTGATACGGAGAAGCTGATTTTAATAATAAAAATAGATGAAGAAGACACTACTTATTGGGTTAATGACCCTAGGAGCAACGACCGTAGCAGAGGCTGGCGGTCTACTAAATACAACTAATCTGCATGCGCTCTACTTGCGTAGTTTATCTCGTAACGCTACACTTTCTATTGATGGTGCGTATTACAATCCTGCAGGTCTTGTCTTTGCTAAAGACGGCTGGCGTTTCTCTATTAACAGTCAGACCATCTTCCAAGAGCGTAATATAGACGCAAGCTTTAAGCCTTTTGAGTTCAATGGAGGTAGTGCTGAGAAGACATTCAAGGGTAAGGCTACAGCTCCTATTTTCCCAACGGCTATGCTTGCTTATAAGCAAGGTGATTGGGCTTTCTCTGCGGTAGCTGGTATCTTCGGTGGCGGTGGTAAGGCTAGTTTTGCTAATGGTCTACCTCAGTTTGAAGGGGCTGTCGCTATGGTGCCTGCCACAACTCAAGCTATTAAAGCTCAGGTAACTCCTCTTTTGGGTGGTTTGTCTAATCTCCCTACAACAGTATCACTACCTATCCAGAAGGCTGTTGGTGCCTTAACGGGCGTAAATCGTTATGGTGTGAATAGTCAGCTTGATGGTTTGCAGTATAACATTGGGCTTCAGCTCGGAGCGACTTACAAAATCAATGACCATTTCAGTGCTTATCTTGGTGGTCGTCTGCTATATGCTTACAATTCTTACGAAGGGCATATTGGAGGTATTCAAGTGAATAATGCTGCTGACGGTACAATGGCTCCAGCACCTATTTATTTTGGTGCGATAGATAAGGGTATTACTGCGCTTAAGTCTCAGTTGGGTAGTCTTCCAGAGCAGGTTCGTCCTCAAATACAAGCAGCCTTTGCTTCTGAGAAGGTTCAGAGCTTACTCGCAGTCCCCGGTAAAATGGCTCAGGCTACTACAGACAAACAAATTGAAGTTAAGCAGACGGGTTGGGGATTTGCGCCTATTGTAGGTGTAAACTTCAAGTACGACAAGCTTAATCTAGCTGCTCGTTACGAATTCCGTACATCTATTGATGTTAAGAATAATACTAAGGTAAATACGTCCGGTCTTGCTCAGTTTGATGACAATGTTAAGAATCCGAATGATTTGCCTGCAGTACTTGCAGTGGGTGCATCTTATCAGTTCTTGCCAAGTTTTACTGCCTCAGTAAGTTATAATCACTTCTTTGAGAAGAGCGCGCGTATGGTGGGCGATAAGCAAAAAACTCTTGACCATAATACGAACGAGTATATGCTCGGTCTCGAATGGAAGGCCTTGAAGTGGCTTGATGTGAGTGGCGGTGTTCAGCTTACAGATAAGGGCGTTACAGATGCTTATCAGAGCGATTTGCACTTCGATATGGGTTCTACATCTTATGGTCTAGGCGTTGGTATTCATTTGAATGATGCTATGATGCTGAACCTAGGCTATATGATTACGGATTACAAGACTCATACTAAGGTTAATCCTAATTTCCAGAATAATGCACTTACTGGTAAGGGGGTTGAAGGTACAGAAGTCTTTAAGCGTAAGAACCAAGTATTTGCTATTGGTATCGACTATACGCTCTAGTGGAGTGAACTATTGCATGACTTTAGTCTCTGCAATAGGATAAAAATAATCTCAATTACAATGATGTGTTTGGGGCTGTGTCAAGATTATCTTGTCACAGCCCCGCTTCTGCAGTCTTGTGCAATAGTTTTCCTTTGTTTTGAGCTAAGTTTGATAATTTCTATTGGTCTATACTGTATCTGTATGCTTGTTCGTTCGTAACTTAATAATGACTGAGTATTTTGTATCTTTGTATAATAATAATAAAAAAGAAAATGAGTAAGAAAATTAGAGCAGCCATTGTCGGATATGGCAACATTGGACGTTACACACTAGAAGCCCTAGAAGCGGCAGAAGATTTTGAAGTAGCAGGCGTAGTACGCCGTAACCCTAATAATATCCCATTTGAACTAAGCCAGTATAAGGTAGTAGCCTCTATCGATGAGTTAGAAGGCGTTGATGTAGCTATCCTCTGTACGCCTACTCGTGAAGTAGAAGTGCATGCTGTGGAAATCCTTAAGAAAGGTATCAATACGGTTGATAGCTATGATATTCACGGAGGCATTGTGGCTCTAAGACGCTCTCTTGGAGAGGTCGCTAAGGCTAGTGGTTCAGTAGCTGTCATTGCTGCTGGTTGGGACCCAGGAAGTGACTCTGTAGTGCGTACGCTTATGGAAGCTATCGTGCCACGTGGTATTACTTACACAAACTTCGGTCCTGGTATGTCTATGGGACACACTGTAGCTGTTAAGTCTATTGCAGGCGTGAAGAAAGCACTCTCTATGACTATCCCAACGGGAACAGGGATCCACCGCCGTATGGTTTACATCGAACTAGAAGAGGGCTATAAGGCTGAAGAAGTGGCTGCAGCGATTAAGGCTGATGATTACTTCGCTCACGATGAAACGCACGTTAATGTCGTTGATAGTGTAGATGCACTTATTGACATGGGTCACGGCGTAAATATGACTCGTAAGGGTGTGTCAGGTAAGACGCAAAATCAGCTCCTAGAGTTCAATATGAAGATTAACAATCCTGCCCTTACAGCTCAAATACTAGTAGCATCTGCAAGAGCTGCTGAACGCCAACAAGCAGGTTGCTATACGATGCAGGAAATCCCTGTTATTGATCTATTGCCTGGCGATAGAGAACAATGGATTGCTAAGCTCTGCTAAGGGAGTTATCCACGAAAATCAATAATAGAAGGTAATGATAACATGGGATGTTAACCCTGCGATTTTTGAGATAGCAGGTCGTGAAGTGCGCTGGTATGGGCTTTTGTTTGCTTTAGGATTGCTCATACTCGGGCCATGGATTGAAGAAAAAATCTGGAAGAGAGAGAAGCTCAACCCTGAGTGGATGAACTCACTCTACATCTACGTCGTAGTAGGTACAGTCCTTGGTGCTCGTCTTGGGCATGTGCTTTTCTATGACCCTGCTTACTACCTTGCCAACCCATTAAAGATATTGGCTATATGGGAAGGCGGCTTGGCTAGTCATGGGGGAACACTCGGTGTTATCATTGCGCTTTGGTTATACTCGCGTAGAGTGACCCATAAGTCGCTATTGTGGATACTTGACCGTATAGCAGTACCTACGGGCTTGGCTGCTGCCCTTATTCGCTTGGGGAATCTCATGAATAGCGAGATTTTTGGACGTCCTACGGACTTGCCATGGGCATTTCGTTTTGTACGTTCAGGAGAATATCGCTACATCGAGTATTTAGCACAGAAGCAAACGCTTACCCCCGAACAGCAACAGCTCTTAATGGGGCAATTAGGCTGGCACCCAACGCAGATTTATGAAGCATTAGCTTATCTAGTGGTCTTTGCTCTGTGTCTGTGGCTGTATTGGTGCCGTGATGCCGCCAAGAAGTATGAAGGTCTTATCATTGGTTATTTCATGATAGGCGTCTTTGGCTTCCGTTTTATCATCGAAAGCATTAAGATTGTTCAAGAGTCATGGGAGCTCAACCTCATTGCTCAAACGGGCATGAATATGGGACAACTCTTAAGTATACCTTTTGTTCTAGGGGGTATATGGGCTGTAGTACATGCTTATCGTAATCCTATCGTCGCAACAAAGTAAAATATAAATTATAGAATAGTCATCTATGTACCAAGTACAACAAGTAACGGATAAAGTTTACTATGTAGGTGTCAATGACCGCAGTAAGCACTTGTTCGAAAACCTATGGGCATTGCCACAGGGTGTGTCCTATAACTCCTATCTTTTAGTAGACGAAGAAGTCGTGCTTATCGACACTGTTGATGTCTGCTATTCTGATATTTTCTTCCATAAGATTGAACGTATCCTTGGCGAGCGTCCAGTAGACTACCTAATCGTAAACCACATGGAACCTGACCATGGAGGCTCTATCGGTCTTCTTCGTCAGCGTTATCCTAATGTGAAGATTATCGGTAATAAGAAAACCTTTGATATGCTTAAAGGCTATCATGGCATAACCGAAGGTCTTCAAGAAGTTAAGGGAGGAGAAACGCTTAAAATCGGAAGCCTAGAGTTTAAGTTCCTCTTAGCGCCTATGGTGCATTGGCCAGAAGTGATGTTCACTTACGAGGCTTCTCAGCATATTCTCTTCTCTGCTGATGCTTTTGGTACTTTCGGTGCGCTTAATGGTCATCTCTTTGACTATGAAGCAGACCTAGAGCATTACATCAAGGATATGCACCGTTACTATAGTTGCATCGTTGGTAAGTATGGTCCTTTTGTTCAGAAAGCACTTAAGGCTGTATCTGAACTTAATTTACCGATTGATTACATCTGCTCTACGCATGGCATCGTTTGGACTCCGAAGCACTACCAAGAAGCTTTGGCTATATACGACCGCTTGAGCAAGTATGAAGGTGAAGATGGCGTCGTGATTTTGTACGGCTCTATGTATGGCAATACAGAGCAAATGGCTGATATTATTGCTCAGAGCTTAGCAGCTGCGGGCGTTAAGAATATCGTATGTCATAATGTAAGCAAGAGCGAACAATCACAAATCCTCTGCGATATATTCCGTTATAAGGGTCTTATTATTGGTAGCCCAACGTACAGCAATGGTATCTTCTCTCCGATTGAAAATATCATGAACCTTATTCGTGTACGCGAACTTAAGAACCGTACTTATGCTGTGTTTGGTTCATATACATGGGCTCCTATGGCAGTGAAGAAACTGCTTCCTTTCGCCGAAGAAATGAAGTGGGAACTAGTAGGAACGCCATTCGAACTCAAGATGGCAGACCTTCCATCTGTCATTGATGCTGCATGGCAACTAGGACAAGACTTTGCTGAAGCACTCAACAAATAAAATCCAAAAACATACTAACAATGAGATTAATTATCAAGCAAGACTATCAGTCTATCTCGCAATGGGCTGCTGACTATGTCGTGGCTCGGATCAACGCAGCTAAGCCTACGGCAGAACGTCCATTCGTGCTAGGGCTTCCTACGGGTTCGTCTCCTCTTGGCATGTACAAGGCCCTTATCGAAGCTAATAAGGCTGGTAAGGTGTCTTTTCAGCATGTCGTAACGTTCAATATGGACGAATACATCGGTCTTCCTGAAGGTCATCCTGAGAGTTATCACTCTTTCATGTGGAATAACTTCTTCTCTCACATCGATATTAAGAAGGAGCATGTACATATCCTCAATGGTAATGCTGCTGATCCTCTAAAGGAATGTGCTGACTACGAAGAAGCTATTAAGGCTGCAGGTGGTATTGACTTGTTCCTTGGCGGTATTGGTCCTGATGGTCATATTGCATTTAACGAACCAGGTTCATCGCTCTCTAGCCGTACACGCATCAAGACGCTAACGACTGATACTATTATTGCTAATAGCCGTTTCTTCGAAGGCGATGTAAATAAGGTGCCTAAGACTGCTATGACTGTCGGCGTGGGTACTGTAATGGATGCTCGTGAAGTGCTAATCCTTGTTAATGGTCACTCTAAGGCTCGTGCTTTGCAACAGGCTGTAGAAGGTGCTGTTAATCAGATGTGGACAATCACAGCTCTTCAGCTTCACCCTCATGGTATCATCGTTGCAGATGAGGCTGCTTGTGCAGAGCTAAAGGTTGGTACATACAACTATTTCAAGGATATTGAGCGCGGTAATCTGTAATCCGTAGGTATTCAAATAACTAATAAAGCAAGGGGCTGTGCCAAGGAATTGACACAGCCCCTTTTCGTACATGCGAACTTGTGTGCATGTGTCTGAACTAGTACTATTGCTTATCTTTGTGAGAGAATTGAAGTGTTATGGCGAAGTTATTATATACCATAGGTGAGGTTGAGAAGTTGCTGGGAGAGACTCAGAGCACGATTAAGTTTTGGGAACAGCAATTCCCTTATTTGCGCCGTAACCATGTTCCCGGTAAGACACGCCGTTATACTCAGCAAGATATTGAAGCCCTTAAGGCGATTAAATCTTTATTGAGAGATAAAGGCTTAAAGATAGAAGCCGCTAAAGAAGCACTCAAGAAGAAACGCAGTTACTTAGAACTTAGACAGAATACAATTACTCGGCTTAAATCAGTTCTGCAAAGATTAGAAAATCTCAAAGATACCTTGCAGAAGCAGTAAGAAAGAACAAGGCTGTACACCTTAAAAAGTACAGCCTTGTTTATTGTTATTCATTTAGCCTTTTGCGCCAATACTCATTTAGCCTTTCCTCTGAATGTGGTGATGCAAGTAAATGAGTGACTTCTTTCCCTTCATCAAGAGCTTGTCTAATGCTAGACGCTGACAAATTGCTTTGCGGAGCATCTAAGCAGGCTGTGTAAGGAATACTTGGGTCTGCAGACTCTAGCGGATAGTCTGGGCGTGGGTACACAAACAAATTGATTAACTTCAATAGTTCGTGTGGGCGATACCAGCTAGAGAATGACAGCAAGTTATCCGAGCCAATGAGCATAGAGAATTGCTCGTGCGGATAGAGCAACTTAAGAGCTTGAACTGTTCGTATCGTATAGAGAGGTCTAGGCAAATTGCGTTCAATCTCCACTAATTTGATATTCGTTTCTTCCTTAATAGCATCAAGAATAATTGCCTTTCTAAGTTCGTAAGGGAGTTGCTTCTTGATATCCTTCTGAGGGTTGAGCGGACTCAGGATAAGCCAAACCTCAGTAAAGCCCAGTTGCTTGAGCGCATAGCGAGCTAGTGCAAGGTGTGCTTTGTGAAAGGGATTGAATGACCCAAAGTACAAACAAACCATGCTAGATAATGCCTAGCGTCTCTTGAGCTAATCGGATTTCACTAGCTTCGCCAGTATGTTTGCCCCCGACGTCACTGAGCTTTACACAAGGGTGCCAGCGGTCGCGCTCGGTCATCTTACACTGCCAGAGCTTCATCACGATATTGCGGGCCTTGATGTCATTGCCTACATCACATGAGAAGTTTGTGCCTATACCGAAGCTCGCTCCTATGCGCCCTTTACAATAGTTTGCTATCTCAATAGCTCTTTCCACATTGAGCCCGTCACTAAAGATAATGTACTTAATCTTAGGGTCTACTCGAAGCTCTTGATAACGCTGTATCACCTTGTCCGTAAAGACAAATGGGTCTCCGCTATCGTGGCGAACACTCGTGTAAAGCATAGCGTGCTTCTTACTGAAGTTACGCATAAACACATTTGTCGTATAAGTGTCCGTCAGTACGGTGCCGAGGTCTCCATCATAGACATTTATCCAGTCTTCCATAGACATGTAGTTGGCCATCTTGTAGCCGTACATAGCGCCATGGAATTGTATCCATTCGTGTGGGTGCGTACCTGATACCTTAAGCCCTAGCAAATGTGCGATATGGACATTGCTCGTACCATAGAGACAAGAGCCGGCATGCTGCTTGAGTAGCTCGGTCATACGAAGCTCGACCTCAAAGCTGAAGCGTCTGCGCATACCAAACATAGAGAATGAAATCCCTTCTTGTGCTAGGGCTTTGGCTTTCTCTGTGATAGCTTGCTCGGCATACTCCATGTCGGGCTTTGCTCCTATTGTGCGGTAATACAGTTCGCTTACAAGAGCAAGGATAGGCGTTTCCCAAAGGGTTACGCGATAAAGTAAACCCTCTGCAATGATGCTCAAGTGTCCTGCTTCATCTTGCTCAATGATGAGTTCATCAGGATTAAATCTGAACCCTTTTAAAAAGTCAATATAGGTAGGTGGAAGGTAGGGCAGTTCCTGATGTAGGAAAAGCTCCTCATCTCGGCTCAGAGATAATTGCGCCATAGCTTTAGTCTCTTCTTTCAGTTGCTCAGCAAATCCCTTGGGATAGCAGGTTTCATTGCGGTCAATGAACCTAAACTGACCATAAGCACGAGGATAGAGTTTGCTATATGCGTAGCTTGTGGTAAACTTATATAAGTCTGTATCTAGGATAGATGGAATTATAGGCATAGTTATTCTTCGTCTTGATTGTTGTTGTCATTATTCTCTGGTCCTTCGTTGTCATCGGGATTAGAGTTGATACTATCCAAGAAATCAATAAATGATTGTAATGGTATTTCTCCTCCATTCTTTTGGAGGTCTTGTGCTATGTTCTTGCGAAAGTTTAGTATTTGTTTGATATAGTGATGTGATAGGCTATGCATATTTCCCACATGGCAATCGGGGTGTAAGAATTGCCCATACTGATTGCATTCATTGAGAAAATGCTCAATAATCCCTGCTATATCTGAATAGTAGGGAAGTAAAATGCAAAATCCGAAGTACTCATCACCCCAAAATTCTTCTTCGATGTAGCCTCCATTTTCAAGGCAGGCTTCATTGAGCATTTGGTGTAATAAGTCTTTCTGATAGTCTTCCCATGGCTCGAAGTTGCGCTGTAGGGCGACTCCACTTAAGCGAATAAGTTCGCCTACGCCACCCAGTCCACTAGCGATTATCGCTTGTGGTTCTCCCGTAAGGTCTTCGTATACGCGCATGCGCACCTCAAGCTCAGCCATGAGTGTAAGTGAGCGTTCGTAGCCCTCACAAGTTTCAAGTAGGGCTTCCAAGAAGCGCAAAACCTCTATGCTCTTACAGCATGCAAGACTAACGAAGTAGAGCATCATCTGTTTATTGTCAATCTCTTCCTTTTCGTTTAGGATTTGCTTGACGCGCTCGATGAGGTCGTGTTCGTTAGGAGAGAGTAAAGAGCCTGATTCAAGTTCGGAACGTCGGCTCCTAACTAATCCAAAGAAGTCAGCTTGCAGTTCGACGGGAACAGGTTCTTTAAGCTGGTGTATTTGGGTGTTAGAATCAAGTTTAGGTACTTGGCTCTGTGGCGTAAAATCTTCCATATCGCAAAGATAAGGTATTTCAGTTAATTGAATATTTTGAATAAGCCTTGCCTAAGGGCAAGCACTTCAAAATTCAGGCTAAGTACGAGTGCCTTTAGGCACGATACTTCTTCAAAGACCAGGGTGGAATGAGGGCAAAGCCCGATATGAAACCCTGGGTATCTACAGTTAAAAGTAAAATGAGCTCCTTTAGGTGCGGCACTAACAGCGCGAGTATTGTGGGGCACTTGCTTTGGGGTTGTGCCGCCCCTACGGGGCTCAAAAAATGTATATTAATCCCTAACCCAGGGCTTGCGCCCTGGGCTATACAGGAGTGTCGCCCTTTCAGGGCTCATCTACACTTTCACCACTATTCCATACCCTTTAATCTAGAAACAAAGTATGGTATGCAAGTACCACATCATAATATTTTGAGACAATATCTATTTTAGATCGGAGCTTTAATTTTTCATGCTCTTGTTTTGAAATAGCCAATTTTTAAGCTAGGATACGCCTAATAAAATGTTCCTAAACATGCCCTAATCACCTCAAAAACAACAAGATAAAGTGAACTCAATTTGCACATGTCTATAATTTTAACTACCTTTGCGACGTAATTTTGAATCATAGCCAGATTCCGCTCCAAATGGATTTAAAAACATGATAGCCTAGTTCGTCTAGTCTATTCACGTATCCTCAGCTATATGAAATTAGCACTATGATATTAAGAGCGTAGCTGCTCATCTTATCTCAGCATCTAGTTTCATATTGCATGTACTCCGAGCTCGTGTTAAGCGACCTCAATACAATTCAAATAAGCCGAGCACAGTTTTTATCTAAAGCTCTCGCTCGGGAATAGTTTACGTTTTTAATAACAACTTCAATTAAATGAATTTCAAAAGACTAAGCACTCTTGGGTTGCTCTCAATGCTTCTGTTTTTGGGCTCTTGCTCTAAGGAACAGATTGGGCAAACACCCTCAGAAGAAACTTCTCGCTACAGCCGAGGAAGCATCTCTATGCAGTTAAGCGCATCTCGTGAAGAATTTGAGGAAATAAATAGAAGTGAGGCTAAGGCTGTAACTTTCGAACTCGGAACAAAAGGAAGTCTCACTTCTCCTAAATTTAAGGAGCTAACAAGTGGCACTAAGCTCCTCTGTATCGTTCGTTCTTCAAACGCTGAACAACCTATCAATTATATTGAAACGGTATGGACACGCGAGGGTAATCGCTACTACATGAAGCATACAGATGCATCTAACAACTACAACTTCAACTACAACCCAAACAAGCCACTTGGCACACTATATATGATGGTTGTAGCTGGTGGTGAATGGAATGCAACAACTAAGCAACTTAGATTCTCTAACCGCATCACTAAGATTAAGACTGTCGGAGGGAAAGAAACAGCTACTCTTGATGTACCTTACTTCTCTAACTGGGAGGAACTAGAGATTACGTCCAATAAATCTACAAACTTTAAGGTTCGACTCAAGGGTTATAAGACTGGGCAGGCACAAGAACCTGTATTTATTCTTAAGCCTCAGGGTATGCTCCTACGCATGCGCATAGAGAATGAGATGGAAGACCCTAGCAATGCTGGTACCTTCCGCCACATTAAACTCAACAAGATTTATATCCGCTCAACAGCCTATGCTGGTAACGGGTATTACAACTTAAGTGAGTCTGAAGTACGTGCTGGTGTAAGCAAGACTGCAGGTGTACGTAACGAGCAGCTCCTTCCTTGGACGTTTAATGACGCTAACCCCCTCAAGATGACAGAGCTCGCAATGCCTGGTGGTGCTTTAGACCTTCCTGGAGATGCGACTGCTACTGTACGTGGGTCTGTGAGAGGTCTCAAGGACTATCCTAACAGCCCTTGGGTGCTTGTTTGGGTAAAGTCTACGGGGCAGACCGTAAATCAAATTAGCGACAGCTCTGGTACATTCGGCGTACGTACAGAAATCTTTGCTGATGCTGAGGATGTACGTTCAAACACCGTTTATAGCAATACACCTGGCGTAGACGCACAAGAGAAAGCCGGTAAAATCGTTGTCCCAAGTATGAAGGCTCTACCAGCCTATGCTTCTCGCAAACTTGCTGTAAAGAATAATGCTGATGCTACCTTTACTAACGGCGGTGCTTATAGCCTAACAATCAATCTCCAGCGCAAGCCTATGGGATTTGATAGACTCTCTGAGTACGAGGTCGCTGAAGGTGGCGCAACCTTCACAGATGCGAGCTACAACAATGTAGGTTACTTCTCTCACGAACAAACTGTAAATCCTATCACTTTAACACAAGGAGGTCAGTGGGAATATGCAAGCTTCGGAACCCTAGCAGCATTCTTGGGTAAAACTGGTGGAGTAGAAGCCTATGGTCTAACTACGGGAGACGCTGGTAGTATCTATCCAAACATCTTTGGAGGAGGAGGTAACTATCAGAAGAATCAAGCAATAGGTCGTTTTAATATCGCATTTACAGCTCGAACTCAGGGAGGTTACTTTGAAGAGATTCAGACTATAATGTTTTATCCATCTCCAGCGACATCGAGTTACTCTGGAGATGGAACAGCCGCTTATACCGCTATCGTTAGATATCAGTATGATGGGGTAAAAAATGGAGTGCCTAGAATGAAGATGACGCAACGCTATCTGGGTACATATTCCATCTGGGCTGCTCAATTCCAGGAATCTACATCTCCGGGTAGATATGTTGACCTTATGAAGGAAGACTTTAAGCGTATAGCAGATGCAGGTAACGCTTTCTGGGACGATGAACTACTCAAAAAGGATGATGTTGTACGCTACTTCCCTCTACTTGGATATAAGCTCTATGATGGATTCCTTAAAGAAAAAGATACTCAAGGAGCACTACTCCTTAAGCAGGGGACATCAACAAATGCAGATGGCTATGGTCTATTCTCAAGAACATTCCTTAAGCATACTCCTGGTGGAGATATCAATCACCCAGGTATAGGAGGCTCAAAATACCCTCTCCGCTTAGTTCGTACTTCTCTATCATATAAATAAGAAATCAGTATGCAAGCAAAAGAAATAAAATTCCAATACGAGGCTCCCGAGGTTACGCTCTTCAACCTCAATGCGCCACTCAATATGCTTATTACCTTCTCGGCTGATGCTGAGTTCGAAGATTATGAGGATGGTGGAGACCTTGACTTCATCTAAATAAAGAAGACAATCACAAACACAGAGCTAGACCTAGTAAAAGGTCTAGCTCTTCTTTTATTGTCTTCAGAGTGAAAGTATCGCATCATACAGCACTCGCTTATTTCAGTTAAATGACTATTGTAAGTACGCGTAAACACCTCAGTGAGTACGTCGTACTTATCAATATAAGTACACGTAAATACTTTAGTGAGTACACGCACTTATTTCAGTAAGTACGCGTAAATACTTTTGTAAGTACGTAGTACTTTCTGGAGACTTCAGCTGAAGTCTGTACAAACTACGGCTGAAGTTTGTGCAGACTACACGTGTAGTTTATACAGACTTCGCCGAGGTTTTGAGTTTAGGAAGCGCACTTACGGATTCAGTGGTGTGAATATGCAATTCTGAAGAGACCATTGCATAATACGGCACTCGCTGCGTTATTATCGACATTCAGGCTTGGTCATTTACATCAGTAAACTCCCTGCGCCTTCAGTCTCAATGCCTTGCGATTACCGCATTCTGCAAAGCCCCACAAAAGAATAAGTAAAACTTGTCCTTTTGGAGACCGTTACACGGTCTCTCAAATACAATAAATGCGTGCTTCGTGGCACGCATTTATTCATTGGAATATAATTTGAGACCATTACAATGGTCTCAAATCTATAGATTATTTATAAGAAATCTCAGAGTTTGATTTCTTGCCGTAGGGAACGCCCTCTTGTATGAAGATATGCAGGTCGGGATATAATTTGCTAACGAGTTGCTCAATCTGTTGTTTGGCTTTGGCTTGAGCCTTTTGTATTATCTCTGCATCGTCTTGTACAGCGTCTTCTGCTTCTTCAAGTATAGTTTCATCAAGGAGGTGTATGGCATTCCTATCGTAAGTATCTTGACGACTAAGTCCAAACAACCCTCTATGATATTCATAGTATTTGACGGACTGCGACTTTCCCGGAGTGCGTCCAATCTCAATATCGGGTTCGGGGAGATAGATGTAACAAGTATCAGCCGAAGGCCTATCAATCTCTAATTTCTCAAGGTCGTACTTAATATAAGCCGTTAATTGAGCAAGACCTTCTGCAGAATAATTCCCTTGACGGATATTGATATCTCGTTTCAGTGTAACCTCTTCGCTAACTAGTCTTAGTCGCTCATTGATGGTCATTAAGAGTTCGTAATTGCTGATTGTTGCTTGAGGCTTTTCGTCTTTATTGAAGAAGCGATTATATAGATAAAACCCTATGCCGATGAGTAGAAGGAGACCCAATAGCCAGCATAAAATCTTAAATCCTAACTTATACATAGGTTATTTCTTGAGAGAAGTTTTGTTTTTGCCTTCGATAAGAGCCGCATCATTAGGATTCAATTTGATGCGCATACCTAATCCTAAATCGAGGAAGAGGGCTGCAAGCTTAGAGGCTGCACTGTGCTCCGCTTGGCGATAGAGTTCGGGACGAGCTTTCTCTAGAGCCTTATCTTCTAGGTCGCTAATAAATTCTTTCTTGCTTTCAAGTATCTCATTGAGTTCATTCGCCGAGAGGGGTGTACGCATAGTAGAGGCTTCTTTTGTTACAGTACGATGCATAGACTCAAACTCTTTCTTGATTTCAAGAGGAGGGAGTGTTAGCTCAACGAATGAATCGTTTACACTGTGTAGCATAGAGTCTGTAAGTAGTGAAAAGTCGCAATACACAGAGGCTTGAGAGAGCAACTGAACCTCCGTAGCACGCGAGCCAAACATCTTTTTCCAACCAAAGAATCCGTCATCTTTAGGATCAAGGGTTAGTTTGGTCTTGAGTTGAGTCGTTGCTAGCTCAAGGCGAGAGAGCTCGCGCACTTGGGTTAGTAGCGTGTGTATATGGTCTTCTTTCTGCTCTTCTTGTTTGGCTTTGCCACTGCAGCTATAAAATAGGCTCATTGCCAATGTTAAGAGCACTAAGGATGCTTTTATGTGTAGTCGGTTCATAACTTTTAGTGTAATGTATATTTTCTGCAAAGATACCTATTCTTGTGACTATTGCATAATACGGTACTCGCTGCGCAGGGCAACCGCATCAAAATTCGATACTATTGCATTGTGCGGCACTCGCTGTGTTATTATCGGCATTCAGGCTAATTACGAGTGCCTTTAGGCACGACACTCTTGCATAGCCCAGGGTGGAATGAGGGCAAAGCCCGAACTGAAACCCTGGGTATACACAGACAAAAGCATATTGAGCTCCGAAGGAGCGGCACTTTCAGCGCGAGCATCGGAATTTATCCGCTCGGTTGTGCCGCCCCTACGGGGCTCAAAAAATGTATATCAATCCCTAACCCAGGGCTTGCGCCCTGGGCTATGCAGGAGTGTCGCCCTTACAGGGCTCATTGACGTTTTCACCATGAATCAATTACTTTGTTGTTTTGATGCGGTTGCCCTGCTCGCTGCGTTATTATCGACATTCAGGCCCCGTCATTTACAAGAGTAAACTCCCTGTGCCTTCAGTCTCAATGCCTTGCGAAAGCCTCATTCTGAAAAGCCCCACAAAAGGACAAGTTTTACTTGTCCTTTTTGAGACCGTCGGGCGGTCTCATTCTCCGTAATCCTAACGATGTTATATTGAAAAGAGGCTGTATCGGGGTAATTGCTCCGATACAGCCTCTTGAAAGACTTTCGTGTACTCTCTGAAACTCGGAGAGTGTAGGCTCTTAGTTAAGAAGAAGAGATTGGATTTTTTCTCTTAGCTCCTCAATGCCCATAACGCCAAGCATAAGTGTTGGCTTTTCGCTATCTGGCTTAGCAAAGAGTAGTGTCGGAACGGTACGTACGTTGTAGAGGGCTGTTAGTTCTTCCTCTTGGTCTACATCTACCTTATAGATTTCAATCTTACCTGCAAGCTCTTCTGCTAGCTGCTCTAGAAGTGGAGATAGAGCCTTACAAGGAGGGCACCAAGTAGCATAGAAGTCAACGATGACAGGAAGGCTGTGCTTGCCGTCCCAACCCTTAGGGTTAGTGTCTACATCGTGAATTTTACTTACAAACTCGCTCTTTGTTAGGTGTTGTAATGCCATAATTGTATAAAATTTTAATCGTTATTATAGACTAGTAACTAGAGCTTGGGATTGATAGTTCTCAAGTACTCTCTATGAAACAATATATATTATAAATTGAATGCTTAGGATAGGGTAAAGTCATCAGCGTCTAACCATACGGGGAATTTCTGTCGTAAATCCTCTAGAGGGGCATAGCTGATTTCGTATATACTTGTCTGTGTTTCCGATGGGGTACAGCTAGCGAGTACTTCGCCACGTGGAGATACTAGAGCTGAATCACCTGTATAGCTTAGTCCGCTTATATCTGTTCCTACACGATTGACGCCTATTGTGTAGCATAGATTTTCCATGGCTCGTGCTTGCAGGAGTGTAGACCATACAAACCTTCTTCCTTTAGGCCAGTTGGCAACGCAAATGGCGATGTCGTAGTCGTTCTGCTTGCATCTGCACCAAACGGGGAAGCGCAAGTCATAACAGATTATAGGTAGAATGTTCCAACCTTTAAAGCTAATGAGTTTGCGCTCCGATGCAGGGGTAAGCTGACGAGCTTCGCCTCCCATGCGGAAGAGGTGTCGCTTGTCTTGCCACTGAATACTATGCTCCTCGATGAGTAAAAAGCGATTAGTATACTTGTCTTCATGTCGGATAAAGACAGAGCAAGCAATCGCTAGATTATGGTGCTTGGCTAGTCTTTGTAATTCGCCAATAGCTTCGCTTTCATGCCACACTTCTCCCTTATTCATAGCCTCTTCGGAGAAGCCTGTTAGGCATGCTTCAGGAAGGACTGCAAGGTCTATCTGACCTGAAAGTCGTGCGAGTTCGTTTGCTATCGCTTGTAGATTGGCTTGTGGGTCTAAATCAAAGAGACTGCATTGAACGAGAGCAATCCTCAGATTAGGCTTCTTGGGTGTGCTCATGGTATTTTTCTGGATATTTGGCTTGCTCTTTGCTGAAACGGCTACGGATATAAGCGATGTCTTTGTCAAGGTCGCCCGTAGGAGTGAATACTTCGAAGATGCCTACTTCCTTGCGTTTGTAGTCAATGACAGCCAATTCAATGTCAATGCCAGCCGCTAGAGCGATGCGATAGAAGCCGCTTTTCCATTCTTCACGATAACTACGTGTGCCCTCGGGGGTAATGGCAATGTGAGCCTCTTCTTGACTCTTAATATAGTCGGCTAGGCGTGTAACCATATCGCCCTTCTTATCACGATTGACAGGAATACCGCCTATGGCTTTAAGCAAGTACCCAAGAGGAAAGAAGAACCATGATTTTTTCATCAAGAAACTATGAGGTTTACCTTGAGTGAGGTAATAGAGTTTTCCGATAATAAAGTCTAGATTTGAGGTATGGGGAGCAACGCATATAATGCTGTGCTTAGGTTGTTCTTGTGGTGTAGGCAAACACTTCCAGCCTAATAGGCGTAGAATAGATGAGGCTATTTTTTTCACTATCTTATTATTGTTTCTAAGTCACAAAGATACATCTATATAATAGAATATCATGAAAATGTGTCAAAAAGAGGCTGTTGCATAAGGCGATAGCCCTTATTTGAGACCGTACAACGGTCTCTTATTGCTCTTTGTTTGGATTTTTCTTGATTGCTCTAAGGGTTCGTTGTAATCCTTTGAGCCCTGCTCGTCTTACAGGTGAGCCTGCAAAATGGAGTTCAAAGTCGGAGTCTTTCATTTCCTCAAGTAACTCTGCATTCATGCCCATAATCGCATTGCGAGGCGCAAAATCACTGACCTCAGTAGGACGAGCAAACTTATTCCAAGGACATACTTCTTGACAAGTATCACAACCGTACAATTTATTCCCGATAAGAGGGGCTAGTTCGTCGGGTATTTCTTCGCTCTGCTCAATGGTTAGGTAGCTAATACAGCGACGAGCGTCAAGCGTTTGAGGAGCAATAATCGCCTGAGTGGGGCAGTGGTCTATACAGCGACGACAAGCACCACAACGATTAGGCTGTGGACTATCTGCTTTTAGTTCAGTTGAAACAAGTAATGTCCCAAGTACAAAATAACTTCCTAGCCGAGGAATAATAATGAGCCCATGCTTACCACGCCAGCCTAATCCTGCTTTTACAGCCCAATAGCGTTCGAGTATAGGCGCAGAGTCTGCAAAGGCACGACCAGAGCATTCTGTGTCTAGAGTTTGGATAAATCGTAATAATTGGTCAAGTCTTTTTTTGACGACCTTATGGTAATCGCGCCCATAGGCATAGTAAGCGAATTGGAGAGAGTCTGTCTTTTGCTTCTGCTCGGGGTAGTAGTTCATCGCGACCATGATGACGCTTTTACAGCCCGGAACAAGTAGACGAGGGTCTCGGCGTAGGTCATGATTGCGCTCAAGGTAAGACATAGAGCCGTGGTAGCCTTCAGCTACCCACTCTTCCACTTGGGCGTATTCGCTGGGATCTACTTCCTCTGCTATGGCTATGCCACATGCAGAAAAGCCGAGGTGTAATGCCTCGGCTTTAATTTGCTCTTCTATATTCGTTGGAAAATTCAATTTGCGTTGAATAATCTAGGTGTCTAGGGGATATAAATCCAAGAAGAAATACCCTCTTGGGCTAAAGCTCTTTGCTTATTGCTAGCTTCTGTCTTATCAGTAAATGCTTCTGCGCTGATGCGGTAGAGCTTCTTACTGGATAAAACCTGCATTTGGGGAAATTTATCTTGATACAACTTAATATATCTCTCTGCGTTGGCTTGATGCTTCTCTGTGCCAATGATGAGGTAATAAGTCCCTGCTTGAGCTTCTGTCCATACAGATGCTTGGCTTGGTGTTGCCTTAGGTTCTTCTTGCTGTATTTTCTTAACCTCACGGCGAACATGCTCGATAGCCTTAGTAACCTCCTGCGAAGGAGGTGCTACACTTGCCGAGAATGTGTCCTTGTTGGGTTGCCATAGGCTTAGAGGAAGCCCCACGACAAAGCTCAATACAAGTACGGCTACACTATAACGGAGTGCTTTACGAGGTATGCGCAAGTGGATATATTCAGGAGATTGCTCTTCTTGTAGCTGTTTATTAGCTTGCTTCGCTCCTATCTGAGGTGTCATTACCGCAGACAATCCATAGTAAGCATGCATAATCATAGGGCTAGGTGCAGGCGAGAACTCCATGTGCCCGCTACTTGTGAGGGTTAGAGTGCCAATGCCATCTAGGCGATAGCGGTGTACTCGAAGTAATTCCTGCTTAAGCTTCTGAATGTCCTTTTCTAGCTCAAGTTTTGCTCTTCTGAGGCTAATACCTTCCTTGAGCGCATATTGCTCGATAAGGATACCATCGTGGTGCGAAAGAGCTTCGTTGAAGCGTATCGCTACCTGTGGGGCATAAGCAATATGTCGGGTATTGTCCCACTGGGCAGGACAATGCTCGAGGATAAAGCCTCCTATAGAGGGAAGAGTTACGCACTCATGGCAGAGTAACACCTCTTCTATGTAATGAGCCAATCTATTATTCATACGAATCTTAAATTAAAAAGGGAAGGATTACTGTTGTAAACCCTCCCTCGCTTCTATGAGTACCTAGAGCGGGACTCGAACCCGCACAGCCATAATGGCCAAAGGATTTTAAGTCCTTCGTGTCTACCATTCCACCATCTAGGCAGCCATCAATTCAAATTTTCAGTGCAAAGATAAAACTTTTTCTCAAATAAAGAAATCTGAATCTCGGTGCACTTGTTTTTGCTTATTCCACCGTCAAGGGCTTATTGGGCTTTGGTGAAAGCTGTTTTGTGTTTTGGTTAAATGACAATTGTAAGTGCGACGTAAACACTTCAGTCAGTACGCATACTTACTGAAGTGAGTGCGTGTACTTACAGAAACGAGTACGACGTACTTGTTTTTGGGGAGGGTGTAGCTAAGCATTAAGGTTGGATTGTTCTTATCATTTTGATGTGGGAACTCTGTTGTTTGAGAGGCTTTCCGAGCAAGGCTTTCTATTAAAATATACCCTGTTTTAGAACTTGCTACTAAGGCTAAAATCTGATAGTATGTGATTTTTTTTGTACATTTGTGAGTTAAAATATGTATTAAGCAATAGAATGTCATTTTCAATACGAAATACACTGTTCATAACTCTCATATTGGGTATGTCCTTAGCCTCTTGTGTGAGCGATAGGGAGTATCGCAGCTTGAAAGCGGACTATGATTCTATAGCTATTCTTAATGCTACGATGCAGGAAGATGCTTACATAACAGACTCTATTGTCGCTAGCGTTATTAGTAGTTTTCAGGAGCTTAGTTCTGTTGAGAATATGATAAATGTGAACTCAATGCGTGGTGAGTTGCCTATGCGTGACCAAGCTCGCATTAAGCAGAATATCAATATCCTTTCGGATAAGCTCAAAGAAAGTAATGATGCTATAGAGATGCTTATCAAGCGAGTGGAGAGTAATGGTGCAAATTCACAAAGACTTGTTGGTACTATTTCCATCTTGAGAGAGCAACTAAGCAAGCAGAAAGAGCGTGTGACGACGATTGCTGAGGAGACTATGAAGAAGGTGCGTGATATCAATGCTCTTGAAAGTTCAGTTAATCGTCTGCGTGAAGAGGCAGAAAGAATGAGAGGATATAGTTTAGGCGAAACCAATAGGCTAAAACTTAAGGAAGATTCTCTCAATACGGTTTATTATGCTATGGGGACAAAAGATGACCTCCAAGCGATGAACCTACTTAAAAATGACAAAGTGTCGGTGGACAATGCTGAGCTATCATATCTAACCAAGAGTGATAAAAGAAAGCTGCATGAGATTAATATGATGAGTAAGAAAGCTCGCCTATGGAGCGTGCACCCACGAAATAGTTACACGATGAGACCCGATAACAAGGGATATGTAACTTTGGTCATTACTGACCCGAAGGCATTTTGGGAATATGCCCAAATCCTTATTGCAGAAGTGGATTTCTAGGGCTGGTTTAAGAAACTTTTATGATATAAAAATAACGATATAATATTCAGATGACACTACACAAAGAAGGAAAAGGTCTACTTATAAGTATTGCAGTAGGGCTAACGTTGATTAACTTAGGTCTTTATTGCCTAGTTGGTGATGGCTTGACGTTTCAGATTGTCCTAGGAGTTTCTATTATTCTTTATTTGCTTGTTATTAACTTTTTCCGTTACATCCCGCTCAAGCACCCACGTGCAAACGAAGATCATGTAGTCGTTTGTCCTGCAGATGGTAAGATTGTTGTTATTGAAGAGGTTGATGAGCAACAAATCTTGGGTGAGCGTTGCCTGCAAGTATCTGTTTTTATGAATGTATTTGACAAGCATGTGAACTGGATACCTGTAAATGGAACAGTTGAACATGTATCACATACAGAAGGTCGCTTTATGGCCGCACACCTGCCTAAGGCAAGTACAGATAATGAGCGTTCGGCAGTCGTTATTCGCACAAATACAGGTCATCGGGTGCTAGTGCGTCAGATTGCAGGAGCTGTGGCTCAGCGTATCGTGACTTACAGCGAAGAAGGTAAGCCTTGTCATATCAATGAAAATATGGGCTTCATTAAGTTTGGTTCACGTGTAGACCTTTATATGCCTCTAGGCACTAAGGTTCATGTTAAGATGGGGCAGAAGGTTGCTGGTAACATAGACCTCATCGCTGAACTTCCTCAATAAGGTCCCAAAGGACAAAAGTATGAATATCAAGAAACATATTCCTAATGCCATAACCTGCCTTAATCTCCTCTCAGGAGCTATGGCAGTGCTGTATATGCTCCATGAAGAGAATACAGAAATAGCTGTTTGGTTAATCATTGCTGCTGCTATCTTTGATTTCTTTGATGGGCTTGTGGCGCGCGCTTTAGGTGTTAGTTCGCCTATCGGAAAGGATTTGGATAGCTTAGCGGACGTTATCAGTTTTGGATTAGCTCCCTCTGTGGTCTTACTACATGGCTTATGGGATAGAGGTGTATCATTTGAGGCGGCATTACCATCTTTGCTCATTGCCGCTTTTGCCGCCTTGCGTTTGGCTAAGTTCAATAATGATACTCGTCAGTCGTTAAGTTTCATCGGTTTACCCGTTCCAGCGAATGCTTTCTTTTGGATTGGCTTGACTTTAGCATTGCCTAATTTCGAACTTATGCTCGGCATGAACTTGATGCTAGCAGTCGTGTATATCTTCATAGGCCTGTTCTGCTTCTTTATGGTTAGCGAGATACCCATGTTTTCGTTTAAGATGGGAGGAGGTAAGGACAAGAAAGAGGGAGTGGCTAAGTCGTCATTCCTATTGAGTCCGCAAGGGCTTTTAGTTCTGCTTTCAATTATTGCTCTTGTTCTTTTTGCTTTAAAGGGCTTGAGCCTAATCATTGTGGCATACATCTTGCTTTCGTTGTTTCATAAATCAAAATAAAACAAAGACGATATGATTAAATTCATTTTTATGTTGATAGTAGTATTCGTATTACTATTCTTATTCTCTGGAAGCTTCCGCACGTGGTTGCTTATGAAGATGGTGCAACGCATTCAACGCAAAGCCGAGGAGCAGATGCGTGCTTCGCAAGCGCAGAGTGAGAACTATCAGAGAAGGGAGCAGGCTCATCAAAGAGAGGAAGAGGTGAATTCTACTGGCAAGGTAGAAATGGATGATATTGCTTTAAGAAAAATACAAAGACCTCACAGCGAAGATTACGTTGATTACGAAGAGGTCTCAAAGTAAGATTTGTTAGATGGCTACTTGGCAACTGAGTAGGCGCACATTGCGTAGGCTCAAGGTGGGAATAGGTACTATTCTCACCTTGGGTTTTCTTTATATCCTGCCAAGTATACTCGTTTCGATACCTGCGATACAGAGTGCTTTAGCTAAACGTATCAGCAAGGATTTAACGCAACTCTTTCATACGCCTGTTTCACTCAAATCTATTTCTATTGAGGGCTGGCGTAATATTAACCTGCAAGAGCTTGCTATCTTTGATAGTGTAGGGCGCAAGGCTTTGTCGGCAAAAGAGCTTAAGGCTGGAGTCGAACTAGAGAAGTTGCTGACACAAGATAAAGTCTATATCTCATCAGCACGATTATTTGATTTGAACCTGCTCATTGATATTGATAGTGTCAGTGGCAGAACTAACATTTCTCATATCATAGATGCTTTGCAGAGCGATAGTGATGAGCCTACAACGCTCACCGTTGATATCAATAATATCTTGTTGCGTAATGCCTCTCTACGATTACTGCGCAACGCTCGGCCTCAGCATCGTTTGGATAGTTTGAGTCTGCAAGCCAGTCAGCTTTTGATTGCTCCGGATAGCCTTACTGCTTCTCTTGATGAATTAAGATTTGTTGCACCTCAAGGATTTCGGGTTAATAATCTTGTTGGTCGTGTAAAGGTCAAGGACCAGCATCTTATGATTAAAGATGCTAGTCTAGAACTACCTCATAGCGAACTATCGCTCCCTAGTTTACAGCTCAATCTTAAAAAGGCGGGGCTTGGTCAGATTGAGTATATAGATATTCCTGAGAGTGTCATTGACCCACAAGATTTAGCCCCATTATACGCACCTCTACACAGTTTGAAGGGGTATCCGCTCACAATTTCTACTAAAATAGAGAAGCAGAAGAACGATAATCTTAAGATTAGTCACTTCTCGGCTCGTATGCCGGGTTTACTTGCTAGTGATTTGAGTAGCTCGGTTGACTTAGATAGTTTAGGAGGGTGGCAAGGTCTTAGACTTGATGTTAGCCGTTTTTCGCTTAATACTCAGACGCTCATTGAGCGTGGTGCCATTGAGCAAATACTTGGAACTGAACAAACGAAAGCAATTCCTTGGGCTCAAATTAAGCAACTAGGGCAGGTAAACTATCAAGGGCAGAGCGACTACCGCAAGGGCAAAGACTTTTATACGGAAGGTCTGCTTGCTACCGATTTAGGTCGTTGGACGCTTAAGGGAAATGGCGAATTTTCAGACAATAGACTTAGTCGCCTATCTGCACAAGTAGGTACTTCTGGCTTTAATCTTAAGCCATTATTGGGGGGCGATGCTGGGGCTATACGTGGCGAAGTGGTCGCAGACTTACTTTTCTCTCAAGGACGAGCCTATCCAATAGGTAAGGCTCAAGTGAATCTAAATCAGTTGCAGTGGGCTTCATCTGTATATCGCAATGTCAATCTGACGGTAGAGGGGAACAAATCAGGTTTGTATGCTTTGTCTCTCAAGAGCCAGGATGCTAATTTACCTTTGAACTTGAGTACGTCGTTTTCCCTAAAGGGGGAGAAGCCTCAAGATATACAAGCTCAAATTTATGCGCACAATCTGCGACTTAATCCTTTTATTAAAGGGCTTGACCATGTGTCTGTGGAGGGGGATTTGAAGCTATCTTCTCTTGATGAAACTCAGCTAATGGGGGAATTAAATCTGTCTAACCTCAGGTTGATGATAGAGGATAAGCCCCTAAATCTATCCAATACACGTCTTCTGTCAGAGCGGATAGGCAACAATCATCGTATTAGTTTACATACTCCATGGCTGAATATGGCTCTTATTGGGCAGTACAATCTTAAGACATTGAAGCAAGATATACTAGCGACATTAACTTCGGAGATACCAGTGTTGCAACCTATATTCGGTAAGCATAGCTCTACGCTCAAAGGGGCTAATCGCTTTAGTCTCACCGCTGAAGTAGATAGTATTCCCTCTCAGATTAGTCAGCTTATTGGTTTACCTATCAAGATTAAGAATACTGCACTCCTAAGTGCAACTATTGATAGCTATAATAAGCACATTGATTACGCATTTAATTGTAATGAACTAACGCTTGCATCGCATCGTATAGAAGACTTTGCGATGAACTTCAATAGTCATCAACTGAGTATATCGGGCGATGCTTATCTCTATGGTGGAACACAGCTCATAGGTGCTAAGATAGAGGGTATTGCTCTTGATAATAAGTTTGAGTTGGCAACAGACTGGGGGCATGACCTAGAGCATAATAAGAATGGTTCGTTAAATATGATTCTAGACCTCTATGCTCCCGAGGGGAAGCGCATAGAAAGTCTAAAAGACCTGAATGCACAGCTTTCTATTGACCATTCAAACCTGCGCATTCATACAGCTCTTTGGGATGTCGCTCCTGCTAAGATTAGTTATGCTGGTGGCGTCTTGAATATAGATGGACTTTCGTTCTCTACACTAGGACGAAGCCTTAAGGTTTCGGGAGGCCTAGGTGATATACAAGGGCTTAATGGTATGACCATTCAGTTAGATAATATCAATCTGCGCTATATTCTTGAGGCTGCTGGTGTGTACTTTGACCTATTGGATACGGACCTTACGGGTACTATTTTAGCTAAACTCAATGGTAAGCAACTGAATGCTTCTGCTCATGTAACTAGTCCTAGCTTCTTTGTTAATAAGGAAGATATAGGAGCTATTGCGATGAATTTAGGTTTCTCTACCGAGGATATGATGATTCGCTTGCAAGGTATGGTTAAGCAGAAGGACGGAGGTTATAGCGATGTTCAGGGTTGGATTAGACCTCAAGATGGAGCCGGCCTTGACCTTGATTTTGATGCTCATCGTCTGAATATTGATTTCTTAGGCTCGTTTACCAAGAGCTTCCTCTCTCAGCTTGGCGGTAAGGGTACGGGTAAAGTGCGCTTGCATGGCCTCTTTGAGCAAGGTGTAACCGTAGAGGGTGATGCCGATATTCGTGAGGGGAAGATAGGGGTCTTAGCCCTAGGAACGAGTTATAGCTTTAATCATGCTCTGCATTTGAATGATTCTACGATTTTCTTAAACGGCATTCAGATAAAGGATGCAGAAGGAAATACAGGGCTTGTCAATGGTCGCATTCAGCACCGATATTTTGGTGATTTCAAAATTGATTTGAATGCGGATATTCAGCAAAGACTTAAGGTTATGCAAACAAATTCGCCCAAAGACTTCCCCGCTTATGGGAATGCTTACGCTAGTGGTACGGCTCGTATGAAGGGTACAGACCAGCATCTTTTTATTGATGTGAACCTGACAAGCGAAAAGGGTACGGATGTGCGTCTTGACTTTGATAAACTCTCAGCAGGTAAGGACGAGCGTTTGATGCATTTCACCTCTTTGCGTGATACTTTACACAAAGCATCACTTGATAGCACGAAGGGACAAGCTGAGTCACTTAAAACAGATATTGACCTCAATCTGAAACTGAATGTAACGCCTGATGCGCGTATCGGTATTCGTTTGGGCGAGGATGCTAATAGCCTGCTTACTGGGCGAGGTGAGGGGGCTATTCAGATAATTGTCCCTAGTAGTGGTGCTGCCGAAGTGTATGGAACTGCTTCAGTACATGAAGGCGAATATGTCTTTACTCTCCAGCAGTTGGCTCGCAAACGCTTCGTACTGAGGGAGGGTGGTAGCATTGCTTTCCGAGGTAATCCGATGAAGGCAACTCTGCACGGCTTGCAAGCTGTATATACGCTTACAGCTAATATCGCGGACTTAGATGAAACACTCTCTAAGGGTCTAGGACAAACGAATACACCTGTAAACTGTATCTTAGGTTTGAGTGGGGAAATAAGTAAGCCTGAGATTAAGTTTAATCTAGAACTCCCTCGAGCTGATGCCGAGGTTGAACGCCGAGTAAAAGCGCTCCTGAATACAGAAGATGCTATTACCAAACAAATGCTCTATTTGATTGCACTAGGTAAGTTCTCGACTAACGATGCCGACAAGCGTAGCACCACGACAACGAATGACTGGACAGCTGTAGCAAGTAGTGCTATTAGTGAGCAACTGTCCTCTATGTTGAATGGTATTACAGAGGCTTTCCGACTAGGAACTAGCATTAAGACTAAGTCTACAGCCTTTGATGATACAGATATTGAGCTTAATTTCTCGGGTTCTCTGCTAGATAATCGCTTAACTATAAATGGTAATATCGGCTACCACGATAACCCTTATTTAACTAATCAGTATCTTGGCGAATTTGATATAGAGTATAAGCTTAATAAGACTGGTTCACTGCGTCTGAAAGGTTATAATCATTATAATGCGATGTATCAATACCTGCGTCAGAGTTTGCTGACACAAGGGCTAGGTATTCTGTACCGACAGCGCTTTGATAAGCTCAAGGAACTTCTCCCATTCAGCAAAAAACGAAAACGGCTAGTTGTAACAGACAGTATTAAGTAGTCGCAAAAAAAGAGGCTGTAGCAAAATCAAAAATGCTACAGCCTATTTTTTTGAATGTTCTCTTAGAGAGACTGCCGTATTATGCAAAGGCCTCTAGAATGGATAGCCAATCGCGAGATGTATCCCGAAGCCATCGCCAAACTTAGGAATGTTGTACCACCCTTTTCGGCTAGTGACATAAGGAAGGTGCAACCCAATACCCATATCTAAACGGAGGAGCAGGTAAGTGGCATCGTAGCGAACGCCTACTCCTGTACCCACTGCGATTTGATTAAGGAATTGACTTAGTCCTGAGATTTCGCCGAGCGAACCTCCGGGGCGTTCGGTATCTTCGTGTAGAAGCCAAATATTACCAGCATCAATAAAGGTTGCTAACTCTAGGCTAGGGGTTAGTTTATAACGATACTCGCCATTGAGCTCGAGCTTGAACTCCCCGACGTGGTCTATAAATGAATAGGACGTTGATGCTCCACTTTCGCGAAATCTACCGGGACCAAGGCTACGAACGGTAAAGGCTCTGATACTGTTGGCTCCTCCTATAAAGAATTGCTCTGTGTAGGGCGCAATGCGGCTATTTCCAAAACTATAGATAGCTCCTACTGCTAAACGGGTGGCGAAGCCCTGAGTGCGCGTCATTTGCCTTGTAAAGCGAGCTTCGCTACTTAGGCGAATAAATTGCGCATAAGGGACGCCAAAGATTTTATTTGTTTCATTGAATTTATGCCCAAAGAGCGTCGTTGTTCCTTTAATCAGGTTACCTACTTCTTTGACACTAGTGCGCCACCAAAGTCTGCTATCTCCTACATCATCAAGAGCTTTCTGCATCGTATAGGTGTAGCTTGTTGCTGGTATAAACTGGCTCCGCAAGCTAAGAGAAAGGCTTGGGTTATCCTTGAGTATGCGGTCAAAAGTCTCCGTCGTATGTGAGAGCTGGGTATAGTCTAGGCTAAGAGGCGTTAGGCTGTGTGTACTTACTTCGTTAGGCTGGTAGTCGTAGCTTATGTTTGTGCCGAGCGTACGCAGTCCATAGAAACCAGCTCTATTGAGAAACTGCCACGAGAGGCGCACCGTTGTACTAGCGTGTGTGTGGTAGTATTTGTCTATGAACTTAGGCAATAGTAGTGTGGGGAATGTAAGAGAAGCATCTGCTCCTAGCTGAAAGCTATTGAGCGACAAACTACTACTCGAGAATGGATTTTGACCCGTTTGCCATTCGTAGCTTCCACTAGCATTAATAGATAGACTTTCACCTCCACCAAATAAGTTTTTGCGAGCAAGACTAAAGTTCGCTCCCGGTCCTATGAAGTTAGTCGTCTTATGCATGAACTGTCCGCCAAGACTGACGTCCCAGATTTTATCACGCTGTATAACGACATTCATGTCCATAAGAGCCACCTCACCCTCGGAAAGATTTTTGATTTCATCTTCACTTAGCTGAGGGGTGTAAGTTATTTCTGTATTGGTAAAGGCTCCGATGTTGCTCAGCCCTCGTATGGTACGCTCTTCGAGAGATTGGCGATAAATACTATCAGGTCTAAGCTTGAGTAGGGTATTAAGAACCTTACGCCTAATAGGTAAATGTCCGGCAGCATAAGCCCGGACACCAGAGTCGATATCAACGAACGAACGCGATAGGTCTGTACCCTCATTTGAGAAATCTTGGTCGAAGAAACGCACATTGATACGCCCGATGCGCCATTGTCGAAGAGCTTGTGCTGGTGTTTCTTTTTGTAGAAGGCTTCGTAGCTGTATCGCTTGAGACTTTTTTAAGCTGTCAGCCTCGTAACTGATGTACGACGGGGTAAAGAAATAATATCCTGAGTTCCTAAGAACTTGGCTGATATAAGTCCTGTCTTTACTGAGTAGGTCTATGCTAAAGGGTTGCCCTGTTTGTATGGCACTATGCTCTTTATGCGTGAAAATAGTGCTATCGTTAAGGCGGAATGAGGGTAGATAAGCGACACTGTCAATAAGGTACTGAGGTCCTAGCTTAACACGATAGTTGATTTTTGCCTCGTACTTATCCTTATCAGAGTATATGGGTTCGCTTGTAACCTCTGCACCGAGATAACCGGCTTCGCCTAGAATACGTTTTGTAACCTCTGCTCTCAGCTTTGGATTAACTTCATCAAGCCATTTGGGTTTGCTCCCTAGGCGGTGTAGTGTCTTTCCTATGAATGTTTTGCTGTCGGCATACTTAAGATATAGGTATGGCCCGATAAGAGGTAGAGACCAGCGTAGAGTACTACTGCCAAATATGGCATTGTTGGGAGCATAACTGAGTTGTTGCTCAGCCGTAGCAATAATACTATCTAGATGTTTATTTCGTGGTAGCGAGTCTTCTATTTGAATGGATTTAATACCTGTGTACAAAACCGCTTCTGAGCTTTGATAAGGTCGTATTGAGCAGGCCGCCAATAAGAGGAAAATACTTGGAAAGGCTGCGTATTTTGTTATATGTTTGAAGTCAATCATTTATGGAATAATCTCATTTGGCTACAAAGGTACATAAAGTCCAAGAATGTGTTTTGTGTATAACGCTCAAAGCAAGCGCATCAACAGTGCTACGTGTTTACTGAAATAAGTACGACGTACTCGTTGTTGTAAGTACGCGCACTTACAATGATAAGTACACGTAAACACTTTGGTAAGTACGCGTACTTATTTTCGTGAGTACGTCGTACTTAAATTCGTAAGTACGTAGTACTTTCTGGAGACTTCAGCTGAAGTCTGTACAAACTTCAGCCGTAGTCTGTACAAACTACACGTGTAGTCTGCAAAAACTTCGCCGAGTGCTGAACTTTCATACGCTTAAGTCCTAGTTTTTGTACGCTAATGTATTCAGTTTATATTTTTTTATCGAAAATGTACTATCTTTGCAGCGGTAATGCCCAAAACTTTAACTCAATGATTGATTCTGTACTAGGGTTAGTACCAAACCAAAACTATTTTATATCACACTTAATTTCATTTATGAAAATTCTTACTGTTTCGTTGCTAGGTGCTTTGTGTCTCTCGACACCAGCATTAGCTAGTATGTCAATGCCAGCGGACTCGGTCCACGTCCTTGACAGTGTCTCTGTAATTGCACGCCTACGTAATGACGAGGGCATAAATCCTCTAGGTGTTTCTGTCAAGAAGTTGCCTTTGACGATTAGCTCTCTTGCAGACTCAACACTTGCGCTCCGTGCTATAACTAAGGTTACTGATGCCATGCGTTTTGTCCCTGCTGTGCAGATGAAATCCTCTTTTGGAGCTTTCCAAGAAATATCAGTACGTGGTTTTTACAACACGGTTTATCTGATTGATGGAGTGCGTGACGAACGCTCTACTATAAACTCGTATCCTTTGGGAGACCTTTACAATGTTGACCGCCTTGAGGTTCTTAAAGGTCCAGCTTCTGTACTCTATGGATATGCGGCTACAGGCGGTGTAGTTAATATCACGAGACGAGTCCCAACAGATAAGTTTACCTTGGGAGCGCACATTCGTGGAGGTTCTCTAGGTTATTTTGACTTGGGTGCTCATGTAGGAGGAAAGATTGCCGATGGGCTAAACTTCTATGCTGGTGGCTTCCTCTCAGGAGGAAAGCAATGGCGCTCAACTGAAGATAAGAGCCGTTCGCTCTTTGCTGCACTAAGCTATACCAAGGGTGTTCATAGCCTTATTCTTCGCTTAGAGGGTCGTAATGACTTCTATGGAACAGATGCAGGTCTACCTCCAGTGATGAATAGTGATATTTATCGCGTGAGTGATGATAAACTCTATCTTAAGAAAGGTGATTTGTTACCAGGGCTTAAGCGAGACTGGCGTTATAATGATGCTTCCGATGAAATGTATAATCGCGCCTATAATACCAGTCTGAAGTATACCCTCTCGTTACCATCTAACTGGAAAATATCTGATTATCTTTCTTATGCCTATGACGATATTGACTACTTCAGTACTGAAGAATTAAGTTATCCTACGAGTGATACTGCAGGCGAAAGGTATGGATACTATGCAAAAGATGACTCAGGCGCTAAAATTTATTATGACCTCAATCATGTTCAGTTTACCTTCCCTCTACGCTTTGAACACATTGCCAAGACGCTACAGAATACTGTTGACCTCTCGGGTAATTTCTCTATAGGCTCTGTGAAAAATAATCTACGCTTTGCTTATAGCACAACTTATTTGCAACGTACAAGCTATACAGGTTATAATGGTCTAGATGTACAGGGGGGCGGTCGTACCTTTAACGAAGATGGAGAGGTAACGAACTATTCAGAGAATACAACCTATAACCCTAGCTTCAATGGTCACATGCAGACGAGACTCTCAAAAGCTTCTCCTCAGCATACTTGGGTACATGGCTTTGCGCTCTCAAACGTATTTGAGTTCTCTTCTCAGCTCAAGGCTATGGCTGCTATTCGCTATGACCACTATAGTTACCGCGATGCATCAGGACTTAGTATTAAGGATGGTAAGCATAGCTATGATGATGTTGCCCGTGATAAGTATGACAAGAGTTCTGATGAGGCTATTAGTTATCGCCTAGGACTTGTTTATCAGCCAATGGAAGCTATCTCTTTCTATACATCTTTGGGTAGCTTCTATATCCCAGATAAGACAACTACGCTTAATACTGAAACGCAGCGTTTCTATGGCAAGGACGGTCAGCTGATAACGGAACGTCATGGTGGTGCTTATTTCGAACCTCAGTCGGGTTATCAGTTTGAGGTAGGTACTCGTTATACGCTTGCAGATGTTCTTCAGCTAAACCTCTCTGCTTATCATATCCGTCGTAATAACGAGCTTGCTAGCACTTATCTGACAGAACAACAGAAAGACGGTAAATCTAAGGGATATAGTGTAGTTGCACAGGTTGGTGCGACTGAAGGCAATGGGTTTGAAACAGATTTGACTTATCGTCCTTTGCCCGGTCTTGAACTTGTTGCAGGATACAGCTATACCGATATTCATGTCGCTGATACAAAGGAGAGTCCTGTGACTAGTCTCTTGAACCTTCGTGAAGGTACACCTATGAGCTGGGTGCCTCGTAAGCAGTTCTTTACTTATGGAAATTATGATTTCCAACGTGGAGCACTCCGCAACCTTTCGCTCAACTATAGCTTGAGCTATCGTGATGCTATGTATTACGATGTAGTTTCAGCTCTAACATTTGCTCCTTACACGCAACTAGACCTTGGGGCTTCTTATCGTTTGCCTGCAGGGTTCAGCATTGACGTTCAAGTGCGCAATGTACTCAATGCTGAAAACTATACATCAGTGTTAAATGGTACTCAGTTATTCCCTAATGAGCCTACGAATGCTCTCGTAACATTGAGCTACAAGCTATAAAGTAAATATTTAAATCCAAAAGTTTTGCCCTCACGTATAGGTTTTGTAGCCTATGTGTGGGGGCTTTCTTTAAGTTTTGAGTCTTGCTGTTTTATGAGAAGGGTATCAAGAATTATTCTGATATTTGTGAAGTGGAATCCTTAGAAATAGGAACTTGTCAGCTTAGAATTGCAGATTTTTTTTGTGGTTAATACATAATAGTAGTGATAAGATTTAGAAGAATAGTTTGCCTTTTAATGCTCCTCATGACGATGAGTGCTACTGCTCAGGTTCTTGATGAGCAAGAGTCGCAAGGTCTTGAAGCTCTTGGATACAAAGGGCTTAAAGCAGAGGATTGGGGCGATAAGCAAGTAAGGCTCTCACATAACGATTCAATTGATGGAAATGGTGGTATAGAGGCACAGGCGCAATATCCCATTCTTTCACAGAAGTCGAAACGTCATAGCATTGGTTTGAAATTTATGGGACTTAGCTTTCACCCTCTTAGTGGAAAACCTAATGCAGAGCTGATGCCCAATCGCTTAGATGAACAGGCTTATTTTGTTTGGGACTTGGGTGCTCTCCTTACGTATGAATACTTTATTGTACCTGATATCCTTTCTGTCAAGTTTATACAAGGTCTATATGCGGATTGTGCTGCCCAGTTTGCAGGTGTGACGAGCATTGGGCTACGAGCTCGTATTTTTCAAATTGGTCGGCATAGCCTCTTCGGGGGAATTGGTCCAACGTGGATTTATCGACATAACTGGTTTCGTATCCCTAACTATGTAGATACGAAATACTACAAAGGAACACCGACAGATAAATGGCAGTACAAGTTTTTATGGTATGGAGGGGAGTTAGAGTACAAGTTTGCGATTAGCTCAAAGCTGGATTTTGCTACGATTTTTGTGCCGGGTTATCCTGACCTTATGGCATTTGCTGTTGGGCTTAATTATAAGTTGTAAGCTGCTAACTAGAGTTTAAGAGATACAGACTTTTCCCGATATAATGCCTGCGTAGGTTCAATGATGGCTTTTGATATTTCGTTATGTCAAAAAAAAATGCGTACTTTGTAGGCTAGAAATAATAACAATACAATAATAAAGGATATGGCAAAGTACATTGGTGCACTTATTCTCCTCATCGGAGCAGTGCTTTTAATCGTAGATGGTGTAACTGCAAATAGTTCGAATACTCTTCTTGGTTCAGGACTTGCTCTCGTTGTTATCGGATATATTGCACATATTATCATCAGCCGTAAGACAGCCTAAGGTTTAGACTGTCAGCAAGGTCTGTGAGGACGTAGCCGAAAGGCTTCATTCTATCGGATATCTTCGCGGTTTGAAATTTGCATATCAAAGGTATTTATATTACCTTTGCACGCGGTTAGCTTAGATGGTTATCCACTTTTTAAGCTACGGGTCCTATAGCTCAGTCGGTTAGAGCACCTGACTCATAATCAGGGAGTCCTTGGTTCAAGCCCAAGTGGGACCACTTAGTTTTCATAATGGTTTGCGATGTCAGATTTATCTGGCATCGTTTTTTGTTTGGGCTTATGCTCTCTCAAAAGTATTTCCCCTCTCAATGACAAGTTTTGCTTGTCATTGAGAGGAACTGTGTAACGGTCTCTTGATGGTGAACTCACGTATAATTTAAGTATCTTTGAATAGGTTTTAGAGAACTATCAGAAATTTTTTAGCTGAATAACTAATCCCAAATACATAACCTATTATGGCAGAACAGACATACACGCTCCTCGATGGTAAAGCTACATCGGCAGAGATTAAGGCGGAGATTGCTCAAGAAGTAGCCCAGAGGCTACGTGAGGGTAAGCCAGCACCTCATTTGGTTGCTATCCTTGTGGGACATGATGGAGGTAGTGAGACTTATGTTGCGAGCAAGATTAAGACGTGTTCAGAACTTGGCTTTCGCTCTACGCTCATTCGCTTTGAAGAGGATGTAACGGAAGCTCGTTTGCTTGAGACAATAGAGAAACTAAACCATGATGACGATGTTCATGGCTTTATCGTGCAATTACCATTGCCTAAGCATATCAACGAACAGCGCATCATCGAAGCTGTAGACCCACGTAAGGATGTAGATGGTTTTCATCCGATTAATGTAGGGCGAATGAGTATCGGTTTGCCTTGCTTCGTGTCGGCTACTCCTCAGGGTATTATTGAACTGCTTAAACGTTATAAGGTCGATACTCGAGGTAAACACTGCGTTGTACTTGGGCGCAGTAATATCGTAGGTAAGCCTATGGCTCAGTTGCTACTACACAAGGGTAATCCTGGAGATTGCACTGTAACTGTTTGCCATAGCCGTACACCCAATATAAAAGAACTGTGTCTAGAGGCTGATATCATAGTGGCGGCTCTAGGTGTACCAGAGTTTCTCAAAGTCGATATGGTGCGCCCTGGTGCTGTGATTATCGATGTGGGTACTACTCGTGTGCCTGATGCGAGCAAGAAGAGTGGCTTCCGCCTCTCAGGGGATGTTGCTTTTGATGAAGTTGCTCCTAAGGCTTCTTATATCACACCAGTACCCGGTGGAGTAGGACCGATGACTATTGTGTCTTTGATGCTCAATACATTGCAGGCAGCACGCTTGCAACAGGCTTAAAATAACTTAGAACGTAATACGTGGAAAAGAAACGTAATCCGATTACATGGGTGCCGAGTGTGTACTTCGGCATGGGGCTACCCTATATTGCTCTATCGACAGTCTCTGTCTTAATCTTTGCAGACCTTAAGGTTGATAAGGAACTGATAACCTTTTGGACTTCGCTCTTGGTTTTACCTTGGTCGCTCAAACCGCTCTTTAGTTTCGTGATGGAACTATTTGGCACAAAGCGTCAGTATGTGTTCATCACGGAGGCTATTATGTCCTTGATGTTTGGACTTGTGTGCTTTGCTCTCCCTCTGCCTTCATTCTTTAGTATCACGATTGCCCTCTTTGCCGTTTTGGGTATTAGTGGTTCGATACAAGATATTGCAGGTGATGGCATTTATATGCAGGAACTAAGTGCTAAGGAGCAAAGTATCTATGCTGGTTGGCAGGGTGGCTTTTATAATCTGGCTAAAATCCTTGCTAATGGAGGTCTCGTTTTCCTTGCTGGGCGTTTGTCTAAGTCTTATGGTGTCCTTACGGGGTGGATGGTTGTGATTGGTATTTGTGCGCTCATCATGATTGCCTTGTCTCTCTATCACATGACTATGCTACCGAAGGAAAGCAAACGAGTTAGCGTTAATAGGTCAGAGAAGATAGCTGAGTTGTGGGAGATGATAAGCTCTTTCTTTACAAAGAAGTATATATGGCTCTATCTACTCTTTATCTTCCTCTATCGTCTAGGAGAAGGTTTAGCGGTAAAGATTGCTCCACTCTTCTTAAAAGATGCTATTGAGTTAGGTGGGCTGGGGCTAAGTAATGAGGTTTACGGTCTTATTTATGGTACGGCAGGTTCAATAGCTTTCGTGCTAGGTTCAATCCTTTCGGGTTATTTCGTCGCATCTATAGGACTTAAGCGTGCTTTGTTTGCGCTTGTTTGCATCTTTAATATTCCGTTTGCTGTGTATTTGCTACTAGCATATTTCCAACCAACAAGTCTACTCTGGATAGGTACGGGGATTGTGTTTGAATACTTCAGTTATGGTTTCGGTTTTGTGGGTATTACCCTCTTTATGATGCAGCAGATTGCCCCCGGTAAGTACCAAATGGCTCATTATGCCTTTGCGAACAGTCTGATGAACTTGAGTGTTATGCTACCGGGTATGTTAAGTGGTAAAATACTTCACCATATTGGGGGGTATCAACCATTCTTCGTGTTAGTTTTGGTCGTAACCTTACCAGTTATCTTGCTTTCATTACGTTTGCCTTTTGCTCATGGTAGTGAAGAGAAAATTAAGAGTGTGACAGAATAAAATATATTATATAATAATCAATGAGTAAACTTAAGATTGTAGGTCAGGCTATGCCTGATATGCCTTGGGAAAATCGCCCAGAAGGCTCTAAAGATGTTGTTTGGCGTTATAGCGCAAACCCTATTATCCCTCGCGACTTACTTCCTACCTCAAACAGTATCTTCAATAGTGCTGTTGTGCGTTTTGGCGAAGGTTATGCCGGAGTATTCCGTTGTGATGACACTAATCGTCGTATGCGTCTGCATGTTGGTTTTAGTAAAGATGCTATCTCTTGGGATATTAATCCAGAGCCACTTAAGTTCGAATGCGATGATAAGGAAATCGGCGAATGGGTTTATGGTTATGACCCACGTGTAGTCTTCATTGAAGACCGTTACTATGTAACTTGGTGTAATGGCTACCATGGTCCAACGATTGGTGTTGCCTATACATTTGACTTCAAGACTTTCCATCAGTTAGAGAATGCCTTCTTGCCATTTAACCGTAATGGCGTACTCTTCCCTCGTAAGATAGATGGTAAGTTTGCTATGCTTAGCCGTCCTAGTGACAATGGTCATACTCCATTCGGAGATATCTTCTATAGCGAATCACCTGACTTAGAGTTCTGGGGTCGTCATCGTCATGTGATGAGTCCTGCGCCATTTGAAGATAGCGCATGGCAGTGTACAAAGATTGGTGCAGGTCCTATTCCTATCGAAACAAGCGAAGGCTGGCTACTAATCTATCACGGTGTACTCGCATCATGTAATGGATTTGTGTACGCTTTCGGTTCGGCTCTTCTTGACCTTGATGAACCTTGGAAGGTTAAGTTCCGTTCAGGTCCATACCTCATCTCTCCTCGTGAAACTTACGAATGTATGGGTGATGTGCCTAATGTAACTTTCCCTTGTGCAGCTCTACACGATGCTGAAACTGGTCGTATCGCAATTTATTACGGCTGTGCAGATACTGTGACTGGTCTTGCATTTGGTTACATCGATGAGATTATAGAGTTTACTAAGAAGAACTCAATCATCTAATCATAGAGACTATATCTAATGATAAGGGCTACCTTGCAATTGCAGGGTAGCCCTTATTGTATTCTTCTTTATGCAATGGTCTAGAGGAGAGACCGCTGGGCGGTCTCCAAAAGGACAAGTTTTACTTGTTCTTTTGTTGGGCTTTGCAGAATGTGGTAATCGCAAGGCATTGAGACTGAGGGCGACGGGAGTTTACTCATGTAAATGACCGAGCCTGAATGTCGAAAATAACGCAGCGAGTGCCGCACAATGCAATGGTCTAGAAGAGTATAATCAAAGAGGCTATATTGCTTATAAGAATAGAGAGTCCAAGCATAAGCCATTCACTGCGCCTATTGATGCGTATTGCTAACTCTGCATCTTGCAAGCTAAGGTCGCGTTCATGCTCTCCTATATAAGGCTTATAGACTTCCTTGCCAAAATAATCGTGAGGGCCTCCGAAACGGCAATTTAATATCCCAGCAAGTGCTGCCTCAGGATAGCCTGAGTTAGGGCTTGCATGCTGTCGCCCATATTTCTGAATGAAATGCCATAGGTCGAGCCTACCACTAACAAGGAGCATAAGTCCGGCAGTAAGTCTAGCCGGTAGATAATTAACTAGGTCATCTGTTAGGGCAGAGAAGCGACCATAATCTTTGTAGCGGTCAGTCTTATAGCCGACCATAGAGTCTTGTGTATTAATCATCTTGTACATGACCATTGCAGGTAGTCCGAAGAGCATGTACCAAAAGAGAGGAGCTATTACGCCATCGCTTAGGTTTTCACTTAGCGTCTCAAGGGCTGCTGTCTGCACCTCATGAGGGCTAAGGTTTTGGGTATCGCGCCCTACAATGCGTGCTACCTGTTTGCGTCCATCTTCCAAAGATCGCCCTAAGGCTTTGAATACTTCTCTAACTTCTCGTATAAGCGTTGTGCCTGAGAGCATGTAGAAGATAACGAAAGTGCGGAAGATAAGTATAGATGCGAGTGCTGCCCCTTGACCGAGAAAGCGATTGCAAAGGATAGGCAAAAAGAGCTCGATAACGAAAGTTATGGCTCCAACCAAGATAATCAAAAAGCCATTGTATAGTAGGCCTTTTAGATACCTATTCTCTCCTTTATTGAAGCGCTGCTCTCCCCAAGCAATGAGATTGCCGAAGCCGATTATCGGGTGCAAGCGATAGGGGTCGCCTAGTAGACAATCCAAAATATAGGCCAGTATCAGGGCTATGATGCTGATGAGGGGGAGTATAAGCATTTGCAGGATTGGAGCGTCACCGTGGGTCATGATTTCAAAAGATTAGGAAGAGCTACAAGTAGGCTTTGCATATCGGGAAATACAATATCTGCCCCTTCATTATATAGAATACTATCGTCAAGAGGGCCCGTATTCACAGCAATGGTAAAGCATCCTGCAGCATGGGCAGCAGCTACACCTTGGGGAGCATTCTCAATGACTATGCCTTCATGCGGAGCTACACCGGCAAGAGCCAATCCTCTCTGATAGGGCTCTGGGTGGGGCTTGCCATGTGTTACGTCTAAGCCCGTTACCATAAGTTCACGGCAGAAGGCATGGGGATAATTTTCTTCTAGTTTGTCTAGTAGTGAGGCTTGTGATGAGCCCGTAACGATGACCCTTTTGTAATCCTTAACAGCCTCTACGACTTTGCTAGCATTAGGAATAAGTTCGCCTGTGTTGTAGCTAGTGAATAGTCGGGTTTTCATCGCATAGATACTCTTGATTTCTTCTTGGGAGGCCTTGCGTTGGTGTGTACGCTCCATAAGTATATTAATCGTTTGTGGCCCTGTTTGTCCTTCAAACATATACACATCATGCTGGGACATACTGAGTCCGTGTGCTTGGGCAGTCTCTAGCCATGAACGTTCGTGGTGCTTCATTGAGTCGTAAAGGACTCCGTCCATATCGAAGAGGACAGCCTTGACGCTTAGGCTGTGTTCTGTGCGCTTAGTATATCTAGTTAAAGATAAGTCTAATTCATTCTTAGTCATAATATACAAAGGTAATACGATTAGTCCAATGCCATTTGTTTGCCTTGCTGAAAAACATGCGTGCATTTCCTAAAGTCAAAACCTCGGCGAAGTCTGCACAAACTTCAGCTGAAGTTTGTGCAGACTACGGCTGAAGTTTGTACAGACTTCAGCTGAAGTCTCTAGAAAGTACGACGTACGTATAAATTTAAGTGCGCGCACTTACTGATTTCAGTACGTGTACTCACGAATGTGAGTGTGCGTATTCATTTCGGCGAGTACGCGTATCCCTATCTGGATATTCTCTACTTTTAGTCCAAGCAATGCCCTCATAAGAAACTTTGCAGAGTTGCTGACTATGTAGTATCTTTGCAGGCAAGAGTTTGTTGCATAGGTAGAACCGAGGCTATGTTGTAGTATTTTTCTTATCAAGAGTCTTACAATCGTAGCGTCTTAAAGAGGTCTACAAAGGAACAAACCTAACTTGTCATTCGAGAGGCCGCTCGACGGCTTCCATAAGTCAAATATATATTTTACCAAGACCCGCATTTGTTGGCGTTTTTAAAATTATCAAGTACACGTGTTAGATAGAATAATCAAGTGGAGTATTCAGCATAAGTTGTTCGTGGGAATAGCTACGCTTTTACTTATTGTATGGGGGGTATGGAGTGCGTTGCGCTTGCCTATAGATGCTGTTCCGGATATAACTAATAACCAAATACAGATTATAACCTCTGCGCCTAGTTTAGCAACTCAGGAAGTAGAGCAACTCGTAACAGCTCCTATTGAGCGTGCCCTTGGGAATATCCCCGGACGTATAGAGATGCGTTCAATATCTCGCTTTGGCTTGTCGGTGATAACGCTTGTCTTTGAGGATAGTATGGACGATTACAAGGCGCGTGCCCTTGTTCAAGAGCATTTGCAACAAGTTGCGTCTGAACTGCCTGAAGCTGTAAGTAAACCTGAGTTGGCTCCTATGAGTACCGGCTTGGGAGAAGTCTATCAGTATATACTGCTACCTAAGGAAGAGGGCAAGTACAGTGCTATGGAGCTGCGCTCTCTGCAAGATTGGGTTGTCGCTCGTGGTCTGAATGGAACTAAAGGCGTTGCGGAAATCAATGGCTTTGGTGGTGAATTGAAACAATATGAAGTTTCTATTGACCCTAATCGACTGCGTTCGCTAGGCTTGACCCTGACGGATGTCTATACGGCTTTGGAGTCGGGCAATCAAAATACAGGAGGAGCGTATATTGACAAAAAAACTAATGCCTTCTTTATTAGAGGTGTGGGTATGGCTGGCTCGCTTGAAGATATCGGACAGATTGCTATCCCGAACGCTTCGGGAGGTTCTGTGCTTATCCGTGATGTAGCACGTGTGGGCTATGGTTCGGCTGTTCGTTATGGAGCCTTAACGTACGACGGACGGAGCGAGGTCGTCGGTGGCATCGTGATGATGCAGAAAGGTGAGAATAGCCACGAAGTAGTAGCGCGTATCAAGGAGCGCATCGCCGAAATCCAAAGCTCCTTGCCTTCGGACGTCACTATAATGCCTTATTTGGATAGAGCCGACCTAGTGGACCATGCAATTAGTACGGTTCAGCGTAATCTGATTGAGGGTGCTTTAATCGTCATATTTGTACTCGTTCTCTTTTTAGGAAACTGGCGTGCTGGTTTTATCGTAGCTTCTGCTATTCCTTTAGCGATGCTTTTTGCTCTAGGTATGATGAACCTCTTTGGCGTTAGTGCTAATCTGATGAGCCTAGGAGCTATTGACTTTGGTCTTATCATTGATGGTGCAGTTATCGTCGTTGAAGCTACTATGCACCACCTCGCTATGCGTAGAAGTGCTCATGCCTTGAGCCAGTCCGAGATGGATGACGAGGTTTATCACTCGGCGTCTCAGATACGTAGTAGTGCCACATTCGGTGAGATTATCATCTTAATCGTATATATTCCTATCCTCACGCTTGTCGGTGTGGAGGGTAAAATGTTCTCGCCTATGGCTATGGTAGTGGGCTTCGCTATTGTTGGTGCTTTGCTACTTTCGCTTACTTATATCCCGATGATGAGTGCAACCTTCTTGAGTAAACAACCCTCTACTAAGGTTACATTTGGGGACAAGATGATGGCTAAGATAACAAGAGTCTATGTGCCACTGCGTAATCGTGCTTTTGCTCATAGTCGTTGGGTTTTAGGGCTTACCTTGCTTTTGTTTGCCTTGGCTCTTACTTGTTTTATGCAGATGGGAGGAGAGTTTATCCCACAACTCCAAGAGGGGAGCTTTGCTTATAGCTGTATTTTGCCTCAAGGGGCTTCCTTGGAGCAAAGTGTGGAGACGAGTATGCAGGCATCACGTATCATTAAGAGCTTTCCTGAGGTTAAAATGGTTGTGGGTAAAACGGGTTCAGCAGAAGTCCCTACAGACCCAATGCCTCCCGAAGCTACAGATCTCATGGTGGTACTTAAGCCCCGAAGTGAGTGGCCGAAAGCTAAAACTTATGAAGAACTAGGGGAGGAGATAAGCGAGAAGTTATCAGTTATTCCCGGCGTATTCTTTGAGCGTTCACAGCCTATTCAGATGCGCTTTAATGACCTGATGACAGGTGTCAAGCAAGATGTAGCTATAAAGGTCTTTGGCGAAAATATAGATACGCTTGTGGGTATAGCCCAACGCATAGGAGGACGAATAGCGAAGATCGAGGGTGCGACAGAACCTCAAGTAGAAGCAGTAGCGGGTTTGCCTCAAATCAATGTAGAGTATGATAGGCCCAAGCTTGCAGCCTATGGCATTAGCGTACAAGAAGCCAACGATGTCTTAAGTAGCGCTTTTGCTGGTCGCGTGGCTGGTCAAGTCTTTGAAGATGAACGTCGCTTCGATGTCGTTGTTCGCTTGGATAGTACCTTCCGACGAGATATAGAAGATGTACGCTCTTTAGCTGTGGCAAGCAAATCGGGTCAGCTAGTGCCTCTTACAGAGATTGCGCATATTGACTATCGTTTAGGACCTGCTCAGATTAGCCGTGAGGAGGGTAAGCGTCGTGTCGTGATTGGCTTCAATGTGTCGGGACGAGACGTAAGTAGTGTCGTGGGCGAATTGAAATCCAACTTGTCAGATATTAAGTTGCCAACGGGTTATTATATTACTTATGGAGGTCAGTTCGAAAATCTAGAAGCAGCTAGCCGAAGACTTATGATTGCGGTGCCTATTTCGCTGTTCTTGATATTCGCACTTCTGTACTTTACATTCTCCTCACTAAGGCAAGCAAGTTTGATTTTTACCGCTATCCCTATGAGTGCGATAGGAGGTGTGTTTGCCTTGCTGGCGTGCGGTTTGCCTTTCAGTATTAGTGCTGGTATAGGCTTTATTGCGCTCTTTGGCGTGGCTGTATTGAATGGTATTGTCCTTGTGGGGACATTCAATAGGCTTGAGCATGAGGGTGTAGGTGATATATATGCTCGTATTAAGCAAGGAACGGAAGAGCGTCTGCGTCCCGTCCTGATGACGGCCATGGTGGCAAGTATAGGTTTCTTGCCTATGGCTCTAAGTACTGGTTCGGGTGCAGAGGTGCAGCGTCCTCTTGCCATTGTCGTTATCGGAGGGCTTATTACCGCTACTCTGCTAACACTATTTGTATTACCTATTCTCTATGTGATTTTTAATAAAAAGATGAATATACTTCATATTAAAAAAGTATCTGCCGTCTTGATACTTCCTTTACTTCTAGCTTTTAGCTCAAATATGCAGGCTCAGACTAGAGTTATACACTCGATGAAAGAAGCTGTAGAGCAAGCGCAGTCAGCTCGCTCCGATTTCTCACTCCTGTCACAGAGCCAGCGTCAGCTGGAGGCTACCGCATGGGAGCTTCCTAAGATGCAAGTCAATGCGCAGTATGGTCAGTACAGCAGTATACATAAGGATTGGAATATAAACTTGGAGCAATCTGTTCCTTTTCCCACAATATTTGCGCTTAAACGCAAATACCTAAAAGCGTCTTCGGCTAAAGCTCAAGCTGAGGAGCGTTTGGCTAGGAGCGAACTTGAACAAGAAGTAAAGACCTGCTATCAGCGTATTCTGTTACTTAAGGAACGCATCAAGTTAGCGCGTCATCTAGATAGTCTGTACGTTGTTTTGATGGAGCAGAGCCGCATCCGTAAACATGCAGGTGAAGATAATGGTATCAATCAGAGCCTAAGTGAAGAGCGAAGCCTTAGGCAGAGGATAGAGGTTGAGGGCATTGAGCTCGAATTGCAAACGGAGTACAATCGCCTTGCCGCTTACGTAAATGCTCCTGAGGGTGTAGAGGTGCAAAGTAATGATGTTTTGACTTTGCTGACTATTGATAAGCTCTCATCGTTAGAGGCTCTGCCTCAATATCAATCCGTAAACTCTAGCTTGGAGGAGCTGAAAGCAGCGAAAAAGCTTAATAAAGCAGAAAGCCTTTTGCCAGACTTGACTGTAGCTTATTTGAACCAAAGCTTAACCGGTAATCAAGACCTAGGCAACGGGCATGAAGAGTGGTTTGGAACTAACAAACGCTTTCATGCAGTAACTGTTGGACTTAACATACCTCTTAGTCTTGGCGCCTATAAGGCTAAGAATAAATCTCAAAGTTTGCGCATTCAAGCACAACAATTAGAATTGAAAAGAATAGCCCTATTGCTCAAGACAGAGCAACAGCGCTTGATAAATAGTTATCGCTATCAAGTGTCTACTTATAATCGGTATAAGGAAGAAGGCTTGCCTAGAGCAGAGCGTATGATTAAGAGTGCTCACCTCTCGTACAAAGCAGGTGAGGCAGGCCACTTGGAGCTGAGCGCAGCTCTCGAAGCCTATGCCGAGGTCGAAAAGCTCGCTCTTGAAGCCTTATATCAGGCTAATGAATTAGCCTTGGCTCTAGAATATCTCAGTATATCATCAAACTAAAAACGCTTAACTTATGAATATCCGTATTAAATCATTGATAGGACTCTGTGCATTGATGCTCTGTGGCGCAGGTATGCTCGGTTTAAGTTCTTGTAAATCCAATAAGCAAAAAGAAGAGCATTCAGACGAAGAGCATAGCGAAAATGCAGGGATTGCTGTGCTAACTCAAGAAAATCTAGATGCAGCAGGCATACGAATAGGCAAGTTAGAATATAAAGAGCTGAGTGCAACGATACGTGCTAATGGTGCTCTGCGTGTTCCTAATAATGATAAGGGTTTCGTTAGCAGTCTTTATGGGGGAGTGGTGCAGCGCATTCTTGTTCATGAGGGAGCAAGAGTGGTTAAGGGGCAAACGGTAGCAGTTATCTCAAGCCCTCAGTTTATACAGACGCAAGAAGAATATCTCTCTACGCTGAGCCGTTTGGCCTTTGCTAGCGAAGAGTTGAAGCGTCAAGAACTCCTCAAGAATAGCGATGCAGGTACGGGTAAACTATTGCAGAGTGCACGCTCTGAGTTAGGAGTCTTGCGTAGCCGTAAAGCCTCACTTGAACAGCAGTTGCGACTTATGGGTATTAACCCAAGTAAACTCTCCTCAGGGTCTCTTCAACCAAGTATCTCAGTCGTTAGCCCTATTAGCGGTGTGGTTGGTGAGATTAAAGCACAAATAGGAGCGTACATTGACCCAACAACTCCTGTCTGCGAGATTATCAATAATGCAGCCTTGCACCTTGATTTGCATATCTACGAGCAGGATTTGCCCAAATTGAAAGTCGGTCAGCGCGTACATTTCCGCTTGACTAATAATCCGACGCAAGAATATGATGCACGTATTCACATGATTGGAGGGGTCTTTGAACCTAATACGCGTACGGTAGCTGTGCACTGCGAACTCTTGGGTGATACTCGTTCTTTTATCGATGGCATGGATATTACGGGCTTAATTAGCCTAGGCGATGTGCTTAGCCCTGCATTACCCTCAGAAGCTATTGTTAATTATGAAGGTAAGGATTATGTGTTCATACGCTTGTCGGATAATCCTGCACATACACACGAGGGCAACCACAGACCTGCAGACTCTGCTGTAACTAATGCTTCTGCTACTGAGGCAGAGGAGGCGGGACGTCATACAGAAAAAAGAAGTGACCATTTGCATACTGTGGGCGGTTATCGTTTCCGTAGAGTAGCCGTTTTGCGTGGGGCATCTGCCTTAGGCTATACTGCCGTTACCTTTCTGGAGGATATTCCTCATGATGCGGACTTTGTGTTGAGTGGTGCATTCTTTGTAAACTCGGTGCTTAATCCTTCTAATCAAGATGAGGATTAGTTCGGGCTTGTCGCCTAGACGCTTATATGGTTTAATTGGATATCCTATTGCACATAGTTTATCCCCAAGATTATTTGCCGAGTCTCAATTAGCTCAAGAGGGAAGTAGTTATCAGCTCTTTCCAATGGAAAGTTTAGATGACTTACTGGATTTACTACGAGCTTATCGCCCTAGTGGGCTTAATGTAACAAGCCCTTATAAGGAGCAAATTTTGCAGGTCCTTCCCAATATAGAGTTGAGCCCAGAGGTGTCGGCTCTTGGCGCAGCTAATGTATTAGCTTTAGATTATCAAGAAGGGGATAGCCTCGAAATAAAAGCTAAGGCTTATAATACTGATGTTTTTGGATTTTTGGAGGGCTTACGTCCTCTTTTATTAGGGCATGAGCGCGCAGCCTTAATACTAGGAACGGGTGGAGCTGCAAGAGCAGCCCATTATGCTCTGACGAGTTTGGGCATTCGTGCTGTGTTTGCTTCTCGCTGTTTGAATAAGGTTGAGCATGCGTACTTCGGTCAAGAGAAAGCCGAAGTTTATGCTTACGAAGAACTCTCGTGTTTGCTCCCTAATATAGATATTGTAGTTCAAGCGACTCCTCTAGGAAGAGTGAGTCAGTTTGCTCCTCCACTTGATTATAGCTTATTGCCTGCTGGGGTGTTAGGCTATGAATTGAATTATGGCTTGGGGAATAGCCCTTTCATGTTGGAAATACTCAAGCGAGGAGGGCGAGTAATTGATGGCCTATCTATGCTTAACGGACAGGCTCAAGCAAGTTATCGTATTTGGGGCAGTTTGATGTAATTATTGTGCGGGTTTAAGGTAGAATGCTTATTGTTCCTGCATTCTTGTTAAGCTTTTTATAAGCCTTGAAGTCATTATCTTTGTAAGATGAGTATGAAAAAAATAATTTATTTAGTGTGTGTCGCACAGCTCCTTTTTGCTTGTGGTAAGGAAAAAGTTCGTCAAGAACAAGTTCGCAAAGAGGAGTCTAATGAGAAGAAGCAAAACGAGAATAAAACAGAGACTCCAGCTCAGCCTAGTCAGCCTGCAGAGGCGCCTGCTCCAGCTGAACCTAAGGTAGAGCGTCCATCAGACTATATCTTGGGTAGCAGACTTGTGGTTGAATGGAATAAGAATGTAGATTATCTTGCGAAGTTAGATTTGGATGAGGCGATAGCTACAGGCTCAGCAAAGTCTCTGTCTTGGGAAGTACTCCGTCCATATTTGCATCTGTACTCAACTCATCAAGATGGTAGAGTATATGAGCTGACAAATGAAGACTTAAATGATATTAGTCTTAGCTCTATAAAATACAGCTCTAGCGAGTATACTAAAGATGAAATTACTTTTGTTGCTAAGTATAAGGGTATAAGTGCTCAGGGTAAGCCGGTTTTGACCTTCTCCAAGCAGGATTACTTCTCAAAAAGAATTAAGCCTAATAGCGAGTTTATCAAAACCAAGTTCGTAAGTGGTATTTATCGTGATTTGTCTCCGTGGGGTGGAAATCTTTTTTCTTACGACCAAGATAAGTACGGTGTTTTGGTAACAAACGAGGGTAAATCTGTAAATCATAGTCGCGATGAGTTATCGCTAATGGCTAATGTTGTTATGCGAAAATATGGTAATGTAGAAACTTCAAAGATTAACTTTAATCTTGATGGTTTCAAGCCTCTATCTAGCTTAAAGGGTAAGTTGGTCGCAATAGCCCAACCTGAATTAAGTGATTACTTCAAGCGTAATGAAAAGCTAAGACTTAATCTGGATTTTCTTAATGCCAACTTCAAAGTGTGGCGCAAATATCTTGAATTCGGAATAAAACAGGGAGAACGTTCTTGGTCCGAATTGCGTCCTAAGCAAGATAATCCTCTAATCTTAGAAGGAACTAATCACGGAGGTGTAGATTTGAGAGATTTGTATTTAGAGAGTCCCGTTTTTGAAGTTGTTAAAGCTGAGCTTGTGGGAGATGATTTGATTTATACGCTCCAATTTAGAGGTGTCAATGAATCAGTTTCTTTTACGGACTTCCCTCTGACAGTGAGAGTCCTTGTTCGCAAGTAAGGAATAATGCTGTAGGTTTATTGTGTTGTCCTTGCTTCATGAGACCGCTCGACGGTCTCCAAAAGGACAAGTTTCACTTGTTCTTTTGTGGGGCTTTGCAGAATGAGGTAATCGCAAGGCATTGAGACTGAAGGCGACGGGAGTTTACTCATGTAAATGACCGAGCCTGAATGTCGAAAATAACGCAGCGAGTGCCGTATTATGCAATGGTCTCTTTAGGTAAACCAAAGACAAGCATTTATAACTTAGAAAAAAAGTAGCAGTAGGTCACATTCGGGACTTACTGCTACTTGCTTTTATATCTACTTGGGAAGGTCCGAAAACTACCTCTATAGATAGATGTGTGAGAGTATGCAGATGAATGAAATTTATAAGATTAGTTGGTCTAAATTTGGTAGAAGTACAATAAAGTTGTATTTTTGAACTATTAAAGCACTGCTAGTAAGTGAGCTTGACTAGATAATATGCTAATAAATAGCTATTTAGATGAGTAGAACAGCTTGCGTGTTTAAAGAGTTTAAGGACTTAATTAGAAGAGAATTATATAACAAAACAAAGTAATTAATAAAACTAAAGCACGATGAAAAAGTTTTTTGCATCAATCGCGTGTGTAGCTGCTCTGTCAGTTGGTTTTACGACGACAGCTATGGCTCAAGACTCAGCTGCTACGGCTACTGAGGTAGTAGATTCAGCTAAGGCTACTGTAGATACAGCTGCTGCCGCTGTGGACACAGCTGCTACTGTTGCTCCAACTACAGACGAAGCTCCAGCTGAAGGAGGTTTCCACCAAGCTTTCAAGCAGAAGTTCATTGAAGGGGGCGCAGACTGGATGACTCCAATCGCTATCGCTCTTATCCTTGGTCTAGCTATCTGCCTAGAACGTATCGTTTACCTAAACCTTTCTGACGTTAATCCTAAGAAGATGCTCGAAGATATCGAAGCAGCTCTTGAGAAGAACGACCTAGAAGGAGCTAAGACTATCGCTCGTAACACTCGTGGTCCTATTGCTTCTATCGCTTATCAGGCTCTTCTTCGTGCCGATCAGGGTATTGACATCGTAGAAAAGTCAGTTGTTTCTTACGGTGGTGTACAAGGTGGTCTTCTTGAAAAGAACCTTTCTTGGATTACACTCTTCATCGCTCTATCTCCATCACTCGGATTCTTGGGTACTGTGGTAGGTATGGTGTTCGCCTTCGATAAGATCGAACAAGTAGGTGATATCAGCCCAACAGTTGTAGCAGGTGGTATGAAGGTGGCTCTTATCACTACTATCGGTGGTCTTGTAGTAGCTATGATCCTTCAGGTATTCTACAACTACATTCTTTCTCTTGTAGAAGGTATCGTGAACAAGATGGAAGATGCTTCAATCACTCTTCTTGATATCATCGTTAAGCGTAACGAGAAGTTTGCTAAGTAATTCCATCCATTTCTATTAACCCATTATTAAAGAATAAAGAAATGGCTGTAACTGGAATAAGAAAGACATCCAGCTATACCTTCCTTGCTCTTGTCGCTATCAGCGTAATCGTATTTGCGCTTTTCCTCTTCGGTGGTAGCGAACTAGATATGAAGGACAATAAGGTGTACGCTTACACGGATGTTCTAATATATTGGACATACGCACTAGGAATTCTTTCTGTAGTGACTGTATTGTTTTTCGTAGTTAAGGACTTTATTGCTGAACTTTCTGCAAGCCCATCGGGTGCATTAAAGAAGATTGCTGGTCCTATCGCTCTTGTTGTTCTTCTACTCGTAACTTACGCTATTGGTGATACTACACCTCTAAAGCTTAATGAAGAAGCACAGCGTTTCAACGCGCCTTTCTGGCTTAAGTTCTCGGATATGTGGATTTACTCTGTGTATGTCCTCCTATTCTTGACTATCGTTGCTGCTATCGCTGGTGCAGTTAAGAGTGCGCTTAATCGTTAATCCATAGTAATCAGAGTAAAAACAGAAAGCATTATGGCTAAAAAGAAAAGATCGACGCCTGGTATCAACGGCTCATCGTCTGCCGATATCGCTTTTATGTTGCTTATCTTCTTCTTGATTACTACTTCAATGGATACTGATAAGGGGCTACAGCGTCGTTTGCCGCCATTAGCTCCTAAGCAACAGCAAGATAGACCAGTAGAAATCAACGAGCGTAATATCATGCGCCTTCTCGTTAACCGTAACGATGAGATTGTGATTTCTAAGGCTGGGGCGCTTGTGCCTGTTAAGCTTGATAAGCTTAAGGATGAAGTTGTTGACTTTATCTTGAACCCAAGCAATGACCCTAATAAGCCAGATAGAGAATCACGTGATATCCCTGGTCTTGGTAAGGTAAACGTCATCACGACTAGCTATGCAATCTCTCTCAAGAGTGAGATTGAAACAAGCTATCAGATGTTTATCAATGTGCAGAACGAACTCCTCAAGGCATATAATGAGGCATGGAATGTAGCTGCAAAGAAGTACTTCAACAAGAGTTTTGATGAACTATCAGAATCTCAAAAGAAGGCTATCTCAGAAGCTTATCCTATGCATATCTCTGAAATGCCATTGTCTAACCTCAAGAAGAAGTAAAACGACATGGGTAAATTTAGTAAAGCCGGTGGACGTGAAATGCCTGAGCTAAACACGTCTTCTCTTCCTGACCTTGTGTTTGCGTTCCTCTTCTTCATTATGATGGTAACGTCAATGCGTGAGGTCTCTCCTAAGATTAGCTACAGTAACTTGCCTCAGGCTTCTGAGCTTACTAAGCTTGAAGAAAAGTCTCTTGTAACATTCATCTATATTGGTAAGCCTACAGAAGCATACCAGTCAATGTTTGGTACAAGCTCAGCTATCCAGCTGAATGACCAGGTTACTACTGATGCCAGTCACGTATACACTTACGTAACTCAGGCTAAGAATAAGCTATCTTTGGATAAGCAACCACGTCAGCAGATTTCTATCAAGGCTGACCGTGATACTAAGATGAACATTATTGCAGAAGTTAAGGAAGAACTTCGTCGTGCAAATACGCTTAACGTAAGCTATTCTGCTCGCAAGGCTCCTGGTAAGCAATAAGTCATAATATAATACTTGTTAAGAGGCAGTGTCAAAACATTTGTTTTGACACTGCCTCTTGCTTTGTATTGTGAGCTAGCCTATTGCTAGCTTGGTTTGTTTTTGGCGAGGTTGATGGCGTGCGAGTTTTTCTTTTAGTAACCTCCTCAAAAGAAGTTCTCGTTTGCTAGGCTTCCTAAACTCAAAACCTCAGCGAAGTCTGTACAAACTACGGCTGAAGTTTGAAGAGACTACACGTGTAGTTTGTACAGACTACAGCTGAAGTCTCCAGAAAGTACTACGTACTTATGAATTTGAGTACGCACACTCACTAAAATAAGTACGCGTACTTACCGAAACGAGTACGCGTACTTATTTCAGTGTTTACGCGTAAGTATTCTTGTATTTGCGTGTACTTAAAACTGTGGCTTAATCGAAATACAAAATAGCTGTGGCATAGCTGGAAAATAGGATAATGGTATCAATTGAAAGAAAAACGTACTTGATGTTTGGTCTTGACTATGTTCTGAATCTTAGAAATCTTGTCTTGGGAGGATATTCAGAAGGTCTAAATCACGAAAAATATGGCTCTAGTAGTGTCTGCATCGTATAAATGCTGTATCTTTGAGGTAGAATAACATAAGTAGAATAACTCAGACATTATGAGATATACTCAAACAACTATCCCTGGTCTATGGATAATAGAGCCAGCATTAATCGGAGATGAACGTGGTTACTTTTTTGAGAGCTTCCGTAGTGCAGACTTTGCGATGCATATCGGTGAGCTGACAATAGTGCAAGAAAATCAATCTCGTTCGAAACAAGGTGTCCTGCGAGGTCTGCATCTTCAAACAGGTGAGCATGCTCAAGCGAAGCTAATTCGTTGTGTCGAAGGGGCTATCCTAGATGTTGCAGTAGACTTGCGTGAGGGCTCGCCTACATTTGGTCAGCATTTTGCAATTGAGTTGTCTAGTGAAAATCACAAGCAGATATTTATTCCACGAGGCTTTGCTCATGGTTTCCTAACCTTAAGTGATTATGCTACTTTGCAGTATAAGGTGGATAATGCCTATCACGCTTTAAGTGAATGCAGCTTGCGCTATGATGACCCTGCACTTGGCATCAACTGGAGTGCTGATAATGATATTAACCCTGAGAGCTATATCCTTTCTAAAAAAGACCTTGAGGGTATTAGCTTCGAACTTTATAAGCGTCAGCACTTTTTCCGTAACTAATACATTAAACTAAAATTATAGAGACATTATGGTACAACCAACACTCCTAGTGCTAGCGGCAGGTATGGGTAGCCGCTACGGAAGCCTTAAGCAACTTGATGGCCTAGGTCCTTCTGGAGAAACAATTATGGATTACTCAATTTATGATGCTATCCGTGCTGGTTTTGGCAAGGTGGTCTTCATCATCAGACGTAGCTTCGAGCAGGATTTCCGCGAGAAGATTCTGTCTAAGTATGAAGGACGTATCCCTGTTGATGTGGTTTTCCAAGATATGGACAACTTACCTGCTGGTTTCTCTGTACCTGAAGGTCGTGAAAAGCCTTGGGGTACTAACCACGCTGTAATGATGGCTAAGGATGTGATTAAAGAACCATTTGCCGTAATCAATGCTGACGACTTCTACGGCCGTAGTGGCTTCGCTGTGATTGCTGATAAGTTACGTCAGCTTGCAGGTGGACATGATAAGTATTGCATGGTAGGTTATCGTGTAGGTAATACTTTGAGTGAAAGTGGTAGCGTGGCTCGTGGCGTTTGTGAAGTAGATGCTAATAACTTCCTTACAGGAGTTGTTGAGCGTACAGCTATTCAGCGTAATGCAGAGGGTAAAATTGCCTTTACTGATGAAAATGGTAAGGAGCAAATCCTTGGCGAGAATACACCCGTTTCAATGAATATGTGGGGCTTCACTCCTGATTATTTCGTACACTCAGATGAGTATTTTGCAGCTTTCCTTCGTGCTAATGAAGGTAATCTTAAGGCTGAATACTTCATTCCTCTTGTTGTTAATCAGCTTGTACAAGAGAACAAGGCTACTTGTGAAGTTCTGGATACTCCTGACCAGTGGTTTGGCGTAACTTATGCTGCTGACCGCCCAGATGTTGTAGCGAAAATCAATGCTTTAGTAGCTGCTGGGGAATATCCTCAGAAACTATTTTCTTAATAACTAAATGATGAAGAACATTTCTAAATATATCGGAGTACTATGCCTAACAGGTTTGTCGGTGGCTTGTGCTCCTAAGACGAATAAGAATTATTCTGCTCCGGCTATTGATTTTACAGCTATTGACTCGGCTGTAAATCCAACTGAGGATTTTTATCACTTCGTCAATGGTCAGTGGCTTAAGAATAATCCTCTACCAGCTGCTTATAGCCGTTATGGTTCGTTTGATATTCTCGGTGATAGCTCTACCGCTCAGGTACATGCTATTGTAGAAGAGCTTGCTAAGGGTAAGTATGATAAGGGTACAAACGAATATCGTATTGCGACACTCTATAACCAAGCTATGGACAGTGTAACACGCAATAAGCTCGGCGCTGAACCTATTAAAGCTGACCTTAAGGCTATTCAGAATATCAAGACAAAGGCTGAACTAGTTAGTTACGCAGCTAAGCAAGACCAAGAATATGGTGCTGGTGTACTTTTCGGCTCTTATGTGGCTGCTGATGACAAGAATAGTACAATGAATATTCTTCATCTTTCTCAGGCAGGTCTAGCACTTGGTCCTCGAGACTATTACCTAGAGAATGATGAGTCTATGAAGCAAATTCGTACAGCATATGCCAAGTATCTTGTAGACCTCGCTCAGCTCTCAGGTTATAGCAAGGAAGATGCAGAACGCATTTCGAAGAATACGCTCAAGATAGAAACTGAACTAGCTAAGATTTGCTATTCTCAGGTAGAGCTACGTGATGCTAATCATAACTATAACATCACTAATATCGCAGAATTTGCTAAGGCTCATAAGGGCTTTGACTGGAACGCTTATTTCTCTCAAAGAGGTCTTAAGGTGGCTACAGCAAACTTTGGACAGCTTGAATTCTTTAAGAAGTTTGATAGCTGGTTCGCTACTGTATCTCTAGATGAACTTAAGGATAAGCTTACCGCCGAAATGCTCAATAGCTCTGCTAATGCACTTGGAGATAAGTTTGTTGCCTTGAATTTTGACTTCTATGGTCGCACGATTAGCGGTAAGAAGGAGATGAAACCTCGTTGGGAACGTTCAGTGGCTGTCGTTGATGAAGTTCTCGGCGAAGCTATCGGACAAGAATATGTCAAGAAGTATTTTAGTCCAGAAGCTAAGGAACGCATGCTAACGCTTGTGAGCAATCTACAGAAGGCTCTTGCTAAGCGTGTAGAAGGTCTAGAGTGGATGAGCAAGGATACTAAGGCTAAGGCCCTAGCTAAGCTCAATAGCTTCACTGTGAAGATTGGTTATCCCGATAAGTGGAAAGATTACAGCAGTCTAGATATTGATGCAAGCAAGACTTACTATGAGAACCTTAAGGCTGCATCACGCTTCACTCAGGCCGATAATCTTAAGGATTTAGGTAAGCCAGTAGACCGTACTAAGTGGCTTATGAACCCTCAAGAGGTGAATGCTTATTATATGCCTACTACGAACGAAATTTGTTTCCCTGCAGGTATTCTTCAGCCTCCATTCTTCAATATGAATGCTGATGATGCTGTTAACTACGGTGCTATTGGTGTCGTTATTGGTCACGAGATGACGCATGGATTTGACGACCAAGGTTCGCAGTTTGATAAGGATGGTAATATGAACAACTGGTGGACTGCTGAAGATGCTGCTAAGTTCTCAGCTACTACTAAGCGTTTGGCTGCTCAGTTTAGCGAAAATATCGTTGCTCCAGGTGTGCATGCTAATGGTGATCTAACTCTCGGAGAGAACATCGCTGACCAAGGTGGATTGTCTGTTGCCTTTGAAGCTATGAAGCTCGCTATTGGTAATAAGCAAGATAAGATTGACAACCTAACACCAGCACAGCGTTTCTTTATCGCTTATGCTCGTCTATGGGGACAGAATATCACCGAACAAGAAATTCTTCGTCGTACGAAGACGGACCCACATAGCTTAGGTGACTTGCGTGTTAATCAGGCGCTTAAGAATGTTACAGCATTCCATGAAGCCTTCTCTACTAAGCCTGGAGACAAGATGTATCTTGCACCAGAGAAGCGCATCGTCGTTTGGTAGAGTAAGCAAATAAAGAATGACAGAACAACCATTAAAGGGTATTAAAGTCGCATTCCTCCATCCTCGTTTAGAGGGTGGAGGGAGCGAACGTGTATCACTCACTACGGCTAAACGCTTTGCTCAGTGGGGGATACATAGTACATTCATAGGAGGAGAACATTTTCCTAAAGAATTTACGATACCTGAGGATTTGAATGCTTCTATATATGTACTGCCTAATTATGGAGGATTTCATAATCCCGATAATAGGGACAGACTTACTGAGTATATCAAGAATGAGGGTATTCAAATTCTTTTTACATGCTACTTAGAGAGTAGTTTCATTTCAGATGTCATTACTCAACTTAAGGGACGATGTAAGTGGGTATATTGGTTGCATAGTCAGGCATTCTGGGAAATTGTTCACGATAAAGAGAGCTTTAGAAATAGGGCTAAGTATTCCCTAAAGATGTGGATTAAATGGCATCTTCTAGGGAAAAAGAGGTATTATAATTCGGAGGCTTTCAAAGACTCTATTTACGCTGAATATCAACGCAACGTAGAGTTGTATGATAAGTTTATTACTCTCTCTGAACCGGATATAGAAAGCATCTCTACTCAACTTCAGTTAAGTGAGCAGGAGCAGAAGAAGTTTCTTCAGCTGACAAACACGATTCAGATTGAGGAGAATGTCCAGCTATATAAAGGCAAAACCATAATATGGGTTGGAAGACTAGATTTGATTGTAAAGCGCTTTGATAGAATGCTAAAAATCTGGTCTTTGGCTGAAAAAAAGTTACCCGGATGGACGCTTAAATTTTATGGGGCTAGTTATAGTCATCATATCTTTGAGCGGTTAGTGAAGAAATATGGCTTAACACAAGCCGTCTATGCAGGCTATAGTCAAGACTTAAAGAAGATATATGATAATGCTAGTATCCTGTGCCATACATCCACCTTTGAAGGTTTCGGGATGATTTTGGCTGAAGCTCAGAATAATGGCGTTGTACCTATGACTTTTGATAATTGTCCTGCACCTAGAGCAATTATACGAGGAGCTGGTTATGATGCTGGAGTACTTGTCAAATCATTTGATATAGAAAGCTATGCTAAGGAGTTGGTTTCTCTTTGTAATGATGAGGCAAGGTTAAAAGCCATGCAACAGAATTGCTTGAAGAAGCGCTATGATTATGCTCCTGATATCAATGATGAGAAATGGATGGCACTATTTGAAGAATTATTATCCTAGTATCTCACATTTAACTATGACACATCATTATGAAATCTTACTTGCTCGTGTTGTTGGCTGTCTGCCTTTATGCGTTTCCCTTGCATGCTCAAGATGGAGGCGCGTATTCTGCGAGTCGAGTTATCTTTGACGAACGTTTGCAGTCAGCCCTAAGTGAAGGTTGGATGGACGATGATGAGGCTAATCATCTTAGAGAGGTTTATGAAGCATATCTTCATAAACCTCTTTCTGTTAATGAATCAAACCTTGACGATTTGAAAGACCTGCCCTTCCTCTCCGAATATAAGGCACTCAAACTACTGCAGTACCGCACTGAGCATAGGGGTATTATTGAAGATGTAAGTCAGCTTAAGGAGATTGCGGATTGGGATGATGACTTGTGTATTCTTCTTGCTCCACTTCTAGATTTTTGTAGACCTCGCCAAAGGCAGACAGCATTTAATCTATCAGACTGGCTCTCGGATGGTAAAAGTCGGGCAACTTTACTCTCAAGCTACACTCATAGCCCCGATAAATCTAACCGCTATTTAGGAAGTCCCGAAGCTCTCAGTTTGCTCTATCAATGGAACAATCATAAGGATATTAGTCTTGCTCTTGCAGTTCAGAAGGATGCTTACGAACCTTGGCAATATCATAAATACATTGGCTTTGATAGCTATCATGGACATCTTGCTTTCAAACGTATCGGTCCTCTCAAACAGCTAATTATTGGTCAATACCGAGCCTCTTGGGGAGAGGGGCTAATCATCAATCAGCGCAGTTCATTCTATCAACCGATGGACTATACCTTACAAGTCCGTGAGGGCTTTAGTCCTATAAGGGGGACTTCTGAGCAACGCTTTAGCCAAGGGTTAGCACTCGAGCTGTCTTTAACCAAGCATCTCTCTATCTCCGCTTTGTCTTCTTGGCGCAGAATTGATGGTGCTATTAACCCTGAGACCTTGGAGGCGTCTGCCATTAGTGAGAATAGTTTGCACCGAGAAGAACTGTCCTTGAGTAGAAAATGGCAAGTTCCTCTTAATCATTACGGCCTTCAGTGTGCTCTTACTTATAAGCGGTTTAGGCTGTCTGTTCAGAGCCTATATACAGACTTTGGAAAGTATTATGTAGCTCATCCGCCTCGTTCGGGAGCTTCATTACAATTGAGAAATCTTAATCGTTTTATCGTTTCAAGTCTCTCGGCGAAGTTTGATTCGCCTAATCATCGTCTGCAAGTTGCCAGCGAACTCGCTTGTACTATTCAGGGAGCAGCAGCCTTTAGCTTACGCTCTCTTATTCATATTAAGCAGAGTGATTTGATGCTTAATACCTATCTTCTTAGCCCAAACTATTGGAGCTTCTTTGCTCATGGTCCAGCGCACATGTCTGCAATCAATGATGTGGTGGGAGGGCATATTGGGGTAAGTATTCCACTTAGGCAGTTTCATCTCAGCGCAGATGCTGAGTTGTTTCAGCGAGGTCTAAGCCAAGAAAGCCAACAACGCTATATAGGTTATTACTTGAATGGAACCTTGGCATATTCATTCAATCGGAATACCCAAGTTAATTTGCGTTTGAGCGAACGCAGTAACCAGCGAGAACGTATCAATAGAATAAAAGCTACATTTATTAAGCAAACGGATAAGTTGCATAGTTCCTTTTCTGTGCAGTCTGCCTATGATAGGAGTAAATCTCTAGAGGATGTAAGTCTTGCCGCAAACATAACTTTGCGTTATGATTGCAATCAAGATTGGCATGTTTTTGCCTCTTCGACTTACTACAAGACTCCATATTGGAGCGAACGGCTCTATCTCATGCCCGTACAACTCAGTCAGGAGTACTCGTCTGCACTCCTTTATGGTAATGGTTTTCTGTGTTCGCTAGGAACAAATTATGCTTGGGGTAAACACATTAAATTAGGCTTTAGGGCATCGCATTGCTTTAGTCGGAATATACACGAGCGCAATACCTTCGTAGCTTTACAGCTCACTTATCATTGAATAGAAGCTAAGGGGAGGACGTGCAATAGAAAACCCTCAGTCGTAGTTTGAAGCAACTGCGATTGAGGGTCTCTATTTCTTCCTAAAGAAGAACGTTTCAGTATATACTAGTTTAGATTTATGCCTTATTGAGATTAAGCGACTGTCTCGTGTTCACTCTCGTGGCTGTGCCTGAGGAGGTAGCGGTCGCATTGTCCTGCGATATCATAACCAAGAAGAGTACCGATGATAAAATCTTCTTCGTCATTCAGTTCGTGTAAATCCTTATCGAGTAGGAAGATTTGTACTAGCTCGATGCAAGACTTTTTTCCAAAAAATAGATTTACATTGCTGCCTCCGGGAGTGCGCTTGCAGTAGAAATCAATGGCTCTAGCTTTGAGTTTGTTGCACACGACGGTGCAATCTTCTGGAGAAAGTGTACAGAGTACCATCGCACGAATACCTTTCTCATACTCATAGATATGGTGCATAGCAATGCGCTGCATGGTGCTATCGCTAGAAAGTATATCGATTTTTTCTATCAATCCTTGTGTATATCTATTCTGCCACATAATAGAGCCTATTTGATTTATTGCAAAGGTATATCTAGCCTATAGGGCAATCAATACCTAATGTTAGGGAATTAGGTCTAATCATGTACCTACTAGTAATGAAAAAAGCTATCAAAAGAGCGTTTGCTCCTTGATAGCTTTCATTTTTAGATGTTTAATGACTTACCGTCTCTTTCCGAAGAAGCGGAGAAGGTAAATGAATAGGTTGACAAAGTCAAGGTAAAGCTGTAAAGCTCCGATGACAGATAACTTCTTAACCTCTTCACTATCGGCATAAACGCCAGAGAAAAGATGTTTAATCTTCTGCATGTCCCAAGCTGTAAGCCCTGTGAAGATGATGACCCCTGCTGCAGATGTTATTAGGCTAAGCGTGCTGCTGCCGAGGAAGATATTAACAACTCCAGCGATAATAAGACCGATAACGCCCATAAAGAGAATGCTACCCATACCAGACAAATCTCTCTTGGTTACATACCCGTAGAGGGCAGTTGCTCCGAACATCCCAGCTGTAACGATGAATGTTAGAGCGAGAGACTCCATCGTATAGGCGGCGAAAAGAACGCTGAGCGTTAGCCCGTTGAGGATAGAGTAAGCTCCAAAGAGGATAGTCGCAGTACTGAATGCAATCTTTTGTATGCGTGCGCTAAGGAACATAACGACGCCTAGTTCAGCAAGCATTAAGAGCCACATCATACCGCTTGAGGCAATATTGAAGTATAGGTTAGACTCAAATGTCAGGTAGGCTGTAAGACCTGTAATGGCGAGTCCCATGGTCATCCAGAGGAATACACGCTGTACAAGTGATTGCTGGAGGGCTACATCTTGATACACAAACTGAGAGTTGGGTGTATTCTCTTGAGGATAAGAATTGTAGTTGTTCATGATAATTCTGTTTAGAATGTTTGTATTATAACGTTATTTACTTGATACTTGTTGTCATGCAAGTTTGGTGCCACGTAGTATTTCGCGCTTCCCCGGCGGTCCTGCTAGACGCTCGACCTGCCAACCTGCGCGTTGCAAGCGGCGTCTAACCTCACCTTTAGCACAATAAGTGACAATAATGGCACCCGAATGGCTCTTGTCATAAAGCGCTTTGAAAATAGCTTCGTCCCACAATTCTTCTTGTGCTTCTGGCGAGAAAGCGTCAAAGTAGATTAAGTCTATAGGGTGAGTGGCAGAGAACTCTTGTAGTGCGCAGTGCCTTTTTTCGAGGGTAAAGTGTGGATTACACTGGAGTGTAATAGCCTTATCCCATGGTGCGGTATGGAGTTCTTGAAGGCACTTGTCGCTATCTCTGTGCTTCATGTCAAAATGAAGTTGGCTGTATATGTCCTTTTGTACGGGGTAAAGCTCTAGGCTTGTGTAGTGCAGGGGTAGTTCTTGGCTCTGCTCATCAAGAGCTGTCAGTAGCGCATTTAGCCCCGTTCCAAAGCCAACCTCAAGGATATGGAGCGATTGTTTCTTACTATTCCGAAGCCAACTATGCAAGCCCGCTTCAATGAATATGTGCATACTCTCTTGTACAGCCCCATGAATAGAATGGTAATGCTCGCCAAAGAGTGGATTATAAAGCGTTGGGCTGCCGTCTTCTGTTGGTGCGAGTGTAATCTCAGCTTGCTCCATACCTAACTAAGTTGTTTCAGAAGAGGTGCTACCATCTGCCAAATAGCGATACCGCCTGCGACGCTGACATTGAGTGAGTGCTTGGTGCCGTACTGAGGTATCTCAAGGCAGTGTGTAGCGAGGTTGATAACTTCTTGCTGTACGCCGTGCACCTCGTTGCCAAGTACAAGCGCATACGAGCGACCATCTTCTGGTGTGAAGTCGGGTAGAGAGGTACTGCCTTCGGCTTGCTCAAGAGCATAGACGATATAGCCTTCATCAATGAGTCCTTTGACCGCGTTGAGCGTCTCTGAGTGATATTCCCAAAGGACGCTATCCTCAGCCCCAAGTGCGGTCTTGTGTATATCGGGGTGTGGTGGCGTAGCTGTAATGCCACAGAGGATAATACGCTCAAGGCGGAAAGCGTCTGCAGTACGGAAAACCGAGCCGACATTGTTCATGCTGCGGACATTATCCAGCACTATTGTTAGCGGTATTTTGTCGCTAGCATCAAAGCTCGCTTTGTCGAGCCTATTCATTTCTGTTATCTTGGTCTTGCGCAGAGTCATCGTCCTAGAACAAAGATTGTAGGTAGTTTATGTAGCTTAGGGATATGCCCCTTCCATTGGGCTAATGGTCGTGTCTCGGCAAGCTCTTGCTCAGTGGTGAGCATACTAGCAATGCAGAGTTTCGTTGAGCCTTTGCAGTGCTTGATAAGTTCCTCTACTAACTTCTCGTTGCGGTAGGGTGTTTCAATGAAAATCTGTGATTCGCCTAGGCTAATCGCTCTATGCTCAGCTTCCCTAATAGCTTTCAGGCGGTCGCCCTCCTCTATAGGTAGGTAACCCAAGAATGCAAATCGTTGCCCATTGAAGCCTGATGCCATTAGAGCCATCAGTATAGACGAGGGACCAACAAGGGGCTTAACCTTGTAGCCTGCCTCTTGAGCAAGAGCCACGATGTCGCTACCGGGGTCTGCTACGGCCGGGCAACCTGCTTCGCTGATAATCCCCACATCTTCTCCAGCTTTGAGTGGAGATAAGTATTTGTGAATGTCGTCGGGGCTGGTATGCTTGTTCAGTTCGTAGAAGCTGAGTTCGTCAATGTTGATAGCCTTATCTACAGCCTTGAGAAAGCGTCTTGCCGAACGGATATTCTCAACGATAAAGTGCTTCGTCTTTTGCACAACCGTTCTATTATACTCAGGCAAGCAAGTTTGATGACTCACTTCGCCTAGAGGAACAGGTATCAGATACAATGTAGCCATAATACAAAGAATAACTTAAAGCAATTTCAGAGCTTGCTTGATAATATCCTCTACGCTCAGTAGTGGAGATGTAGAGATGAGCGTGCGCACCGTCTTTTGGGCTGCCGCTTCGGGATAACCGAGCATCTTAAGCGCACTGATAGCCTCTTCGCTCGTCTTGCTAGTTGTGGCTGCAGAGCCGTTTCCTAGAGCTTGATTATTGAGGTCTGTATCGTCTAGCTTGAGCTTGCCCTTAAGCTCAAGTATAATGCGCTGAGCCGTTTTAAGACCAATACCTTTTACAGCCTTGAGGGCATCTACTTGACCTAGACTTAGAATGCTTCCTAGTTCCTGTGTATTGTACTGGCTAAGGATAACACGAGCGGTATTGGGTCCGATGCCTGATACAGAAGTGAGCAATACAAATAGTTCGCGCTCGTCCTTCGATGCAAAGCCGTATAGCTGGTGGCTATCTTCGCGTATAATCTGTACTGTGTGTAATTTGACTTCTCCCGACTGCGTGCTGAGAGCTGAATAAGTATTTAGGGATATGCCTACGAGGTAGCCTACACCACCACAATCAATAATCGCATTTGTTGGGCTTAGTTCGCTAAGTAGGCCACGGAGGTATGTAATCATATTATTAGGGTCTATTTATTTTTTTCTTCCTAATCCAAGTAGTTTGCCAAGTAGCCAAGATTGTGATTTGCTGATGATAAAACTCGTGGCTACGGGTTTTAAAAATGCAAGTGCAACACTTAGATAAGGGAGATAAGGGGCTGAAGACTTAATCACCTTATCAAGGAAGTTAGGTTCATTGTTTTTAGGCTTGTTCAGTGGTAAACTCTTGTCGGATTTGTGCTTGTCTTTACTACTGAAAAGGTTTATAAAAGGCGATACATAACGATAGCCCGGTATAGACTGAGTAACAACCTCCCCGAAGATACTTTGATAATTATGGATTAGGTACTGAACTCCTTGTTTGAAATCTCTGCTAGCACGTTGTTTCTGTCTGATGGCTTCGTCTCGTCTGAGCTTAAGTGCCTGATAAGGGAATGGCTCACTAGAGATATAAGCCTCATGGTAAGAACGAGATACTTGTAGCTCGGGGATTTCATTTAGTTCGGCATTGACATTGTCTGTTATATGATGCATCTCGCGAGCTACACGGTTCTGTATGTTGTTTTCTACGCGGTGGCGATAGAGTAGGTAGATGCCGAGCAAAAGCATATAAATACCCATTAGGCATAAGAAGCCTAGGCCTAAGGAGCCAAAGTATTCCCCGAGCAAGAAGCCCACACCAAGGTTTAGGGCAAAAAATATGTTGCAGGCAAAGATGACAATAATTATAGTAGAGAGTAGAGTAGCACTTCCCGAAGCAGTGATTAGTCCTAGGCTGTTTAGAAGCTGATTAAGTGTGCTACGCAGAGATGCAATGCCTGCATGATGTATCCTTTCTATATGTTCTTTTGCTTGTTCCATATTGGTTCTCTAAATGTTAAAATAGGGCTTGCGCCTTCCTCTAGAGAATGGCACAGCCCTATTATTTAATGATTAGCTTGAGCTTTTTGTCTATTAGTCAAGATCTTCAACTTCTCTCTGCACGTCAGCGATGATGTCTGCTGAGCGATTAGATAGACGGTTGCGATATTCGTTATAGCGGTCTTTAGCTTCGTAGTAACCCTCAACGAGGCTATCACGAGTGCGGTCAAGCGTGCTAGATAAATCATTAGCAAAGCTTTCACGCTTATTGCGGTCAGCGAAGTATGTAGCAAGAGCACCACCTACAGCTCCGATAAGAAGACCGAGGAAAAATTTACCATTGTTGTTTTGACAAGCCATATTACTGTTTTATTTATAGTTTAACTGTTTCTTTCTTTGCAAAGATAGTATAAAAATAACTATTGTATAACGAAGCAAAAGCACATTGTATTGCATGCGTACGCTTCCTAAACTCAAAACCACGGCGAAGTCTGTACAAACTACGGCTGAAGTCTCCAGAAAGTACTACGTACTTACAAATTTAAGTACGTGTACTCACTGAAATAAGTACGCGTACTTACTGAAGTGTTTACGTGTACTTACAGAAATGAGTACGACGTACTCACCGAGGTATTTACGCGTACTTATAAATGTGCTTGTGTGGGGCGTAGCCTTATTCTTGTTATTATGCTGGAGAATGGTGTGTTCTCTATTTGATGTGCTTATTCTGTGCAGTTTAATTCTATTGTTCATCAGATTAGATAATTGTATTACCTATTGTCATAGCCCGAAAGGGTTAGAGGCTTCTACGGAAGCAACGAGCCTAGGCTGGAGTAATCCAGCCTTTGTATTTTTTTATTAGGTATTCAGATATTCAACAGAATCTTGTCTTTGCTCTGGATAGTGGAATGAGTAAGACTGAAATTGCTATCCCTAACTCGCGTTACATAAATGGTTTTGTTATCTTTGCAAGATAATTTGACAAGTCATTTATTAGCGAAATAATGTACAACTCGCAAAACAAAGTATATTTTATCGGTATAGGTGGTATCGGTATGAGTGCTATCGCACGTTACTATCTGAGTAAAGGTTACTTAGTAGGTGGTTATGATTTGACCCCTAGCCCTCTGACAGAGGAGCTCGCTCGTGAGGGCGCAAGTATTCATTACCAAGATGATGTCGCTCTTATACCCGAATGTTTCCGTAGCCCTGAAACATTGGTTGTTTATACCCCCGCTATTCCTAAAAATCATAGTGAGTTGGTGTATTTCTCTACTAATGGTTTCCGAGTACTCAAACGCTCGGAGATACTTGGTGAGATTACCAAGATTGAGCGTGGATTATGCGTTGCTGGTACACATGGCAAGACTACAACCTCTACCTTGCTTGCGCATTTGCTCAGGCAGAGCCATGTCGATTGTAATGCTTTCTTAGGAGGAATTTCAAATAACTATCATACGAATTTGCTGCTCAGTGATGAGAGCAATCTAGCGGTTATTGAGGCTGATGAATTTGACCGCTCTTTCCATCGCCTGCATCCGTATATGTCCATAATAACGTCTGCAGACCCTGACCATTTGGATATTTACGGAACTGCTGAAGCCTACAGAGAAAGTTTTGAACACTTTACAAGCCTAATTCCAAGTGGTGGTTGCCTAGTGATGAAGGCTGGTGTGCCCGTTACTCCTCGTTTGCAAGAGGGGGTGAAGCTCTATATCTACGATACCGAGAAAGAGGCTGATTTTTATGCTGATAACATCGAAATCCGTGATGCACGCTTATTCTTTGATTGGCATTACCCAGCACTAGGGACACAGCCTGCGGGTGTATTGCAGGTAGAACTAGGAGTTCCTCTGCGTATCAATGTGGATAATGCAACGGCGGCTATGGCTCTAGCCTATCTTAATGGCGCGACACTTGAGGAGCTAGCTGAGGGCTTGGCAAGTTTCCGTGGCGTTCAGCGTCGTTTTGACCGCACTATTCTGTCTCAGCATGTGGTGATTGATGACTATGCGCATCACCCTGTAGAGTTAGCGGCTTCTATCAAATCTGTACGAGCACTCTATCCCGAGAAGCGAATTCTTGGTATTTTTCAACCTCACTTGTATAGCCGTACACAGGACTTCTATCGCGAGTTTGCTGAGAGTCTTGATGCCCTCGATGAAGTAATACTTTTGGATATTTATCCAGCTAGAGAACTTCCGATACCGGGGGTAACAAGCGCAATGATTGCAAGTGAGATGTCTAAGCCTGTTCACATCTGCTCTAAGGCAGAGTTGCTCCCCTACCTACAAGCCCAGCAAGAACTAGCAGAGATTATTCTGATGGTAGGTGCAGGAGATATTGACCGTTTGGTTCGCCCAGTGATAGAATACTTAAAAACAAAATAATGAAGCGTTATATCCTAGCTATAATCGTTATCCTTGTCTTAGGGCTTGTCGGCTATGGTGTGTATGTCGTTTATCATGCACCTAATAATCAAAGACTAGAGTCTATTGAGGTCAAAGTGCGTGCCGATGAAGGTGCTCCTATTTTTATGGATAGCGAGGACGTGCAAAGAGAGATGGCACAACTAGGATTAAACTATAAGGGGCTTTTGATTGATAGTATAGACGTAGGGAGCGTTGAGCGTAAGTTGCGCAAAAATCCACTCTTCAAAGATGTAGAGGTCTACATTACAGCCTTCTCAAGAAAGATGGTTGTGGAGGTAACGCAGCAACAAGCCTTGTTCTTGGTGCAGACTGGAGGACGTAGTTACTATGTGACAGCTGACCGAGGAGTAATCCCATTGAACCCAAGATATGCAATTTATTTGCCCGTAGCATCGGGTGACATCAATGAGAACTATGCTTGCTCAACGCTTTATGACCTTTTTCAAGCTCTAGAAGCAGATGAGTATTTCCGAAACTATTTCGGACAAGTTTATGTGGATAAAGAGCAGGGTATTATTCTTACGCCACGCATAGGACGAACGCCACTGATACTTGGGCATAGTACCGCTTGGGCGGACATGCTACATAAATATAAAATCTTCGCTCAGCAGGTGCTCTCCCATGTCGGGGACGATGCTTATGAGTATGTTAAGTTATCTTATAAAAATCAAATTGTTGCACGTCCAAGAGGTTGGGAGCAAAAGCAAGATAGCATAATAAAACAATAATATAGCCAAAGGAATACAGGATAGATGGAAAAGATATTTGCAGTCATAGCCCTAGGTAGTAGCTATATCAGAGGTATGATAGCGAGCAAGCTACCGAATGGACGAGTGAACCCGATTGCTTATTGTCAGCACAATAGTAAGGGGTGCATTATCCATGGGTATATTCATAATATAACAGATGCCGCCGCTATAATCGGGAGTATTGTAGACGAGCTGAATGGTAAGCTTTCGGGACAGGTTATTGACCGCGTGTATGTTGGTCTTGATTGCCAATCTATGCGCAGTAACTTGTTTAAGACTAAGAAAGACTATGGCACAGAAGGCATCATTCTAGAAGCAGAGCATATTGAGTCGCTTAGAGAAGAAGCTCTTAAGAAGAGTTATTCCCGTCAAAGTGTCTTAAAGATTGCTAGCCCTTGTTATTATGTCGATGGCAAGAGAGAGAATAACCCTAAGGGCGTGCGCTGTCATCTGCTAGAAGCGACTTATCAGCTTATCACAGTGCGCGAAGAGGTAGAGCGCAATCTGTATGAAGTCTTTGAGAATAAACTTGGATTAACCGTTGAGGAGGTACTCATCAATCCTTTGGCTGAAGCACAGGTATCTCTGACTCGAGAAGAGATGTCTATTGGCTGTGCATACATCAATATAGGAGGAGGAACGACGAGTATATCTCTTTATAGGGATAAATTGCTTAAGGCTCTGTATATACTACCTTTAGGAGGGCAGAATGTTACGAAGGATTTGACTAACCTTAAGCTTCTTGAGCAGGATGCAGAAGCGGTTAAGATTGGTTATGGCTCAGTAAATCTAGAAGTAGATAAGGAGGAGCGTATAACGGCTGCTAGTGCTAATGGCACGGGAGATAGAGTCCTTCATAAGTATGATGTGAACCGTTACATCCAAGCTCGTATGGAAGAGATAACGGAAAACATTAAGGCTCTTATTCAGGAGATTGACCCAGAACTCATGATAGCCTATCTCATCTTTAGCGGTGGTGCGACCTATCTTAGTGGATATATTGAGAGCTTGAACCTAGATGTAAACGGAAGACAAGCTAAAGTCCGTCCTGATATTTTGAGTGAGAGCGCTGAAGAAGAGCTTCTCAAAAACTACCAAACGGCATTGGGTTTGGTCGTAATGGCTACTAATAATTGTGTAAAGTCTGATGTACAAGATTTGGATGTAGTCTTTAATCCGACAGTAGAGGAGCCTCAAGAAGAGATTCAAGAAGAGGAATCGTCTACGGAGGAAGGTATCCAACTTGAAGACGAAGAAGAGCGTGGTGACCGTACATTTATAGATGAAGGAGAAGAGTCTGAAGAGGAATATGATGACGAGGAATCTGAAGAATTCGAAGAAGATGAAGACGAATATGAGGATGAAGACATTCAAAAGGAATCTAAGGTAAGCCAGATGTTTCATACTTTGAGAACTTCGTTAAAGGGACTATTCTCAACTAACGAAGAGGATAATATCTAGAAAAAGGAGCGATGGATAATATATCTAACAATATAGATGATGTACGTGGTCAGTTGAATTACGAGTACACCACGGATACAACCAAGCGTATTATTAAGGTCATCGGCGTTGGTGGTGGTGGCGGTAATGCCGTCTCTACGATGTATAAGAAGGAAATGATTAAAGGCGTTTCATTCTTACTCTGTAATACTGACGAGCAGGCGCTTAACAATAGCCCAGTCCCCAATAAAATTACGCTTGGCCCAAGTATCACCAAAGGTCTAGGGGCAGGTAATAAGCCTGAAATGGCTAAAGAAGCTGCCGAAGAAAGTACGACCGAGGTTCTGAATGCGCTGACGAGCGATGATACCGAAATGGTCTTCATCACTGCAGGTATGGGCGGCGGTACTGGTACTGGTGCTGCCCCTATCGTAGGTAAGATAGCACGAGATGCTGGGAAATTAACCGTCGGCATCGCTACGATACCATTTAAATTCGAAGGTCGTCGCAAGATACTTCGAGCATTGGAGGGTGTGCGCAGACTACAAGAGAGTGTGGACGCCCTTCTAGTGGTCAATAATGAGAAGCTGATTGAAATATACGGTAAGAAAACAGTCTCTGAAGCTTTCCAATTAGCCGACAATACGCTCAGCAATGCCGCACGTAGTATCTCGGATATTATCAATACTGCGGGTATTGTTAATATGGACTTCAACGACGTTAAGACAACTCTTAAGGATAGTGGTGTTGCGGTTATTAGTTCGGGTATGGGTAAGGGCAATAACCGTCTTAAGATGGCGCTTGAAGAAGCATTGACCTCTCCACTGCTCAATAATAACGACATCACGAAGGCTAAGCGTTTGATGATTGCGATTTATTATTCGGAGCAAGATGAATTATTAGTTGAAGAGATATCTGCACTCAATAAATTCACCGATGAGATAGAAACGGACTACGACTCTAAGAGCGGTTTTTATATTGATAATGAACTTCCGGAAGGACACATTAGAATAACTATTCTTGCCTCTGGTTTCGGAATGGAAGATACAGAGAACTCTGTCTTCGAGGTGAATAGTGATATTAGCCTTCGTGATAATATTGTTCAGCGTGGCGAAGAGGATAGACGCATAGAGAAATACTATGGTAAGGGTGCTATCCTTAATGGAACGCGTCGTCGTCCACTTATCTTGAAGCTGAGCGAACTAGATAATGAAGAGTTACTCATTATCGCAGAAGAGAAACCCGCACTTGATAGAGACCTTCGTTTGGTAGAGTCTATTCGTAAGCGGATAGATGATAGTGAGAGCTACGAACATCATACTACAGAGCCTGAGATTATATCAGAGGAAACTCCTTCTAATATTGTAGAGGAGACGAAATCTGATGACAGTAAAACAATATACTTCTAAAGAGATAACTTTATGAAAGGTATTATACTGGCAGGTGGTTCGGGTACTCGCTTGTACCCCATTACTAAGGGCGTGAGCAAACAGTTATTACCTATTTACGATAAGCCTATGATTTATTACCCGCTCTCTACTCTGATGCTGGCGGGTATAAGAGAGATTCTGATTATCTCTACACCTCAAGACTTGCCTGCCTTTCGTAGGTTACTAGGTGATGGTAGTAATTTCGGGATAAAGCTTGATTATAGGGAGCAACCTAGTCCTAATGGCTTAGCCGAAGCCTTTATTATAGGAGATGATTGGGTCGGAGATAAGGACTCAGTTTGTCTGATATTGGGTGATAATATCTTCTACGGAATGGGTTTCACCGGTATGCTAGAGAGAAGTGTGCGCCGAGCAGAAGAGGAAGGTTTAGCGACTATATTTGGTTATCGTGTATCTAATCCCTCAGCTTTCGGAGTAGCTGAAGTAGATGCTTCGGGTAAGGTTATCAGTCTTGAGGAGAAACCAGCGCAACCCAAGAGTGATAATGCAGTCGTGGGGTTATACTTCTATCCTAATAGTGCGATTAGTCGTGCCAAAGAGGTACGACCATCAGCACGTGGCGAGCTAGAGATTACTACGCTCAATCAGATGTATATGGAAGCTGGAGAGTTAGCATTAGAGCAGCTTGGGCGAGGTTTCGCTTGGCTTGATACTGGCACACACGATAGCCTCTACCAAGCATCGACATTTATCGAAGTTATAGAGAAACGTCAGGGCGTGAAGGTTGCTTGTTTAGAGGAGATTGCTTATGCTAAGGGTTGGATTACATCAGATGAACTCAAGCTGATAGCCGAGCCAATGCTTAAGAATGAATATGGTCAATACCTCCTATCGTTAATAGATAAATAATCAATATGCATACTATACTTATCACAGGTGGGGCTGGTTTTATTGGGAGTAATCTACTCCATTATATGGTCAATAAGTACCCAGACTACCGCTTTGTAAATCTAGATGCGCTGACTTATGCTGGTAATCTGAGCAATCTTCGTCAGTTGGAGGACGCTGCTAATTATGTTTTTGTCAAGGGGGATATTAGGGATGCCGATTTACTCACATCGCTCTTTGCGGAATATCAGTTTGATGGTGTGATTCACTTAGCCGCAGAGAGCCACGTCGATAGGAGTATCGCTAATCCAGTAGCCTTTGCTGAGACCAATATATTAGGTACGCTCACGCTCCTTAATGTAGCGAAGACAGCTTGGAATGGTCATTATGAGGGCAAGCGATTCTATCATATCTCTACGGACGAGGTCTTTGGTTCGTTGGATTTAGATGGAGGTTTCTTTACGGAAGAGACGAAGTATGCGCCACGTAGTCCATATTCGGCAAGTAAGGCATCATCAGACCATTTTGTGCGCGCTTATGCTCATACTTATGGTTTGCCTATAGTGCTATCGAACTGCTCTAATAATTATGGGGCTTACCAATTTCCTGAGAAGTTAATCCCGCTATTCATCAATAATATCGTGCATAATAAGCCTCTGCCTGTTTATGGTAGTGGTGAGAATGTGCGTGATTGGTTGTATGTGGAAGACCATTGTAGGGCTATCGACCTTATCTATCATAAGGGCAAAGACGGAGAGAGCTACAACATAGGAGGCTTTAACGAATGGCGCAATATTGACCTTATTAAGTTGCTCATCGCACTAGTAGATAAAGCTCTTGGACGCAATGAAGGTCAGTCTCTGAACTTAATTACTTACGTGACTGACAGACAGGGGCACGACCTACGCTATGCAATAGACTCTTCGCGCTTGAAGAATGAATTGGGCTGGGAACCATCATTGCAATTTGAGGAAGGATTAGAGAAGACTGTACGCTGGTATCTAGATAACGAGGAGTGGCTAAGGGAAGTTACGAGTGGCGACTATCAGCAGTATTACGAAAAGATGTATTCAAATAAATAAAAGACATTATGCAAACGAAAATAGCGGCATTATTAGATAAAGTTAAGACGCTTACCGCGGAGAACCTTGAGCAAGTAGAGGCTCTGCGTGTTCAATATATTAGTAAGAAGGGTGAAGTATCCAAGCTACTAGAAGACTTCCGTAGTATCCCTAATGAGGAGAAACGTACGGTAGGGGCTATGCTGAATGAACTGAAGGCTGCTGCTACAGATAAGATTAACGAGTTGAGAGCAGCTCTCGAACAGACGAATAATAGTCAAGATGATGAGATTGATTGGAGTAGAACGTCTTATCCTATAGAGTTGGGGCGTCGTCATCCATTAACCTTGGTGCAGCAAGAGATAACGAATATCTTCTCTCGTCTTGGTTTCTCTATCGCTGAAGGACCAGAGATTGAAGATGATTGGCACGTATTCTCGGCACTGAACTTTGCTGATGACCATCCTGCACGAGATATGCAAGACACATTCTTCGTTAGTAATGTGCCCGGTAGCCTATTAAGGACGCATACTTCTAGTGTACAGACGAGAGTGATGACTAATAATCAACCGCCTTTGCGCATTATCTGTCCGGGGAGGGTCTACCGTAATGAAGCGATTTCTTATAGGGCTCATTGCTTCTTTCATCAAGTAGAAGCGCTCTATATCGATGAGAACGTATCGTTTGCGGACTTAAAGCAGGTACTGCTATACTTCGCTCAAGAGATGTTTGGACCTGATACGAAGATACGCTTGCGTCCGTCATACTTCCCCTTCACGGAGCCTAGTAGCGAGATGGACATATCTTGTAACATCTGCTCGGGTAAGGGTTGTGCTTTCTGTAAGCATACAGGTTGGGTTGAAATCCTTGGTTGTGGAATGGTAGACCCTAATGTATTGGAGAATTGCGGTATCGATAGTAAGCGTTATAGCGGATATGCTCTAGGAATGGGCGTAGAGCGTATAACGAACTTGAAGTATAGAGTGAAGGACTTGCGTTATTTCTCTGAGAATGACCAGAGGTTCTTAGACCAGTTTGAGGGCGCACATTAGTTTGTGGTCAGTAAATTATTACAAAAGGCAGTTTCCTATAGTGGAAGCTGCCCTTTTTGTGTCTTGTTCAGGAGAGGAGCGTAAAAAGAGACCGCTGGGCGGTCTCCCAAAGGGCAAGTTTTACTTGTCCTTTTGTGGGGCTTTGTAGAATGCGGTAATCGCAAGGCATTGAGAATGAGAGCGCAGGGAGTTTACTTATGTAAATGACGGGGCCTGAATGTCGATAATAACGCAGCGAGTGCCGTATTATACAATAGTCTCAAAGAAGAGATTTTATTAGGGCATACAATACTTTTTATTTATGCCTCTTCGTTATTGTGCAGAAGAAACTATCAAAGATTAGTTAAGCAGAGATTATAGTAAACTCTGAGCCTCTAAAGGCTTAGACAATGAAGAAAGAAAATGGGTAGGCAAGTATTCCAGACAGACTCCAGACAGCGCTGGCGTTATTTTAAGTGGTCTTTACGCGTAATCGTTACAATTTTTATTCTGCTAGGACTCGTATTCGTAGCTATGTTTGCTTTAGAGAAAAGTCCTCAGAAGCCTTTTCGTCACGATTATAGAAGTGCCATTTCTGCAACAGCCCCCTATATGAGGGATAATAAGACGGCACGGCAGTACAAGTCCTTTAGAGAGTTCTTCAAAGAGAAGAAAATGCATAGCAATTATGCTAGTTCTGCTATTAAGAAACGTCGATTTGTAGGTAAGGCTGATAGCCTAACACAGAAGTACATTGATGAATGGACTAATCCTCAAATAGGTATTCGCTCTGCATGGTATGTAAACTGGGATAGTCAATCTTATATTTCGCTGAAGAATAATATCAAGTACCTTAATATGGTTCTTCCAGAATGGTTCTTCATCAATCCCAAGACGGATAAAGTGGAGTATAGGATAGACTCGCAGGCACTGCGTCTGATGCGCCGAGCAGGTATCCCTATTCTGCCTATGCTTACCAACAACTATCAATCAGTCTTTCACCCTGAAGGTATTGGGCGTATTATGCGTGATGATAAGAAGCGCATGGCACTCATCAATGAACTTGTAGAGAAATGCAAAACGAATGGCTTTTCAGGAATCAACCTAGACTTAGAAGAGCTGAATATAGATGATAATGCGCTTTTAGTTGCCCTAGTCAGAGACTTTGCACGTGTATTTCACGCTCATGGTCTATATGTTACCCAGGCCGTAGCTCCATTCAATGAGGACTATGATATGCAAGAGTTAGCTAAGTACAATGACTATCTCTTCTTGATGGCTTATGATGAGCATAACTCAGTAAGCGCGCCGGGAGCCGTTAGTTCTCAGCGCTGGGTTGAGAAAGCTACAGACTGGGCCGCAAAGAATGTTCCCAATGATAAAATTGTACTCGGTTTAGCTACCTATGGTTATGATTGGGGTGAGGGGCAGAAGGGAACGACGGTTTCTTTTGACCAAACTATGTCTAAGGCTCAGCATGCAGGCTCACAGATACAGTTTGATAATGATACCTATAATCTAACTTTCTCTTACCAAAGTCTAGACGATAATAAGCTCCATCAAGTATTCTTCCCCGATGCGGCTACTACTTTTAATATCATGCGTTTTGGGGCAGAGTATCATCTAGCTGGTTATGGTCTGTGGCGTCTAGGTACGGAGGATAGACGTATATGGCGTTTCTATGATAAGGATATGTCGTGGAATGGCTCGGCACGGCTAGATATAAATAAATTAATGCCTCTTGATGGGACTGATGACGTCAATTTTATAGGCTCTGGCGAGGTTCTTAACGTAACCTCTGAACCTCGTCCGGGAAAAATATCCGTGATGATTGACTCTGCTAATAGACTCATTTCGGAGGAATACTATCAAGCTTTACCCTCAACCTATACTATTCAGAGGTTAGGTAAGTGCGGGGATAAACAGCTCGTTCTAACCTTTGATGACGGTCCTGATAGCTATTGGACGCCCTCAGTCCTTGATACTTTAAAGAAGTACAAAGTCCCTGCAGCCTTCTTTATGGTAGGCCTACAAATGGAGAAAAACCTCCCTTTGGTAAGGCAGGTCTATAATGCAGGACACACAATCGGGAACCATACCTTTACGCACCATGATATGGGTAAGAACTCCGACCAGCGTTCGTATGCCGAGTTGAAGCTTACCCGAATGCTGATAGAGAGTATCACGGGGCATAGTACTATTCTGTTTCGTGCTCCTTATAATGCTGATGCAGACCCTACTGAGCATGAAGAAATATGGCCTATGATTGTCGCTAGCCGTAGGAATTATTTCTTCGTGGGTGAATCTATTGACCCCAATGACTGGCAACCTAATGTTACTGCCGAACAGATTTATCAGCGTGTTATGGATGGTGTTCGTCATGAAGATGGGCATATCATTTTGCTCCATGATGCAGGAGGTAATTCGCGTAAACCTACTCTCGATGCTCTCCCTCGGATTATAGATAGTTTAAGGCGCTCAGGTTATCAGTTCATAACTCTTGAGCAGTATCTAGGTATGGATAGGAAGACGCTTATGCCACCTATCGAGAAGGGAAAGGCTTACTATGCTATGCGCTCAAATCTCTTCCTTGCAGAGCTCATCTATCACATGTCCGATTTCCTTACGGCTTTATTCCTTGTATTCCTTGGCTTGGGTACACTTCGCTTGCTATTTATGTATGTGCTGATGGTGCGTGAGAAGCGTGCGGAGAATAGGCGTCATTATCCACCTATTGACCCTGCTACGGCTCCGCTTGTGTCTATCATCGTGCCAGCATACAATGAGGAAGTCAATATCGTGCGTACGATTAAGACCTTGAAGCAACAGGATTATCCTAATATTCATATTTATTTCGTTGATGATGGTAGCAAAGACCATACGCTAGAGCGTGTGCGAGAAGCCTTTGGCGATGATCGTGAGGTTACGATACTATCTAAACCCAATGGAGGTAAGGCTTCAGCATTAAATTATGGTGTTGAGGCTTGCATATCCGAATATGTTGTTTGTATTGATGCTGATACACAGCTCAAAGATGATGCTGTGAGGCGATTGATGAACCACTTTATAGCAGACAAGGAGAAGCGTGTAGGTGCAGTAGCTGGTAATGTGAAGGTGGGTAATCAGAGAAACCTGCTTACCTATTGGCAGGCCATAGAGTACACGAGTAGTCAGAATTTTGACCGTATGGCCTACTCCAATATCAATGCAGTAACGGTTGTTCCCGGAGCTATTGGGGCTTTCCGTAAGGCTGTTATTCAGGAGGTAGGAGGTTTTACAACTGATACATTGGCAGAAGACTGCGACCTAACGATGAGCATCAATGAGCATGGTTATGTTATTGAGAATGAAAATTATGCTGTAGCTCTGACAGAAGCACCAGAAACACTTCGTCAGTTTGTTAAGCAGCGTATTCGCTGGAGCTTCGGTGTGATGCAAGCTTTCTGGAAACATCGTTCGGCTCTCTTTGCTCCTTCAAAGGGCGGGTTCGGACTTTGGGCAATGCCTAATATGCTCATCTTTCAGTACATTATTCCGACTTTCTCTCCTATTGCGGATGTGTTGATGATTATCGGCCTATTTACGGGTAATGTGGTGCAGATACTCTCGTATTATGCACTGTTCCTCGTTATTGATGCAAGCGTTTCTATAATGGCTTATATCTTCGAGCGTGAACGTTTGTGGGTGCTTATATTAGTCATTCCTCAACGCTTCTTCTACAGATGGATTATGTATTATGTCCTTTTCAAAAGTTATCTGAAAGCTATCAAAGGAGAGTTGCAGACATGGGGTGTATTGAAGCGCACGGGGAACGTCGGCAAATAGTAGACTCCAAAAGCTTTGTGTATCCATGTCTGTCAATGGATATGGAGGCTAATTGTATGTGCTAAACATATCTGTTTAGCAGAGAAAAATCGTCTTCACATTACCTAAAGTTAAAACCACGGCGAAGTCTGTACAAACTTCAGCTGAAGTTTGTGCAGACTACACGTGTAGTTTGTACAGACTACAGCTGAAGTCTCCAGAAAGTACTACGTACTTACAAATTTAAGTACGCGTACTCACTAAAGTGTTTACGTGTACTTACTGAAACGAGTACGCGCACTCACGAAAATGAGTACTACGTACTGACTACAATGATTTAACTAAAACGTCAAAGAACGTCCAAGCCTATGCTACTTGCTGATTTAGATATTCTTGTATTATGGTGTATTTGTCTAATGTATATGCTAAATTATTTCTTTATGATAAGAAATTAAACTTAGAGCTTATTGTAATGTCTATATTATCATATTAACATGATGTAATATGATAAATTTGGAGTATAATAAGATTCGTCCTGCTCTGATACTATCACTAGGACTTGCTCCGCTATCGATGCTAGCCCAAGTACACGTATCAGGACGTGTATTAGATGAAAATAAAAAGCCCCGACCGTATGCTAATGTTCGACTTACCGCTCATGATGGTAAACTCATTGGCGGACAAGCAACAGATAATCAAGGCTTATTTAACCTTCCTAACATAAAAGCTGGTGATTATACTCTTGAAGTTAGCTTTACCGGCTATCAGACCCATAAAGAACAGCTCAAGTTGCATACTTCTACACCCAAGTTTAGGATTAAAGATATTAGCCTCAAGGAGGGGAGTCTGTTGAAAGAAGTTACGGTTACAGGTAAGGCAACAGAGATTATACTCAAGGGCGATACTATAGAATACAATGCTGGTAGCTTCGCTCCTGCTGAGGGTGCCGAACTATTAGAACTCATCAAGAAACTACCCGGTGCGCAGGTCGATGAGAGTGGTAACGTCAAGATAAATGGCAAAAGTATCTCTCAGATTATGGTAGATGGTAAACGTTTCTTCGAGAGTGACCCCAAGGTCGCATTAAAGAACTTGCCTGCCGAGCTCGTTGATAAAGTTCAGGTTCTTGAGCGAGAGAGCGATAATAGCCGTATGACTGGTTTCTCTGATGGTAGCGAAGAGACGGTCATCAATCTGACGATTAAGCCAGGGCGCAAGCAAGGCTTGTTTGGTACAGTCTATGCTGGTGGTGGTACTAAGAATCGATATGAAGGTAATGGGATTATCAACAGATTTAGCGACAAACAGCAATGGACCATTATCGGGGGATTAAATAATACCAATAACGCAGGTTTCTCTGATATAGCTTCAGATTTATCTCGTAGCGATATTGCTCAGCAAGCAAGTGGTTTAGCACGTCGTCCTTGGGGGCGTGATAGCGGTAATGATGGCATCACGATAAGCCGCATATTGGGCGGTAATGCTATACTGAGTCTGGGTGCTAAGGTGCAAGCTGGCGGTAATGCTTTTGCAGGAAATAGCGATAAGACATTAGAGACCAAAAGTGAAACTACCAATATAGAGTCTACGGGAACCACTCAGGAGAAGAGCGTATCTGTAGAAACCAATAATAAATGGAACGTAGGTACGGACCTACGTATGGAATGGAAGCCAGACGATAAGACAGAGATTATCGTCGCTCCTCGTATATCTATGGGTACTGGAGTAGGGCATCTTAAGAGCAGTATTTCAACTAATTTTACCGCAACAGGGGCTACCGAAGTTGGTTCTTCTAAGAGCAACCATATTAGTCAGGATACAGAGAGCCGTGTCTATGATGGGCGTTTGGAGGTGGATATGAGCCGTAAGCTGAGCGATAAAGGTCGTACTCTTGCGCTGTCTTTAGAGGGAAGCATTATGGGTAATAAGGTTTGGGGTAACTATCAGGCAGATGCAAGTGTGGCTACCCTAAGCCGTAATCAAGACCTACGCAATGAAGAACAAGGGCACACCTTACGAGCTAGGGTTAATTATGTTGAGCCTCTTGCACAGGGCTTAGCCTTGCAACTTAATTATCAAATAAGACATCAGTACACGGAGGGGGAGCTGGCTGGTACACCGCCCTCGAACGTCCACTCATACTCGTCGGCTCCATAGCTATTGTTCTGTAGCTTGACCGTCACCGGAGAGGTCTTATCCTCTGCAATCATAACTTCAAAGGACGAGGCGATGGGAACCGCCTCCTCTCGCAAACACGAGCAGAGAAGTAGAGTGAGGCCTGGAATTAGAAGGCACAATGAAAGAATACGTTGATACATCAGTACTATAAGATTTCCAGCGTGAGCAACTTCTCCTTTAACCCTTGATAGCTGATACGCCACGCATCATCTGGGACGAGCTCTCTACTTTCAAAGATTTGGTCACTCTGGTGCAACTTGTCTGGAAGAAGTTCAGGACTCATCAGCTGGTAGAAGATCAGACCTCGGAACATAGCTTCTGGAGGAGAACCATTGAAAGCCATTGCCCAGAAATCTCTATACTCCAGTTCTTCAATAATGTTGCTTGGGATCGAGTGATCTTGCTCAAATTGCTTTATCCCCTCCTCAATGTAACGGAAAGTGGCAACACCTAGAGCTAAGGCTAGGTCTTGCGTCGGACTTTGCTTTATA